>Ga0302311_10001549_pt1 | contig 26952 bp, 19 predicted proteins | sample III_Palsa_N1_3_FD_200449 | JGI IMG/M metagenome (GOLD analysis project Ga0302311, IMG submission 200449) | Peat permafrost microbial communities from Stordalen Mire near Abisko, Sweden - III_Palsa_N1_3 | ecosystem: Environmental > Terrestrial > Soil > Palsa > Peat permafrost | place: Sweden... | reverse complement strand
ACTCCCACTCAATCGTTCCCGGCGGCTTGCTGGTCACGTCGTAGACCACCCGGTTCACGCCCCGCACCTCGTTGACGATCCGCGTCGCCGCCTTGGTGAGCACCGGCCAGGGGAATTCGAAGACGTCGGCGGTCATGCCGTCGGTGCTGGTGACGGCGCGGAGCGCCAGGACGTTTTCGTAGGTGCGGGCGTCGCCCATGACGCCGACGGTCTTGACCGGCAGCAGCACGGCGAAGGCCTGCCAGATGTGGTCGTAGAGGCCGGCGGCGCGGATTTCCTCGAGGTAGATGGAGTCGGCGTGCTGCAGCACGGCCACCTTGTCGGCGGTGACTTCGCCCGGGATGCGGATGGCGAGGCCCGGGCCAGGGAACGGGTGGCGGCCGGTGAAGGCGAGCGGCAGGCCGAGCTCGGCGCCCAGGGCGCGCACCTCGTCCTTGAAGAGCTCGCGCAGGGGCTCGAGCAGCTTGAGCTTCATGTAGTCCGGCAGGCCGCCGACGTTGTGGTGGCTCTTGATCACCGCGCTCGGGCCGCCGGTGGGCGAGACGCTCTCGATGACGTCGGGATAGAGCGTGCCCTGGGCGAGGAAGGTCGCGCCGTCGATGCGCGCCGCCTCGCGGTCGAAGACGTCGATGAAGAGGCCGCCGATGGTCTTGCGCTTGGCTTCCGGGTCGGTGACGCCGGCCAGGGCGCCGAGAAATTCCTTCGACGCATCAACGTGAATGAGCGGAATATTGTAGTGGTCCCTGAACAGACCGACGACCTCGTCGGCCTCGCCGCGGCGCATCAGGCCGGTGTCGACGAAGACGCAGGTGAGCTGCTCGCCGATCGCCTCGTGGATCAGCACCGCGGCCACCGAGGAGTCGACGCCGCCGGAGAGGCCGAGGATCACCCTCCCCTTGCCGACCTGGTCGCGGATGCGGGCCACGGCCTCGGAGCGGAAGGCGGCCATGGTCCAGTCGCCGGCCAGGCCGGCGATGCGGTGGGTGAAGTTGCGCAGGATCGTGGCGCCGCGCGGGGTGTGGGCGACCTCGGGGTGGAACTGGACGCCGTAGAAGCGGCGGTGCTCGTCGGCGATCACCGCGTAGGGCGAGCCGTCGGAGACGGCGGCGACCTCGAAGCCCGGCGGGATGGCGGTGATCTTGTCGCCGTGGCTCATCCACACCGTCTCGCGGGCGCCGACGCCGCCGAGGCCGGTGAGCAGGGGCGTCTCGCGCTGGATCTCGATCTCGGCGCGGCCGAACTCGCGCTCGCGACCGCCCTCGACCTTGCCGCCGAGCTGGGCGCAGAGGGTCATCTCGCCGTAGCAGATGCCAAGCACCGGCACGCCGCGCTCGAACACCGCGGCCGGGGCGGCGGGGCTGTCCGGCAGGCCGGCGGTGGCCGGTCCGCCGGAGAGGATCACCGCCGCCGGGTCATAGGCGTCCAGGATCTGGCTGATGCGGTCGAAGGGATGGATTTCGCAGTAGACGCCGCTTTCGCGAAGGCGCCGGGCGATGAGCTGGGTCACCTGGCTGCCGAAGTCGACGATGAGAACTTTCTGGTGGGCCGACATGGCAGCCCCCTAAACGAGAATCGGCGTCAGGTCACCCGCATCTCTCCCCCCTCTGGGGGGAGTACGGCCGAAGGCCGGGAGGGGGGCTTGCCGGCCGCGTCGCGAAAGCTTCGCCCCCTCCACCGCTTCGCGGTCCCCCTCCCCCAAAGGGAGAGGAGAACGCCGCCCCTCACGGCTGCATCTGCATGAGCTGGTTCATCGGCATCATGTTGGTGTTGAGGTTGCTCATGATCCAGATCGAGCCGCCGACGACCAGGAAGACGACGAGGACACCGAAGGCCAGCGCCAGGACATTGTTGGTGTTGTCCGGGCCGGTGGTGACGTGGAGGAAGAAGACCAGGTGCACGCCCATCTGGGCGATGGCGAGGGTGATGAGCGCGATCGGAATGGCCGGCCCGTAGATGATGTGTTCGCTGACCGCCCAGAACGCGGCCAGGGTGAGGATGATCGAGAGGCCGAGACCGAGGTTGGAGTTGAACACCCAGTGGCCGGCGCTCTCCGCGGGCTCGTCGCCCGGCGAGATTTCGGCCACGTGCTCGTGATCGTCGGCATGGCCTTCGCGCTCGCTCATGCCGCGCTCCCCATCAGATAGACGATCGTGAAGATGCCGATCCAGACGATGTCGAGGGCGTGCCAGAACAGGTTGAAGCAGATCAGCCGGTGAATGATCTCGCGCCGGAAGCCCTTGAGCTGGACCTGGGCCATCATCGTCGCCAGCCACAGGCCGGCGACCGAGACGTGCAGGCCGTGCAGGCCGACGAGGCCGAAGAACGCGGTCAGGAAGCCGCTGCGCTGGGGCGTGATCCCGCGGGCGGCGAGGCTGACGAACTCCTGCAGCTCCATCAGCACGAAGGCGAGGCCGAGCAGGCCGGTGGCGAGCAGGAAGACCTGCGTCCACAGCTTGTTGCGGGCGTTGGTGGCGGCGAAGGAGAGGCCGCAGGTGTAGCTCGACAGCAAGAGGGCGCCGGTCTCCAGGGCGACGCGCGGCAGTTCGACGAGGTCGCGGATGCCGGGGCCGCCGGCGGTGGCGTGCCGCTGCACGGCGAAGGCCGCGAAGAAGCAGGAGAACATCACGATGTCGCTGAGCAGGAAGATCCAGAAGCCGTAGCCGACGACGATGCGCTTGTTGGCCGGGCCGGTGTCGGCGTGGCCGGCGCCGGGGACCGGGCCCTCGCGGCCGTGGCCGCGGTGACCCAGGCGGTGCGGATCCTCACGGACCCGCCGCAGGGCCTCGACGGCGACGGGAAGCTCGACGTCGCTCATGGCAAGGCCCCCTGGCTCGCGAGCCGTTCGATCAGGGCCGCGCGGGCGGCGCGGCGGGCGCGGTCGACGCGGGCCACTTCCTCGACCGGCACGTGGAGCTCGTGGACATCGCGCCAGGCGAAAACCACGAAGCCGGCGAAGGCGGCGATGAGACCGAGCGCCGCCAGCCACCAGATCTGCCAGATGAGGGAGAAGCCGGTGATGGTCGCGAAGACGGCGGTGTAGAAGCCGACCGGGCTGTTGACCGGCATCTCGATCGGCTCGTAGCTCGGCTCGGGGGTGAGCTGCTGGGTCTCGATGGCGCGCTGCTTGATGTCCCAATAGGCTTCCTCGCCTTCGACGTTGGGCATCACGGCGTAGTTGAAGAACGGGGCCGGCGAGGGCGTCGCCCATTCCAGGGAGCGTCCGTCCCAGGGATCGCCGGTGACGTCACGGAGTTCGTCGCGCTTGAGGATGCTGACCACCAGCATGGTCACCTGGCAGGCGGCGCCGACGATGAGGACGCCTACGCCGACCAGGGAGACGTCGAGCAGCGGTCGCCATTGCTCGACGCTGATGTGCTGCAGGCGGCGTGTCATGCCCTGCAGGCCGAGGATGTAGAGCGGCGTGAAGGTGATCCAGAAGCCGAAGAAGGCGAACCAGAACGACGCCCTGCCCCAGCCCTCGTGCAGGCGGAACCCGAACGCCTTGGGGAACCAGTAGTCGAGGCCCGCGAAGAGCGCGAAGACGACGCCGCCGACGATGACGTTGTGGAAGTGGGCGACGAGGAACATCGAGTTGTGGACCAGGAAGTCGGCCGGCGGGATCGCCAGGAGCACGCCGGTCATGCCGCCGATGACGAAGGTGAAGATGAAGCCGAGCGACCACAGCATCGGCACCGAGAAGCGCACGCGGCCGCCGTACATGGTGAAGATCCAGTTGTAGATCTTCACCCCGGTGCCGACGGCGATGATGCTGGTGGAGATGCCGAAGGCGGTGTTCACCGCCGGGCCGGCGCCCATGGTGAAGAAGTGGTGCAGCCAGGTCATCATGGCGACGATGCAGATGAACAGGGTCGCGGCGACCATGGAGCGGTAGCCGAACAGCGGCTTGCCTGAGAAGGTCGAGAAGACCTCCGAGAAGATTCCGAAGGCGGGCAGGACGAGGATGTAGACCTCCGGATGCCCCCAGGCCCAGATCAGGTTCACGAACATCATCGGGTTTCCGCCCGCGGTGTTGGTGAAGTAGTGCCAGCCGAAGAAGCGATCGAGGCTCAGCATCGCCAGCGTGGCGGTGAGGATCGGAAAGACGGCGACGATCAGCAGGCTGGCGGCGAGCGTCGTCCAGCAGAACATCGGCATGCGGAAGTAGGTCATGCCGGGACAGCGCATCTTGAGCACCGTGGTGACGAAGTTTATCCCCGTCATCAGGGTGCCTATCCCCGATATCTGGACGGCCCAGAGGTAGTAGTCGACTCCGACGCCGGGCGAATAGGCGGCCTCGCTGAGCGGCGGATAGGGGAGCCAGCCGACCCGAGAGAACTCGCCGACGAACAGCGACACGTTGACCAGCAGCGCGCCGGTGGCGGTCAGCCAGAAGCTGACCGAGTTCAAGGTCGGAAAGGCGACGTCGCGCACGCCCAGCTGCAGCGGGGTGACGAAGTTCATGAACCCGATCACCAGCGGCATGGCCGCAAAGAAGATCATGATCGTGCCGTGGGCGCTGAAGATCTGGTTGTAGTGCTCCGGCGGCAGGTAGCCCGGCGCATTGATGGCGAGCGCCTGCTGGCTGCGCATCATGATGGCGTCGGCGAAGCCGCGGATGAGCATCACGACGCCCAGCAGGATGTACATGACGCCGATCCGCTTGTGGTCGACGGATGTGATCCACTCGCGCCAGAGGTAGGGCCACCAGCCCTTGACCGTCACCAGGGCGAGCGCGCCAAGGATGATGACCACCAGGACCAGGGAGGTGATCAGGGGGATCGGCTGGTCGAAGGGGATGGCCGACCAATTGAGCTTGCCGAACATGCTCAGCGCCCCCCCGCCGTTGCGCCGGCCGAGGTCGGACGGATCGCGGGCGCAGGGCCGGCGGCCGGCGCGATCGCCTGGCTGGCGATGTCGTTGAACAGCATCGGATCGACGCTCCGATAGGAGAACGGTTTGACGTTGAGGCTCTGGCGGCTGAGATCGACGTAGGCGGCCCGATCGAGCGCCGGCCCGCTGGCCTTGGCCGACTGCGCCCAGGCCGAGAAGTCAGACGGCGCGACGCTCTTCACCTGGAACCGCATGTCCGAGAAACCATCGCCGCTGAGCTGGGAGGACAGACCTGAAAGCTCGCCGGGACGATCGGCCTGCAGATAGACCTGCGAGACCATGCCCGGCATGGCGTAGACCATCGAGCCCAGGCGCGGCACGAAGAAGACGTTGAAGACGCTCGCCGAGGTGATCGAAAAATGGATCGGCGCGCCGGCCGGCACGACCAGCTGATTGACGGTGGCGACCCCCTGCTTGGGATAGATGAACAGCCACTTCCAATCGAGGGAGACGACCTGAACTTCGACTGTGGGCGTCTTGGACGGCAGGGGCCGGAACGGGTCGAGCTGGTAGGAGCCGGTCCAGATCAGGCCGCCAAGAAAGGTGATGGTCAGGATCGGGATCGACCAGACGAGCGCCTCGATGCGGCCGGAATAGGACCAGTAGGGGCGATAGTCGGCCTTGGTGTTGGAGGCGCGGTATCGCCACGCCATCCAGAAGGCCAGGAGGATGGTCGGAACGACGATCGCCATCATGATCAGGAAGGCGTCCATCATGATTTTGGAGTCGGCGGCGCCGACCGGGCCGACCGGATCGAGGACGCCGCCGGAGCAGCCGCCGAGCATGGTCGCCGTCAGAAGGCCAAGGCGCGCAGGCCACCGCCATCCGCGCCGGAGCCAGCCTCGCATCGCGACGTCGCACCGCATGGAGACATCCATACTTTCGATCGGCCGAGCTTCAGATTGATCGAAATCAAAATGACCGGCGCGGACATTGCGACGTTTCCCGTCCGCGCGGAAGGCCCGCGAAGATTCACTTCGCCTTCAGGTCACCGCTGCAGCGGCTGGATGAAGAATCCGTCAGTCTGATCTGAGCGGGGCGTCAGGCGGCGGGCGGGCGCGGCGATGCCGAACGCCGGCGCGCGGGCCAGGAAGGCGGCGATGCGGTCCTCGTTCTCCTCGGCGAACAGCGAGCAGGTGACGTAGACGAGGCGCCCGCCCGGCTTCACGAAGGGCGCGGCGGCGTCGAGAACGGCGTCCTGCTCGGCCATGCGGCGGGCGAGCTGAGCCTCGGACAGCCGCCACTTGGCGTCGGGATGGCGGCGCCAGACGCCCGAACCGGTGCAGGGCGCGTCGACGAAGACGAGGTCCATGCGGCCCTCGAGCCCCGCCAGGGCGTCCGGCCGCAGGGGCGAGCGGACCTGCAGGTTGCGCACGCCGGCCCGCTGGGCGCGCGTCGCGGTCTCGGCCAGGCGGCGGGCGTCGGAGTCGTAGGCGAACAGCTGGCCGGTGTTGGCCATGGCGGCGGCCAGGGCCAGGGTCTTGCCGCCGCCGCCGGCGCAGACGTCGAGCACCTGCTTGTGGCCGACCTCGCCGGCCGCGGCGGCGGCGATCTGGCTGCCGAGATCCTGGACCTCGAACCAGCCCTTGGCGAACTCGGGCAGGGCCTCCAGCGGTGGGGTGCGCTCGGCCGCGGCCGGGGCTGGCAGACGCAAGGCGGTGGGGAGCGCGGCGAGCGGCTCGGCTCCCAGGGGCTCCAGGGCCTTGAGCGCCCGGGCCGGATCGGACTTCAGGGTGTTGACCCGCACGTCCACCGGCGCCCGCTCGGCCAGGGCGACGCCTTCCGCCGAAGCGTCATCGCCGAAGGCCCGGGCCATGTAGGGCGCCAGCCAATCCGGATAGTCGCCGCGCACGGCCGGCGGGGCGTCATCGAGCGGGATGGGCGAGGCCAGTCGCGCCGCCTCCGCCTCGGTCAGCGCGCCCGGCCCGTGGAGTTCGGCGGCCGCCGCCGCGACGCGCTCGGCGGGCCAGTCCCAAGAGAAGCGGACGACAGCGAGCCCGACGGACCGCCAGGTGTCCTCGCCCATTCGCCAGGCCAGGGAGCGGCGCTTGCGGAGCGCGTCGAGGACCAGGCCGGAGACGAAGGCGCGATCCTTGGACCCGGCGTAGCGGGCCCCGTCGCCCCAGGCCTTCAAGGCCAGACGCACCGGCTTGTGACGCGTCTGCATCTCGGCAAGGACGTCGATCGCCGCCGCCAGGCGGCCACCGTCACGCATGGGACCTCGAGGTCACAGCCAACTCAGCAAGATCGATCCTAAACCGCGCTCGGGTAGTTCGGCGCCTCGCGGGTGATCATCACATCGTGGACATGACTCTCGCGCACGCCCGCGCCGGTGACGCGGATGAAGCGGGCGCGAGCCTGGAGGCTCGGGATGTCCTTGGCGCCGAGATAGCCCATGGCGGCGCGAAGGCCGCCGACCAGCTGATGGACGACGGGGCCGATCGGACCCTTGTACGGCGTCTGGCCTTCGATGCCCTCGGGCACCAGCTTCAGGGCGTCCTCGACCTCCTTCTGGAAGTAGCGGTCGGCGCTGCCGCGGGCCATGGCGCCCAGCGAGCCCATGCCGCGGTAGGCCTTGTAGCTGCGGCCTTGGTACAGGAAGACCTCGCCGGGCGCCTCGTCGGTGCCGGCGAACATCGAACCCATCATGGCCGTGGACGCCCCCACGGCCAAGGCTTTGGCCAGGTCGCCGGAATAGCGGATGCCGCCATCGGCGATGATCGGCACACCCGTGCCGTCGGCGGCGCGCACCGCCTCGGCGACGGCGGTGAACTGCGGCACGCCGACGCCGCTGACGATGCGGGTGGTGCAGATCGAGCCCGGCCCGATGCCGACCTTCACCGCGTCGGCGCCGGCGTCGATCAGGGCCCGCGCGCCGTCGTAGGTGGCGACATTGCCGGCCACGATCTGCACGCGGTTCGTCTCGCGGCTGAGGCGGCGGACCGCCTCGCCGACCTGGGCCGAGTGGCCATGGGCGGTGTCGATGACCACCACGTCGACGCCGGCGTCGATGAGGGCCAGCGAGCGCTCGAAGCCGGCGTCGCCGACCGTCGAAGCGGCGCCGACCAAGAGGCGGCCCTTGGAATCCTTGGCCGCGTTGGGGTGAGCCTCGGACTTCTCCATGTCCTTGACGGTGATCAGGCCGACGGCGCGGTAGTCGTCATCGACGACGATCAGGCGTTCGATCTTGTGCTGGCGCAGCAGGGCCCTGGCCTCGTCCTGGCTGACGCCCTCGCGGACGGTGACCAGCCCCTCGCGGGTCATCAGCTCGCGGGCCTTGACGCGGTCGGAGCGCTCGAAGCGCATGTCGCGGTTGGTGAGGATGCCGACCAGGCGGCCGCCGCCGTTCTCGACCACCGGGAAGCCCGAAATGCGGCGCGCGGCCATGATCTTGCGGATCTCACCGAGCGTGGTGTCGGGATGGATGGTGACCGGATCGATCACCATGCCGCTCTCGTAGCGCTTGACCTCGCGCACCCGGTCGGCCTGCTCCTCGACAGTGAGGTTGCGGTGCAGGACGCCGAGGCCGCCGGCCTGAGCCATGGCGATGGCCAGGCGGCCGTCGGTCACCGTATCCATGGCGGCGCTGACGATCGGAATGTTGAGCGCGATTTCGCGGGTGAACCTCGTGGTCGTATCGACCTGGGTCGGCATCACCTCGGACGGGCCGGGCTCGAGCAAAACATCGTCGAAGGCGAGACCTTCGCGAATCTCCATGAGACTCTCCGTTTTGCGGGCCGGCTATAGCCGTGCAGGGTCGGTGTGGGAAGGGGCGGGCGAGCCACGCCACAGGATCGAGGCCGCTGAGCCGAGCGATGGCCATCGGCGGTGCGGCTGTACGCCAAAGCGGATATACAGCTTGGCTCTAGTTTTGCGCAGGGTCACCGCAAACGACCGAAAGCCAGAATCCTTCGCAGCACCCCGGGGAGCGCTAGAGATGGGTATCCGACGCGTGGCTTCGATGTTCGCGGCAAGCCTGATCGTCTTCGTGGCGTCTGGCGCGCAGGCGGAGTCATCTCGGACGGCCCGGGTCCAGGCGGCCATGGAGCGGTGGCTAGCGGATCGGGCGGCGGTCGAAAAGGTGACAGGCGTCGCCGCCTACATCAGCTTTGGAGATCGTGGCCCGCCCATCGCGGCGTTCGCCGGGAGGACCGGCGCCGATCCAAAGGCCCCCCCGGTCGGACCGGGCACGCTTTTCCAGATGGGCAGCACGTCGAAGTCATTCACGGCAGCCGTCGTTCTCAAGCTCGAGGCGACGGGCAAGCTCTCCCTGAACGACAAGCTTGGGAAATGGCTGCCGCAATATCCGGCCTGGAAAGATGTGACGCTCAAGCGCCTGCTCAACATGACCAGCGGTATTCCGAACTACTCGGAGACCGAAGCCATGTCCCGCATCTGGGTCAACGAACCTAGGCGTGATCTGACCGCCGAGGATCTGATCATGCTCGCCTACCCCACGGCAGCCGGTAGCCTGCCTGTGAGCAGCGGTTATCACTATTCGAACACCAACTATGTCCTGGCTGGCATGGTGGCGGCGAAGGCCGCTGGCCGGCCGTTTCGCGAGCTCGTCCGGCAAATGGTCATCGGTGAGGCCGGTCTGGACAGCACGTTCTATGAAAACGGAACCTACCCGGTCAGAGTAACCGATCGTCTGGCGCACGGTTACTTCGACAACCCTTCCTGCGCCGATTATCAGCCGAACTGCGCGCAATCCTGGAACCTGCCCCTGATGGGGCGCGACGTTCGCGGCATGAGCACATCGTGGGCGCAGGCGGCGGGCGGGGCGATCGCCAATGCGCACGACGTGGATCGCTGGATGCGCGCGGTATTCGAGGGGCGTGTCGTGCCGCCGAAGCAACAGGCGGAATGGCAGGCCCTGGTGTCGACCAAGACTGGCGAGCCGATCGCGGATGTATCCGCCGAGGATCCGAAGGGATTCTCGCTCGGTCTGAGCAAGGCCATTCTCGGGCCGTACGGGGCGCAGTGGTTCTACCAGGGCGAGACGCTGGGCTACCGCACGCTCTACGTGTGGTTCGAGAAGGAAAACCTGATGATCACGCTGCAGACGAACTCGCAGCCGGCGGCCGAAGCGGACAAGCTCCACGACCTGCTGGGGACGATCTATGAGATCGTCAGGGACGGCGCAAAGTAGCGGCGGCTCAGATCTGCGTAGCTGCTTGGAAATCTGCTGAGCCTCGCGGTTCGGCGGCGGCCCGGCGCTGCCTTTCAGCCGCCCACTTGCCTCGTCCGGCGCCACTGGGTGTTAATGCGCCACACAAAGAGGGGATGGATGAGTCGAGCCGCCTCCGAGGCTACGCCGCCGCGCGCCCGCATCGCCTTTCGCGTCGGCGTGGTCGGTCACCGCCCGGACCGGCTGCCGGAAGGCGAGCCGGCCCTGGTCGCCATCCGCGAACGCATCGCCGAGGCGCTGCAGGCCGTGGCCGGGGCGGTCGGCGAATTCGCCGCCGGCCCTGAGCGGCGCCTCTACGATACGGACTTGCCGCCGCTGCTCACCGCCGTCTCGCCGCTGGCCGAGGGCGCGGATCGCCTGTTCGCCGAGGAGGCCCTGCGCTTCGGCTATCGGCTCAACTGCATCATGCCCTTCCATCGCGATGAATTTGAACGCGACTTCGCCGGCCCGGACTCGTTCGAGGAAGGGTCGGCCGCCCGCTTCGACGCCATCCTGGCCCAGGCCGAACACGCCAGCGCCCTGGCCTCCTTCGAGCTCGATGGCCGCCGCGAGCGCGCCCACGAAGCCTACGGTCAGGCCGGGCGGGTGGTGCTCAACCAGTCCGACCTCCTGCTCGCGGTCTGGGACGGCGGCCTGACCAACGCCGTCGGCGGCACCTTCGACACCATTCAGCAGGCGATCGCCTTCAACGTGCCGACCTTGTGGATCGACTCGCGGGCGCCGCACGGCTGGATGCTGTTGCGCGAGGAGGCCGATCTCGAGGCGATCACCGGCGAGACGGTCAGCCCGCCCAGGCCCGCGCCACCGCTCGGCGAACTGGCGCGCACCATCGGCGAGGTCGTGCAAGCCGAGCTCGGTCTGCAGGGCGGCCAGGCCGCCAGCCTGGAAGCCTATCTTGCCGAGACGCGGCCGGCGCGGAACTGGGCGATGGTGTGGAAGCTGTTCCGCGACTTCATGGATAGCGGCCGCATCGCCGCGCCGGCTCTGCGGGTCAGGGACTTCGAGGAACAGATCCGGCCCGGTTGGCCGGTGGCCGGCGATCCCGACGTGGGCGCCGTCCCGCCGGTCAGCTCATGGATCAACGCCCGCATTCGGCCCCACTACGCCTGGTCGGACAAGCTGGCCGACCTCTACGCCGACGCCCACCGCAGCGGCTTCGTCGCCTCCTCGCTGATGGCGGCCGGGGCGGTGTTCACCGCCCTGCTGCCGGTGGCCGGCCATTTCGGTCGCAGGGCTTCGATCGCCACTGCAGTGGTCGAGGCCCTGATCCTTGGCCTGCTGGTTGGATTGCCAATGCGATCCCGCGCCCGGCGGTGGCACGAGAAGTGGCTGGAGTACCGGGTGCTCGCCGAGCTGACCCGCGAGCTGCGCATTCTCATCCCGCTCGGCGGGGCCCGCCCCCTGCCCCGCACCGCCGCCCACCTCGCCAGTTACGGAGATCCGGCCCGCAGCTGGATGAACTGGCAGGCGAGGGCGATCGCTCGCGACATCGGCGCGCCCAACGCCCGGGTCGACCGGGCCTACGTCACCGCGCGCTGCGCCGAACTGCTTGATTTCCTGGGGACGGCGTCGCCGCAGCGCGGGCAGATCGGCTTCCATCACATGAACGCCCATCGCATGGAGCGCATCCACCAGCGCCTGCACCGGATGTCGCTGATCCTCTTCGCCGTCACCATCCTGGCGGTCGGCAGCAACTGGATCCTGCGGTTCATCGATCCGGACCGGCCCGAGCGGGTCTCCGACTGGCTGATCCTGTTCTCGGCCTTCCTGCCCTCGCTCGGCGCGGCGCTGGCCTCGATCAACAACCAGGGCGAGTTCGCCCGCCTGCAGCGGCGCGCCAACGCCATGGTGCAGAGCCTCACCGCCCTGCGCGGCCAGATCGTCGACCTGGCGGTGAGGCCCGAGGGCCCATCGCTGGCCCGGGTCTCCGAGCTGTCGGCCCAGCTCGCCGAGATGATGATCGATGAGAACACCGAGTGGCGGATCGTCGTCCTCGACCTGCCGCACGCGGCCGGCTAGGCCCTGCGGCCCTTGGCGAGGATGTAGAGTTCGGAGCTTTCGGCGCGGCTGGCCTTGGGCTTGACGTGGCGAACCTCGGCGAAGGCCTGTTTGAGCCGGGCGGTGCCCTCGGCGGTCTCGCCGCCCTGGAAGGCCTTGGTCAGGAAGGCGCCGCCGGGCTTGAGGACCGCGAGGGCGAAATCGGTCGCCGACTCGATCAGCGCCATGATCCGCAGGTGGTCGGTCTGGCGATGGCCGACGGTGTTGGGGGCCATGTCGGAAAGGATCAGGTCGGGCGGCCCGCCGAGCGCCTCGAGGAGCCGCGCCTGGACCTGGGGATCGGTGAAATCGCCCTGCAGGATGGTGGCGCGAGTGACCGGATCGGTGGCCAGCAGATCGACGCCGGCCACCGCCGCCGCGCCGCGGGCGGTCGCCACCTGCAGCCAGCCGCCCGGCGCGCAGCCGAGATCCAGCACTCGCACGCCGGGGCGGATGAGGTGGAAGCGGTCGTCGATCTCGATCAGCTTGAAGGCGGACCGCGCGCGCCAGCCCTGGGCCCTGGCCTCGGCGACAAACGGGTCCGAAAGCTGGCGCTCGAGCCAGACGCGCGAGGACGCGGTGCGCTGCTTGCTGGTCTTCAGGCGTTCGATCTTGACCCGCGCGGGACCGCCGCCGGTCGGCGGGCGCACCATGCGGCGCTTGGGCGGCTCGTCGTTCATCGGCGGCGCTGGCGTTGTTCGGCCATCAGCGACAGCAGCAGGCCTTCGCGCAGGCCGCGGTCGGCGACCCGCACGCGCTCGCACGGCCACAGCTCCTGCACCGCTTCCAGGATCGCCGCGCCGGCCAGCACGAGGTCGGCGCGATCGGGCCCGATGCACGGCTCGGCGGCGCGCTGGCTGACCTCCAGCGCCGCCAGCCGTTCGGCCACGGCCTGGCAGTCGGCGCGGGTCAGCCACAGGCCATCGACCTTGCTGCGGTCGTACCTGGCGAGCTGGAGGTGCAGGCCGGCGAGGCTGGTGATGGCGCCGGAGGTGCCGATGAGGTGCGCCCGGCCGGCCTCGAAGACGGGGTTCAGGGAGTCGGCGCCGCGGAAGCCGGCGATTTCGGACTTGAACGCCGCGACCATGGCGCGGAAGCCGGTCAGGTCGGGATCGGCCCCGGCCGGGAAGCGCTCGGCCAGGGTGACGACACCGACCGGCGCGCTCAGCCACGCTGTGACCGGCGGGCGCCAATAGCCCCGGCGGCCGGGATCCAGCTCCAGTTCGCCGCGCAGGTCGAGCCAGGAGAGTTCGGTCGAGCCGCCGCCGACATCGAGAATCAGCGCCGCATCGGCAGTGCAGTCGAGCAGGTTGAGACAGCCGGCGACCGAAAGGCTCGCTTCCTCGGCTGGCGTGATCACCTTGAGCTGCAACCCGGTCCTGGCCTCGACCTCGGCCAGGAACTCGGCGCCATTGGCGGCGGTGCGACAGGCCTGGGTGGCCACGGCCCGGACGTGCGAGGCGCCGCGGCGACGAATCTTGTCGGCGCAGATCCCGAGCGCGGCCACCGCTCGGGTCATGGCCGGCTCGGCCAGCCGGCCGCTCTGGGCCAGGCCCTCGCCCAGGCGGACGATGCGGGAATAGGAATCGACGATGCGGAAACTCCGGCCGCGCGGCGTCGCCACCAACAACCGGCAGTTGTTCGTTCCCAGGTCCAGCGCCGCGTACACCTCGCCCTCACGGCGGGCGCTCGCCGGCGCGGCGTGCGCCTCAGTCATTTCGTGTCCAAGTCAACCCGACTCGCCCGCGGCGGGCGCGTCCTTTCGTCGCGGACACTAGAACATGCGCGGCGCCGGGGGAAATGCCGACGGCGCCCTAAATAGCCTTGAAACTTAAGAAAACCTTAACTAGAAGCCCCCGCGCTCCCATTCCTGGCAGAGCTCCCGCGCCGCCGCCTGCGACAGGCTGCGACAGTGCGCGCGCTTGTCAGGCGTAACTGTGCTATTAGAAATTTCAGTGCCCGTTCAGCATAAAGCGTTGAAGATGACCAGTATGAACATGCGTTTCGCCAAGTTCGCCATTGGCCAGGTGGTCAAGCACCGGAACTTCGGATTCCGCGGCGTGATCTACGATGTAGATCCAGTGTTCGCGAACACCGAAGAGTGGTGGCAAGCGATTCCCGTCGATGCACGGCCGTCGAAAGACCAACCTTTCTACCATCTGCTGGCCGAGAATGATCAGTCGACGTACGTCGCCTATGTCTCGGAGCAGAACCTGCTGGCGGACGAGACTGATCGGCCGGTCGATCATCCGCATGCCGGCATGGTCTTCGACAACTTCGAGCCGGGCCGCTACCAACTCCGCCCGCGGATCACCCACTAAACTCATCAATCACCGAGCGTTGTTCCTTCTCCCCTCCGGGGAGAAGGCGGCCCGAAGGGTCGGATGAGGGGCGATTCAGCTCTCGCGCTCTCTCCGGAACCTCCCGACACGCGGAAAGACTCCGCACCTGCGGCGCACCTTCTCCCCCGCGGGCGGGGGAGAAAGAACGTCGGCGTCAATAGTTGCGACGCCAGCGGATCGCGACCTGCGAGTCGCCCTGGCTGCCCAGCTTGCCGACCAGCGAGAAGTGCTTCTTCATGCGCCACTCGAGCTGGGCGCCCTGGCCTTCGCGTCCGCCGCCGGTAAGCTCGAGATAGAGCCGGTCGGTGATGTATTTGCCGCCAGAGATGGTCGTGCCGGTGACGGCGTCCTGGGCCACGGCCAGGCGGTCGAGGTGGGCCAGGCTGCGCAGGCCGCCGATCAGGTCCAGCCCGCCGCCCCCTGAGAGCCCGGCGACGGCCGACGCCAGCTGCGCCGCCTCCAGTCCCGACAGCTGCGAGGCCGAGGCCCCGAACAGCACCTGCGAGAGGATCTCGTCCTGCGGCAGTGCGGGCGTCGATGAGAGTTTGATCACCGGCCGCGCCGCCGTGCCGGTGATGCGGATGACCGCCGTCAGGGTGGGATTGTCGCGCGTGGCGGTGAGATCGAGGCGAATGGTCTGGGCGGTCGAGCCGAGATAGACGACGCCGCGGTCGTCGAGCTGGAAGCGCTGGCCGGCGAAGTTGTAGTCGCCGCGCACGACCCGCGCCTCGCCGGTCAGGACCGGATCGGCCAGCGACCCGCCGACATGCGAGTTTAGCGACAACTCGAGATCGAGGCCGCGGCCCTTCACGAAGACCTTGCCCGGGGCCTTGATCGAGACGTCGAGGGCGACCGGCGCCTCCTTGGCCGAGACATGCTCAGCGGGCTCGTCGTCGAGTTCGTCCGGCCGGTGGATCTCCACCACCTCCATGGGCGTGACGCCGGTGGCCACCGGCGCGTTGGGCGAGATCTGGCCGCTGTCGAGGGTGAGCGCGCCGGAGATCTGGACCTTGCCGTCGGCGGCGCGGTTGACCGTCAGGGCGCCGGAGGCCGTGGCCCTGGCGAGGTCGGTGTTGATCAGGCGGAAGTTCCTGAGGTCGGCGCGGAAGCTCGATGCGCCGTCGCGGGTCAGCGACGCCCGGCCCTGGCCGCTGATCTGACCCTTGAGGCCGTCGTCGGCCGAAAACTGGCCGACATCGACCGCGTTGTCGGCCAGCGTGGCGCGCAGGGTGACATTGCGCAGATCGAGGCCGGTGTCGGCGTCGGTCATCCGGCCGTGGTCGAGCGCTACCTGGCCGACCGCGCGGGGATCGGCGAGCGTGCCGCCCAGGGTCATCTCGGCGTTGACCTGGCCGGACAGGCTGTTGGCGCCGGTCAGCAGCAGGTCCCAGACCGGCTTGATCTCGCCGTTGATGGCGAAGCGGCCGGAGATCGGCCGCCGGCTGTCGAAGCTGAAGGCGAAAGGCTCGGCCGAGGCGTGGGTCGGCAGCGCCAGCTGCCCGGTCGCCTTGAGGCCGGCGCTGTTGCCGAGATCGAAGTCGACGTTCATCACCTCGCCGGCCAGCCGCGCCTTGACCTCGCCGTTCACCGGCGGCGCGCCCCGCAGGTCCCGGCCGCCGGCGCCAGCTAGGCGCAGATCCATGTCGCCGGCCAAGTGGTCGCCGCGGCCGGCGAAATCCAGCTGGCCGGAGAGCGTGCCGACGTAGTCCTCGCTGATCAGGCCCATGTCGATGTCGGCAAGGGCCGCCTTGATGCTGGCTGCGCCGGCGTGCTGGGTGATCTCGACGTCGGCGTGGCCGGCCCCGGCCCCGATCGAGCCGCGGACATCGAGGCCGTCCTTCCCCCAGCTCGCCGTGATCGGCTTGAGGGTGCGGAAATCGGCGCGGCGCAGGCGGGCGGCGCCCGCGAAGGTGGCGGTATTGCGGGCGTCACCGACCAGCGACAGGGTCCCCTCGCCGTTGAGGCGCCAGGCCCCCGCCTCCGAGGGCCCGTTGGCGGCGATCTTGTAGGGCAACGCCTTAAGCGGACCGTCGGCGGTGAAGCTGAGCGACTTCAGGCGCACCCCGCCATCGGCGAGGATCGCCTCGCCGGCGGTGAGCTTGATGTCCGCGTGCGGACTCCCGGCGGCCTGGGCGATCTTGACCTGACCTTCGAGCCGGCCGGCGTCGAGCAGCACGCCCGGCCCGGCGCCGACGGCGAGGTCGGCGCTGGACGGCGCGCCATCGCGCAGGGCGACCGCGCCGTGGGCGGTGACCCCGCCGGCGTTGACGTCGAGGCCGCTGAGATCGATGCCGCCTTCGACGAGGCGGAAGGCGCTCTTGGCGGCGGCCGGGCCGTACTGGCTGGTGGCCGTCAACGCGATCTGGCCGTCGCCGCCGTCGGGGGCGCGCTGGAAGGTCAGGGCCAGGTGGCCGTTCTCGAGCGGCAAGCCGGGCGCGGCGATCGAGGCGATGTCGGCCAGGAAATCAACCCGTGGGGATTCCAGGTGGCCCGAGATGTCGCCGGTTCCCTTGGCGGCGCCGTCGATCTCGACCGGCCCGAGCGCCAGCGGCCCGTGGGCCGTCCAGGCGAGCTTCAGGCCAAGCGCGCCATCGCCACCGAGCAGTCCCGACCCGCTCGCCTCGGCGGCGACGCCAGCCAGGGTCGCCGTCGAGACAGCGAGGCCGGGGGGGCTCCAGCTGGCCTGGGCGGTGAAATGCGGCGCCGGACCCAGCAGCTGGTCGGCCTCGGCGAAGCCGCTTTTGAAGCCGCGTCCGCGGGCGTCGACGCCGAGCGCCCAGGGGGCCTTGCCGGCCTGGCTGGCCGTCCATGAGAAGTCGACCACGCCCTTGGCCTCCCGGCTGGCCAAGGCGAGGTTGGAGAAGCTGCCCGTCCCTTTGAAACTGAGGTCGCCCAGAATGCCGCGCGTCCCGGCCCCGGTGGCGGTCAGGCCGACGCCCTGCAGCGTCGCCTTGCGGATCAGGATGCGGCCGTCGGCGAAGCGGGTGATCTCGCCGGTGGCGGACGGGCTGGCGCCGAGCAGAGCCTCAAGCAGGCCCTTGCCGGCCCCGCCCTCGCCCCGCGGCGCGGCGGTGATCAGAAGATCGTGGCCGGCCGGCTCCAGCGTCACCGGCCCGCTCACCCGCGCCAGCTGGTAGCCGGCGTCGGCGACCTGCGTGACCTCGCCCTGGCCCGCGAAGCGCCATTTCTGGCGATCGCCGGTGAGGACGCCGGCCAGGTGCGCGGCGCCCATCTTGGGAAAGCTGGTGAGCGTGTTGGCGGCGGCGACGCGGGCGTCGAGCGCCAGCCCCTTCGGGCCGGTCTTCTGGCCCCCGATGTCGGCCTCGCCGCGGGCGGTGAACTGCGCCTCGCTGCCTGCCGCCGTCAGCGCGAAATCGAACAGGCCGTCGGCGGCCTTGCGGCCGGTGACGTCGAACCGCGCCGTCGGCCCGACCACCGTGCGCCAATGGTCGAGCAGTTTGGAGGCGGTGAGGTCGACCACCCCCCTCGCCTCGCCGCCCGCCGGGTTCCAGCCGCCGCGGACTTCAAGCGGCGACGCCGCGCCGGTGCGGGTGTCGATGAAGATGGCGCCCTGGCGCATCGAGCCGCCGGCCCGGGCGGTCAGCGTGAAGGCCTTGTCGGGGGCGAGGCCGAGCGCGCCGGCCATGGCCCCGCCTTGCGCCTCGAGGGCGTCGGCGACGACGGCGAAGGTCTTGTCGTGGCCGAGGTCGATGTGGGCGTTCAAGTGATCGCCGGCGTGCAGGCGGCTGGCGGCCGAGACATCGGTGCGGATCGCGCCGGAGCGCTCGAGGTCGAACGCCCCGGCGACATCGTAGTCGCCCTGGCGATAGGCGAACTGCGGCGTCAGGCGCACGCGGGCGTTCAGCCGATCGACGCGCACGGAGACCACAGCCGCGCCGCCGCCGCCGGGCTTGGTTTCGGCCTGTGGAGTGTGGAGAACCGCGACGTCCTGCGCCCTAGCCGAGGCGATGCGGACGCGCCGCTCGAGCAGCTCGCCCGGCCGCCATTCGACCGCGACGCCGTGGGCGTCGAGCCAGACGCCCTGCTTGTCGCTCAAGGTCAGGCGCGCCAGGCGCGGATCGCGCCAGGGATCGCCGGTCAGCCCCTCGACGTGCAGGCGGCCGGCCGCGCCGAGGTCGAGGCCTTCGAGCGCCTGCTCGATCATCCGCCGGCCGGCGTCGGTGGTCGGCCCGAAGCGCACGGCGGCGAGCAGGATGGCGAGGATCAACAGGACGCCGCCCACGACCCAGGGGGCGAGACGGCGGGGCGGGCCCGCAGATTGCGCCGCCGCGGTCATCGGAGCGCGTTGAGATCTGTTGGAACAGCGAAGTGTCGCCCCCCTTCCCGGGTTGGCTGCATCGCGCCTGTGTTTCGCAGTCGCCGGTGCTCCCTCCAGGGGTAGGGCAATCGCCACCCAAACACTTCCGTCATCGCGGGGCGTAAGTCCCGGCGACCCATGGACGCCGCACGACGGGTGGCCATGCCTGGCGTGGCCGCGACGGGACAGCGCCGCGTGAACGGCCCGGACGATTCGTGATCGCGGAACGCGGTCACTCCGAGGCCGGTGTGCATGGATGGCCGGGACTTATGCCCGGCCATGACGGTAGAGGAGGTATTAGGCGACGGGGTGGCGGGGGCGTTGCGCCTCAACATGATATCAACCTGCATCAGAAGCTCTGCCCGATGCTGATGTAGACCTGGATGCGCGAGTCGCCTTCGCGCGGATTGAGCGGCGTCGCCAGGTCGAGCCGCAGGGGGCCGAAGCCGAGGTTGTAGCGCACGCCGACCCCCGCCCCGACGCTGGTGTCGTGGAAGTCCGGAGCCTGGGCGAGGCCGACCGTGCCGGCGTCGACGAACGCCGCCACGCCCCAGCGGCTGTTCAGGCTGTGGCGCACCTCGAACGACGCCTCGGCCAGCGACAGGCCGCCGAGCGGCTGGTTGTTGGAGAGCCGCGGCCCGACCGCCTGGTAGGCGTAGCCGCGCACGGAGCCGCCGCCGCCGGAATAGAACCGCCGGTCGGCCGGCACGGCCGGGATGGCCCCGCCGAGGATCGAGCCATATTCCAGGCGGCCGGCGAGCACGGTGGTGTCCCCCACCCCGAAGGGCAGGTAGCCGCTGACCTGGGCCAGGGTCTTGACGTAGTCGACCGGCCGATCGCCCGTCACCAGGGTGGGTTCGGCGCGCACCTGCAGGCGCCAGCCGCGGGTGGGGTCGAGGATGTCGTTGGAGCGGTCGAGCTGGAAGGCGACCAGCAAGGTCGGGATCAGCAGATTGAGGCGCTGGCCGATCGGCGTGCCTTCCGGATTGATCGCCGTGGTCTCAGTGAGGGAAACGTAGTCGAGGTAGGCGCCGAGAGTGACGAAGGTGGTCTTGGTCCAGTGGCGCTCGACCGCGGCGCGGACGCCGCCGCCGGAATCGTCGTAGGCCGGCGTCCGCTCGTTGAGTCCGTTGATCCCGACCTTCAGCGTCTGGTCCGGGCGGAACCAGTCAGGCAGATCGAGCTCGAAATCGAGCACCTGCTGGATGTCGTAGAGTCTGGCCGTGACCGTCGAGGTGTCGGCGTAGCCGAGCAGATTGTAGTGGATCCACTTGGCGTCGACGCCGGAGCCTTCGATGGTGGAATAGGCTCCGAAGCTCGACCCGCCCATGGCGGCGGCGGAATCGAAGCCGGCCCCGGCGGTGGTCGAATAGGCGGCCCCGACCTCCAGCGTGCGCGGCGGCCGCTCGACCAGGTCGACATCCACCGGCCGCACGTCGCCCACCGCCTGGTCGGGCGGCGCCAAGGTGGCGGTGGCGGAATCGTAGACGCCGGTGTCGGTCAATCGCCGCTCCAGCCGCGCCAGCTTGGCCGGCCGATAGACATCGCCAACCTTCCACGCCTTCAGGCTGTGCACGAAATCGGGCCGCGTACGGCCGGCCGACTTGAGCCTAAGTTCGCCCAGCCTGACCACGCCGCCGGAGCGGATGCGGAAGGTGGGCCGCACGGTGTGGTCGGCATGGTCGACAATCACCTGGCGGGTTTCGGCGGCGGAGTCGGCGTAACCCAGCTTGGAGAGCGCGACCACGGCCCGTGACTCGGCCGCGATGACATCCTCGGCCCGGCCGGGGGCGCCGTCCTTGAGACCGAGGGCGGTGTTGGCGGCGGCGCCGGCGCTGGCCGACGGCGCGGCGCCGACCCACTCGATGGTCGGAGCCGCCAGCTGGAACCGCGGTCCGGGCGTCACGGCAAGGATGGCGCGCGGCGGATCGGCGTCGCTGACGTTCGGAACCACCTCGGACTCGTAATAGCCCTCCGACCGCAGCAGGGCGGTGGCGTTCGCAGCGGCGTCCTTGGCGCGCCGGCGCGCCTCGACGCGGGTCTGCGGCGGCGTCTTTACCTCGCCGATGGCGTGGTCGATCTGGCTGCGCAGGGCGCGGTCGATGTCGCCGCTGACCTGGGCGGCCGGCTCGGCCAAAGCGCATGGGGCGAGGACGCAGCAAGCGATGGCGACGGCACAGGCGAGGTCGAAGCGTTGCAATCCAGCGATTCCCGGCGCCCCGTCTTTCTTAAGCAACGCCGGCGCCCGTGTCATGGGTTGCGGTGCGAGCACAGTGACCCGCTGCTCACTGCAACTGGCGTGTGAGGTTGGCGTGCGCCTGGACCGCGGGCGTCCCGCCCGCTTGCGCCGACGCTGAAGTGCGGGCGGGACGCCCGCGCTCCGGGAATGGACGTCCGCTATGGAGGCGCCTGGACTGCGGCCGATTGTGGCCAGGGATTGAAGCGGGGCCGGGCGGCGAGATAGCCGCACGCCCAGCCTTCGGCGACCCGGCTGCTCAGCTCGGGGCCAAGGCCAAGACGGGCGCAGACGGTTTCGATCGTCGGAGCCAGGCGCTGATCGCCCTTGAAGGAGGCCTCGACCTCGTCAGGCGACTCGGCCAGCGCATCGAGGAGCTTTTCAACGCTTTCCAGGCTCTCGCCCTCGCTCTCCGAGACGGCGACGAGGAGATCGAAGGCGTTGGCCTTGCGCGCCCGGAGCGCCGTCTTTTGGCGCTCGAAGCTGTCCAAGGCCAGATCGACGGGCGCCGGCGCCTTGCACGCGCTCAGCGCACCGGCCGATAGCTCGGCCAGGAAACGGTCGGTCTTTTCCTCCAGCGCCAGGGTAAGGCGGACGGCGCGGGAGATGCGGGCATATGCGTGCCTGTTCGTTGATGCGCGAGGCACTGGCCGGTCCGAGGGGAAAGGGGCGGCATTCGGCCCCCAGACCGCCAACGACTATGCCGAGGTGATCGCATGGGCAGCCGACCAGCCCTGGAGCACCGGAAAAGTGGGACTGAACGGCGTCTCGGGGCTCGCGGCCAACCAATATCATGTGGCATGCCGATCCCCACGAGGCCTGGCAGCGATTATCCCATGGGAAGGCTTTAGCGATTTTTATCGCGACGTGGCCTTTCCCGGTGGCGTCCCTGAAACCGGTTTCACCGATTGGTACCTGTCGGAGGACTACGACAATATCCCTGGCTCGTTCGATCCGCCGGAGACGGTGAACGAGGGTACGCCGCCTGCGGCATCGATGCTTGGCTATTTCGAGCCTATCGACCCATCGAAGATCACGGTGCCGCTACTCGAGTGCGCAACCTGGTCCGATCAGGGCCTTCATACCAGGGGCGGGTTCAACATCTTCAACGGTGCGTCCTCGAAGGACAAATATCTCTACACGCACGGCCGCGGAAAGTGGACGGTATATAATTCGCCCGATGGTCTGGCCTACCAGCTCGCTTTCTTCGATCGATTCCTGAAAGGCGAACACGATGCGATGAAAGGAAAGTCGCGGGTCCGTCTCGAGGTGCGCAAGACGATCAGCGAATATGAGGAACGGGGAGAAGACAGCTGGCCGCCGGCTGGCACGCGTTTCGTGCCATATTATCTTGGTTCCGATGGCGATCTCAGCCTGCAAGCACCTGGAACGGTGAAAACGGTCAGTTATCCCGCCGCTGAGGATAAGCCGGCGCAGTTCAGCCTCTCGTTCGACAAGGACACGGAAATTAGCGGTCCCGCCGCACTCAAGCTTTGGGTGTCGACCGACGCCGGTGAAGACATCGACTTGTTCGTCGGCTTGCGCAAGTTCGACTCAAACGGCGCCGAGGTGCATTTCGAGGCTCGGGAGAATGATACGACAGGCATCGTGGCCAATGGTTGCCTGCGAGTCACCCAGCGCAAGCTCGACCCCGTCAAGTCGCGGCCGGAACGGCCCTTTTTGTCCAACGATGGCGAACTGCCAGTCGTGCCGGGCGAAGTGTATGAGGTCGACGTCGAGATTCTGCCGTCCAGCACGCTCTTTGAGGCTGGATCGCGCCTCGTCTTGAATATCGGCGGCCGCGATATCTGGTGGAACCGCATGTGCCAGCATCTCCGCAATGAGCGGTCAACAGCTTGTGGAGGAGCGATTCCAGGATCAACGCACACGCCAGCTCATGTATGGGAACGCGCTCGGCAACTACAATCTGCCGGGTTCGGGCCTTTTGCCGCTCAGTTTCGCCGGCAATCTCTCCACGAGTTCGTGGGTCGCTCCGATCGGCGGTTCGGCGTCGCTCGCAAAGGCGCTAACGGCCGCGATCGAGGCTCGTGATGGCCGGGTGCTGTGCAACAAGCTTGTCAATCGCATCCTTGTCGAAGGTGGCCGCGCAACCGCTGTCGTTACCCTCGACGGTGAGCGCTTCGACGCCCGGCATGCCGTCGTCTCGAGTGCACATATCACCCAGCTCGCCCAGCTGCTGGGGCCCGGCCACCTGCCGTCGATCTTTGAAGAGACGCTGGCGAATTGGCGGTCATCTCCGGCCGGCTTTGTTGTGCAACTCGATGTGCGCGGAGACCCCAAATTCAAGACACCGACAGGCCCGCAGGCCGCAGTGATGGGGATATTCGGCACAGCGGAGGGTGCGTTACAAAACCTCCGCGACGCCGACGAGGGTCGCCTTCCCGGCACGGATCGTTGGATGGCGGCCTTTTCGTTCACGTCGGTTGATGCGAGCCGCGCCCCTGACGGCCACTCGGTCATCAAGATGTTCTGTTATACGCCTTACGCATTGAATGGCGATCCGGCGAATTGGGAGAACGCCCGCGAGAAATTCGCCGATGAACTTGTCGAGATATATGCGAGCGCGGTTGACGGATACGAACCGGGCTCCGAACTCGCCCGCACGATCGCCGCGCCACCCGACCTGCAGCGGTACAACCGAGCATTCATTCGCGGAGATTTCCTGGGCGGCGAAATGACCCCCAATCAGACCGGACGATTTCGACCGGTGAAAGGATGGGCCGGATATCGCATGCCCATCGCGGGGTTATTTCAAATCGGCGCCAGCGCGCATCCAAGCGGCGGCGTGAACGGATGGTCGGGCCGCAACACCGCCAAAATTATTCTCGATGACCTCGGCATCAGCACCCGCGAATTCATGGCGCGGGCGGGTGAACCAGATACTCTGCCGCCGGTATCGGTTTGAGCTCAGTTGGAGCTTAGCGCCAATGAAACGTTCCAACCTATGGGAACTTACTTCATGGCCTATCATGTATTGGCGGCTGTTAGGTATTGGCTGCCTGTGACGTCGCTGTCTTGGCTCTGCTGGATGACCTGGGCGGGCAGTTCCCGGCCGACCGTTTGCGGGCCGGGCCTTCGACCTGCAGGAAAATGAACTTCATGGCACATCCTCGACCTCCTCAAGCGGCGGCTGGAGCAGGAAGAGGGTGAATGACCCCGTGAAGTGGTTGAGCTCCGCATCGAGCCTGCTCCGGGTCTGCCTCATCCGCGCGCCCCATCCTGCGCCTTCCCTGACTGAAATCGGAACAGCGCCCCGTTCGAGCCCCTTACGGCTCGCCCCAGCCCCCTCCCCCAGGCGCCCAATCCCCAGGCGCCGCCGCGCCCTCCCCTAACCCCCCGCTTGCACATCGCCCCGCCGCGTGTCGTCATAGGCAGACGTCGCCCCGGGGAGCTCAAGACGCCGCACTCGTCCACTCAGCAAGCCGCGCCGCCTCTCTCGGAGACGGCCTATCTGCCCGGCGAGGCGTATGACGAGATGTTCGCGCCGGGCGGGCTCACGCGCGCCAACTACCGGCTGCTCGACCAGGACATCCAGGCGCTGGGGGCGCAGGCCCTGGCCGACCGGCAGAAGACGCTGGAGCGCTCGTTCCTGCTGCAGGGCATCACCTTCACCGTCTACGGGGCCGGCAGCACCACCGAGCGGATCATTCCCACCGATCTCTTCCCGCGCATCATCCCGGCGGCTGAGTGGGCGCGGATCGAGGCCGGCCTCATCCAGCGCCTGGCCGCGCTCAACCGCTTCCTGGCCGACATCTACGGCGATCAGCGCATCCTCGCCGACGGGGTGGTTCCGCGCGACCTGATCCTCGGCAGTCCCGCCTACCGGCGGCAGATGAAGCACCTCTTCGTGCCGCACGGGGCCTATGTGAACGTCTGCGGCTCCGATCTCATCCGCGACCGCAACGGCGAATTCCTGGTGCTGGAGGACAACCTCAGGGTGCCGTCCGGCGTCTCCTACATGCTGGCCAACCGCGACGCGGCGAGGCGGACGTTTCCGCACACCTTCCGCGAGGCGCGGGTCAGGCCCGTCGAGCGCTATCCTGACCTGCTGCTCTCGACCCTCAAGACCATGGCCGACCGGTCCAATCCGCAGATCGTGGTGCTGACCCCCGGGGTCTACAACTCGGCCTATTACGAGCACGCCTACCTCGCCCGGCTGATGGGCGTGCCGCTGGTCGAGGGCCGCGACCTCGCGGTGCACGACAACCTCGTCTACATGCGCACCACCGCGGGCCTCAGACGCGTCGACGTGATCTACCGCCGGGTCGATGACGACTTCATCGATCCCCTCGCCTTCCGCGGCGATTCGGCGCTCGGCGTCGCCGGCCTCTTCAACGCCTACCGGGCCGGACAGGTGACGATCTGCAACGCCCCCGGCACCGGGGTGGCCGACGACAAGGCCGTCTACGCCTATGTGCCGGCGATCATCCGCTACTACCTGGGCGAAGAGGCGATCCTGCCCAACGTCGAGACCTATCTTTGCCGCGAGCCGGTACAGCTCTCCCATGTGCTGCAAAATCTCGACAAGCTGGTGGTCAAGGCGGTCGGGGCCTCTGGCGGCTACGGCATGCTGGTCGGCCCGCACGCCAGCGTCGCCGAGCGCGAGGCCTTCGCCGAGCAGTTGAAGGCCGACCCCGACAACTACGTCGCCCAGCCGACCATCCAGCTCTCGACCGCGCCCTGCCTGGTGGATGGCCGGATCGAGCCGCGGCACGTCGATCTGCGCCCGTTCATCCTCTCCGGCGAGAAGGTGGTGGTGACGCCGGGAGCGCTGACCAGGGTGGCCCTGCGGCGCGGCTCGCTGGTGGTCAATTCCAGTCAGGGCGGCGGCTCGAAGGACACCTGGGTGCTGGCCGATCAGCACGATGTGTCGGTTGGCGACGCGCCTGGGACCGTGCCTGGGGGCGACGGGCCATGATGCTCGCCCGCGTCGCCGACAGCCTCTATTGGCTCGGCCGCTACGCCGAACGCGCCGAGCACCTGTCGCGCCTGGCCGTGGTCATGCTCAACGCCGCGCTCGACCAGACCGACGCCGCCGACCAGGCCGAGCGCATCGCCATGGCCGCCGTTGGCCACCCGGCGCCGGAGGGCGGCGAGGCGCTGGATTGCGCCAGGCTGCTGGTCCTCGACCGCAAGACGTCGGTGTCGGTGGTCTCCTCGCTGGCCAGCGCCCGGGAGAACGCCCGCCAGATCCGCGACCAGCTCACCACCGAATCCTGGGAGCGGCTCAACCTCCTTTACCTGCGCGCCACCGGGGTCGGGGCCGAAGCCGCCTTCGCCGCCGATCCGGCGGATTTCCTGCAGCGGATCATTGCGGATCTGCACCAGTTCAAGGGCGCGGCCGAAGCCACCATGAGCCACGGCGAGGGCTGGCGGTTCATGCTGACCGGCGTCTACCTCGAGCGCGCCCAGCTGATCGCCCGGCTGCTCAAGGTGTGCTTCGACGACGAGACGCCGGTGGACGACCACGTGGCGCTGGTCGGCCTCTTGCGCATGGCCTGCGCGCTGGAGCCTTACCTGCGCGCCTACACGGCCGATATCGACGCTCGCAATATCCTCGAGTTCCTGATGTTCGACGAGGACTTCCCGCGCTCGGTGCGGTTCTCCACCGAGCGCATCCAGGAGTATCTGGCCCACCTCTCAGGCGGCCACGAGTTCGGCCGCCACGACCCCCTGCGACTGGCCGGGCGGCTCAACGCCAAGCTGGCCTACGCCGATATCGACGAGGTCGAGACCGGCGGGGCCGGCGCCCTGCTCGGCGCCGTCTCGGCCGAATGCGCGGCGATCCACGCCTCGATCTGGGAGACCTTCGTGGCGTATCCGCTGGAAACGAGGCTGCCGGCTTGAGCCACCTCTCCCATAGGGAGAGGTCGAGACGCCTCTCTCCCCCCGCTGGGGGGAGTACGGCCGAAGGCCG
>Ga0302311_10001548_pt1 | contig 26959 bp, 19 predicted proteins | sample III_Palsa_N1_3_FD_200449 | JGI IMG/M metagenome (GOLD analysis project Ga0302311, IMG submission 200449) | Peat permafrost microbial communities from Stordalen Mire near Abisko, Sweden - III_Palsa_N1_3 | ecosystem: Environmental > Terrestrial > Soil > Palsa > Peat permafrost | place: Sweden... | reverse complement strand
GACCGGGGCGGCGATGCGCAAAAGGCGCGGATCGCCCATCTTGAGAATTTCGCGGATCATGTTATCTGCCCCTCCAGGAGCTTACGCATACCATCTTCGTCGAGCACAGGGACGCCAAGTTCCTCAGCTTTGGCCAGTTTGCTGCCTGCGTCTGCGCCCGCCACCACGTAATCGGTTTTCTTCGACACCGAACCGGCCACCTTTGCGCCTGCGGCTTCAAGCATTTCCTTCGCTTCTTCGCGCGCCAGAGACGGCAATGTACCGGTCAGCACGACTGTCTTGCCGGCCAACACGCCCTGTGGGGCTTTCGGCGCGGGCGGGCCTTCAGGCCAGGTCACCTTGCCCGGCGCGCGCAACTGCTCGATCACTGTGCGGTTGTGCTCTTCGGCAAAAAACTGATGAATCGACTCGGCCACCACGGGTCCCACGTCATTCACTTCCAGTAGTTCTTCGACCGTAGCGTCCATAATCGGATCGAGCGAACCGAAGTGCTTGGCCAGGTCCTTCGCCGTCGATTCGCCGACCTGGCGAATCCCAAGCGCGTAAAGGAAACGGGCGAGTGTGGTGTGCTTGGCCTTTTCGAGCGAGTCCAGCAGGTTCTGCGCGGACTTTTCGGCGAAACGGTCCAGCTCGGCCAGCGTCGCGAAACCGAGGTTGAACAGGTCGGCCGGCGTGCGCACGAGGTTCAGTTCGACCAGTTGATCGATGATCTTTTCGCCGAGGCCGTCGATATCCAGCGCTCGCCGCTGGGCGAAATGCCACAACGACTGTTTGCGCTGCGCCGGACAGAACAGGCCGCCGGTGCAACGGGCGATCGCCTCGTCGGGCAGGCGTTCGATGGCCGAGCCGCACACCGGGCACTGCGTGGGCATCACGAACTCGGCGGCATCCGCGGGCCGGCGATCCATGAGCGCGCTCACCACCTCTGGAATCACATCACCGGCTCGCCGCACGATCACGGTGTCGCCGATGCGGATGTCCTTGCGCCGCACCTCGTCCTCATTGTGCAGCGTGGCATTGGTCACGGTCGCGCCCCCGACGAACACCGGCTCGAGACGCGCCACAGGCGTGATCGCACCGGTGCGGCCAACCTGCACATCGATTGCCAGCAGCTTTGTCAACGCTTCCTGCGCGGGAAATTTGTGCGCCAGCGCGAAACGCGGCGCGCGCGACACGAAACCGAGCGCGTCCTGTTCTTCGCGGGCGTTGACCTTGTACACCACGCCGTCGATGTCGTACGGCAGCGCGTCGCGCTTCTCCCCGACCGCCCGGAAAAACTCCAGCAGCCCTTCAGCGCCCTGCACGACCGCCCGCTCGCTGTTGACCGGCAAGCCCAATTCGGCATACCGGTCGAGCAGCGCGCTATGGGTAGCGGGCATCGGCTCGCCATCCAGCACGCCAATGCCGTACGCGAAGAACGACAACGGACGCTGCGCCGTGATCTTCGGATCGAGCTGGCGCAAGCTGCCGGCCGCCGCGTTGCGGGGATTGGCGAATTCCTTGAGCGCTGCCGTGCGTTGCCGTTCGTTCATACGTTCGAAGTCGCGCTTGAACATCAGGACTTCGCCGCGCACGTCGAGCAGCTTCGGCACGCGTTTGCCTTTAAGCGTGAGCGGAATGGAGCGGATCGTGCGGACGTTCTCCGTGACGTCTTCGCCGGTCGCGCCGTCGCCGCGTGTGGAGGCCTGCACGAAGCGGCCATCGACATAGCGCAGCGAAATGGCCAGTCCATCGAACTTGAGTTCGCACGCGTAGCTGATGGGCGTTTTGCCGAGCGCGTCGGCAACGCGTTTATCGAACGCAGCGATGTCTTCGTCGGCGAAGCCGTTGTTCAGCGACAGCATCGGCTGGTCGTGCACCACCGGCTCGAAGCCGCTCGCGGCCTCGCCGCCGACGCGCTGGGTAGGCGAATCCGGCGTGATCAGATCCGGGTGCTCCGTCTCGATCTGTTGCAGCGCCTTGAAGAGCTTGTCGTATTCCGCATCCGGCAGGTCCGGCTGGTCGAGTACGTAGTACGCGTGGTTCGCGCGTTCGAGTTCCGCGCGCAACCACACGGCACGTTCCGCCGGAGCGCTGGTTGCAGGGTTTGGGACGCTAGTTCGGGCCATGCTATCGGGAGATTCGCTGGTGAAATCAGACCTCCGATTATCGCAGGAACCGTCTGTCGTGGACATTGGCCGAACGGCTAACGTGCACGGCGCCGCATTGACGAGCCTGCGGCGCGATGCGATCGTGAACAGGTGAGCCGCGTGCCGGACCGGCACATCAACCACAGGATCCAACATGCCCGACCCGTCAGCGATCAAGCACAACCTCAAGCGGCTGGCTTCGCTCGCCGTAACGTTGTGTGCCCTGCTGTGCGTCCTCTACGCGTCGCCTGTCCGTGCACTGGAACAGGTGGTCAGCGTGCCCGTGGCCGATAGCGCGTCGATCTCTTACCTGCTAACGCAGAAGGACGGCAGTCACCCCGACTGGATCCTCGTCATGTTCGCCGGCGGCGACGGGGCCCTGCAACTTGCGCAGGCAAGCGACGGCACCATCAGCCTGCGTCTGAAGAACAATTTTCTCGTGCGTGCTCGCACCTTGCTGGTCGACGACCGTTTTGCCATTGCACTGGTCGATGTGCCGTCCGACCAGCCCGGCGGTTACTCGGACACGTTTCGAGCGTCGCCGCGTCACGCGCAAGATGTGGCCCGGGTCGCAGCCGACCTGCGGGTCCGCTTCCCAACGGCCACGCTGGTGCTGGTCGGCACGAGCCGCGGGACGATTTCGTCGGCGTTCCTCGGGCGTGCCCTGCCCGATACCTGGGACGCCGTGATCCACACCTCGACATTAAGCAGTCCGGCACGTGGCCAGGCGCTGCCGCTGGCCGGCTTCAACTACGGCGAGATCCATGCACGGCAGCTCTTCGTTCACCACGTCGACGACGGCTGCTATCTATGTTCGTTCAGCGCTGCGAAGCGAATTGCGGCCGACGGTCACGATCTGATCGCGGTAAGTGGCGGAAGCGCGCGCGGCAACCCATGCGAGGCGATGGGGCATCACGGCTTTTACGGTCAGGATGAAGCGGTGGCAGCCGCGCTGAAGGCGTGGATCAGCGGCGCGGATTGGCCGAAGGAGGTGGACTGAAACGAGGCGGATTCCAGGGGACGCTCGCAGCGCAACGACGCCGCTGGGCAGATCCGCAACGCGCCCCGTACCGCTACTGCATCAAGCGGCGAGGCGCGCGTCGCATAACAACAGCTTACTGGCTGAACAGGCGGCGCGTGGCCGGCGAGCCCGCCGGAATACCCGCCTGCTCGAGCTTGGCGTACAAGGTCATCAGTTGCTTTTCGATCGCGAGCAGCGCGGTCTCCGGCAGCGGACGGCGGCCATCGTCCACGACACGGCCACCAATCCGCTCAGACAGCGACTTCGCGTAGTCGCACATCAGACGGAACGGCAGGATGTCCTCGTCGGCCACCGGCACGTCGAGCACCAGCGTGATCATCTGGCCGCCCTTGTACGTGAGGTCGTCGCGCAGGAAATTGGTATCGCCGAACTGCAGCATGAACACCGGGCTCTGCTTCGCGTCGAGCTTGACGAAACGGGTGCCGTCGCGCGAGAGCAGCAGACCGTCCTGCGACGCCACGGCCTGCACGTAATTCGCCGACCACGGCGCGCCGTCGGACAGCACGTTGATTGACAGTTGCGCGTCGCACTGGGCGGCGAAACCATCCAGTTCGCGCGCCATCGCCACCGTCTCCATCATGTCGGGGAATTCGGGCGCCGCGTCGATCGCATCAGCAAACTGCTGCACGCCAGTCACGAACTCGGAGAACTCCAGTTCGTTGAGCGGCCCACTGCGGTTGGCCAGTTGCGCCGCTGCGCGCAATTCTTCGTAGCGCACGCCGTTTTGCAGCAACTCCCAGGCGCCGCCACCTTCCGGCTTGCCTTCGATATGAACCGGCTTGCTACCCGCACGGCGCAGGCGCTGCGCAAGCGGGATCACCTTATCGCCCGCCAGCGGGCCAGCGAGGCGAATCGGCACGATGCAATCAATCCGGCGATCCACGATGGCTGGCGGCGCGGAAGAAATCGTCGTCGCGGCGGGCAGGATCGGCTCGACCGGTTCGTCGACGCCGCCTGCTGTAGCCTCGCCTTCCGGCTCGGGATAACCGTTCGGCGTAGTTGTCTCCGCCTGGATATCGGCGGGCGTGTCGGCCGGTGCGGCCGTGCCGAATGTAGGTTCAACACGCGACCCTGCATCGCCCGCGTCATCCGGCGACACGGGCTCGCGCCGCTGAGTGGGTCTCGCCGGTTCGATGAACGGGCTTTGTTCTTCCTGATCGTCCCGCGCAAAGGCCTCGGCGGTGTCGGCCGGCATCGGCCGCGGCATCCGGCGACGCACCTTCGCGCCTTGCCATGCGTTGTACACCACCACGCCCCCGACCACCACGGCACCCGCGCCGATCAAACCGAGTGTCAACTCGTCCATGCATGCTCCATCAGCAATTCTTCTGTTTGCGCGGCGCCACGAGGTCTGCGCCGCGCGGCAACGAAGCCGCAGCGGGGGCGCAGACCGGCGCCGTCCGAACTCAAACGATATTCTGGGCGAAACCCGCGGCCGTTTCCATGTCGACCGCGACGATCCGCGACACGCCCTGCTCCTGCATCGTCACGCCGATCAGTTGCTGGGCCATTTCCATCGCGATCTTGTTGTGCGAAATGAACAGGAACTGGGTCTTGTCCGACATCGCGCGCACGAGATTGGCAAAGCGCTCCGTATTGGCGTCGTCGAGCGGCGCGTCCACTTCGTCGAGCAGACAGAACGGCGCGGGATTCAGCTGAAACATTGCGAACACCAGCGCGGTCGCGGTCAGCGCTTTTTCGCCGCCTGACAGCAGGTGAATCGTAGAGTTCTTCTTGCCTGGCGGTTGCGCCATCACCTGCACGCCGGCGTCGAGAATTTCGTCGCCGGTCATAATCAGCTTCGCCTGACCGCCGCCAAAGAGACGCGGGAACAGTTCGCCGAAATGCTGGTTCACCTGATCGAAGGTGCCCTGCAGCAGCGTGCGGGTTTCCTGGTCAATCTTATGGATCGCGTCTTCCAGCGTTTCGATCGCGCTGTTCAGATCAGCCGACTGCGCATCGAGGAAACTCTTGCGCTCGGTGGCGGCCTTCAGCTCGTCGAGCGCGGCCATGTTGACCGGCCCTAGCGCGGCAATGGCGTTGTTCAAACGCGTGACTTCACCTTGCAGGTAGGAGGGCTTCATGTCCGGCGTCAGCTTGGCCTGCAATTCGGCCTCGTCGACACCCGCGGCGGCGAGCTGCTCGATGAACTGTTCCCCGTTCAGGCGCGCAGCCTGTTCCTTCAGTTGCAGTTCGGTGATGCGGTCGCGTAGCGGCTGCAGCGCGCGCTCGGCGGTGAGACGCGTCTCGTCGGCGGCACGCAGTTTGGCCGTCAGGTCATCCAGTTCGAGACGCGCAGCATGCAGCGCCTCTTCCTTGACTGCACGAATTTCGAGTGCGCCCTGCAGGCCCGTATGCGCGGTCTGCTCGTTGATCGTTTCGAGCTCGGCGCGCGCATCTTCCAGCGAGGCCGCCACGCGCTCGCTCTGCTCGTGCGCGACCTGGATGCTGCGTTTCAACTCATCGATACGGTTCGCCATGTTGCGCGCGGCAAAGCGTGCATCGGTGGCTGCCCGGTCGAGATCGCGCGACTGCGCACGCGCGGCGGTCAGTTCTTCGTCGAGCGCTTCGAAGGCCAACTGGTTGTCTTCGAAACGCGCCTGCAACTCGGCCAGCTCCGCGTCGTGACGCTCGAAGTTCGCCTCCGACTCGCCGCGCAACGCACGCTGCTCGTCGATCTGGCCGGTGATCTCCTCGAGTTCTTCGCGGATCTGCGTGCTGCGCTGCATGTAGCGCTCATGCGCCTGGGTGAGCTTGAGCACATCCATCTGCAGCGCATGCACGCGCTGGGTGGCGCGCTCGGCCTGCTGGCGCACATCCGTCAACGTCTGCGAGGCCTGCGTATGAGCGGCCTCGGCGCGAATCGCAGCTGACTTGGCTTCATCCGCGAGCAGTGCCTGGGCGCGCACCTGGCGCGTCAGGTTCTCGATTTCCTGCTGACGGGCCAGCATGCCGGCCTGCTCGGAATCGGCGGCGTACAGTTGCACGCCGACGCGCGTCACCACATGGCCCGCCTTGACGACAAACGAACCACCCTCGGGCAGTTGCGAGCGCATCGCCAGCGCCTGGGCCAGATCGTCTGCGACAAAGGCGAGGCCGAGCCAGTCGTTCAGCACTGCACGCAAACCGGCGTCGTCGATGCGTACCAGCGACAGCAGCGGGCGCAGCGTGTTCGCACTCGCCACCGCCGCAGCGGCCAGCGGCGGCGCGTAGAACGCGAGCTTGGCGGGCGGCGCATCGGTGGCGAACGCCTTGACCCAGTCGAGATTCGATACTTCGAGCGCGGCGAGCCGCTCGCGCAGCACGGCTTCGAGCGCGGTTTCCCAACCGGCTTCGACGTGCAGCTTCTTCCACAGACGCGGCAGGCTGTTCAGCTCGTGCTTCTCCAACCAGGGCTGGATCTTGCCTTCGGTCTGGACGTTTTCCTGCAATTGCTTGAGGGCGGCAAGGCGCGCGTCAAGCTGATGAATCTGCGCCGTTTCCGCCTGCACGCGTTCCTGCGCGCTGCGCCGTTCGCCATCGAGGCGTGGCAGCGTTTCCTGGGCGTCGGCAAGCCGCGCCTGCGCGTCATGCAGAATCTCTTCGTGCTCGGCCAACTGCATGCGCAGCTCTTCGAGCTGCGCCTCGTCGGGTGCGTCGAGACCGCCCGCTTCCGACTTCAACCGCTCATGACGCTGCTGCAACTGCTGCAGTTGCTGGTCAGCGTTGCGCTGATGCGCGGCTTCGAGCTTGAGTGCCTGCTCGGTCTGCGCAATGCCGCCGCGCTCTTCGTTCAGTTGCGTCTGCGCATCGCGCCAGCGCGCTTCGAGCGCCGGCATGGCGTCGTGCTTCGCGGCGGCTTCGTCTTCGGCGAGCGCGGCCTTTTCTTCGGCCACCGCCAATTGTTCCTCAGCGTCCTCGAGATCGCCTTGGGCCTTCTGCGCCTGCGACAGCCACTGCTCGCGCTGTGCGCTCAGCGCGGCAATCTGCGCCTGCACACGATTGCGCGACTCGACGATGAACTTGATCTCAGCTTCGAGGCGGCTGACTTCGGCGTTCGCTTCATAGAGCGCGCCTTGCGCGCCCTGCATTGCATCGCTCGCCGAGTAGTGCGCCACCCGCAGCGTTTCCAGTTGCGCCTCGACTTCGCGCAGCTTGGCGGTGTGGGCTTCGAGGTCGATCTGCGCCTGCTCGATGGCGCGTTGCTGGCGTTCCTGCTCGCCGCCGGCTTCGTTCTTGCGCAGCAACCATAGCAGGCGCTGCTTCGTTTCGCCGTCGGCCTGCAGTTCCTTGAACTTCGTCGCGACGACGGCCTGGCCTTCGAGCTTTTCCAGGTTGGCGCCGAGTTCGCGGACGATGTCTTCCACCCGCGTCAGATTCTCGCGCGTGTCGTGCAGACGGCTCTCTGTCTCGCGGCGGCGTTCCTTGTACTTCGACACCCCGGCGGCTTCTTCGAGAAACACGCGCAGTTCTTCCGGCTTCGCCTCGATCAGGCGGGCAATCATGCCCTGCCCGATGATGGCGTACGCACGCGGCCCGAGGCCGGTGCCGAGGAAGATGTCCTGAATGTCGCGGCGACGCGCCGGCAGGTTGTTGATGTAGTAGCTCGAGGTGCCGTCGCGCGTCAGCACGCGCTTGACGGCGATTTCGGCATACTGCCCCCACTGGCCGGCGGCGCGGCCGTCGGCGTTGTCGAACACGAGTTCGACGCTGGCGCGGCTACCCGGCTTGCGCGCGGTGGAGCCATTGAAGATCACGTCCTGCATCGACTCGCCGCGCAGCTCGGAGGCGCGCGATTCGCCGAGCACCCAGCGCACGGCATCGATGATATTGGACTTGCCGCAACCATTGGGACCGACCACGCCGACGAGCTGGCCCGGAACCTGGAAATGCGTGGGATCGACGAATGATTTGAAGCCAGCGAGTTTGATCGAGGTCAGACGCACGGCGATATCGCTGATTGAAAAGGGAAAATGAAGGTGAACCGCAAGGGCCGCGCGAGCCGTTCGCAGCTACTGCGAAACGGCCCATGCCAACCCCGCGATACGGGCGCCGCACACGCCCGGCAAGGCGTGCATCGGCAAGCAGGGGCAATCATACCATCGCCCGTGAGCCATTCTGGCGCTCAGGCGCCTGATTGATGCGTCGACCCGCTTGCGAGCCGGTTTCGGGCCCGGCCGTCGGGGTGAGAAACGGCTTGAGCGGCTGCGCCAGGGGCGGCTTGAGAAGCAGATTCAGAAGCGCCTTGGGCAACGGGAGCGTAAGCGGCCTCGCTACTCACCGCCGGCTGGCTCCGCGTCCGATGCACCCAGCTCGACAGCGCGGACGCCAGTACGATGCATGCGCCGCCCGCCCATTCGCGCGGGCCGGGCGTTTCCCCGGCAAAGAGCCACGCCGAGAGCGCCGTCACCACGATTTCGAACAGCATGATGATCGACGCCCGGTTGGCCGGGATGCGCGCCACGCCGTATTGCACCAGCATGTTGTTCGACGCCAGCAGGAAACCGAGGCCCAGCACCAGCAGCGCCGCGGTGCCCAGATGCGCGCCGGTGGGCGGAGCAGGCATCGCTTCGAACAACGACGCACAGGCGCCGAAAATGGCCGCGCCGCCGAAAATCGTCGCAGTGCGCATTTCTGCCTTCATCTCGGGCAAATCCCGGCTCGTCTTCAGGATCAGCACGTTGCTCATGGCGAATCCCATGCCGCCAGCGAGGCCGCCCCACTCGGCCAGATTGCCGGGCACCGGCAATCCGATCTGCGGCGACCAGAGCATCGCCATCGCGCCCGCCAGCGACAGCGCTGCGAGCGCTGCGCCAGTCCACGTCAGACGTTCATGCAGGATGAAGTGTGCGAACAGCGCGGTCCACGCCGGGGTGAGGTAGAAGAGCAGCAGGACGCGCATGACCTGGCCGTGGATCGACCCCCACACGAAGCCGAGATTCGTGACGCCTGCGGCCAACGCCAAGGCGGGCAGCAGCCAGTGCCAGCGGACCGTGCGGATGGCGCGGTGGCGCACCAGCAGCACGAACAGGCAGCCGGCGCCGCTGGTGAGCGCGCTCGCGGCCGTGCCGGTCACGCCGAGCGCGGCCAGCATGCGCAGCGGGTACCAGATCATGCCCCACACCGACGCGCCCAGCATGATGGCGAGCGTGGGCCAACTGGTGCGGATCCAGTTGTCCATGGAGTTGTTCATTGCCCGGCGCCTCTGCAGTGAGGCACGCCTCTGCCACGAAGGACGGCGGCCCGCCTTCCTTCGATACCTGTTCTGACTTCGACTACCACCCGCATTGTCTCTCCGAGTTCTCTTTGCGCGAGCCGTCTGACCTGGGCCGCTTCACTTGTCACATTGCATGGGCACGCGTCCAGCGCGCGCCTTGCCTGCCACCGGGCTGCGGCGCAACGGCCGTCGTCCTGCCGCGCAGCCGTCAGAACCGTGCGCAGCCCTGCAAGGGCCCAGACCGCGAGGCCTTGCGCCACGCTATAATCATCGGTCCGCCGCTGGTGCCGCGCAATCACCGTAGCACACCGTGATTGTCGCCACCGCGCGTGTCCGTCACCTGTCTCCGCCCGTCTTCGATCAGGCCCGATCCGCCAAGTGAACCCGTTACTCGACTCCCTCCAGACCTATCCCTTCGAAAAGCTACGCGTGCTTTTCAAGGATGTCACGCCGCCCGCCGCCCTGCCGCACATCAGCTTTGGCATTGGCGAGCCGAAACATCCGACCCCGGCGCTGATTCGCGACGCAGTGATCGCCTCGCTCGGCGGCCTGGCGGCGTATCCGGCCACGCTGGGCTCGCCGGCATTGCGCGAGTCGATTGCGAACTGGGTCACGAAGCGCTACAACCTGCCGCCGGTCGACCCGGCCACCGAGGTGCTGCCGGTCGCCGGCTCGCGCGAGGCGCTGTTTGCGCTCGCGCAGACCGTGATCGACCCGAAGCGAAACACGTCAGGCGAGCCCGCGATCGTACTCTGCCCGAACCCGTTCTACCAGATCTACGAAGGCGCCGCGCTGCTGGCAGGCGCGCAGCCGTATTTCGTCAATAGCGATCCGGCCCGCAATTTCGCCTGCGATTACGCCTCGATTCCTGAGGATATCTGGGCGCGCACGCAACTGCTCTACGTCTGCTCGCCAGGCAATCCAACCGGCGCCGTGCTGACGCTCGAAGACTGGCGCGAACTGTTCGCGCTGTCCGACCGCTATGGCTTCGTGATCGCCTCCGATGAGTGCTACTCGGAAATCTATTTCGACGAAGCCAAACCACCGCTCGGCGGGCTGGAAGCGGCACACAAGCTCGGCCGCAACTTCGAGCGGCTGGTCATGCTCTCGAGCCTGTCGAAGCGCTCGAACGTACCGGGCATGCGCTCGGGCTTCGTGGCGGGCGATGCAGCGATCCTCAAGCAATTCCTGCTATACCGGACATACCACGGCACCGCCTTGTCGACGGTGTATCAAGCTGCGAGCATCGCGGCCTGGAACGACGAGACGCATGTGCGCGAGAACCGCGCGAAGTACGTGCAAAAGTTTTCCACCGTCACGCCAATGCTGGCCGAGGTGCTCGACGTGCGTCTGCCGGATGCCGCCTTTTATCTCTGGGCCGACGTGTCGCACACTGGCCTGTCGGATACCGAGTTCGCCCAGCGCCTCTACGCCGACTATAATGTGACGGTTCTGCCAGGCTCGTATCTCGCGCGTACTGCGCACAATACGAACCCCGGCCGCAATTTCGTGCGCCTCGCGCTCGTCGCCGATGTCGACGAATGCACTGAGGGCGCCAAGCGGATCGTCGACTTTTGCCGGACGCTCAAGCGCTGAACGCGCCCCGCGCGCCGCTCCGCTTCTTCAGGCTTCAACTCCATTTCCCATCAATTCTCGCCACTACTCACGAATATGTCGCAACAACTTCAGCAGATCATCGATACCGCCTGGGAAAACCGCGCAGAGCTGTCGCCGAAGGCCGCCCCCGCCGAAGTGCGTGAGGCCGTCGCACACGCCATCGAACAGCTCGACAAAGGTGCATTGCGCGTCGCCGAGAAGAAAGACGGTGACTGGGTCGTCAATCAATGGCTGAAGAAGGCTGTGCTGCTGTCGTTCCGTCTGGGAGACAACGCGCCGATGGCCGCCGGTGGTTACTCGCAGTTCTACGACAAGGTGCCCTCGAAGTTCGCCAACTACACCGCTGAAGACTTCGCGGCCGGCGGCTTCCGCGTGGTGCCGCCCGCCATTGCGCGCCGCGGTTCGTTCATCGCGAAGAACGTCGTGCTGATGCCGTCGTACACGAACATCGGCGCTTACGTCGACGAAGGCACGATGATCGACACGTGGGCCACCGTCGGCTCCTGCGCACAGATCGGCAAGAACGTTCATCTGTCGGGTGGCGTGGGTATCGGCGGTGTGCTGGAGCCGCTGCAGGCCAACCCGGTCATCATTGAAGACAACTGCTTCATCGGCGCGCGTTCGGAAGTCGTTGAAGGCGTGATCATCGAAGAAAACTCGGTGATCTCGATGGGCGTATACCTCGGCCAGAGCACCAAGGTTTACGACCGCGAAACCGGCGAAGTCTCGTACGGCCGCATCCCTGCCGGCTCGGTGGTGGTGGCGGGCAATCTGCCGTCCAAGGATGGCTCGCATAGCCTGTATTGCGCGGTGATCGTCAAGAAGGTCGACGCGAAAACGCGCGCCAAGGTCGGTCTCAACGAGCTGCTGCGAGGCGACTGATGGCACGCGCCAACAAGACCGTCGTCTACGGCATCCCGAACTGCGACACCGTGAAGAAGGCCCGCGTGTGGCTGGAAGAACACGGCGTCGAGTTCGAGTTTCACGATTTCAAGAAGGCCGGCGTCACGGCGCCGCTCGTGCAGGACTGGCTGAAGGACGTCAAGCTCGACGCCTTGCTGAACCGCCGCGGCACGACCTGGCGCGGCCTGTCCGACGACATGAAAGCCGCTGCGGATAGCGAGTCGGGTGCGATCGCGTTGATGATCCACAAGCCTTCGGTGATCAAGCGGCCCGTGGTGGTGGTCAACGGGCGGGTCAAGACGCTCGGTTTTTCTGCTGAAGACTACGAAGCGCTGTTTGCCTGAGCGTCGATCCGGCGCCCGTTGCTTGCTTCGCTGAGCCTGCGTCAGGATCGGGTGGTCAAAGAACGCGTTGGACGCGATGCCCTCGCCGGGTTAGTAAAAACGGCCTCGAACTCGGGCACTGCGTGCATAGGAAGCTGTTGCCGGCTGCGGTGATTCACCTGCAGCCGGCATTTTTTCATTTCAAAGTGGCTTGTACTGAATCCATGTCCGGCACCCTTGCCCTTACCGAACAACTGATCGCGCGCGCTTCCGTCACACCTGACGATCAGCATTGCCAGCGCATCCTGATCGAACGCCTCGCGGCGCTCGGCTTCGAATGCGAGACCATCGAATCGCACGGCGTGACCAACCTATGGGCCGTCAAACGCGGCGTCGACGGCACGCGCGGCAAGCTGCTCGTGTTCGCCGGCCATACCGACGTGGTGCCGACCGGCCCGCTCGAACAATGGAGTTCGCCGCCGTTCGAGCCAACCCATCGCGACGGCATGCTGTACGGGCGCGGCGCCGCCGACATGAAGACCTCGATTGCCGGTTTTGTGGTGGCGAGCGAAGAGTTCGTGGCGGCGCATCCTGAGCATCGCGGCTCGATCGCGTTCCTGATCACGAGCGACGAAGAAGGCCCCGCCACCGACGGCACCGTGAAGGTCGTCGAAGCGCTGAAGGCGCGTGGCGAGCGGCTCGACTACTGCATCGTCGGCGAGCCGACTTCGAGCGTGCAGTTCGGCGATATGGTGAAGAACGGCCGGCGCGGCTCGATGTCCGGCAAGCTCACCGTCAAGGGCGTGCAAGGCCATATCGCCTATCCGCATCTGGCGAAAAATCCGGTGCATCTGCTGGCGCCCGCGCTGACGGAGCTGGTGGCCGAACGCTGGGACGACGGTAACGAATATTTCCCGCCCACCACCTGGCAGGTGTCGAACATCCACAGCGGCACCGGCGCGAGCAATGTGATTCCGGGCCATGCCGATGTGATGTTCAACTTCCGCTTTTCGACGGCGAGCACGGTGGAAGGCCTGCAAAGCCGCGTGCATGCGATTCTCGACAAGCACGACCTCGAATACGATCTGCAGTGGTCGGTGAGCGGCCTGCCGTTCCTGACGCCGCGCGGCGACCTGTCGAACGCGCTCGCCCAGGCAATCAAGGACGAAACCGGCGTGACGACCGACGGCCGCTTCATTGCGCGCATCTGCGAACAGGTGGTCGAATTCGGCCCGCTGAACGCCACCATCCACAAGATCGACGAACATATCGACGTCACCCATATCGAGCCGCTCAAGAACGTGTACCGCCGCGTGCTCGAACAACTGGTCGCTTAACCCAAGCCCGCCAAGGACACCTCCGCGATGACGCTCCCGTTTTCCACCGTCCGCGACCTGCTGCGTTTCGCAGTGACGCGCTTTAACCAGGCCGAGCTGTCGTTCGGCCATGTCTCGGCCAACGCTTACGACGAAGCCGCCTATCTGGTGCTGCATACGCTGCATCTGCCGCTGGACCTGCTCGAGCCGTTTCTCGACGCGAAGCTGACCGCGGCGGAAATCGACGCGGTACTGAGCGTGATCGAGCGCCGTGCGACCGAACGCGTGCCGGCGGCCTACATCACGCAGGAAGCGTGGATGCACGGCTTCCGCTTTCACGTCGACGAACGCGTGATCGTGCCGCGCTCGTTTATCGGCGAACTGCTGCAGGATGGTCTGCAACCGTACGTCGAAGATCCGGAACAGGTCGGCGCGGTGCTCGAGCTGTGCACCGGGTCCGGGTGCCTCGCGATCCTCGCCGCGCATGCGTTCCCGAACGCGGATATTGATGCGGTCGACCTGTCGAAGCCGGCGCTGGAAGTCGCGACGCGCAATGTGGACGAGTACAAGCTCGACGAGCGCATCGCGCTCTTCGAAGGCGACCTGTTCGCGCCGCTGCCCGAGCGCCGCTACGAAGTGATCATCACCAACCCGCCGTACGTCAACGCGGACTCGATGGCGGCGCTGCCGGCCGAGTACCGGCATGAGCCAGAGATGGCGCTGGCGGGCGGCGCGGACGGCATGGATATCGTGCGCCGGATCATCTCGCAGGCGCGTAACTGGCTGACGGACGACGGCGTGCTGGTGATCGAGATCGGCAACGAGCGCGCTAACGTCGAAGCGGCGTTTGGCGGTCTCGACCTCGTGTGGCTGTCGACCAGCGCGGGCGACGATAACGTGTTCCTGATCCAGGCGGCTGATCTGCCGAGCTGATTTGCCACGCTGAAGCGCCTGACGCGCCGCCGGCTGCTGGCACGCGTCCTCCCCCGTTGCGACTGCAACGATAGGCAAAGAATCTGCCGAACCCGACCGCAACGCGAACGGGTTCGGTAAGATGAGCGCGATTGACTTCCCTGCCGTCACGCCTGACGGTCGGGAAGCGCATAAAAAATCCTTCGCGTGCCTATGCAATTCGATTTCCTTCATATCGCCCCGCTCGTCGCCCTCGCCCATCTGCTCGGCGTGATCGCGGCGTGCCATGCCATTCTGAACACGCGTACCTCGCAAGGCGCGGTGGCATGGGCGGTATCGCTGGTGGCAATGCCCTATCTGACGGTGGTGCCGTATCTGTTCCTCGGCCGCAGCAAGTTCCAGGGTTACGCCGACGCGCGCCGTATCGAGAACGAATCGCTGCGCACACAAGCACACCCCCGGGCATGGGACGAGCACGCCTCCTCCGCCGGCCATCCGACCGAGGAACTCGGACACCAGCTCGTGCGCTCCCTCACGCATCTGGGCGGCATGCCTTTCCTGCCGGGCAATTCGGTGCGCACGCTGGTGAACGGCGAAGCCACTTTCGCCGCGATCCTCGAAGCGATCGACCATGCACGCAGCTACATCATCGTGCAGTTCTTCATCGTGCGCGACGACGCGCTCGGCGAGATGCTCAAAGACGCGCTGCTGGCCAAAGCCGCGCAAGGCGTACGCATCTATTTCCTGTACGACAGCATCGGCAGCTTCGATCTGCCGCACCGTTACGTGAACACATTGCGGGCGGCTGGTGTGGAGGTGCATCCGTTCGCCACGCATCGCCGCTTCGTCAACCGCTTCCAGCTCAACTTCCGCAATCACCGCAAGATCGTCTCGGTGGACGGTGAGCGTGCGTTCGTCGGCGGCCATAACGTCGGCGTGGAGTATCTCGGCGCCAAACCGCCGCTCTCGCCGTGGCGCGATACGCATATCGAGGTGCGCGGGCCGGTGGTCGCGAGCATCCAGTTCGTGTTCACCGAGGACTGGTACTGGGCCACCCAGACGCTGCCGCCGTTCGACATGCCGGCGTACGTGCCCGACGGCGAAGGCATGCATTGCATCGTCATGCCGACGGGCCCGGCTGACAAGCAGGAGACCTGCTCGCTGTTCTTCGTCGAGGCGATCAATGCGGCGCGCGAACGCATATGGATTACCACGCCGTATCTCGTGCCCGACGAAGCGGTGTTTTCCGCGCTGCGTCTGGCCGTGCTGCGCGGCGTGGACGTGCGCATCCTGATTCCGAGCCGGCGCGACCATTACGTGGTGTTCGAAGCGTCGAAGCTGTACGCCTACGATTCAGTGCGCGCGGGCATCAGGATCTTCCGCTATCGGCCCGGCTTCCTGCATCAGAAGGTCGTGCTGATCGACAACGTGGCCGCGGCCGTGGGTAGCGCGAACCTCGACAACCGTTCGTTCCGCCTGAACTTCGAGATCATGGTGCTGACCGTGGACCGAGGCTTTGCCGCCGAAGTCGAAGCGATGTTGCTGCGCGACTTTGAACAGGCGTACGAGATCGATCGCAGCGAGTACCGCCAGGCACCGGCGCTCCGCCGCGTGATCATGCACGTGGCCAGACTGTTTTCGCCGATTCTTTAGTCGCGTCCGTCAGGCTGGCCAGCTTGGCCGCGTTCTGCGCTGTCGCCGCGCTCGGCACGTTCTCCCCACCCGCCCGCTCGCCACGTTGACCGCCAACGCAGGTCACATCAGCCACGATGGCCACACGGTTCTGGCCTCACCCTTGTGCCCTCCCGTCAGCGTGGCCAGAACCCCTCTGCAGAGGTTAGAGCAGCTTCTCGATGTCGCCGGTAATCGCATCCGGCTTCGTCACCGGCGCGTAGCGTTTGACGACCGTGCCGTCGCGCCCCACCAGAAACTTGGTGAAATTCCACTTGATGCCTTCGAGCCCGAGCAGCCCAGGCGCTTCGCCGGTGAGATACCGGTACAGCGGGTGCGCGTTTGCGCCGTTCACGTCGATCTTCTCGAACATCGGGAAGCTCACACCATAGTTCTTCTCACAGAAGCTGCCGATCTGCGTTGCGTCGCCGGGTTCCTGCTTGCCGAACTGGTTGCACGGAAAGCCGAGCACCACGAAGTCACGCCCCGCATAGGCTTCGTACACCTTCTGCAGGCCGGCGTATTGCGGGGTGAAGCCGCATTCGCTCGCCGTGTTGACGATCAGCAGCACCTTGCCGCGGTACTGTTCCAGACTGACTTCCTCGCCGCCTAGCGTGCGCGCCGAGAACGAATAGATCGATGCCATAGGCCCTCTCCTGTGTCGACAGGAGTTGGCGCTTTAGCGCTTACTCCTGTCCCATGCAACATGGTTGCGAAAGGCGTCAGTCTAAGCGAAAAGCTCCCCGCGCACAGTCGGTCGAACGGCCGATCCCTGGCGGGGCTCCAGCAGTCTAAAATAGCGTTTTTTCCAGCCCGGCCTCTTTGTGATCCGCTTTAACCAGTTCAGTCTCGCGCGCGGCACCAAGCCGCTCTTCGAACAAACCACCTTCACCCTGAATCCCGGCGAGAAAGCCGGGCTGGTCGGGGCGAATGGCGCGGGCAAGTCGACCCTGTTTGCCGTGCTGCTCGGCGAACTGCACGCGGACGCCGGCGATTTCGCCATGCCGCCGTCCTGGCAGATCGCGCACGTGGCGCAGGAAACCCCCGCCGTCGACAAAACCGCGCTCGCCTACACGCTCGATGGCGACGCCGCGTTGCGCGCCATCGAAGCGGCCATTGCGGCGGCCTCGGCCGCCCATGACGGCGCCGCTGAAGGCGAAGCCCACGCCGCCTTTGCCGACGCCGATGGTTACACCGCCCCGGCGCGCGCCGAAGCGCTCCTGCTCGGCTTGGGCTTTACGCTCGAGCAAACGCGTCTGCCGGTCGCGAGCTTCTCAGGCGGCTGGCGCATGCGGCTGAATCTCGCCCAGGCGCTGATGTGCCGCTCCGACCTGCTTCTGCTCGACGAGCCAACCAATCACCTGGACCTCGACGCCATCGTCTGGCTCGAAGACTGGCTGTACCGCTATCCGGGCACGCTGATCGTCATCTCGCACGACCGCGAATTTCTCGATTCGGTCTGCAACGTCACGCTGCATCTGGAGCACCAGCAGATCAAGCGTTACGGCGGCAACTATTCGCAGTTCGAAATCCTGCGCGCACAGCAGATCGCGCTGCAGCAGAGCGCCTATGAAAAGCAGCAGCGCACGGTCGAACACCTGCAAAGCTACATCAACCGGTTCAAGGCGCAGGCCACCAAGGCACGCCAGGCGCAAAGCCGGGTGAAGGCGCTCGAAAAGATGGAGCTGATTGCGCCCGCGCATGCGTCGTCGCCCTTCACGTTCGAGTTCCGCACCCCGGATTCCGCGCCCAACCCGATGATGGTGATGGAAGGCGTGCGTTGCGGCTACCACAATGAAAGCGGCGAGATCCCGATCGTCGAGCACGTCAACCTGTCGATCCAGAACGGCCAGCGCATCGGCTTGCTCGGTGCGAACGGCCAGGGTAAATCGACGCTCATCAAGACGCTTGCCGGCACGCTCGATCCGCTCAGCGGCGATGTCCGCGAAGGCAAGGGGCTGCGCATCGGCTACTTCGCGCAGCATCAGCTCGAAACGCTGCGCCCGCAAGACTCGGCGTTGCAGCATCTGGCGCGGCTCGCGCCGGACACGCGGGAGCAGGAACTGCGTGACTTCCTCGGCGGCTTCAACTTCTCCGGGGAGATGGCGACGGCCGCGATTGCACCGTTTTCGGGCGGCGAAAAAGCGCGTCTCACGCTCGCGCTCGTGATCTGGCAAAAGCCGAACCTCCTGCTACTCGACGAGCCGACCAACCACCTGGATCTGGAAACCCGTCACGCGTTGACCATGGCGCTCGCCCAGTTCGAAGGCACGCTGATTCTCGTCTCACACGACCGCCATCTGTTGCGCGCCACCACCGATCAATTCATGCTGGTGGCCAAACACCAGCTGCAGCCGTTCGACGGCGACCTCGACGACTACCGCGACTGGCTGCTGCAGCACGCCGCCGACCAGCGTGCAGCGCTGAAGACCGCTAGTGCAGGCAATGCGGCGAACGGCAACAGTAATGGCAGCGGCGAAGACAGCACGGCGAGCCGCAAGGAACAGCGCCGTCAGGACGCCGAAACGCGCCAGAAGCTGTCGCACCTGAAGAAGCCACTGCAAAACCGCATCAACAAGATCGAAAAGGAAATGGACGCGCTGAACGCGGAAAAAGCGACGCTGGATGCGTTCGTTGCCGATCCGGCCAGTTACGATCCGGAGCAGAAGACCAGACTGACGGAGGCGATTCGCCGTCAGGCGGATGTGAACGCGCGCCTCGAAACGCTCGAAGCCGAATGGCTCGATACGCATGAGGAGCTCGAACAAATCGGTTAGGCGTGCCGGGTGAGGCCGGCCCAGCGTTAGGAGAGAGTCCCCAACCCTGGCGCTTCGCGCCGGCCCCCCAAGGGGACTTCCTGCGGGGCGGAAAACTTGGGGCGGCCCCGCGTTTTCTACAACGAGAGAGAGGTTCGCTTTGACGTCTCCCGCTGCATTGCATGGCCTGCGCGTACTCGATCTGACGCGCCTGTTGCCCGGCCCCGTCGCGGCCCTGCGCCTCGCGGAAATGGGCGCGGACGTGCTGAAGATCGAAGCGCCCGGTGCCGGCGACCCCACCCGCACGATGCTGCAGGCGTCGAGCGATCGCGTCGCCGGCCGCCCCGGCGTCTTCTACCGGATGGTCAACCGCGGCAAGCGCGAGACGCGGCTCGATCTCAAATCCGAAGCCGGGCGCACCGTGCTGCGCGCGCTGGCGCGGGAAGCCGACGTGCTCATCGAAAGCTTCCGGCCGGGTGTGATGGAGCGGCTCGGCATCGGCTACGAAACCTTGAGCGCGCTCAATCCGAAACTCGTCTATTGCGCGATCAGCGGCTACGGTTCAACGGGCCCCTTCGCCGGCCACGCCGGACACGACCTGAACTACATCGCCTACGCGGGCGTGCTGGAACAACTGGCGAGCCGCGACGGCGCGCCCATCCTGCCGAACTTCCAGATTGCCGACCTGCTGGGCGGCGCCTCGAGCGCAGTCGAGCAGATTCTAGCCGCGCTGTGGTGCGTGGCGCGCGGCGGCAACGGCCGCTTCGTCGACGTTTCGATGACGCACACCACCCACGCGAACAACTTCCTCGCCCAGGTCTCGCTCGCCAACGACGGCGCCGCGCCGCCAGCCGGTGGCGGCCTGCTGAACGGCGGCGTGGCCTGCTACAACCTGTACCGGACGCAGGATGGGCGCTGGCTCGCGGTCGCGGCACTCGAACTCAAATTCTGGGAAACCCTGTGCCATGCGCTCGATCGCCCGGAGTGGGCGTTCCGGCACTGGAGCGTCGGGCAGGCAATCGCCGGCCCGGATGCCCTCGCGCTGATAAAGGACGTCGCGGACCTGATTGCGAGCCGGCCGCTGGAAGATTGGACGCGCTTGCTGGAACCGCTCGATTGCTGCGTATCACCAGTGCTGACGGCCGCGGAAGCGGCCCAGCACCCGCTCTTCAACCCCGACGCTGAGGTGAGCGTGGGCGAAGAACCGGATGAGGCAGACGGGCTGCGGGGGTAACCGAGGGCCCTACCGCCGTGGCAAAGTCTGCCGCGGCGCACGTTCGTCGTCGTACAGCAGGTATTTACGACCTTCGACATGCCGGTCAATCGTCGCGCGTACTTCATCCGGCGTCACGTTTTCAGCAACGACGCGGCGCGAAATCTGGCCGGTGGTATCGATCCATTCGACGATCCGGCAGGCTCCGCCCCAGGGCTGGCGGATGGGCGCGGAGACGCGGCAGCCGCGCACCTGCAGCGCACGCTCGGTCAGGGTTTCATGAGACTGTTTCAAGGCGCGATCCTTTTCCGCTTGAGAGGGATGGCAGACCCGCCCAGCTTAGGGAATACGCGTGTGGCGTTGGTTACAGGCGCGACCGAGTTATTTACGGAGCATTACGCAACAATGGCTGCTTAAATGTGCAGCAAACGGTGCCTACTCTAGCGTCCTGACCCGATCGATGGCCTGTTCGAGCCGGTCGACAGCAATAACCTGTAAGCCGTCAATAGGTTGCTTCGGCGCATTCGCCTTAGGAATCAGCGCGATCGAGAAGCCCAGCTTGGCGGCTTCCTTGAGCCGGTCCTGGCCGCGCGGCGACGGCCGGATCTCGCCTGCCAGCCCCACTTCGCCAAACACGATCAGGCCCTTCGGCAGCGCCTTGTTTCGCATCGACGAATGGATCGCGAGCAGCACGGCGAGATCGGCAGCCGGCTCGGTGATCTTGACCCCACCCACCGCATTCAGAAACACGTCCTGATCGAAGCAGGCGATGCCGGCGTGCCGGTGCAGCACCGCGAGCAGCATCGCCAGACGGTTCTGTTCCAGCCCCACCGCGAGCCGCCTGGGATTGGGCACATTGGCGGCGTCCACCAGCGCCTGCACTTCCACGAGCAGCGGCCGAGAGCCTTCCTGCGTCACCAGCACGCACGAGCCCGGCACGACCTGCTCATGTTGCGACAGAAACAGCGCCGACGGATTAGCCACGCCGCGCAGACCGCGCTCGGTCATCGCGAACACGCCCAGTTCGTTGACCGCGCCGAAGCGGTTCTTGAACGCCCGCACCAGACGGAACGACGAGTGGGTGTCGCCTTCGAAGTACAGCACGGTATCGACGATGTGTTCAAGCACACGCGGACCCGCCAGATTGCCTTCCTTGGTCACGTGGCCGACCATGATGATGGCCGTGCCCGACTGCTTGGCGATGCGCGTCAGTTGCGCCGCGCACTCGCGGACTTGGGCAACCGAGCCCGGCGCCGAAGTCAGCGCCTCGGAATAGACTGTCTGGATCGAATCGATCACGGCCACGTCGGGCCGTTCGCTCTGGATCGTCGCCTGGATTTTTTCGAGCTGGATTTCGGCGAGGAGCCGCAACTCGCTCGCCTTGGAGCCTGGGTCGAGAAGCGACAGCCGCTGCGCCCGCAATGCAATCTGCGCAGCCGATTCTTCGCCGCTGATATACAGTGCGCGCCGGTCGTGGGCGATTTCCCCGAGCGACTGCAGCAACAGCGTCGATTTGCCGATGCCCGGATCGCCGCCGATCAGCACCACGCCGCCCGGCACCAGGCCGCCGCCCAGTACCCGGTCGAATTCGCTTACCCCCGTGGAAAAGCGCGGCACGTCCGACGCTTCGATATCCGCGAGGCGCTGCACCGGTGCGCTCTTTGCCAACGACTGAAAGCGATGCGCGGACGGCGATTCAGCCACCGTCTCCACCAACGTATTCCACGCCTGACATGCCGGGCACTGGCCCTGCCACTTGGGTGCCTGCCCGCCACATTCGGTGCAGGTGTACATCGTCTTCTGTTTAGCCACGCGCCCTTGCCTGTTATGTATGTGGTGTGATGTCTGGTTTGATGCCTGATTGCGCCAGCGCTGGCAACCCGACCGCAGCGCTTGATCTGCGTTTATTCCGCCCGCACCGGCACCCGCGGCGCCACGGCGCACATCAGCTCGTAGCCGATCGTGCCGCACGCCTGCGCGACGTCGTCGATCGGCAGCGCGTTGCCCCACAATTCGACGCGCGAGCCGACGCCCGCCGTCGGACACGGCGTCAGATCGACGGTCAGCATATCCATCGACACCCGGCCGACAAGCCGCGTGCGCACGCCATCGACGATCGCCGGCGTGCCTTCCGGCGCAACGCGCGGATAGCCGTCGGCATAGCCGCAGGCCACCACGCCGATCCGCATCGGCCCACGCGCCTTGAAGATCGAGCCGTAGCCCACGGTCTGACCCTCGGCGATGTTCTGCACCGCGATCAATTCCGAGGCGAGCGTCATGGCCGGCTGCAGGCCCGTGCCCTCGATGGCCCGGGTGACGCCGGACGGCGACGCGCCGTACAGGATGATGCCCGGGCGCACCCAGTCGAAATGTGACGCCGGATGCCACAGCGTGGCCGCCGAATTCGCGAGACTGCGCGCCCCCGCGATGCCCTGTGCGCCGCGCTCGAAGGCTTCCATCTGATAGGCGACGCCGCGCTCACCATCGGCGTCCGAGAAATGCGTCATCAGCGTGATCTGGCCGACGCCCTGGCAGGCGCGCGCCCGCTCCCACGCCGCCCGGAAACGCTCCGGCGTGTAGCCGAGGCGGTTCATGCCGGTATTCATTTTCAACTGAATATTGACCGGCTTCGACAGGCGCGCCATTTCCAGCATGCGCAACTGCTCGTCCGAATGCAGCGCCGTGCTCAGGCTGTAGCGGTCGATCACGTCGATATCGGTGGGGCGGAAAAAGCCTTCCAGCAACAAAATTGGCCCGGCCCACCCCAATTCACGCAACTTCACCGCTTCTTCGAGGTCGAGCAATCCAAAGCCGTCGGTTGCGCGCAGACCGGGAAAGGCTCGTGCGAGGCCATGCCCATAGGCGTTAGCCTTGACGACAGCCCAAATCTTAGATTTTGGGGCGTAACGGCGGACGACGGCGAGGTTATTGGCGAGTGCAGCGGTGTGAATGGTGGCTGAGAGGGGGCGCGGCATGGGAGATTTTCGTAAAGACGCTTGCGAATCAGGAGCTTACAGTGCGTTTTCAGTGCTCAGGAGCCCGCTGGGCGGTGCGATCAAGGATTCTGCTAGTCCGAATCCAGCTATTTTCATGATATAAAGCCGTGCGCACAACCCATTTCGAACGGAATAAGCCCGGACGCCTTGCACACGGCCGGGGCGGACGGACCGCAGCGAGGACAGCATCGCATCAGATGAAAAAAGGTTTTTACACCATCATGGCCGCGCAGTTTTTTTCGTCGTTGGCCGACAATGCGCTTCTGATTGCTGCTATTGCACTGCTGAAAGACCTCCACGCCCCGAACTGGATGACGCCGCTGCTCAAGCTGTTTTTTGTGCTGTCGTACGTCGTTCTCGCGGCTTTCGTCGGCGCCTTCGCCGACTCGCGTCCGAAGGGACGCGTGATGTTCGTCACCAATACCATCAAGGTGGTCGGCTGCTTCACGATGCTGGTCGGCGCCCATCCGCTGATTGCGTATGGCATAGTCGGGTTCGGCGCTGCGGCGTATTCGCCCGCCAAATACGGCATTCTCACCGAACTGCTGCCGCCTGACCGGCTCGTCGCGGCAAACGGCTGGATCGAAGGCACCACGGTCGGCTCGATCATTCTCGGCACGGTATTAGGTGGCGCGCTGATCAGCCCGCATATCGCTTCGCACATCCTCAAGCACCATATTCCCACCGTCAACACGCCGGCTGAAGCGGCGATGCTCGTGATCATGGCGATCTACGTGATTGCCGCGCTCTTCAATCTGCGCATTCCCGACACCGGCGCGCGCTATCCGAAACAGGAACGCGGCCCGATCAAGCTCGTCACCGATTTCGCCGACTGCTTCCTGATTCTCTGGCACGACAAGCTCGGCCAGATCTCACTCGCCGTCACAACCCTCTTCTGGGGCGCGGGCGCGACCTTGCAATTCATCGTGCTGAAGTGGGCGGAAGTGTCGCTCGGCATGTCGCTCTCCGAAGGCGCGATCCTGCAGGCGGTCGTGGCGGTCGGCGTGGCAGCGGGCGCGATCATCGCCGCCTCGCGCGTGCCGCTCAAGAAGTCGCTCTCGGTGCTGCCGGTCGGCATCATGATGGGTATCGCGGTAATGCTGATGGCGTTCTATACGCGCAGCCTGTTCCCCGCGCATTGGGGTGTTTACTTCGGCCATCTGCATGTGCCGGGGTATCTGATCTTCGCGTACCTGTTCCTGATGATCGTCGGTGGCCTGTCCGGATTTTTCGTCGTGCCGATGAATGCGCTGCTGCAGCATCGCGGCCACGTGCTGCTGTCCGCCGGCCACTCGATCGCCGTGCAGAACTTCAATGAGAACCTTTCGGTGCTCGTGATGCTGTGCCTGTACGCGGTGCTGGTGTGGCTCGACGTGCCGGTGTCGGCAGTCATTGTGCTGTTCGGCACCTTCGTTTGCGTGATGATGTGGTTTGTGATGCGGCGTCATCAGGCAAACCAGCGCGCGTTCGATTCGGTGGCGCTGATCGGCGAAGTGAAACACTGACGCGTGCCTTTGACGCGTTGCTCCGACGCGCCATTCTGACGCGTCGGATCGCTGCATGCGGGATGCGCGCCGCGCCCGCGCTTCTTTCTTTCCAGCCTCTCCATGACTCAATCGATTCCCAACGTTCTGACGATCGCCGGTTCCGACTCCGGCGGCGGTGCCGGCATTCAGGCCGACCTCAAGGCCTTTTCGGCCCTCGGCGCATATGGCGCGAGCGTGATTACTGCGCTGACTGCGCAGAACACACGCGGCGTCACGGCGATTCATACGCCCGATCCGGCGTTTATCACGGCGCAACTCGACGCGGTGTTCGACGATATCCGCATCGATGCGCTGAAGATCGGCATGCTGGCGAATGCGCAGGTCGCGCGGGCCGTTGCCGATGCGCTGCGGCGCTATAAACCAAAGCACGTCGTGCTCGATACCGTGATGATTTCCAAGAGCAATCACGCGCTGCTCGCGCCCGACGCGGTGGCCGTGGTGCGCGACGAGTTACTGCCGCTCGCCGACCTGCTGACGCCGAATCTGCCGGAAGCGGCTGCGTTGCTGGGGGTTTCACCCGCCACCGACGAAGCGGGCATGATCGAGCAAGGTGAAGCGCTGCGCGCGCTCGGTGCACGCGCCGTGCTGATGAAAGGCGGCCATCTCGCCGCCGCCGACAGCCCCGACTGGCTGGTGGAAGACAGCGGCACGCTGCGGCTTTACGCACCACGCGTGCCGGTGAAGAACACGCATGGCACGGGCTGCACGCTGTCGTCAGCGATTGCGGCGCTGCTTCCGCAACGCGCGGACCTCGCGAGTGCGGTCGCCGATGCGAAGACTTATCTGACCGGGGCGCTGCAGGCCAGCGATCAACTCGACGTCGGCAAGGGCGTCGGGCCGGTGCATCATTTTTATCGGTGGTGGTGAGGCGGGGTTGTGTCCGGGATTGCGTCGCTATGGCCGGCGCCGGTCAACCACTCGCACCTGCCGGCCCGGGCGCATGACGCTCACTGCCGTGCAAACGCCTGCGCTTTCTCCGGCCAGGTATCCGGCACGATAAAACCGCGCGAGCGCTCGACCCAGCGCCCCGCATCGTCCGTATAGAAAGCCGCTACCATCGTCGGGCCGTTTTGATGCGCGACGCGCTCGCTCAAGGTGTCTGCATCGACAAACGCGATGCCCTCGGCCTCCGCCCTCCCCGGCTCGTGCCTGCGCGGCGCCAGCCATTCGAGCCGCGGCAACACCCGCCACGCCTGCGCATGTGCGTCCGCAAAAGCCGGCCACTCTGAGCGTGTGGCCCACCAGCCGCGCGCATGCGCCGGATCGATTTCGGCGGGATAGCTCGTCGTCTCACCGTGCGGGTAGAACAGCCAGCCCTTGATGAACATCTGCGGTTCCCACGGCCCCACGTGTCCGAGCGTCGCAAACTCCTCGCGCGCGCTGAGTGGCAACTGATGATCGAGCACATGAGTCAGCTTCAGATCGAAGCGGTCCTGCAGATTGGGACCGACGTAATCGGCCAGTTGCGCCCGGCCGTCCCCGGCGTGCAGATAGCATTTGACGGCCAGTTCCCAATGCAGTCGCCGCCCCGCCTGCGTCTGCACCAGAAAATCGCACTCGCCCAAGGTCAGGCCGCCACGCCGCAGCGGCACGTTCGCCGCGATGAGGCGCGCAGCCGGACCGTGCTGCAGAAACCACGCGAGCAGGCACTCCGCGTAGCGGCCAAGACGCGTCACCCGCGCCGCCTCGATGTCACGTTGCAGTTCGGCGGGATCGGCGTCCAATGCGAGCAGCCAGTCGAGCGTCGCGGCCAACTCATCGGCCGTTTCGAACGCGCTCGCCAGCATCCCGACCGGTGGTTGCGCACGCAACAAATCAGCACTGAACAGCAGCCACGCGAGATCGCGCACCGCGGGCTCGCGCAGCGCATCCCACTGTGCCGCGGGCACAGCGGCCGGGAGCGGTGCCGGCCGGATCACGTTCATCAGCTGGCTGCCGCTCCGGCTCCGCCCGCCTGCAGCCACGTGTCGCGGGCGAGGCACAGATCGGTCCACGCCTTGGCCTTGTCGGGCAAGCTGCGCAGCAGATAGGCCGGGTGATAGGTCACGATGACCGGCACGCCTTCATACGTGTGAACGCGGCCGCGCAACGACGAAATGCTCGCGTCGGTTTTCAGGAGACTCTGGGCGGCGAAACGGCCCAGCGCGACGATCAGCTTCGGCTTGACGAGCGCAACCTGGCGCTGCAAATACGGCTCGCAACGCGCGACCTCGTCCGGCTCGGGATTGCGATTGCCGGGCGGCCGACACTTGATCACGTTGGCGATGTAGACGTTGGTGTCGCGCGCGAGCGCCAGCGAACCCAGCATGTTGTCGAGCAGCTTGCCGGCCTGGCCGAC
>Ga0302311_10001543_pt1 | contig 27051 bp, 23 predicted proteins | sample III_Palsa_N1_3_FD_200449 | JGI IMG/M metagenome (GOLD analysis project Ga0302311, IMG submission 200449) | Peat permafrost microbial communities from Stordalen Mire near Abisko, Sweden - III_Palsa_N1_3 | ecosystem: Environmental > Terrestrial > Soil > Palsa > Peat permafrost | place: Sweden... | reverse complement strand
GAATCGTTGCACTTCGGCGGCGATGAGCTCGAAGGAGACCTTGCGGCAGAGCCGAGGCTGACAGCTGCGCAGTTGGCGCTCGCGGGTGTCGTCGTTCGCGGCACCACCTGAGAGAAGCGAGCGTCGTTTTCGCCGCCGGCGCGGCCACCGGAAGCTGCTTCCGCGAGGAGTCGAAACCGGACTCGTTCACGGATTCACGTTATCACGCCTCACGAAGCGGTTCTGGTAACGACCATCCAGAAGCTTATCGGCGGAACGGAGCTGCTGATGGTTCGTCAGATCTATCTTGGCTTGTTGATTGCCTGCCCTCTTGCACTCTTGTATTGCGCGCCGGCAAGCGCGGAGCACTTCATTTCGGCTCGCTCAACGGCGAGCGCGACGGACGGCGAAGAGTCCATTCGGCTGCCGCAGAGCGGTGATCCTGCGTACGCGTTCACCTTACCCGCAGGCTGGACGTCGAAATATGGCCCCGACGGGACACTCACGATCACGGCCGGCGCCTGCTCTTGCGCGGTCGTACTAGCGATCGGATATACCGACACCGTCACGACGCCAACCAGCGAGATGGCCGCGACGGTCTTCACAGCGGCAGGGGCGTCCCCTTACTCGAGTATGGCTCCTGCCGCGATTGCAGGTATCCCCGGCGACGGATACTTTTCCACGCTGCTCATGAACGGAATGCTTCTCGGCCTTAAGCTCGCGGTGGTAAGAGTCGATCCGTTGCATTACGCGGAGCTAATGGTGATTACTCGGCCCAATCCGTCTCCTGCGGCGACCAGTGCCCTCGATGCGCTCCTCGCCGCGGTCCGGCTTACCGTACCGCACTAAACGCCGGGGGCTCGCTTTCGGGCTTGGAATCGTTGGGCTTCTCCCGCGATGAACTCGAAGTTCTCCCACAACCGATCTTCGCCGAAGACTTGACGCTCCTCGAGCACGAACGGGCGCAGCCGGTTCCAATTCTCCACAATGAAGCCATCGGCAAAGTCGAGCAAGACGTCGCCGTCAAGCAAGCCGTTCTTGATGAGCGTCCCGATGCGCTCCATGTGCCGCATGATGGGCAGATACTTGTGCGTGGTGGGGTCGGGTGCCGAACGGAGCGCTTCCGCATGGAACTCCTCGTCTTGCATGCGTTCCTCGAATTCGGTCATGACGAAGCGATACGAGACCAGCAAGTCCTCGGAAAAGAGCTCCTCAAAAATCGCGAGCGTGCCGTCGAGCTGCGTTGCGCGCCGAAGGTGCTCGAGCTGGGCGCCGAGCGCGCGGGATTGCTCGTTCATCGCGCCGACCTGGCGCGCTGCGTAGACGACCGTCAGCAGGATGACGACGGCCGTGACGGCGGAGCTGAGCGCGGTGACCGCCTCCCAATTCACACCGGGTCGCCTCCGGCATCGACGGCCTTGCGGCGGTTCGTGCGAAACGGCGGATCGTCGTTGTCGAACCAGTTCATCGCAGCGTCGTAGAGAAATTCAAAGTTCTCGAACGCATACGGATTCGTTCCCCGGCGCACCGCGAAGTATCCGCAGCGCTCCAACTCTTCCCACATGGCTCGAATGAGCGGCCCGCAGTAGTCGGCGATCAGGACGGTATCGAGCAGTCCGTGGCGCGCGTAGGTCCCGATCTTCTCGAACGTCAACGCGATGAGGATCTCTTTGTGCTCGCCCTCGTCGAGTCCGACGTACGGAAGCAGCGCCTCCTCGCGGAAGCGAGGATCCTGCATCCTCGCTGCGAGTTCGTTCTCAACGAACAATCGGGCGGCACGGAATTCCGGGGTACTGAGCTCCGCGAAGAGCTTCATCGTGCCGTCGAGCTGCGTCGAACGCCGCAGATGTTGGAGCTGGTCGCCGGTGAGACGAATCTGCCGGTACCCAACCACGACCGTCGCTGCGATCACGACCGCCGTGACCGCCGTCGAGATCGCCGTCACCGCATCCCACGAAAAGATCATCGGCGCGCGTCGAGGGTCGTGTCGGTTTCGGACGGCGGAGCGTCCAAGAGCGCGTGCAGCAGCGGAAGGAAGCGCGCGGCCGGCGAGTGCGGCCGTTCCGGCTCGACGATGTCGTGCGAGGGCCCGGCGCCGACCAGACGGTAGATCCGCACGCGGTCGCCGCCGGCGCGGCGCCAATTTGCGACGAGTTCGTCGATGGCGTGATTGTTGACGGTCACCTCGCCGGCGTTGCGCACGATCTCGATGTGGCGAGCGCGCGGCGGACCGCTGCTGGCGTCCTCGCGCAGCGCGTCGGCCAGCGCAAGGCCGGCCGCCACCGACCGCGTGCTGTAGCGGGGATAGCCGTGCAGCGGCAGACTGCGGCCGTGGTCGAAGGGGTTCCAGTACAGAAAACGGTTCGGCGCGCGCTCCAGCACGCTGCGCATCCAGCGGTGCCAATCGCGCGGCAAACGCTTGATGCCCAAGAACGGCGCGACTGCGATGGCGCGAAAGATGCGCGCGTCGCGATGCGCGGCGTGCAGGGTCAGCATACCGCCGAGCGAGTGCCCGAGCATCGTGATCTCCGCTCCGAGCGCCGCGGCGGCGTCGACGATGCGCTCCGTCTGCCGCGTCAGTTCCTCGGACGTGAGTTGCGCCAGCGTTTCGGTTGCGCGGTCAGCATGTCCATGGCGCGGCAGGCGCGCGATCAGGACGTTGTCACCGCGCGCATGCCGCACGCGCGCGAAATCGCGCCAGGTGCGCGGGCTCGCCGTCAAGCCGTGCACCAGCACGACGACGCGCGCGGTGCGAGCTCCGTGGTCGAGGATCGTCGTCCGCATGTCGTCGCCCAGCAGTTCCGCTTCGCCGGCGTCCAGAGCAGCCGCGATCGCGGCCGGATCGAAGCCCTGCGCCACTCCGGTGCTCATTCCAGCGCCCCGCGCCGGCGCCCGAGCGCCCACAGCACGGCGACTTGCGTCTTCGCGTCGGGTAACTCGTCGTCACGGATCATCCGCCACAACTCCTCGAGGCCGAACACGCCGAGCGTGATGTGTTCGTTTTCGTCCGGCTCGGGCGCGCCGATCTCGTACGCGTCGACGACGCAGAAGTGGAGCAGCTCGTCACAGAAGCCCGGCGCCGAAAACCCCGACCACATCCGCTGGACACGCTGCGCGCGATACCCCGTCTCCTCACGCAGTTCGCGCGCGGCGGCCTCTTCGGGCGTCTCGCCGCCGTCGATCCCGCCTGCGACGACTTCCCACTGCTCGCGCCCGAGCGGATGGCGGTATTGGCGCACGAGCAGCATCTGGTCGGGCTGCGGCTGCACGATCACGACGACGGCTCCGCTATGCTCGACGACCTCGACGTCGTGCGGTTTGCCGCCATCGAACTGCACCGTGTCCACGCGCAGGTTCACGACGCGTCCGTCGTACACACGGCGGCTGCCCAAGACCTTCATGCCGCGCTTCAGATCACCGTGGTGTTCGAGAGTTCTTCGAGCAAGGTCGGCCGGTGCGGTTCCCAGCCGAGGTCGCGCGCGGCGCGGCTGCTGTCGAGCTGCAGATCGATCGCCAGCGCATCGGCAAACGGGCCCATCGTGCGCCGCGCATCCTCAAGCGAGATGTTCTCGACAACGCCGTCGCCGCCGGCAGCGCGCGACGCCGCGTGCGCGACCTCGTTGTACGGCACCGCCGCACCGCGGGAAGCATTGTAGATCCCGCTCGCATCGCGGCGGTTGACGGCCAGGGCATAGAGTTCGGCCAGCGCGTCGTGCCGGACGGTCGGCCAGCGGTTCGCGCCGTCCCCGACGATGCGCAGCGTGCCGGCGCGCGCTGCTTCCACCATGATGCCGGGGATACCGCCACCGTCGCCATAGACGACGCTCGGACGGATGACGATGACGCGCAGGCGCCCCTGATGCGAGAGCGCGAGTTCCTCGACCGGCGGACGCCAGGCGACGATTGGGAGCGGGTTGAGCGGCGCGTCTTCCGCGACGACCGCGTCGCCGCGCGAGCCATACACCCACGCGCCGCTGGTATAGATGAAGGTCCGGCCGTCCGGGAGCGCGTCGAGCATCGCCGCTAGGCCGGCTCGGTCCGCCTCGACGCCGTCCGGCGTCCGGTCTTGCGCCAGCGCGATGACCGCGTCGGCGCGGGCGGCTTCGGCGCGCAGCACGTCGAGATCGCGCAGTTCGCCGCGCACGGGTTCGACGCCGAGCCCGCGCACGGTCTGCGCCGAGGCCTCGCTGCGAGCCAACACGCGCACGACGTGCGCGTCACGCCGCAGCGCGCGCACGACGCTGCGGCCGATGTAACCCGTTCCACCCGTGATGAAGACCGGCATCCCTGCCCCTACTCTTCTGCGACGCGCTGCCGCGTCGCGATCGTGACGATGTCGAAAACGATGGCGACTTCCGCCGCCGTGATGAACGACCGGATCGCCCAATGCGGGCCCCAGTCGACCGTGATGAGCGCCAACACCGCCGCCGTGCAGTAGGCGACGGCCTTGGTCACGTCGACGCGCACGGTCGGAGAGTTCGGCGCGTACGCCCGCCGGATCATGACCACGGTCCCCGCGATCACTACCGCGAGCATGATGGTTCCGGCGAGCCGGTTCGCGGCCAGCGCATGCAGCACGGGGACGGCCCCCAGGGCCACGAGCACGCCGATGACGACCAGCCATGCGATCTCAACCGACCGGCGCTCCTTCATCGCCGCCGTCTCTTCGGCTGCCGGCCCGAGCGGGCCCGGGTCAACCTCGACGGGCCGCGAAGCGCCGCTCGTGCCGACCCCGCTCAGCCCTCACAGCCCGCGCATCGCGGCGGCCCGGGAACTGCTCACCGCGCGCGGCCGCCGGGCGGCGGGGCTGTTCGGGGCCGAAGGGCCGACGCTGCTGGCGGAGGCCGAGCGCGCCGGCCTGACGCCGCGCGAAGTCTATGCCACCGAGTCGGCCCTCGCGCAGCTCGATGCCGGCCGGTACGAGGCCGCCGGCACGCCCGTCTACCAGTTGACCGATCGGGCCTTCGCCCGCCTCTCGGATCTCGAGACGCCGACTGGCCTGCTGGGGATCTTCGTGCTGCCGGGGCGCTCCGCCGGCGACGTCCTCGCCGGCGCGGGCCCGATTTTGCTGCTGGCGGGCGTCAGCGATCCCGGCAATGCGGGCACGCTTGTCCGGTCCGCCGAGGCCTTCGGCGCCGGCGGCGTGCTTTTCGGTCGCGGCGGCGTCGATCCGTACGCGCCGAAGGTGGTCCGAGGCGCGATGGGTTCGCTCTTCCGCGTCCCGGTCGCGATCGTCGGCCCGGATGAGATCGAGGCCGCCGCGAAAGCGAGCGGGCGCCCGATCGTGGCCGCCGATACGGAGGGCGACGACCTGCGGACGGTCACCCTGCCGCGCAACGCGATCGTCGCGATCGGCAACGAACGCCGGGGCGTTCGGGACTGGCTGCCGCACTGGGACCGCGCGGTGCGAATCCCGCAGCCCGGGATGGCCGAAAGTTTGAATGCCGCGGTCGCGGGGAGCATCGTTTTATACGAGTTCGGGCGTGTCAAGTAGGCTGTCAAGTCGCCGAAAAAGCCCGTTCTGTCAAGACTTGGCGGCCCGCAGGCCCGGTGTTATACTCCCCTTGCCAACGCGAACCGCGCGCTAATCCGCCGAACAGGAGAGGACACCGCCGACGCCATGCGCACCTCCGAAATTTTCTGGAAACTGTTCGCTACCACGGGGTCGATCAACGCGTACTTGATGTACCGGCACCTTCATCCGTCGCCTGCGGCCTAAGTAGGGACCGCGCCGTCCTCAAGCGGACGGACGCGCAGCGAAAGAGAAGCTTGGGAACGCCCGGTCCTGCAAGGATCGGGCGTTCTCTTTTATCGACTATGACGACCACAGCATGAGTGACCTCGACGCGACGCTCACGTCGCTGGCAACGCGTTTCGACGCCGCCGTTCGCGAAGCGCGGGATGCGCACGCCCTCGAGGAGGTGCGGGTCGCATTTTTGGGCCGCAGCGGCGAGGTCACCGCGGTGCGCCGCGCGATCGGCAGCTTACCGCCCGCCGAGCGTCCCGAGGCGGGCAAAATCATCAACGCGCGGGTCGCCGCGATGGAAGCGCGTTTGGCTGCCGCGTTCGAGGACGTCGAACGCGAGGGGCTCGCGCGTGCCCTGAGCGACACGATCGACGTTACGTTTCCCGGTCCGCAGCCGCTGCTGGGCGCGCTGCATCCGGTGCGGCGCGTCGCGCTCGACGTCGCCCGCTACTTCACGCGCCACGGCTTCGCCGTCGTGCTGGGGCCTGAGATCGAAACCGACGCCAACAACTTCGATGCCCTCAACATCCCGCCCGATCACCCGGCGCGCGAAGGGCTCGACTCGTTCTACCTGCGCCCCGACTTGCTGCTGCGTACGCACACCTCGCCGATGCAGGTGCGGACGATGCGCCGGTACGGTCCGCCGATCGCGGTCATCGTCCCCGGCAAGGCGTATCGCCGGGACGCGGTCGATGCGCGCCACGCCTATATGTTCCATCAGGTCGAGGGGCTGATGGTCGGTCGCGGGGTGCACTTCGGCCACCTCAAAGGGATGCTCACCGGGATGTGCCGCGAGCTGTTCGGCCCGCAGACGGACGTGCGTTTTCGGCCGTCGTTCTTTCCGTTCACCGAACCGTCAGCCGAAATCGACGCCAAGTGCCCAGCCTGCGGCGGCGCGGGCGGCGCGTGCCGGACCTGCGGCGGCAGCGGCTGGATCGAGCTCGGCGGCAGCGGGATGGTGCATCCCAACGTGCTGCGCTCGGTCGGCTACGATCCGGACGCCGTCTCGGGCTGGGCGTTCGGCTGCGGCCTCGAGCGCATCGCGATGAAGCGTCACGACATCGACGACATCCGCGCGTTTGTCGAGAACCTGCCCGGCTTCGCCGCGGGTCTCGCGTAGTGCGCGTACCGCTAGCGTGGCTGCGCGATTACGTCGAACTGCAGCCCGATGTCGATGCGATCGTCGCGCGCCTCGCGGGCCTCGGCTTTCCGGTCGACGACATCGAGCACCGGCCGCAGCTGACGCACGTCGTTGCCGGCCGCATCGTCAAAGCCGCGCCGCATCCCAACGCCGATCGGCTCCAATTGTGCACCGTCGACGTCGGTGCTGCGGCGACGCTCACGATCGCGACCGCTGCGACGAACGTGGCCGAGGGGCAGATCGTGCCGGTCGCACGGATCGGCGCAAAGCTCGCCGGCGGCCTGGAGATCGGTCCGCGGAAGATGCGCGGAATCGATTCCGAGGGGATGCTCTGTTCCGCCGGTGAGCTGGCGCTGCCGCCCGAGTGGTTCGAAGACGGGATCATGCAGCTGGACGCCGCGGTCCCCGTCGGCACCGACGTCGTCGCATATTTCCGGCTGAGCGAGCCGGTGCTCGAGGTCGATGTCACGCCGAATCGTCCGGATGCGCTCGCGATGGTCGGACTGGCGCGCGAGCTGGCCGCTGCGTTCGAACAGCCATTGCGCGAACCGGCGCTCGACGTCGCAACCGCTAACGGCGCTGTGGACGCGCGGGTCACGATCGAGACGGTTGACTGCAAGCGTTTCGTGTTCGCGCACGCACGCAACGTTCGCGTCGCGCCGGGACCGGCGTGGATGCGCATCCGGCTCGCGCTGGCAGGGCAGCGCCCGATCAACAACGTCGTCGACATCTCGAACTTCGTCATGCTGGAGCTCGGGCAGCCGCTGCACTTCTTCGATTTCAACCGCGTGCAAGGCGCGCATCTCGTCGTGCGCGACGCGCGCGACGGCGAGCGTTTCACCACCCTCGACGGTCAGGAGCGCGAGCTCGACCACCGCATGATCGTGATCGCCGACGACGCGGGGCCGACCTCGCTGGCCGGCCTCATGGGCGGCCTGCGCAGCGAAGTCGAAGCCGCCACGACCGACGTTCTGATCGAAGCCGCCAACTGGACCGGTCCGCGGATTCGGCGCACCGGCGCCGCGCTGAAGCTGCGCACCGAAGCCTCGACCCGCTACGAGAAGTCGCTTCCGCTCGCGCTGTGCGATCTCGGCGAAGCGCGCGCAGCGACGTTGCTCGCCGCCGAAGGCGCGACGGTCGGCGCCGCACACGCGGTCGGTTCGCCGCTGCCGGCACCGCAGACGATCGCGCTGCCTTCGAGCGAGGTGACGCGCCTGCTGGGGTTCAGCATCGCCGGGCCGGAGATCGAAAAGAGCCTGCGCGCGCTCGGATTCGCCGTCGAAGCCGCCGCCGGCGGATTCGCCGTCATGCCGCCGTATTGGCGCGGCGATGTCGTCATGGCGGCCGACCTCGTCGAGGAGATCGCGCGCATCGTCGGCTACGACCGTGTCGAAGGCCACGTACCGGCGGTTGAACCGCAGGATCTCGACAGCGCGGAGTTCGACCGCGAGACGGAACTCGCCGAAGTGATGGCGGCGCTCGGCTACACCGAGGTGCTGTCGCTCTCGCTACAGCCGGCTTCGGTCGCGCAGCTCTGGCGCGAGCGCGGCGTCGCAACCGGTGACGTGGTGGAGATCACGAACCCCCTGAGCGAAGACCAGCGCTGGATGCGCTTCTCGCTTGCGCCGGCGCTGCTCGGCTTCGCTGCCCGCGACCGCGCCGTGCGCCCGTACCGGACCTTCGAACTCGGCCACGTCTTCACCGACGCGCAGCCGGCGCCGCACGAGAGCGTGCAGCTCACCGCACTCCATGCGGGCGGCCGCAGCGCGTTCGCCCGCCTCAGCGCCGACGTGCAGATGCTGCTGCGCCGCGTAGCGGGACGTGACGTTCGCGTGGAGCGCGGCGCGCTGCCGGGGCTGCACCCCGGCAAGACGGCGGCACTCCACCTCGACGAGCGCGTCGTCGGATACGTCGGGGTCGTCGATCCGCGTCTGGCCGCCGCGTACGAAGTCGACGCGGAGACAGCGCTGGCGACGGTCCTCGTCGAGGCGCTCCCGCCGCGCGTCGTGCCGCGCTACGTTCCGCCGTCACGCTTCCCGCCCGTCGAGCGCGACCTCGCGGTCGTCGTCGCGCTCGACGTGCTCGCGGGCGACCTGTCCGCTGCCGTGCGCGCCGAACCGCTGGTACGCGACGCTACCGTGTTCGACGAATATCGTGGTCCGCAAGCCGGCGAGGGGAAGAAGTCGCTGGCCCTGCGCATCGTGCTGCAGAGCGACACGGCAACGCTGACCGACGATGAAGCAGACTCCACCCTCGCGCGCATCGTCGGCACATTGCGCGAACGCTTCGGGGCCGTTCCGCGCACGTGATCGGCTGGCCTGATCTCATCATCCTCGTGATCGCGGTCATCTTCGCGATCCAAGGCTGGCGGCGCGGCTTCGTCATCGAGCTCGGCGGGTTCATCGCGCTGGTCGCGGGCGTCTTCGCGGCCTTCGCATATCCGGGGATCTTCGACGGCTTCATCCGCGACTTATTCAACCTCAGCGAAGGTTCAGCGCACATCGCGGGGATGGTCTTCTTCGGCGTCGTCGTCTACGTCGTGCTCGCAGTGCTCTCGGCGGTCTTGGTGCGCTTCGCCAAGTTGCCGGTGTTCAACCTGATCGACGCCATTGCCGGTGCGTTCGTCGGGGTCATCAAAGCCATGGTCGGCGTCTGGGTCGTGCTGTACTTCGTGCTTTTTCTGCCGCTCTCGACCGACGTGCGCGGGGATTTGAAGCGCTCGGGATTCGTCGCCTTGATCAGCCAAGCCGACGCGCCCGTCGATAATGCAGTGCGCACGGCGTTCCCGTGGTACATGCAGCCGATGACCAAACCGCTCTTCGACCGCCACAAACTGTAACGGAGGCGCACGCCTCCAGCTTGGCTGCTTCGATGAAGGGTTCGCTGTACGAACGAGCGCTTTCTGCGGCTGTTTTTGCCCTCGTGATGGCCGGCGCAGTATGGCCGCAGCCGCTCGACGCGGCCGAGTCAACGACGGGTTTGATCGTCGGTACCGTCACCACCGCAAGCGCAGCGCCGATCGCGCACGCCACGGTTTCGGCCGTCGCCCCGTCGGGGCGCTACGCAACGCAGACCGATGCGCAGGGCCGGTTCGCGATCCTCGGCGTGGCACCGGACACGTACGTTGTCACGGTCGATGCAACGGGGTACCAGCGGGCGACGCAAAGCGGGATCCGCGTGCTCAGCGGCCAGGAAGAGCGCACGTGGTTTCAGCTCGATACCACGCTGCGCACGATCGGGACGGTGCGGACGCGAAGCGAAGCCTTCGCACTCGGCTCGCCGACGGATTCGTTCACGATCAGCGGTGCCGTGGCCGCTGCAAGAAACCCCACCACGTCCTCGGCGGGCCTGGTAAACTACACGCAGGGAACGGTCCAGGGCGCGATCGCCAATGTCCCCGGCGTCGACCTCGATCCGTTCGCGAACGCGATCTTGCGGGGCGGCCGCGTAAGCGACGCCGTCTTCGATTACGACTCGGTGCCGATTCCGCAGGGGCTGATCGCCGAGCCTGGCGGCAACGTCGACGGCGCCCAGCTGCCGACGACCGGCATCGCGTCGACGAGAGTCGTGCTGGCCGGATATTGGGACGAGAGCGACAACGCGCTCGGCGGCGTCGTCAACCAGATACCTGCGGTCGGGACCTATCCCGGCAGCACCTCCGTCGAGATCGCCAACGGCGTCGGATCGCTCTACCAATACAGCGACGTTCAGATGCTGGGAGCGACCCCCGATCTCAAGTGGCGCTATGCGCTCGCAAGTACGTTCGGAAGCGAATACTTTTCCTACGGCGATGGGCACACGTTCTATCCATCCGAGGCGGCGACGTACGGCATCGCGCTCCAGTCGCGCGGCGTGTATGCGCTCGAAAGCAACGTGCATTACCAGGCCTCGCCAAGGGACGATCTCTCCGCGCTGGTGCTGGCCGGGCAAGCGGAATACAACCAATACGATTCGCCGTATCCGGGCGAGACCGTCGGTCAGTTCGACGGTGCGATGACGACCTATCCCGGGGAGACCAACCCCAACGCGCCGGTGCATTTCGCTTCCGGGATTCGCGGACACTACGACATCTTCAAGACGCAGTGGCTGCACACCGGCGAGCACGTTCTCTCGCGGCTGCAGGTCTACGAGTCGCAGTACGGTTCCTCATCCGGCGGACCGTTTTGGGACGAAAACGGATTTCCCGACGGAACGATTTCGCTGTTTCAGACCTCGAACGAGCGTCAGTACGGCGTCAACCTCGACAATGAAGCCGTGTACGGTGCCAACCACGTTCGTTTCGGCGCCGAGTATCGCGTGAGCACCGAATATCTGAACCAAGTCGTCCCGACCTCCGACGAGTTCATCAGCTCGAATCCCACCATCCAGTCCTACCTGGCGTACGCCGGAGACGCGTGGTCGGCGTCGGATCGGCTCACCCTCTTCGGCACGGCACGGCTCACGGGCGCACATTACAAGCCGTCCGACGGCTTCGCGTACGACGCCGTTGCGCTCGACCCGCACGCCGGTGCTTCGTATCGCCTGGGTTCGCAGTTTGCCCTGCGCGCGAATTTCGACCACATCACCGTGGCACCGGCACCGTTGGAAGTCGACCGCGTCGATTCCACCAATGTCGACCAAAACGGGAATCCGGCGCCGTTCGTGCCGCTGGGCCCCCAGACGGCGAACGATTTCACCTATTCCTTCGAGGGCGGAGGGCGCACGCAATTCCGCTTGACGTACTATCAGAAGTTCGAGAAAAACCTGATCGACGTGCTGCCGTTCAACTTCCGGTCATCCGTGGCGGCCGGGCTCAACCCAAACGGCGTCGGCGTGCCGACGAACGTCGGCAACCTGCAGGCCAAAGGTCTCGAACTCTATCTCAAGAACGGCGGCTTCTCGCTCGAGAGCAACTATTCGCGTGCGTTCTCGTCGAGTGCGTCCCAATTGGCCTACAACAACCTCAACGCGCCCGCAATCGCCGCCGGCCATCTGTTTCCGGTCAGCTATCAGCCCGATCTGACGACGACCTTCTCGTATCAGTTCAGCGACGCCGCGAAGCGGACGCGTATCACGCCGTCGATCTCGTATGCGACCGGCTACCCCTACGGAAATGGGAAGATGGCATGGATCTTCTCCCCCGTGACCGGCAAACCGATTGGGGTTCCCAACGACAACTACGTCAATCCCGGTGCCAACTATTATTTTCTCGAGAACCCATCGCTGCCGTTCAACGCAGCGACAAATCCGTATATCGGTAACCTCGGCACCAACGAGGGCAATGATCCGAACACACTGCGGTCGATGCCGCAACTGCTGGTCAACCTCCACCTCGAGCACGACGTCACGCCGCGCATGACGCTGATCGTCGACGTCGTCAACCTGTTCGGCACGTCCTCACCGACGGCGTATCAGGTGAATCCCTACCTCATCGGGCCGCCCGGATACAAGGGCGGGAACGCGACGTACGCGGCATGCTACGGACAGATCTTGGCCGGGAACGTGCCGTGCGCGCCCGGGTTGCCGGCAGGCACGACGCCGTACACGCTGGGAAACGGCATCCCGACCAACGACGGCGTGACGCAATCGGTGCCGTGGACGTACGGCACGAGCGGCTATATTCCGCAGAGCTACCCGCTCGCGCGCACCGTGCAACTGCGCTTGCGCTATCGCATGTAACGCCGGCCGCGTTCAGACGACCACGGCCTCGCGTTCGGCCGGCACCGGCGTGGAGGCGAAGCGCGCGAGGTGGAAATCGACGTCCCCGAGCAGGCGTTCGATCATGGTCATCCGCTTGAAGTAGTGGCCGACCTTATATTCCTCGCTCATCCCGATCCCGCCGTGGATCTGAATCGCTTGCTGCCCGACAAAGCGTCCCGAGCGCGCGATCTGGACTTTGGCGGCGGAGATTCCCCGCTGCCGCGTCTCGTCGTCGCCGCCCCCGTCGAGGGTCGTCGCCGCGAGGTACGCCATCGAGCGCGCGAGCTCGAGTTCGATGAACATCTCGGCCATCCGGTGCTGGAGCGCCTGGAAGCTCCCGATCGGCACGCCGAACTGCTGGCGCTGCTTGGCGTACGCGACGGTCATCTCGAGCATCGCGCTCATCAGCCCCAGTCCTTCGGCGCAGAGCGCGCCGATCGCATGGTCGAGTCCACGCTCGAGCACCGCGAGCGCGGAATCGGGGCCGCTCAGAACGGCGTCGCTACCGGCACGGACGCCGGAGAAGCGAACGTTCGCCACGTCGTGACCATCTTCGGACGCGAACGGCGTGCGCGTGATGCCGTCCGACGTCGCAGCGACGGTGAGCAGCAGCAGACCTTGCGGACCGCGTGCCGAGACGATCAGCGTGTCGGCCGTCCCCGCGTCGAGAACGCGCACTTTCGTTCCGTCGATGACGAACCCGTCGCCGGACGGCGTAGCCGTCGTCGCGATGAGCGCAGGATCGTAGCGCGCATGGGGCTCTTCGTAGGCAACCGCAAAGCGACGGCTACCGTCGACGAGGCTTTCGAGCAGATCGAGCCGACCGGCTGCGCGTAAGATCGTGCCGGCGAACACGACCCCGCCCACGTACGGCGAGACGACGCGTCCTCGTCCGAACTGTTCCATCAGCAGCAGCGTTTCGAGCGCGCCGCCGAAACCGCCGAGCTCGTCCGGCGCGCCGATCGCGAGCCAGCCCAGTTCGGTGAAGGTCGGCCACGGGTCGCTGTCCGCATGCTCGCCCGCGGCGAAGCGCGCGACGCTGTCTTTGATAAGCAACTGTTCCGGGGTCAGATTGAAGTCCATCGCGGCCTCTACAGCTTCAGGATGCGCTTGGCGATGATGTTTTTTTGGATCTCGTTCGAGCCCGCGTAGATCGACGTCTTGCGGAAGTTGAAATACTTCTTCGCCGCGTGATCGTCGGCGTAGGGACCGAGCGCGTCGAGCGCGAGTTCCGTCAGCGCCTGCTGGATCTCGGTGCCGCGAATCTTGAGGATCGACGATTCGGGGCCCGGCCGCTTACCGGCCGATTCGGCCGCCAGCGTGCGCAGCTCGGTGAACGCAAGCGCTTCGAGCTCGATCTCGACCAGCGCCATGCGCTCGTCGAGGCGGCGGTCACCCGCTGCGGCGGTGCGAACCACGTCGCGCAGCAGCGCGAGCATCTGGCGGCAGCCCGCGATACCGGCGGTTCCGGTCCGCTCGTGCTCGAGCAGAAACTTGGCGTAGGTCCAGCCCGCGCCCTCATCGCCGACCCGATTCGCCACCGGCACCTCGACGTTCTCGAGATGCACTTCGTTGATCTCGCGGCCCCCGTCGATGGTCTGAATCGGCCGCACGGTGACGCCCGGCGAACGCATGTCGACCAGGATGAACGAGATGCCTTCCTGCTTCTTGGCCTGCGGGTCCGTCCGCGCAAGAACGAAGATCCAGTCGGCCCACTGCGCGGCGGTGATCCACGTTTTCGTCCCGTTGATGAGGTACGTGTCGCCGTTGCGCTCCGCGCGCGTCTGCAGCGACGCGAGATCCGAACCCGCACCGGGCTCCGAATAGCCCTGACACCAGAACTCGTCGCCGCTGAGAATCGTCGGCAGGTAACGCGCGCGTTGCGCGTCGTTGCCGAACTCCATGATCACGGGCGCCACCATCTGCAGCCCGAACGGCAGCATGCGCAACGCCCACCCGTAAGCGATCTCTTCGTCGAAGATGTGCTTCTGGACGGCCGTCCAGCCTGGGCCGCCGTATTCCTTCGGCCAGTTCGGCGCCGCCCAGCCGCGCGTGTAGAGGATGTGATGCCAGCGGTAGTGATCGTCCTTGTCGAGCGGATCGCCCGCCTGCACTTTGCGGCGAATCTCGGCCGGAAGTTCGCGCGCGATGAAGGTGCGGACTTCGTCGCGGAATGCGCGCTCCTCGGGGCTGAAGGCTAAGTCCATGCTGCCGTCCTTGGGCGCCAGGCCCCGAAGCTGGAATTGGTAAGCGCAAGTTCGCGCAATAGCGGCGCGGGCGTCCACGCCGCACCGTGCACGCGCTCGAATTTCTCCATCCCCTCGACGATCGCCGGCAGTCCGACCGCGTCGGCCCAGCGCAGCGGTCCGCCGCGGAAGGCGGGGAAGCCGTAGCCGTAGACCCAGATCACGTCGATGTCGCCCGCTCGCGAGGCGATGCCTTCTTCGAGAATTGCAGCCGCCTCGTTGATCAGCGGATACATGCAGCGCGTCAAGATCTCTTCGTCGCTGAGCAGTCGCGGCTTGATCCCGTCGAGCCGCGCGTAACGCTCGACCATTTCGTCGACCTCCGGGTCCGGGATCGGCGTGCGGTCCCCGTCGCGATAGCGATAGTATCCGGCGCCTGTCTTTTGGCCGAAGCGTCCCGCTTCGCACAGCGCGTCGCCGACGCGCGAGTAGCGCCCGACCGGCGGCGCGACGGCAAGCTTGCCCTTGCGAATCCGCCAGCCGACGTCGAGACCGGCGAGATCCTGCATCGCGAACGGACCCATCGGGAAACCGAAGTTCTTGATCACGCGGTCGACCTGCTGCGGCGTCGCGCCTTCCTCGAGCAGGAACCCCGCCTCACGCAAATAGCCGTGCAGCATCCGGTTGCCGATGAAACCTTCGCAGTTGCCGGCGACGACGCCGATCTTGCCGAGCTGTTTGGCGATACCGAGTGCTTTGGCGAGCGTTTCGGGCGACGTCTTCGCGCCGCGCACGATCTCGAGCAGCCGCATGACGTTGGCCGGACTGAAGAAGTGCAGGCCGACGACGTCCTGCGGGCGTGACGTGACGGCCGCGATCGCGTCGACGTCGAGCGTCGAGGTATTCGTCGCCAAGATCGTCTCCGGGCCCGCGACGGCATCGAGCTCGCGGAAGACCTGCTGCTTGACGTCCATCTCTTCGAACACGGCTTCGATCACCAGATCGACGCCTTTGACCGGCGCGAACGTCGTCGAGGTCGTGATGCGGCCGAGACGTTCGCGCATCTCGGTTTCGCTGAGCCGGCCTTTCTTGACGGTCGCCGCATAGTTGCCGGACATGATGCTCGTCGCGCGCTCGAGCAACTCGGGCTTGACGTCGATGAGGTGAACGGGGACGCCGGCGTTGGAAAACGCCATCGCGATCCCCGAACCCATCGTGCCGCTGCCGATGATGGCGACGCTGCCGACCTTGAACGGCGCCGGTACGGTACCGTCGGGAAGTTTCGCCGCTTCGCGTTCCGCGAAGAACAGCGCGATGCGCGCTTTGGACTGCTCCGAGGCGAGCAGTTCGAGAAAGCGGCTTCGCTCGCGCGCGAGTCCTTCGGCAAACGGGAGCCGCGTCGCGTCGGCGACGGCCTCGATTGCTTCGCGCTCGGCCAGGCCGCCGCGGTCAGCGGGCTGCGCGCGGCTGCGGGCAGTACCGAGGACGGTTTCGTTGATGTCGGCGCGACGCTCGCTGACACGCTTGCGAGGCGATCCGGACTGTGCGCGCGCGAACGCCACCGCGTCGTCGAGCAGGTTCGCGCCGCTGGTGGCATCGACCAGGCCAAGCTGCAGGCCGGCTTCGGCGCCGACGGGTTCGCCGCTCAGGATCGTCTCGAGCGCGATCCCCACGCCGACGAGCCGCGGCAGCCGCTGCGTCCCGCCGGCGCCCGGCAAGAGCCCGCGTTTGATTTCCGGCAGCGCCATCCGCGCGCCGCTCGCCGCGACCCGGTAGTCGCACGCGAGCGCCAACTCCAGCCCGCCGCCCATCGCATTGCCCTCGATCGCCGCGACGATCGGCTTCGCCGATGCTTCGAGCGCCTCGAGCAGGTCGCGCAGGCTCGGGCGCGGCGGCGGATCGACGCCGAACGCTTTCATGTCGGCACCGCCGCTGAACGTTCCGTGCGCGCCGCGGATGACGACGGCGGAGACGGCCGGATCCCGCTCAGCGGCCTCGAGGCCGCTCAGGAGCGGCGGAATCGATTGCACACCGAGTGCGTTGACCGGCGGGTTGTCGATCGTGAGGATGGCGACCCCATCGCGAACCGTCAGCACGTACCAGAGAACCTCCGCAGTAAGGGAACCGGGCGCTGAAGGGGAACGCCGCGTCCCGCGTCAAGGGCAGGAAATCTCTTCAGGGGTCCTGCCGCGCAAGCATCTTTTTCTCGCCGGGAGCTGCTCGACCCCCGGTCGCTTTCTTGGAGATGTGACGATGCGCGGCTTGATGATGGACGTCCCCCTGAACATCAGTGCGATCCTCAAACACGCGGCGCGCTTCGATGGCCGCGGCGAGATCGTCTCGCGCACGGTCGAAGGGCCGATCCACCGCTACACGTATCGGGACGCCGAAGCGCGATCGGCGCGGCTCGCGCACGCGTTGCGCGCGCTGGGGGTCGTTGAAGGCGTCCGCGTCGCGACGATCGCCTGGAACGGCTACCGGCACTTCGAGTGCTACTACGGCATCGGCGGGATCGGCGCCGTGTGCCATACGATCAATCCGCGGCTGCACCCGACGCAGATTGCGTACATCATCAATCACGCCGACGACCGCTACGTCTTCATCGACGTGACCTTCGTCCCGCTGCTCGAAGCGTTGGCGCCGCATCTGCCGCGCGTGCGCGGCTATGTCATCATGACCGACGAAGCACACATGCCGGCGACGTCGCTTCCCAACGCGCTCTGTTACGAGACCCTGCTCGCCGAGCAGCCCGACTCGATCGACTGGCCGGTACTCGAGGAGAATACGGCCTGCGGCTTGTGCTACACGTCGGGGACGACCGGCGATCCCAAAGGCGTGCTGTACTCGAACCGCTCGCAGGTGCTGCACGCGATGAGCGTCTGCATCGCCGGCGCGACGCGGCGCAGCGATGCGTCGGGCACGATGATGCCGATCGTGCCGATGTTCCACGTCAACGCCTGGGGCTATCCGTTCGCGGCGCCGTTGATGGGCGCCAAGCTCGTCTACGGGGGGCCGCTGCATGACCCGGCCAGTCTCTACGAGATGATCGAGTCGGAAGGCGTCACCCAGGCAGCCGGCGTTCCGGTCATCTGGCTCGGACTTCTCGCCTACGTCGAGGCGAACGGGCTGTCGTTCAGCACGCTGCGCTGTATGGGTGTCGGCGGTTCGGCCGCGCCGCCGTCGATGATCGCCGCCTACGAGAAGCGCGGGATCGAAGTGATTCACGGCTGGGGGATGACCGAGACGAGTCCGGTCTGTACGAACGGTTCGATCAAGCCGAAGCATCGCAGCGACAACCTGCAGCAGCAGCTCGTGCATCAGATGAAGGCCGGGCACGTCGTGTTCGGCGTCGACATGAAGGTCCTCGACGAGGAGGGGAACGTGCTTCCCGATGACGGCCACTCGCAGGGCGAACTCTACGTCCGCGGGCCGTGGGTGATAAGCGAATACTACAACAACGCGGAGGCGACCGCGAACCAGTTCACCGACGACGGTTGGTTCCGTACCGGCGACGTGATCTCGCTCGACGACGAAGGGTACCTGACGATCCACGACCGCGCCAAGGACTTGATCAAGTCCGGCGGCGAGTGGATCAGCTCGATCGATCTCGAGAACGCCGCCGTCGCGCATCCGGAGATCGCCGAAGCCGCGGCGATCGCGATCCCGCACGAAAAATGGGCGGAGCGTCCGTTCCTGGTAGTCGTGCGCACGCCGGAGAGCGCGCTCGGCCGCGACGACGTCCTCGCGTTCCTCGAGGGAAAAATTGCGAAGTGGTGGATGCCCGACGACGTCGCGTTCGTCGACGAGTTGCCGCACACCGCAACGGGGAAAGTTTCCAAGCGCACCTTGCGCGCGCAATTCGCCGAGGGCGGAATCCCCGCCAGCACCAAGGGCTAGACGCGCCGCCTCGCGATCCGCTAGCTAGACCGCGGCGGGTTCCTCCGCCGCCAGGAAGACTTTCAACGCGGCTTGGACGCCGGTGCCGACCCCGATCGAGGCGCCGGCTTCCAGCAGCGCGATCTCGAGCGCACCGAGCGCGCCCAGCACATCCGTCTGGGTCAGATCGCCCATCGTTCCGATGCGAATGATCGTGCCTTTGAGACGGCCTTGACCGCCGCCGATGATGACGCCGCGCGCTTCGCGCAGCGTGCGCCGGATCAGGTCGCCGTCGATGCCCTCGGGGAGCCGGATCGCGACGACGGTAACGGAGTGCGCGCCGGGCGCTGAATAGACAGTGAGGCCGAGCGCTTCGACGCAGGCGCGGATCGCGCGCGCGTAGCGCTCGTGTCGCGCCCAGGCGCTCGCCGCGCCGTCGCGTTCGTAAGCGTCGAGTGCCGCGTCGACGCCGAAGGCGATCGAGACCGGCGGCGTCCACGGCGTCTGCCCCAACGCCGCGAACTCGCGCGCCTTCTTCAAGTCGAAATAATACCGCGGTCCCTCGTTCGCATCGATGCGTTCCCAGACGCGCGGGGCCACCGCGACCATCGCGAGGCCCGGCGGCGCAGCGATCACTTTTTGCGACGCCGTGACGACCACGTCGAAGCCCCACTCGTCCATGAGAAATTCGGTCGCGCCGAGTCCGCTCACGGAATCGACGACCGTGTACGCGTCGTGGCCGCGGAGCGCAGCAGCGATTGCCGCCATGTCGTTCTGCGTGCCGGTCGAGGTCTCGTTGTGGGTGAGCAGGACGCCGGTGTAGCGGTCATCACCGGTCGCTGCGTCCAGCCGGGCGCGCAACGCTGTGGGGTCGAGGGCGTTCCCCCAGACCGTTTCGAGGACGTCGACGCGGCAACCCAGATTGCGCGCGATCGCGATCAGCCGATCGCCGAACACGCCGATCGGACACGCCAACAAACGATCGCCGTCGCCGAAGAGGTTGGCGATCGCCGCTTCGAGGCCGCCGGTGCCGGACGACCCGAGCACCAGCACCTCGGCGCGCGTCGTCCCGAACAACGGCTTCATCCCGGCTGCAATGCGTCCGAGCAGCGCCTTGAACTCGGGCCCGCGGTGGTCGATCAGCGGCTGCGCCGTCGCCGCGAGGACCGGCTCGGCGACGGTGACGGGACCGGGGATGAAGAGTAGCTGCTTCGGCACGGATCCTCCGCGAAGTGCGAGCGGTCGAGACACTCTTCGGAAATCGCGTCCAACTCTCCCCGAACGATCGGTGTGTTTTCGTACCGATCCGCCGGTGCTACGCGGTGCGAACCTCCGCGTCGATGCCGCGGCCGGCGAGTTTCGCAACGACATCGCCGCGTAGCCAGCGTTGTGCGGCGATAGATGATTTCAGCGTCGCATCGAGGTGCGCGAGCGTGAGGCCGCGGACGGCGAGATGTGCGCGCTCTTCCGGGAGCAGCTCAGCGGCCGGGCGCATCGCTCGCGGAAGCCATGCCAGCGCCGGCGGAAACGGCATCGCGCGCACCGCCTCGTGTTCATAGGCGACGTCATCCATGAAGTGCAGGTGATCGGCCGCGTGCAGGATCACCAGCCGTTTCGCTGACGGCGTGCGGTCGAGGAGTTCGACGATCCCGCTGGGCGGAATCGACGCATCGAGCTCCGCCGCGACGTAGAGCGTCGGCACGTCGCGTTGCCATGCGAAGGCGAGCGTCACCGGCAAGATGCCGGGCCGCGGCTGCGAGCCTCCGGCCGGCGCGAGCGCCACCACCGCGCCGATACGCGGTTCTTCATCGAGCGCCGCCAGCACCGTCCAGCCGCCGAAACTGTGTCCGACCGCGCCGATCCGTTCCACATCCGGCACCGCCGCGGAACTCGCGGCGCGCGCGATAACCGCGTCGAGCAGAAAGCGCAGATCGGGGACGCGGCTCGCGATCAGACCTTCGATCCGCGCGGCACGCTGCTCGGCCGATTCCGCTTCCTGCGCGGCGAGCTCGGGCGCGACGATCTCGGAGTGGTCGAGCGCGGCGACGATGTACCCGTGACTGGCAAGGTGCGTCGCCAAGAAGGTCGCCGCCCGGCGGTTGCTGCCGCTCGGATGCGAGTACAGAACGAGCGGAAACGTCCCCGGCTGCGCCCCAGCATCGCGCACGGCGCGCTGCTCCCGCGGCGCCGGGCGTCGCGGAACCGCAAACGTATCGCGCGTCTCCGGCGAAAGATCCTCGCCGGCATGGCGTTCCTCAGCGGGATACCATAGCTCGACCGGAAACCGCCGGTCGCGCGCGGCGTCGCGCGCCTCGATCGTCTGCACCCCGACCGGGTGCGATCCTCGCGCAAAGGGGTCGTAACCGTCCATGGCTCCCTGATACCCCTATGGCGTCGGACGCCGTCCCGGCGGCACCATCATCAGCGCGACGCCGGCGAGGATGATCGCGCTCGCGAGCGCTTCGAGCGGTGTGAACCGCTCGTGGAAGAGCACCATGCCGACCATGACCGCGACGAGCGGATTGACGTAGGCGTAGGTCGATGCCAGCGCAGTGCTGGCATGCTGCATCGTGTAGAGATACGCGCTGTATCCGCACAGACTTCCGAAGACGATCAGCCACGCGAGGCCGCCGAACGAGCTCGCCGAGACGGCGAGGACGTCGAGTGCCCGCCATTCTCCGAACGCGGCGGCTTCAAGCGCGAGCAGCAGACCGCCGACGATCATCTGCAGCGCGGTTGCCAGCACCAGACTCCCGGGCCGGCCCGCACGGCGCTGGTAGATCGAACCGAAGGCCCATGCGACGCTCGCGAGCACCGCCACGACGGCCGGCCAGATGGCGAACGTCGCCGACGCATGCGGGGCGAACAGCAAGACGAGACCCGCGAGCCCCGTCAGCATCCCCACGACGGCCCATCGTCCCGGCCGCTCGCCGCCCCACAGAAACGCGATGATCGCCATCCACACAGGCGCCAGCGAGAGCAGCAGCGAGTTGATTCCGGTGGGGAGAAATTGCAGCGTCCACGCCGTCGTGCCGTTGCCGAGCAGCAGCAGCGTCGACCCCGTGACGCTCGCGCGCAGGAGATCGTCGCGCGAGATGCGCCCACGACCGGTCGCGGCGCACAGCGCGTAGAGGATCAGCCCCGCCGCCGTGAAGCGGATCGATCCCATCGCGAATGGCGGAATCGTCGCGATCGCAAAATGCATCCCGGCGAAGGTCGAGCCCCAGAAGATCCACACCGCCGCGACCGCGAGGACGAGCCGCGGATCGCGCGCCGACGTCGTGCGCGTATCGATCGGCGCGACGCCCAGACCGGGCGGGTTGGCCTCGAGCGAGCCTGCGACGAGCGTCCGTTGCGACATCCTGACGTGCGAACACGAGCCCGTGGTCGCCAGTTGCATGCGGCACCCCTAGTCGTGCACGCGTCGTGCGTGATGAGAAGGGCGCATGAACTCCGCAACGCTTCCCCCTATCGCGCCGGCGCGCACGAACAGGACGATACGGATCGGTTCGCTGAGCTTTGCCGCCTCGGCGCAGAAGAACGTCGAGGCCGCCTTCGGCTACCTCCGCGCCGACGACGTCGAGCGCGGGCTCATCGACCGGCTCGAAAACAGCAGCGTCCATCGCCGGCTCGTCATCAACCACCACGACGACGATTCGTACGATCCCAACACCCACACGATCCACTGGGATCCCTACAGCGCGCTGCTCACGACGACCGGCGGCCGCCAGTCACCCGCGCTCGGCCTCGGCCACGAGATCGATCATGCGGTCGAAAACGCCTGGACCGCCGATCATCTGCAGAGTATGTTCGACCCGCGCTACGACTCGCTCGAAGAACGGCGCGTGATCACGGGTTCGGAGTTACACGCAGCGCGAACGCTCCACGAGTCGATCCGCTTCGACCACGCCGGCAGCTGCTACCGCGTCCCCTCGCCGATCGCGCGTTAGGCGAACTCCCCCGACGGGGAATCCACCTACGTCGAGGTGCGCTTGCGGCGGCTGCCGTTGCGCGTCGCGCGGACGCTGGCGCGCTTCGCGCTGGGGCGCAGTGCCACGACGTTGCTGGCACCATTGTGCGCGGCAGATCCCAGCATCACCGGCGCGATGATGCGCTTGCCGAGCGCGTTCGCGAACACCTCGCTCAGCTCGTCGACGAACACGAACTGCATGCTGTCGCGAACTTCCTTCGGCACCTCGTCGAGATCGATCTCGTTGCGCCGCGGCAGGATGACCTTGCGGATCCCCGCTCGCTTCGCTCCGAGCACCTTCTCTTTGACGCCGCCGATCGGCAGCACCTGACCGGTGAGCGTGATCTCGCCGGTCATCGCAACTTCGGGATCGACCTTGATCGCGGTCAGCAGCGAGGCGATCGAGGTCGCCATCGAGACGCCCGCCGACGGGCCGTCCTTCGGCACCGCGCCCGCCGGGATGTGGATGTGGAGGTCGTGCTTGGCGAAGTAGTCCTCGGGCAGCCCGAGCTCGTGCGTGCGCGAGCGCAAGAACGAGATCGCGGCGGTCGCCGACTCCTTCATCACGTCGCCCAGCTGGCCGGTCAGCGTGAACTTGCCGCTGCCCGGCATCGAGGTCGTTTCGATGAACAGGATGTCGCCGCCCACGGGCGTGTAGGCAAGCCCCGTCGCCACGCCGACCGTCGCCGTGCGCCGTTTCACTTCGTTGTAGAAGCGCGCCTTCGACAGGTAGTCGACGAGATTCTCGGGCTTGACCCGCGTGCGAAACTTCGGATCTTCAGCGATCTTGCGCGCGACCTTGCGAAAGATCGTGCCGATCTCGCGCTCGAGATTCCGGACCCCGGCCTCGCGCGTGTAATCGACGATGATCTGCTTGAGCGCGGTATCGGACAGCTGAACCTGACCGTCTCTGAGACCGTTGGCTTTTTTCTGCTTGGCGATTAGGTAGCGCTTCGCGATTTGAATCTTCTCGAGCTCGGTGTAGCCCGAGAGGTTGATGATCTCCATGCGATCGCGCAGCGCGCTCGAGATCGAGTCGAGCGTGTTCGCCGTGCAGATGAACAGCACGCGCGAGAGGTCGAACGGCAGGTCGAGGTAGTGGTCGCGGAACGAGTTGTTCTGTTCGGGATCGAGGACCTCGAGCAGCGCGCTCTGCGGATCGCCGCGATAGTCGCCGCCGACCTTGTCGATCTCGTCGATCATCATGACCGGGTTATTGGTACCGGCATCGCGCAGGGCGCGGACGATCGTCCCCGGCATCGCGCCGATGTAGGTGCGGCGGTGACCGCGGATCTCGGCTTCGTCACGCACGCCGCCGACCGAAAGCCGCACGAACTTGCGTCCCATCGCCTTGGCGATCGACTGCCCCAGCGACGTCTTGCCGACGCCGGGCGGGCCGACGAAGCACAGGATCGGGCCCGTCAGCTTGTTCTTGAGCTTGCCGACGGCAAGGTACTCGACGATGCGGTCCTTGATCTTTTCGAGGTCGTAGTGATCCTCATCGAGGATCGCGCGCGCTTTGGCGATGTCGATCTGGTCTGAGGTCGAGACGCTCCACGGAAGCTGCACGAGCCAGTCGAGATAGGTGCGGATCACGCTGTATTCCGGGCTTGCGGTCGGCACTTTCGCCAGCCGGTCGAGTTCCCGGTCGGCCGCCTTCTTGACGTCCTCCGGCATGTTCGCTTCGTCGACTTTTTTGCGCAGTTCGTTGGTCTCGGCTTGCTGCGGGTCGCTCTCGCCGAGCTCTTCCTGGATCGCGCGCAGCTGCTGGCGCAAGTAGAACTCGCGCTGATTCTTCTCCATCTCGCGCTGGATGTCGGACTGGATCTTGTGGCCCAGCTCAACGACCTCCAGCTCCTTGGTGATCAGCATCGTGAGCTTGCGCAACCGCTTGGCGGTATCGCGCTCTTCGAGGATGCTCTGCCGGTCGTCGGTGTCGAGCCGCATCGTCGAGGCGACGAAGTACGTCAGCAGGTTGGGATCGGAGATGTTGTTGACTTCCATCTCCATCTCGCGCGGCGCTTGCGGCAGATAGCCGAGCAGCCGCTGAAACAGGCTGCCCAAATTGCGCTGCATCGCGACGACCTGATCGGTTTCGCGCGTGATGTCGGGGAGTTCGGTGAAGGTCGTCGCCAGGTACGGCTGCGCGGCCACGAATTGATCGGCGCGGAACACCGGGCCGCCGGCTACGATGCAGCGCAGCGTACCGTCGGGAACCTTCAGCATCTTTTGGATCGTGCCGATCGTGCCGATACGGCGCAGATCGTCCGGACCCGGATCTTCGGTGTCTTTGTCCTTGAGCGCGATGAGGCCGATCTGCTTGCCTTCGCGCAGCGCCTCTTCGACCAGCGCGATGCCCGGCCGCTTCACGACGGCGAGCGGAATGACGGTGTTGGGGAACAGCACGGCGTCCTGCAAGGGCAGGATACCGAGAATTTCGGGTGCCTTGTCGGCTTTGGGCATTACGCGGGGGTCCTTCTGACCGTCATTCGGATCGTCGTCCGAACGATCGGCATGGTCTTGGATTCAGCGAACGGGAGCGCAATAGTGAGGATGCCGTCCCGGTAGACGGCGGCCGCGCCGTCATCGCGGATGGCGACCGGCAGCCGGATGCGCTTGAAAAACTCGCCGTATGGAATCTCTTTGCGGAGCAGCGAGGCATCGCGCGAAACGTCGCGCGCCGCACGCCTCCCGGTGACGAGCAAGTCGTCGTCGTCGATCGTGACGCGCAGCGACTCGGCGTCGGCGCCGGCGAGCTCGAGATGGACGAGCACCGCCCGGCCGCTCTCGTCGAGCAGCACGTCGGCATTGGGCTCGAAGCGCCCGTGCACCCCGCGGGATGCAAGCAGCCGCTCGAAGTCAAGACGCTCGTCGTGGTCTCGCATTAGCACTCCATTCAACACTCTGCCAATAGTGTCGGTTGCCTCTTCGGCGCGGGTCCCGGAGAGTGTCCGTTAGCGTACCGACCAGGCCCCCCGGTTCCCGTACACTCGGACCAATGTCGGCGCCGTCCGTACTTTGCGGGGGCGCCGGACGTTGTTCTGAGGGACGTACGACCACCACTACCGCCCTGGAAAACCGCTTGCTCGATGCTCTCCCCGCCGAGGTCGCCGGCTCGGTTATGGGTGCCCTCGAGCGCGTTGTGCTTCCGCGCCGTTCAACGATCTACAGCCTCGGCGAGGCGATGGACTTCGTCTACTTTCCGATCGATGCCGTGCTGTCGGTCGTCACCGTCATGCGCGACGGCACCCAAATCGAGGTCCTCACCATCGGCCGCGAGGGCCTGTGCGGCGCCCAGGTTCTGCTCGATGGCGAGACCGTCACGACCATGACGGTCTGTCAGGTCGGCGGGGATGCCTACCGCATGCCCTCCCCGCTCTTTATCGGGCTCTGCCGGGAGTGGCCGGTCTTCCGGAGTCTGGTCGAGCGCCTGCTCAGCGCGCAGATGGACGTCATGGCACAATCGATCGCCTGCAACCGGCTGCACCTGGTCAACGAGCGTTGCGCCCGCTGGCTGCTGACGATGCACGACCGGGTCGGGAGGGCCGAATTCCCCCTGACCCATGAGCTGCTCGCGACCATGCTGGGGGTGCGCCGGGCCGGGGTAAGCATCGCGGCGGCAGCCCTCCAGCAGGCGGGCTACATCCGCTACGTGCGGGGCCGGTTCACGGTCGTCGACCATGCCGGATTAGCCGATGCCGCCTGCGAGTGCTACGACGCGATCAACAACGCCTACGACGCTCGCTTGCTCTCCATCGTCTGAACCCCCATCCACACCCTCCACAAGGCTGTGTGCAAAGTAAGCTCCGGTTAATGTAACCGAGCAGCCCTCTGGCGAACCGGCCGGACGGACGGTTCAGTCGACTTCGCGCGCGTTGAGGTCGACCAGCGCGCCGTTGATCCCACTCCCCCGGTCGGCGGCGAGGAACGCCAACGCGTCGGCGACCTCCTGCGGGGTTGCGGCGGCCGCGAAGTCCTCGGGACCGAGGTAGTCCCGCGCCGCCTCCGTTGCGACGCCGCCGAGAACGAGCGCGTTGGCGACGATACCGTCGGCTTTGTGCTCGCGGGCGATCGCTTGCATCAGGACGTTCACCGCCGCCTTCGCGGCACCGAAAAGCCCTCGCCCGGGCGCCGGCTGCTTCGACGAGCCGGCCGTGACGACGACGATCCGGCCGCGTGAACGCGCGCCCTCGCGATACGGCTGCGCCAGCATCGCGCGCAACGCCGGCAGCGCCAGGTTGTACGCCGTCTCGGTGAACGCCGCCAGATTGGAGCGCAGATCGTCGACCGACGTAGCGACCAGCGGCGCGACCCGCGCCTCGCCGGCCAGGCTGACGACGGCGTCAATGCGACCGAATCGCTCGACACACGCCGCCACCGCAGCCGCGGCCTGCTCCGGGACACCCAAGTCGGCCGCGAACGGGAGCGCCGCAGCAGCTTCGGCATCGTCCAGCACCTCAGCAATCGTCGCGGC
>Ga0302311_10001537_pt1 | contig 27114 bp, 20 predicted proteins | sample III_Palsa_N1_3_FD_200449 | JGI IMG/M metagenome (GOLD analysis project Ga0302311, IMG submission 200449) | Peat permafrost microbial communities from Stordalen Mire near Abisko, Sweden - III_Palsa_N1_3 | ecosystem: Environmental > Terrestrial > Soil > Palsa > Peat permafrost | place: Sweden... | reverse complement strand
CCAGCAGCGCGTTGATCTCGTTGTCCTCGGCGAGGAGAATGCGGCCGCCGGCGCGAGGCTCCAGGTCCAGCTCGGGTCCGGCCGCAACCGGCGGCGCCTCGACCTTCGTCGGCGCCTCCGAGACCAGCTCGCACAGGCAGTCGACCAGGGCCTGGTGGCGCACCGGCTTGGTCAGGTAGGCGTCGAATCCGACGCGGTGGGCGTAGTCCGATGGCGCTGGCGCGCCGATCGAGGAGGCTAGGATCAGCCGAGGCTGCTTCAACGAGCCGTTGCCGCGGATCTTCTCGGCCACCGTGTCGCCGCCCATACCGGGCATCATGTGGTCCATCAGCACGATGTCGAACGGCTCGCCGAGGGCGTCAGCAGTGACGATGGCGGCCAGCGCCTTGGCGCCGTCGGAGGCCTCGGCCGTCACCGCGCCCTCTGCATCCAGCTGGCGGGCGAAGATGCTGCGATTGATCTCGATGTCGTCGACGACCAGAATCTTCTGCCCGGCGAGGCCGCCGCGCGCCTTCGGGCGCTCGAGCGCCACTGTCTCGGAATCGGGCAGCTGGACGTCGATCCAGAATATGCTGCCGCCGCCTTCGCGGTCTTCAACGCCGATGGTCCCGCCCATCAGCTCGACGAGTTGGCGGCAGATGGAGAGGCCAAGGCCGGTGCCGCCGAACTTGCGGGTGATCGAGCCGTCGGCCTGCTGGAACTTCTGGAACATGCGCGGCTTGGCCTCGGCCGGGATGCCGACACCGGTATCGTGCACCTCGAGCCGAAGGCCAGTGCGGCCCGCCCTCGCCGGCGTGGAGCGCACCTCGACCGCGACATAGCCCTGGTCGGTGAACTTGATCGCGTTGGAGAGCAGGTTCAGCACCACCTGGCGCAGCCTGGTCGGGTCGCCCTGGAAGCCGCGGCGCGCGCCGTCGTCGAGGAAAGAGGCGATCTCCAGTCCCTTCTCGGCCGCGCGCGGCGAGAGCAGCTCGACCACGTCCTCGACCACCGAGCCCAGGGTGAAGTCGATCGCCTCAAGTTCGACCTTGCCGGCCTCGAGTTTCGAGATGTCGAGAACGTCGTTGATGATGCCCAGAAGGCAGTCGGCGGAGACGCGCACGGCCTCGGCGTACTTCTTCTGCTCGACGGTCAAGGGCGTGCGCAGCAGCAGCGCGTTCATCCCCATGACGCCGTTCATCGGCGTGCGGATCTCGTGGCTCATGTTGGCCAGGAATTCGCTCTTGGCCCGGTTTGCCGCCTCGGCCTGTTCGAGCGCGCGACCCATCGCGGCTTCGGCGAGCTTGCGGGCGGTGATGTTCTGCAGCGCTCCGACGACGCGGTTCGGACGGCCCTTCTCGTCGTACAGAACGTCGGTCGTGGAGCAGCCCCAGATCTCCTTCCCGTCGGACCGGTTGATCCGATACTCGACGTTGTAGGGAATCTCGGGGTGTTCCTCGTGCTCTTTCCAGGCGTCCATCGCCGCTTCGCGGTCGTCCGGGTGGATGTTGCGGTAGATGTCCTCGGCCAGCAGTTCGAAGGTGTTGGGCGTCTCGTAGAAGTCGTCCTCCGCCCCGAATTTGAACAGCTTCTTGCGCTTGAAATCCATCTCCCAGACGTGGACGTCGGCGAGTCTTGCGGCGAGGTTGAGCCTCTGCTCGGAAGCCTTGCTCTCCTCCAGCGCGTGGGTGAGGTTGGTGACGTCCTGGCTGGAGATCATCGCCCCGCCAACGCCGCCGGCGCTGTCGCGCCAGGGGTGCACCTCGATCTGGAACCAGCCGCGCGCGCCGTCCGGCAGCTTCACCGAGACGCGTTCGGCGTTGATCGTCTCTCCGGCGAGGCAGCGCGCCCAGTTGTCGTCCCAGAGCTTGTCGGAGCCCGGCAGGACGTCGTGCAGCGAGCGGCCGACCACCTCCTCGCGCGGCAGACCCACCGTCTGCAGCCATTTTGGGCTCACCTCGATCAAATCGAGTTTCGTATCCGTCATACAGAGCGCCATCGGCGCCTGCGCCACGAACGCGGCCAATTGCGTGTCAATTTTCGTTGTCGCCGACTTGGAATTGCCGGTCTGCCGAGCCATCCTGGCTCCTCCCCCGATAGACGTACCCTAAATTCGACACTTAAGGTCGCGCCGGTTAACGCGCCGTCATTCTACGCGGCAAAGCTGTGCGTTTCCGGGGACATGCGGTCGGCGTTGCGACCACGCCCTTGTGTCGCGCGTTGCGGTCTGCGAACAAGCACCTCGCAGCCCCCGTCGGAGCCGTCCTTGCGCCCTCGCCTGCTCATTGCGTTCGTCGGGTGCGGCTTGGCGCTTGTCGCCGCCGACGCCCGGGCCCAGACCCCGGACGATCCTTACGAGGGGATGAACCGACACTTCTTCGCCAGCGCGATGCACCTCAATGAGCGGTATTTCGGCCCGCTGGCCAGGCTCTACCACGCGCTTACGCCCGGCCTGATCGGCGTCGCCATCCACAACATGATCACCAACCTCAGTGAGCCGGTGGTGGTCATCAACGATGTGCTCCAGGCGCGCCTGAAAGCCGCCGGCCGGGACACCGTGCGCCTGGCCGCCAACACCTCGCTCGGGATCGGCGGAATGATCGATCTCGCCGGCAAGGAGGGCATGCCCCATCATGACAACGACTTCGGCGTCACCCTCGGCGTATGGGGGGTGAAGCCGGGGCCTTATTTGTTCCTGCCGCTGATGGGCCCCTCAACCGTGCGCGACAGCATCGGCATGGGTGTCGATGTGCTGCTCAGTCCGTTCACCTACCTGCGCTTCCCGGGACGTCTCACGCTGCAATACTCGACCGCCATCGTCGGCACGTTTGACCGGCGGGAGAACTCGCAGGGCCAACTCGAAGCGTTGACCGCCGACGCGGCGGATCCCTACGCCACCCTCCGCTCGGTCTACCTGCAGTCGCGCGAGGCGCAGGTCCGGGGCGAGGACGCCGCGCCAGTGCTGCCGCCGATCGACGAGCCCGCGCCGACCGGCGCGCCTGCGCCATCGGCCCAAGGCCCTACCGGCCTGACCGATCCCGCGGCGCCGGCGACGGAACCGAACATCAGGCCCGTCCAAGAGGCCGCCGCGTCGGATATGGATGCACCCATGGCCACCGCCTTCCCGGGTGACAGCGACCAGTCCGCCTCGCGGCGCTTCGCAGCGGCGAACTGAGACGTCGATGAGCCAAGCCGATCAGCGCGTCTCCGCGATCGCACGCCTGGTGGCGCACGCGACCCGCTGGCCGGCGCTGGCCGCCGTCGCCGGCGTGGCGCTGGCCGCCGCGGCGATGTGGTTCGTCGCCGCCCATTTCTCGATCAACACCAACACCGACGACCTGCTCTCGCCCAAGCTCGCCTACCGCCAGGGCGAAGCGGCCTTCGCGGCGCTGTTTCCGGAGTCGGACACCCAGATCGTGGTGGTGGTCGATGGGGTGACGCCGGAACTGGCCGAGCAGGGCGCGCAGGCGCTCAGCGACAAGCTCTCGGCCGATCCCGCCCACTTCACCTCGGTGCGTCGGCCGGACGGCGGCGCATTCTGGGCCAGGGAAGGTCTGCTCTTCCGCCCGGCCGCGGAGGTGAGGGCCTACAAGGAGCAGTTGATCGCCGCCGAGCCGTTCCTGGGGCCGATGGCCGCCGACCCGACCCTGCGCGGCCTGATGGGCTCGCTCGCCACCGTGCTGCAGGGCGCCGACCAGGGCCAGCGCTTGTCCCTGGGCGCCCCGATGAGCCGGCTGGCGGAAGCCCTGGAGAAGCTGGAAGCCGGCAAGCCGGCGTTCTTCTCCTGGCGCGAGCAGATCGGCGGCGACCAGGTCGACAAGCACGAGCTGCGCAAGATCCTGCTGGTGAATCCCAGGATGGACTACACCCAACTGGAGCCGGGGGCGGCCGCGGGCGATGCGATCCGCGCCGACGCCAAGGCGCTGGCGCTCGACCCTGGCCACGGCGTCACTGTCCGCCTGACCGGGCCGGTCCCGCTCGAGGACGAAGAGTTCGGCAGCCTGGCCGAACGCGCGCTGCCGATCACCATCGTTGCGGTCGCCGCCATCATCCTGATGCTGTGGCTGGCGGTGCGCTCAGCCCGGGTGATCGTGGCGATCCTGGTCACCACCTTCGCCGGCCTCGCCGTGGCCGCCGCGCTGGGATTGCTGATCTTCGGAAAATTCAACGTCATCTCGATCGCCTTCATCCCGCTGTTCGTCGGGCTGGGGATCGACTTCGGTATCCAGCTCAGCGTGCGCTTCCGCGCCGAACACGAGCCGGGCGTCGAGACCGGACCGGCGCTGATCCAGGCGGCGCAGAAGATGGGCCGGCCGCTGTCGCTGGCCGCCTGCGCGATCGCCGCCGGCTTCCTCGCCTTCGCGCCGACCGACTACTACGGCGTCTCACAGCTGGGTGTGATCGCGGGGGCAGGCATGATCATCGCCCTGGCGCTGAACCTGACCCTGCTGCCGGCGCTGATCATGCTGCTGCGGCCGGCCGCCGGGCATCTCGGTCCGCCGCCCGATCAGGTCAGCGAGATCGACACCGTCGTGCTCGGTCATCGCCGCCGCGTGCTGGCCGGCTTCGTGATCGCCGCCGCGGGCTGCGCGGCGCTGCTGCCGCTGCTGCGGTTCGACTTCAACCCGATCCACCTGCGCGATCCGAAGACCGAGTCGGTCTCGACCTTCTACGACCTGATGAGCGACCCCGACTCGACGCCCGACACCCTGGAGGCCGTGCGGCCCAACCTGGCGGCCGCGCAGGCACTGGCCGCGCAGGTGGAAACCGTTCCCGAGGTCGCCGGCGCCCGCACGCTCGCCGACTTCGTGCCGACCGATCAGGGGCCGAAGCTCGCGGACATCGCCGACGCGGCCAATCTGCTCGATATCGCGCTGAACCCGATCGTGGTCGCGCCGGCGCCTGGCGACGCCGAGGTGGTGCGCAGCCTGGTCTCCACGGCGGCGGCGCTGCGCCAGGCTGCGTCCGGCCAGGACGCTGCGTCCGTCCAGGCCCGGCGCCTCGCCACCGCCCTAGACCGTCTCGCCAACGCATCGCCGCAGATGCGCGCGAAGGCCGCCGCGACGCTGATGACGCCATTCACGATCGTGCTCACTCAGATCCAGAGCGCGCTGGCCGCTCAGCCGGTCACCTTGCAGTCGCTGCCGCCCGACCTGGTGCGCGACTGGGTCGCCCCCGATGGCCGCACCCGTGTCTCGATCAGCCCCAAGGGCAACGCCAACGACGACGCCGTGCTGAGCCGCTTCATCGACGCGGTGAGCCGGGTTGCGCCGGACGTCACCGGCACGCCGATCGGCATTCGCGAAGGCGGCCGGGTGGTGGTGCGGGCGTTCCTGGAGGCCGGCGTGCTCTCCTTCGTCGCCATCACCGCCCTGTTGTTCGCGGTGCTGCGGCGAGTGCGGGACGTGGCGATCACCATGGCCCCGATCGTGCTGACGGGGCTGCTGACGCTGGGCAGCTGCGTGCTGATCGGCCAGCCGCTCAACTTCGCCAATATCATCGCCCTGCCGCTGCTGTTCGGCATCGGCGTCGCCTTCCACATCTACTTCGTGATGTCGTGGCGCTCGGGCGGCTCGCACCTCTTGACCTCAAGTCTGGCGCGGGCGGTGTTTTTCTCGGCGCTGACCACGGCGACCGGCTTCGGCAGCCTATGGCTCTCCAGTCATCCAGGCACGGCCAGCATGGGCAAACTCTTGATGATCTCGCTGATCTGGACGCTGGTCTCGGCGCTGATCTTCCAGCCGGCGCTGATGGGCGCGCCGCCGCCAGCCAAACCGGCGCGGAAAGACGACGCCGTTCCGCAACAAAGCTGAGATGTTCGCCCCCTAGACGACAAACCCGTTTCGTCGCGCCATCCAGGCGATTTGCTTGGCGCCCCGGCTTTGAGCCGCTAACCGAACGCCGGTAAGTCACGCATCACGGGGCGCATGTTCCTTTCCCGCCGCTTCTCGGCAGTCTTAATCGCGACCCTGCTCGCCGCCTGCGGCGCGGCGAGGCCGCCTGCGCCGCCACCGCCGCTGGTGATCGTCGCGCCACCACTGCAGCGCCAGGTGGAGGACTGGGACGACTTCGTCGGCCAGTTCGAGTCCCCCGCCAGCGTCGACATCCGCCCCCGCGTCTCCGGCTATGTGACGGCGGTCGACTTCAAAGACGGTCAGGCGGTGGCTAAGGGCCAGCTGCTGTTCCAGATCGACCCGCGCCCCTACATAGCCGCGTTCGACCAGGCCAAGGCGCAGGAAGCCCACGCCGCGGCCGCGCTCGCCGACACCAAGGTGGAGCTGAACCGCTCGCAGCAGCTGCTCGCCGCCCGCGCCACCAGCCAGCAGGACGTCGACACGCGCCTGGCGGCCGAGCACACCGCCGAGGCCGACGTCGCCGCCGCCAAGGCCGCAGAGCAGACCGCGGCGCTGAACCTTTCCTTCACCCGCGTGATCTCGCCGATCTCGGGCCGCGTCTCCGACGCCAAGATCCTGCCGGGCAATTTGGTGACCCAGGACCAGACGGTGCTGACCAGCGTCGTCGCGCTCGATCCGATCCGCTTCCGCTTCACCGGCCCCGAGGCGCAGTTCCTGAAGTACAAGCGCCTGTCGCTGATCGGCGACGGCCTGCAGCCGCCGGTGCAGATCCGGCTGCAGGACGAGGCCGACTACCGCTGGTCGGGCAAGCTCGCCTTCGTCGACAACGCCTTCGACACCTCGTCCGGCGTGATCTCCGCCTATGCCCTGGTGGCCAACCCGGCCGGCTTCCTGGCGCCCGGCATGTTCGGCCACATGCGACTGCAAGGCTCGCATCCCTACACCGGCCTGTTGGTCCCCGACCAGGCGGTGGTCACCGACCAGTCGCGCCAGGTGGTGTTCCTGGTCGGACCCGGCAACCTCGTCATCCAGCGCGGCGTCGAGCTGGGACCGGTGGTCGACGGCCTGCGGGTGATCCGTTCCGGGATCAATTCGGCCGACCGGGTCATCATCGACGGCGTCCAGCACGCCCGGCCCGGCAAGCCGGTGACGGTCAAGTCCGGCCAGATCGCGCCGGAAACCGAGGCCGCGACCGCGCCTGCGTCGGTCGCCGCCTCATCGGCGACCTTCGCCATCTCGCCATGAAGTTCGCACACTTCTTCGTCGACCATCCGGTGTTCGCGGCGGTGGTCTCGATCCTGATCACGCTCTTGGGCGCCATCGCCCTGCCGACTCTGCCGGTGGCGCAGTATCCGCAGATCGCCCCGCCGACGGTGACGATCAACGCCACCTACCCCGGCGCCTCGGCTGAGACCCTGGCTTCGACCGTCGCCCAGCCGATCGAGGAGCAGGTCAACGGGGTGGAGGACATGCTCTACATGTCCTCGCAGTCCACCGGTGACGGCCACCTGTCGATCACGATGACCTTCCGGCTCGGGGCCGACGTCGACAAGGACCTGGTGCTGGTCGAGAACCGCGCGGCGGTGGCGGTGCCGCAGCTGCCGGCGGAGGTGCAGGCCACCGGCCTGGTAGTGCGCAAGGCCTCGCCCGACCTGCTGCTGGCGGTGCACTTCTACTCGCCCGACAACACGCTCGATCAGCAGTACATCTCCAACTACTTCACCCTGCATGTGCGCGACGAGCTGCTGCGGCTGCAGGGCGTCGGCGACCTCGGCGGGCGGGCGGCGCGCGACTATGCGATGCGGATCTGGATCGATCCGGACAAGGCCGCCGCGCGCAACCTGACGGTCGACGATGTGGTCAACGCGCTGCGGGCGGACAACACCCAGGTGGCGGCCGGCTCGATCGGCACGCCGCCGTTCGGCAAGGGCTCCGCAGCCCAGCAGCTCAACATCCAGACCGAGGGGCTGCTGACCACGCCGCAGCAGTTCGGCGACATCATCATCAAGCGCGACGCGGCCGGCCGCTACACCCGCGTCTCGGACGTGGCCCGCGTGGAGCTCGGCGCGGCGGACTACACCACCGACGCCTATCTGATCGAGCGCCAGCCGGACGGGACCATCGCCAACCACCACGCCGCTGCCGTCGGCGTGCTGCAGCTGCCCGGCGCCAACGGGCTGGCGACCGCCGACGAGATCAAGGTGGAGATGAAGCGGCTGGGCGCGGATTTCCCGCCCGGCCTCGGCTGGCAGATCATCTACAACCCGACCGAATACGTCGCCGCCTCGATCACCGAGGTCGAGAAGACGCTGGGCATCGCCATTGTGCTGGTGGTGATCGTGATCGTGGTGTTCCTGCAGACTTGGCGCGCGGCGCTGATCCCGATCCTGGCCATTCCGGTCGCGCTGATCGGCTCGATGACGGTGCTGAAGGCGGCCGGCTTCTCGCTCAACACCCTGACCCTGTTCGCCCTGGTGCTGGCGATCGGCATCGTCGTCGATGACGCCATCGTCGTGGTGGAGAACATCGAGCGCAAGCTCTCGGAGGGCCTGACGCCGCGCGAGGCGGCCCACGCCACCGTCGACGAGGTGGGCGGCGCCCTGATCGCCATCGCGCTGGTGCTGATCGCGGTATTCATGCCGGCGGCCTTGATCACCGGCATCACCGGCCAGTTCTACCGCCAGTTCGCGGTGACCATCGCCGCGGCGACTGTGATCTCGCTGACGGTCTCCCTGACCCTCTCGCCGGCGCTGTGTGTGCTGGTGCTGCGGCCGCACAAGGAGGGCCGCCAGACCCGGGGCCTGTTCGCCCCGTTGGCGGCGCTCGGACACGCGTTCACCACCGGCTTCAACCGGCTGAGCGGCTTCTACTCCCGGGCGACGACGCGGATGGTGCGGATCCCCGCGGTGATGTTCGCCATCTTCGCGGTGCTGCTGGTGCTCACCGTCTTCGTGCTCACCGGCACGCCCACCGGCTTCATCCCCAACCAGGATCAGGGCAATCTGATCGCGGCGATCCAGCTGCCGACCGGCGCCTCGCTAGACCGTGCCGACCAGATCACCCAGCAGGTGACCAAGGTGGCGCTGCAGTCGCCCGGGGTGCTGGCCGGCAGCGCCTACGCCGGCGTCGACGCCACCTCCAACGCCACCCAATCCAACACCGGCCAGATCTATCTGGTGCTCGATCCGTTCGAGCAGCGGATGAAGCGCGGCCTCACCGCCGAGGTCATCGCCGCGGACCTGCGCAAGCGGATGGCCGTCATCCCGGGCGCCGACGTGAAGATCATCGACCCGCCGCCCGTACGCGGCATCGGCACCGCCGGCGGCTTCAAGATGATCATCCAGGACCGCACCCAGCACAGCTACCAAGAGCTGGAAGCGGCGGCGAACGCGGTGGCCGACGAAGCCAACAAAAGTGGCGTGATCCAGAACGCCTTCGTCAGCTTCAACACCCGCAACCCGCGCATCTACGCCGACATCGACCGCACCAAGGCCGAGGTTCTCGGCGTGCCGGACACCAATGTGTTCGACACCCTGCAGACCTATCTGGGTTCGACATTCATCAATACGTTCAACTACTTGAACCACACCTACCAGGTCTACGCTCAGGCCGACTGGCCGTTCCGCAACGACCCGTCGGCGATTGGCCAGCTGAAGACCCGCTCGGCGTCGGGGGCGATGGTGCCGCTGGGCGCCTTCGTCAACCTGAAGCGCACCACCGGCCCCTACCGGGTGCTGCGTTACAACCTCTATCCGGGCGCCGAGATCCAGGGCGACGCCGCGCCCGGCAAGTCCAGTGGCCAGGCGATCGAGGCGATGGAGGCCGCCGCGCAGAAGGCCCTCCCGAACGGCTTCGGCTACGAGTGGACCGACCTCGCGCTGCAGCAGAAGCAGGCCCAGAGCCCCGCGCTGGTGTTCGCCATGGCGGTGGTGTTCGCCTTCCTGGTGCTGGCCGCGCTCTACGAGAGTGTGACGCTGCCGTTCTCGGTGATCCTGATCGTGCCAATGTGCCTGCTGGCGGCCATGGCCGGCGTCAACCTGATGCGCCTGGACAACAACATCCTGACCCAGGTCGGGCTGATCGTGCTGATCGGCCTGGCGGCCAAGAACGCCATCCTGATCGTCGAATTCGCCCGCCAGGCCGAGATGGACCAGGGGTTGGAGCGGCACGAGGCGGCCGCCAGCGCAGCCCACACCCGGCTGCGGCCGATCCTGATGACCTCGTTCGCCTTCATCTTCGGCGTCGCCCCGCTCGCCTTCGCCAGCGGCGCCGGGGCGGAGATGCGCCAGGCGTTGGGCGTGGCGGTGTTCTTCGGCATGCTGGGCGTGACCTTCTTCGGTCTGGTCTTCACGCCGACGTTCTACGTCGTGTTCCGCGCCGTCTCCGATCGCATCCCCAAGCCGCCGCGCATCCTGAAGGGCGCCCCGGCGCGCGCGCCGGAGCCGGCGGAGTGAAGGCTCTGGCGCTCCTTCCGCTCGCGCTGGCGGTCTCGGCCTGCGCGGTCGGACCGAACTATCGCGCGCCGCAGACGCCGACCGACGCGGGCGCGCCGTTCGTCTCGGCGACGCCGGCGGTCGCCACGCCCGATCAGCCTCCCGCCGACTGGTGGCGGCTCTACGACGACTCGACCCTCGATGGCCTGGTGCAGCAGGCCCTGACCGAGAACCAGGATCTCAAGGTCGCCGCCGCCAATTTGCTGAAGGCGTCCGGCGTGCTGGCCCAGGCCCGCGCCGGCCTTTTTCCGACCACCGATCTCTCGATCGGCGATCAGTGGGGCAAAAGCGACACGGCCGAACTGGTCGCGTCGCTGACAGGAACCAAAGCCGAGCCGGCATGGCTGGGCGCTGGCGCCTTCAACGTCAGCTACGAGGTCGACATCTTCGGGCGCATCCGCCGCTCGATCGAGGCCGCGCGGGCCGATGCGGCGGCCACGGCCGAGGCCGAGAACGTGGTGCGCATCACCGTCGCCGCCGAGACAGCCCGGGCTTATGCCGACGCCTGCGCCTTCGCCGAGCAGGCCGACACCGCCCGCCGCAGCGCCGACCTGTCGCACCAGGTGTTGGACCTCACCACCCGCATGCGCGACCTCGGCGCCAAATCCGACTTCGATGTCGCCAGCGCCGCGGCGGTCTACGACCAGGCCAGCGCCGCGATTCCCACCTTCGAGGGCGAACGCCGCGCCCAGCTCTACGAGTTGGCGGTGCTGACCGGCCGCCCGCCGGCCGAGATCTCCCAGGCGGCTGCGGCCTGCAAGACGCCGCCGACGATCAGGACGCCGCTGCCGGTGGGCGACGGCGCGGCGCTGCTCAAGCGGCGCCCCGACGTGCGCCAGGCCGAGCGGACCCTGGCCGCCGACACCGCCCGCATCGGCGTCGCCACCGCGGATTTCTACCCGACCGTCTCGCTGACTGGCAGCGCGGCCACCTCGGGAAGCTCGCTGAAGCAGATCGCCTCGGCCAGCAGCTTCACCTACCAGCTGGGTCCGCTGATCACCTGGAGCTTCCCGAACCTGCTGGTGGCCAGGGCCGAGGTGATCCAGGCCAGGGCGCAGGCGTCCGGCTCGATCGCCAGCTTCAACTCGGTGGTGCTGAACGCGCTGAAGGAGACCGAGCAGGCGCTGACCACCTACGACGCTGAGCTGTCCCGCCACACGGCGCTGGTCGCCAATGTCAGCGACAACCAGCGCGCCTTCGATCTGGCCCGGATCCAGCTGCAGCGCGGCTCGATCAGCTTCCCGGATCTGCTGCAGACCGAACGCAATCTGGAGGCCGCCCGCGCCGAACTGGCGGCGTCCGACCAGGCGCTGATCGACGACCAGGTCGCGGTGTTCCAGTCGCTCGGCGGCGGCTGGGAAGACGCGCCGACCGTGGTCCCGCCCAAGGCGCCGTGAGCTACTTCAGCTCCTTGTCCGCCAGCGCGTTCAGGTGCGCGATCAGCGCCGGCGCGCCGCCGTGGGCGAGGGTGGCTGAGAAGTCGGCCCTGCGCGTGGTCAGCTGGCTGATCGAGCCGTTGTAGAGCACGTCGATGATCTTCCAGGCCTCGCCGCTCTGGCGCATCCGGTAGGCGATCACCACCGGCGCCGCCCCAGGTGGGATGATCCGGCTCTGCACCACCTTGTCCGGTCCGCGGGTGAGCACGTTCGGATCGACCACGAACCGCTCGCCGGAATAGCCGTCGAAATTGTGCGCATAGCTGGCGACGGTGAGGCGCTGGAACGCCTCGGTGAGGGCCTGCTGCTGCCCGGCCGGGATGGCGGACCAGGGGGCGGGCCCGACCGCGAACCGGATCATGGTCGGAATGTCGAACGCCCGCGCCACCGCCGGCGCCAGCGTCCGATAGCGCGCCTGCACGCCGGCCGCCTTGCCCGCCTTCATCGCGCTGAGTAGGGCGGCGTCGAACCCATCGACCTGGGCCGCGGCCGGATCGGCGGCGGCCGCCCGCACGGCCGGCGATGATATCGCAACCAGCCCGGCCATCGCCGAGGCGAGAACGCCAAACCTTCTCACACCTAACTCCCTAGCAAAGCCCCAGAGCCTAAGCGGCCACGCTGGCTGGATTGCGGCGTGCGGAACGGCTAAATCCCCGCCGCGCGCTGGCCCGATAGCTCAGCAGGATAGAGCAGCGGTTTCCTAAACCGAAGGTCGGGGGTTCGAGTCCCTTTCGGGCTGCGCGCATCACAGACGGCGAGTATGCGCCGGAGGAGCCATGTTCACGCCGAAGTCGGTCATCCGCGGCGCGATCGAGCGGGCCGGCTATCGGCTGACGCACCGCTCTGTGCTGCCGTTCGGCGTCGGTCCGGTGTGGGACATCGAGCGGCTGGCGGCGCGCCGCGGCGAAGTGGTGCGCTGCGCGTTCGACATCGGCGCCCATGTCGGCGAGACGGCGCAGGCCTATCTGGCGGCGTTTCCCGAGGCGGCGGCGCACGCGTTCGAGCCGCACCCCAACAGCTTCGCCTGCGTCGCCCAGCTCAAGTCCGAGCGGCTGCACGCCCATCGCCTCACGGTCAGCAATCGCTGCGCGCGGCCGAGTTCTTGGTCTTCAGCGAGCTGGCGGCCGACCCCGACGCCCCGGTCCCAGCGTCGATGTACAACAGACTGGTGGCCGAGACCGAGTTCGGTCTGGTGGCCGGCCGCAACCCCACCTCGATCACGGTCGACTGCGTCACGGTCAACCGCTTATGCGCCGACCAGGGCCTGGAGCGGCTGGACCTTCTGAAGATCGATACGGAGGGCCATGAGCGCGAGGTGCTGGAGGGCGCGGCCGAGACGCTGGCGCGGCGCGGCGTGAGGTTCGTCTTCCTCGAGTTCGAGACCCTGGGTCCGATCGCCGGCGCCAGCGGCGGCGCGTTCGCCCCCTGCGCTGAACTGCTGGAGCCGCTCGGATTCCGCCTGGTTGCGACCTATCCGAACTAAATGATCGATCGGCCGCTCTACGCGTCGCTGAACACCCTGTTCGTCGCGCCGGCCAGTCCCTGACCCAGCTGGCGCCTGGCCAGCGAATCGACGGCGGCGGTCGCCAGGGTGAGCACGGCGCGGCGAAGCATCAGCGGACACGCCTGCTCAAGCGCGACTGGGTCGGATGACCGTTTCGCGGATCAGGATCGAGGCGACCAGGCCGACGCAGGAGGCGCCCATCAGGTACCAGGCGATGGCCAGCGGATTGCCGGTGACCTGATCGAGCCAGGCCACGATCGGCTGTGTGGTGCCCCCGAACACGGCGACGGCGGTGGCGTAGATGGTGGCGAGGCCGACGCCGCGGACGTCCTTGCGCAACGACTCGGTGATGATGATGATCGCCGGCACGCCGGAGAGGTTGCCGATGACGCTGAGCCCGGCCATCAGCCCCAAGAGGGCGACCGGCTCATGAATCCTCACCACCAGCATGAAGGTCGGGACGATCGCGGCGATGAACAGGATGCGCGGCCAGATCAGCAGAACTCGCCGACCGAACCGGTCTGAGAGCGCGCCGCCGGCAAGCGAGGCAAAGAAGCCAACCGTGCCGTTGGTCACCGCGATCATGAGACCGGTCTGCAGGCCCATGTGCAGCGTGGCCTGGGCGTAGGTGGTCATGAACGAGAAGACGTAGGTCGAGACGGTGCCGGCGGCGATCAGGCCAAGTCCGCACAACACGACGCGCCATTGGCTGGCGATAACGCGTAGCGGGTGGGCGTCCTCGGCGAGGTCGGAGTGGGACGCGAGCCTCGGTTCGGCGTGTCCGAGCGTCTCAGGCAGGTGGCGGCGGATGATCAGGCCGAACGGCAGCACCAGCACGCCGATCGCCAGGGCGACGCGCCAGCCCCACGCGTGGGCGGCGCTGGCGCCGAGCAGGGCGCTGATCAGGAGGCCCATGCCGCCGCCGGAGATGCTGGCCAGCGATTGGCTGGCGCTCTGCCAGGCGCCGTAGAGCCCCCGCTTGCTCAAGGGCGCGGCCTCGATCAGGTAGGCGGTGGTCGGCCCGACCTCGCCGCCGAGCGCGAAGCCCTGCACCAGGCGGCAGCTCACCGCCAGGATCGGCGCCCACACGCCGATCTGCTTGTAGCCGGGCACACAGACGAAGCCGAGCAAGGCCGCGCCCATCAGGCTGAACGAGAGCAGCATCGCCGGCCTGCGCCCGACGCGGTCGGCGAAACGACCGATCACCACCGCGCCGACCGGCCGGGCGGCGAAACCAACGCCGAAGGTGAACAGCGACAGCATCAGCCGCCCGAAGTCCGAGTGGGTCGGGAAGAAGGCGTCGCCGATCTGCAGGGTGAAGAAGGTGTAGACGACGAAGTCGTAGAACTCGAGCCAGTTGCCGATCACCGCCGCGGCGACATTGCGAACCGAGATCGGGGCGCGAACTCCCTCCAGCGCGGTCGCCTCGGCCGCTGTCACCATCGTCAACTCCGCCCCCGTTACCCGGACCTTATGCAAGGCGAAGGGACAAGCTCACAAGGGGCCGCGTGCGATGGGCGTCCTCCAAGCCCGGCGCTGCTCGGAATCAGTCGGCCGCTTGACAGTCGCGTGAATCGCCGTGCTGCTCGCGACCACGGTGACCGTCGTCGCCGCGCTCTTTCAGATCGTGAATCAGAAAAAAAAGCGGCGCCGGCCTCGAGAACGCGCCGCGAAAGCGCGCCTGTGGCACGGGTCGGGTCGCCGGCCGGTTGACTGTCGCCAGTCGGCATGGCTTCAGACCGACATGGCCGCACCGCAACTCGACGCCTACGCCCGCGCCGTCCATCGCTTCGCCACCGCCGGCAAGCTGGGCGCCGCCCGCAACATGCTCAACTGGGACGCCCAGACTCACATGCCGCCCGGCGGGGCCTGGGCGCGCGGTGAGCAGATGGCGGCGATCACCGAGGTGTCGGCCGAGCTGATCGGCTCGCGCGCCGCCGGCGAGGAACTGGAAGAGGCCGAGGCGATGGCCGCGTCGCTCGAGCCGGACGAGCGCGCCGACCTCTCCGAAATGCGCCGCACCTACGTCCACACGGCCGCCGTGCCGAAGGAGCTGCTGGCGGCCAAGACGCGGGCCTCGCAGGCGCTGCAGGCGGTCTGGCGCACGGCCAAGCCGAACAACGACTGGGCGGCGTTCGAGCCGGGCTTCGCCGAACTGCTGGCGCTGACCCGCGAGATCGCCCAGGCCAAGGCCGAGGCGCTGGGGACCACCCTCTACGGCGGCCTGCTCGACGAGTACGACCCCGGCGTCGGCGAATCCATGATCGATCCGATCTTCGCCGACCTGGCCGCCTTCCTGCCTGGGATCATCGCCGAGGTGCGCGAGCGCCAGGCGTCGTGGCCGGACCCGATCCCGTTCGGCGACACTCCGGTCGAGCTGCAGGCGGCGCTTTCGCACAGGCTGGCGGTCGTGGTCGGGCACGATCCCGACGCGTTCCGGATCGACTCCGCCCCGCACCCGTTTTCGGTGCCGCACAGCCCTGGCGATGTGCGCTTCACCACCCGCTATGATGCCGCCAACCCGCGCTTCGCCATCGGGGCCACGCTGCACGAGGCTGGGCACGCGATGTACGAGTTCAACCTGCCGCGCGCCTTCGCGTTCCGGCCGGGTGGCAATGCGCGCGGGATGACGGCGCACGAGAGCCAATCACTGTCGCTGGAGCGCATGGCCGGGCGCAGCCGCGAGTTCCTCGGCTGGCTCGCGCCGCGGCTGGCGGAGGCGTACGGCGGCGGCGACTTGGCGCGCTGGTCGTTCGCCAATGTGCTGGGCGCCTGGCGCCGGCTCGACGACGGCTACATCCGGGTCGAGGCCGACGAGCTCAGCTATCCGCTGCACGTGATCCTGCGCTACCGGCTGGAGCAGGCGCTGATCGCCGGCGATCTACTACCGGCCGATGTGCCGGGGGCCTGGAGCGAGCTCTTCAACACGCTGTTCGGCCGCACTCCGCCGGATCTGGCGCATGGCTGCCTGCAGGACATCCACTGGGCCGCCGGGCTGATGGGCTACTTCCCCAACTACGCGATGGGCTCGATGCTGGCCGCGCAGCTGTTCGAGCGCGCGACCGCCGACGATCCGGACATCTTGCCGGCGCTGGGCCGCGGCGATTTCAAGCCCTACTTCGCCTGGGCGAAGCCTCGGGTGCATGAGCGCGCCAGCCTGGTCTCGTTCGCCGACCTGGTTCTGGAGGCCACCGGCGCGCCGCTCGGCGCCGAGGCGTTCAAGCGCCACGTCAAGCGGCGGTACCTGGAAGAGGCGCTGGGTTAGCCGCGCGTCAGGCCGGCGATCGCCTGGCGGCAGGCGGCGAGCGACTGGCCGGCGACCATGCCCTTCCAGTCGTCGGCGTCGCCGTAGAAGGCCGCGCGGATCTGGGCCTTGATCGCCTGGCCTTCCGGCGAGCGCGGGTCGCCATAGGCGTGCAGCCAGGCGTCGGCCCGGAGCGCCAGGAACACTTCGGCCAGCGACTGCACGCCGTACTCCAGCGCGATCCCGGTCACCTCGGCGTGGGCGAGCACCTGCGGCGCGGCGGTCAGGTTGTCGCCCGCGGTCTCGGCCGAGGTGGAGGAGCCGTCGAGCGGGGTGGTCACGGTGGCGCCGAACCAGGCGAGGCCCCGGTTGTGCGCCGGACTGCCGACCGGGTCCGACATGATCGGCTCGGCATAGCCCCAGGGGCCAAGGCCGGTGTGGTAGTCGATGATCGCGATCCTGCCGGCCTGGCCGAGGTAGGACGCGTAGATCGCCTCCTGGGTCCGCCTGGCCCAGCTGGGTCCGTCGCCGCCGTAGAAGACGCCCTTGGGATGGCGGTACTGCCCGCCGCTCAGCGCCTGTTGCAGCCCCATCGGCCCGTGCTCGGCGCCGTAGGCCCGCAGCACCCGGTTGGCGTCCCGCTGGCTCTCGTCCGTCCACTGCTCGGGCACGGCGACGGTCGCCAGCTCGTCGTAGCCGCGGTTCTCGGGAACCGGCTGGCTGAAGTCGATCCAGTTGCGGTTGAGGTCGACGTTCTCCTCCGTCACCCGCCGTAGCCAGGCGAAGCCGTAGGGGTTGATCGCATGGATCATCAGCACACTGACGTCGGCCGGCAGCGTGGTGTGCTCGCCGCGCCGCAGCCAGTCGATCTGGGCGCCGGAGCCGCAAAAGCCCTCGCCGCCATGGGTGCCTGAGACCATCACCAGCACCTTCTCAGCGTCCTTCGGCCCGAACCAGGCGATGTCGGTGGTCAGCTCGCCGCCGTCCGGCCCGCGGTTCGGGTTGGCGATGAAGTCCGGCGCGCCGCCCGCGGATTGCACAGTCTCGCGGAACCTGGCCCGCGCCTCCGCATAGTTGGCGCTGAAGCTCTCGGCTGAGTTCACCTTGGTCCTTCCTGGGTTCGCATCATCGGATCGGCGCCGTATGACGCCTGGGCCGCGATTGGAAGGGGATTTGCCGCTGCGCTACGATTTCGCCTCCGACAACGTCGCCGGCGCCATGCCGGAGGCGATCGACGCGTTGGTGGCCGCCAACACCGGCTACGCCGCCGGCTACGGCGCCGACCACGTCGGCCAGCGCGCCGCCGACCTGATCCGGCAGCTGCTGGACGCCGACGCCGAGGTGCGCTTCGTACCCTCCGGCACCGCCGCCAACGCCCTCACCCTCGCCGCGCTGGCCGCGCCGCACGAGGCGGTGATCTGCCACCAGGACAGCCACATCGCCACCGACGAGACCGGCGCGCCAGGCTTCTTCGGCTCGGGCGTCGGGTTGATCAAGCTGGGCGGCGGGTCGGGCCGCATCGACCTGGCTGGGCTGGCCGCGCCGCTGGTGATGGGCGACTCGGCCCACCACCAGTCACCGGCGGCGCTCTCGATCACCAACACCACCGAGTACGGGGCCCTCTATGCCGAGACGACGGTCGCGGCGCTGGTCGGCGCGGCGAAGGCTGCCGGGCTGAAGACCCATCTCGACGGCGCGCGCCTCGCCAACGCCGCGGCCAGCGGGTTCGACCCGAAGGCGCTCGCCAGGTTCGGCTTCGACGTTGCTGTGGTTGGCGGGACCAAGGCCGGCGGCGCGCCCACCGAGGCCATCGTGCTGTTCGACAAGGGCCTGGCGCGCCGCTTCGACGCGCGGATGAAGCACGCTGGCCAGTTGGTCTCGAAAGGTCGGTTCCTCGCCGCGCCCTGGATCGGCATGCTGGAAACCGGCGCCTGGACCCGCCGCGCCGCCCACGCCAACGCCATGGCGACCAAGCTGGCCGCAGCGACACCGTTTCCGATCCTGCACCCGGTCGAGTCCAACGGCGTCTTCGTCGAGATGGACCAGCCGACCCTGAAGCGCCTGCATAAGGCCGGCTGGTTCGTCTATCGCTTCATCGACGGCAGCGTCCGCTTCATGTGCAGCTGGGCGACGACGGGGGAAGCGGTCGAGGAACTCGGGACGGCGCTGAAACAGATCGCCTAGCTCCGCGCCACCCAGGCCAGCCGATCCAGATCCACGTTGCCGCCGGTGAGCACAATCCCGACGCGCTGGCCCCGCACATCGACCTTGCCCTCGAGGATCGCCGCGTAGGGCACGGCCGCGGATGGCTCGACCACCACCTTCAGGGACTCCCAGAGCGCCCGCATCGCCTCGACGATGGCGGCTTCCGAGACTGTCACAATCTGGTCGACCCCTCGGCGGATATGGGCGAAGGTGGCGGGGCTGAGAGAGCCGCGCAGACCGTCGGCGATGGTGCTGGCGCTCTGCAGCGGGATCAGGCGGCCGGTGGCGAACGAGCGAGCCGCGTCGTCCGCGCCGGCGGGCTCGGCGCCAATCACCCGCGCCGCTGGCAGCTTCGCCTTCACCGCCGTTGAGACGCCGCTGATCAGCCCGCCGCCGCCGACCGGGGTCATGACGAGGTCGAGCTCGCCGGCGTCCTCGATCAGCTCCAGCGCCACCGTGCCCTGGCCGGCCATCACCGCGAGATCGTCGTAGGGGTGGACCAGCACCGCGCCGGTCTCGGCCACGACCCTGGCCGCCGCGGCCTCGCGGGCCGGGATGGTCGGCGCGCAGTAGGTGATCTTCGCGCCTAGCCGCTCCACCTGCGCCGCTTTGGGCCGGGCGACACCCTGTGGCATGACGATGTAGGCCGGAATGCCCCGCAGCCGCGCGGCATAGGCGACCGCCGAGCCATGGTTGCCGGACGAGTGGGTGGCGACACCGCGCCCCGCCTCGGCCTCGCTCAGCGAGAACACCGCATTGCTCGCGCCGCGAGCCTTGAAGGCGCCGATCGCCTGCAGGTTCTCGCACTTGAAATAGAGCCGCCCGCCGGTCGCCTCGTCGAGTACGTCGCTGGTGAGCACCGGGGTTCGGCGCACATAGGGGCCAATGCGGGTCCGCGCCGCCTCGATGTCGGCCAGGGTGACGAAGACGTCGTCGGGAAGCACGTGCTGTCTCGCTTGGGTTTGGCGGGAAGCGTCCATCTAGGCTATCGCAGCCCTCCCCGCCACGCTGGCCGCCCAAGTCCCAAGCGCAACAGTTCATGACCGACCCGCTCACGGCGCACGCGCCGACCATCGCGCTTGCGCCGCTCGAAGCAACCGACGCCCGGCGCGTGGCGGCCCTCGCAGAGGCGGTCGGCCGTCTGTCGGCTGACTACGTCCTGGCCACGCCGCCTGATCTGAAGCTGCCGGCCGCGGCGCTGGCGCAGCTGACGGCGGCGACCCTGGCCGATACCAGCGCCGACGCCTTCCGGCTGGCAGTGAAGGGTCTCGCGCCCGATCCGCTGTGGCGCGGCCGGCGTTGCCACTCGCACGAGCGCAACCTCGAGAGCCTCCGCTTCGCCAACCTCGTCCCGTTCGGCGGCCTGCTGGCGCGGCGCGAGGCGTTGCTGGCGGCGTTGGCGGACCTGCCCGCCGGCGCCGGCGACGACTGGTGGCGCATCGTCTGCCGGCGGATCGCCCGGACCGGCCGCATCGTCGATGTCGACGTCACCGTGCGACGATCGAAACGGATGAACGGCGAGCCGGCTGCCCCCGCTTTCGCCGGCCTGGCGCGGTCGACCGCCCGGGTGCTGGTGCTGGGTCAGATCGAGGTCTCGACCAGTCTTTATTTCGACTTCCTCGAAGCCCTGCCCGACCTGTCGGTCGCCTTCCGGCCTTTGACCCGACTGGCCCTCGACGCCCCGGTCTTGGCTGGGGCCGACCTGGTCATCCTGGTCCGCGAACTGCACCGGTTCTGGGACGAGGGGGTGATCGCCTTCCTCGACGCCGCCGGCGTGCCCTACGTCTGGTTCACCGACGACAACTTCCTGGCGCTGCGGGCCGAGGGCGAGGCGCGCGCCTTCTACGCCTTGCCGCGGATGCAGACGGCGCTCGCCAAGGCGGCCGCGATCTGGACTTCGACCGACGTCCTGGCCGCGGCGCACGTTTGGCTGCATCCCAATGTCAGCGTGTGGAAGCCGGTGCTCGACCCGTTCCTAGACGCGCCGCCGACGGCGCCCAACGGGCCGCTCACGGTCGTGCTGCCTGGTGGGGATTTCCGGCTTGCGGGCCTCGCTGGGCCGCCACTCGATCGCTTGCGCCAGATCGCCGAAGGGCCGGGCCTGCGCTTGGTGGTCACGCCAGCTGGCGCTCGGATGCTACGCCCTGCCTTACCCAGAGCCGAGCTCGTAGAGCTGCCGATGGAGCGCTCGTTCCGTCAGCACATCCGCGCCTGGCGCCGGTTCAGCCCCGACATCCTGCTGCACCCGGCGGGGGCGACGGGCAACGCGCCGTTCAAGACCCCCACCGCGGCGATCGTCGCCGCCTACCTCGACGCGGTGCCGGTGGTGGCGGACGAGCCGGCTTACCAGGGCTGGGGCGAGGCGGAGGGGGCGCTGCGGCTCGGCGCTGACGGCGCAGGATTCGCCCTCGCCGCAAGCCAAGCGCGGCAATCCGACTGGCGCGGCGACATGCGGCTTCGGTTGGCGCGGGCGCTGACGGCGCGGTTTGGCGTCGATGATCGGGTTCGCCGGCTGATGGCCCTGGTTCGACCGAGCCCGCGGCGCAACGCGGTCGCCGTCGCGCAGAACGTCCTGGACTCGCCTGGGTTCGCCCGGCGGCAGGCGGCGCGGCGGCTGATCCGCCTGGCGCGGCCGCTCAACGACCGGGTTCGTCCGCCAGGATGAGGTCGGCGGCGCGCTCGAGCCCGCTGTAAAGCTCGTCGCGGCCTGCGTAGGCGAGGGCGTTGGCGGACCAGGCCTCCAACCGCTCGGGCGTGGCCTGCCGCAGCGCCCGGTCAAGGTCGGCAGCATGGAACGGCTCGTCCAGCACGACGCCGGCGTCGGCGCCCACGACGTGCTCGCCGTAGCCGCAGACCGCCGTGGTGACGACCGGCAGGCCGCTCGCCATCGCCTCAAGGATCACCGTGCCGGTGACGTCGGCGCGCGAGGGATGCACCAGCAGGTCGGCCGCCGCCATCGCCTCGCCGAGGCCCTGATCGTCGACGAAGCCGAGCCATCTGACGCGATTTTCCACGCCGAGCCGCGTCGCCAACCTCAGGGCGTCGTGGCCGCCGCGGCTGGCCGGATCGAGGCCGCAGACCAGCAGCCGGGCGTCTTGCGCGGCGGGCAGCGCGTGCAGCACCCGGTCGAGACCCTTGGTGTGGGGCTGCAGGCCCAGCCAGAGCCACATGGGCCCCTCGCCCAACGCCAGCGACCGCCGAGCCGACATCCTGGCTTTGGGCGTCGCGGCCTTCGGATCGGCGCGCAGGCGATCGACGGTCGGGGGCAGCAGCCTGAGCCGGGACCGGGCGCCGGGATGGTTGGTGGCGAAGGCCCCAAGCTGGGCGCTGGAGAGCATCAGCACGGGCCCGGCGCCACTGGTCAGGGCGCGTCGTTCCAGCTCGGCGTAGGTGCGATAGCGCGGCAGCCAACGGCGTGGGCCGAGCGGCGTCGCGCGGGACGGATCAGCGCAGAAGATCGCGTCGAAACCCGCAATGGCGTGGAAGGCGACGCTGCGATCGAAGCGGCCGGCGACGGCGTGGCCGGCGTCCTCGGCGAAGGCGGCCAGACGGCCGTGGTTGGTGCTGCCGCGGGTCGCGACAAGTTCGATCTCGACGCCCTGCGGCGTGGCGGCCGGCGGGCGGGTGGTGATCATCGTCACCCGGCAGCCGCGCCGCACCAGGATGTCCGCCAGGCGCAGCGCATGCTGCTCCAGGCCGCCGGCGGGGGACAGGCGGAACACCGCCAGCGCGATCGGGCGCGGCGGACTAGATGCGGTCATCCAGCCGCGCTTCGGCCGGGAGGTGCCGGAACGCCGGCAGCACGCGCCCGATCACCGCCACGAGATCGGCGGGGCTCGCCGGCCGCTCGCCGGCCACGAACGCCGCCAGCTCCGCCAGCGCCGCCGTCAGCGCCGCGGCGTCGATCGGCGCGGGCGTGACGGCTTCCAGCGCGGTCAGGCCCAGCGGCTCGGCGCTTTCGCCCTCGCCGCGGAACACCTCGATCTCCTTTTCGCCGGCGGTGTCGCGTGGCGTAAGCAGCACCGGATAGTCCGGACCCGGACGACCGGCGCGCTCGGCCGCATCTTGCGCGCTCTCGACGAACACCGCCCGGCGGCCGTGGCTGGCCAAGAACATCGCCGCCGTCTCGGCCAGTTCCACGGCGCCGGACGATGCCTCGAACTTCGGGATCGCCACCCGGCCGGCCGGGCAGGTCAGCTGGGCCAGCAGGCAGATCCGCGCGCCGTCGCGGGCCGAGATGAAGTAGCGGCGCGTATCCTTCGGCGCGGCCAGGGCCTGGCCGGCGGCGAAGCGCTGTTGATAGCTCTCCAGCAGGCTGCCGCTGGAGTAGGCGACATTGGCGAAGCGGGCGGCCGAGGCGCGCAAGGCGCCGTCGGAGGCCGCGAACACCGCCGCCTCCAGCAGCGCCTTGGTCGCGCCCATGAAGCTGGTCGGGTCGGCGGCCTTGTCGGTCGAGACGACGAAGTGCCGGCGCGCCAGGCCGTTCGTCGTCAGGTAGGCGGCGAACCGCTGCTGGCGCACCACGTTGACGTCGATCATGTGCAGTAGGGTGTAGAGGTTCTTCTCTGAACGGACGTGCTTCACCGCGGCGAAATTCAGCACCAGGTCGAACGGCCCGGCGGCCTGCGCCAACGCCCGGCCGGGGAAGCCGGCGAAGTCGAGCGCGTTGAAGCCGATCGCCGCGTCCTGGCCGCGGCTGCGGATGTCGCGCGCCAGCCGGGCGAGGCCATTCTCGTCGACGTCGATCAGCTCCAGCCGGCCTGGCGCGAACGGCAGCAGCTGGCGCACGCTGGCGGCGCCGATCGTGCCCGCCGCGCCGACCACCAGCACCTGGGCGCCTCTCAGCTGGTCCTCAATCTCGGCGCGCCGCGCGGCCCAGTCCGCCGCCAGCGCCTCGGTGAAGGCCGACGGGCCGATGCCTTCCGCCTCCAGCGCCGCGTCAAGCATCGCGCCGCTCCAGCGCCGCCGCCCTGACATTCGCCGCAGCGCGCGCGATCAGCGGCGCGAGGTCGCTCGAAGGCGTGAAACCGAGCCGCGCCCGGCACAGCGAGGGATCGCCGACCGACCAGTCGAGCAGCGGCTCGGGCCCTTCAGGCTCGCTCAGCGTCAGCCCAAGGCCGATCGCCGCGAGCGCTGGCTCGATCAGTTCGCGCACCGTGCGGCCGACTCCGGTGCAGACGTTGAGGGTTTCGCCCCAGACGTCGCGCTCGATCGTCAGCTCCACCACCCGCAGGAAATCCTCGATGGCGACAAAGTCCCGGGTCCCGCTCAGCGGCGCCATTTCCACCCGGTGCGGCGGCCCGGCGTTCACCGCACGCATCGCCTTGGCGATGAAGCTGGAAAAAGCGGTCTCGCCGATCGCATCGCCGCTGATCACGTTGAACAGGCGCAGCGCCGTCACCCGGACGCCCAGACGCGCGCCTTCGTCGAAGGCGGCGCGCTCGGCGGCGAGCTTGGAGGCCCCGTAGGCCTCGACCGGCGCGCAGGGATCAGTCTCGCGCCAGGGCGTGCGATCCGCCGAGCGGCCGTATTGCGCGGCCGAGCTCAGCAGGATCAGGCCGGCGCTGGGCGAGACCTCGCCGATCGCCTGAGCCAGGTTGATCGTGGCGGTGATGTTGTCGGCGTCGAAGTCGCCGGACGAGCCTCGTGGGCGGCCGGCGGCGTGGACCACGATGTCCGGCCGCACGGCGCGCAGCGCATTCGCGATAGCGGCCTTGTCGCCGAGGTCGAACGGGCGAGCGTGCGGCTGGCGCGGCGACGGACGCCGGGTCGCCGCGATCGCCTCCACATCGCCGCGCGCGGTGAGCCGGCGATGGATGGCGCCGCCCAGGAATCCGCCCGCACCGGTGACGAGAATGCGCATCAGGCGGGCAGGAACCGGGCCGGATCGGCGTCGAAATCGCGAGTCGCGGCCTCGTAGTGGTCGAGCCGGCCGATATCCTTCCAGTAGGCGTCGCTGGCGTGGGCGATCACCTTGCGACGATCGGCCATGGCGGCGCGGATCAGATCGGGCATGTCGAACGCGCCCTGCGGCGGGATCAGCCCCAGCACCTGGCGCGACAGCACATAGACGCCGGAGCTGACATGATACCCGCGCCTTGGCTTCTCCTGGTAGTCGGTCAGCTCGCCCGAACCCGCATCGATCGAGACGACGCCGTAGTCCACCTTCTCGTCGACGAACGGGGTGAACAGGGTCGCCCAGGCGTCCGCGGCGCGGTGCGCGGCAGCCAGTTCGCGAAAGTCGAGGTCGGTCAGAGTGTCGCCGTTGACCACGAAGAAGTCGTCGCTGAGCCCGTCCACGGCGCGCAGGCCGCCGGCGGTGCCGAGTGGCTCGGCTTCGATACGCGGCTCGATCGTCACACCCCAACGCGAGCCGTCGCCGAGGAACGCCATCATCAGCGGCGCCAGGTAGCCCAGGCAGACGAACACGCGCGTCACGCCGGCGGCGGCCAGTTGGGTGATCAGGACGTCGATGATCGGCCGATCGCCGAGCGGCAGCAACGGCTTGGGCACCGTCACGGTCAGCGGCGCGAGGCGCGTGCCACGCCCGCCGGCCAGCAATACGGCGTCCATTGCGGTCGTCATGGCTGCGGTCAATAGGCCATAGGACGGCGCGAGGCCAAGCGGGCTAGCCCACCAGCTGGCGCACCAGCTCGATGAACGCCTCCCGCTCCAGCGGCTTGGCCAGGGTGGCGTCGGCGCCCAACGCCTTGGCGGCGCGGAGCAGCAGGCCAGGTTCCAGGCCCCGGGCGCCGGCCGATACGGCGATCACCTTGAGCTGCGGCCAGCGCGCCTGCAGATCGCCGATCGTCTCGATGCCGTCCCGCTCCGGCATCAGCATGTCGACCACAGCCAGGTCCGGCGCCGGTTCGGGCGGAAGCTGGGCGACCTTGGCGCCGTCGCTGGCCAGCATCACGGTGTGGCCGACCTGAGTGAGCATTTCCTCGGCGATCTCGCGGAATAGGGGGTCATCATCGATCACCAGCACCTTGGCCATGACGCCGCGCACCTCGAATCCCTTGGCGGGGGACTATTACCCGCGCCGGCGCGCTTGACCAACGCGGCGCGCCTGCTAAGGCCCCGACCGCATGATCGTGCCGGTTATCCTGTCGGGCGGCGAGGGAAGACGGCTCTGGCCGCTGTCGTCGCCGACGCGGCCCAAGCAATTCCTCACCTTGACCGGTGAGGAATCCCTGCTGCAGCAGACGGTGCGGCGGCTGATCGATCCGTCGCTGTTCGCGGCGCCAATCATCATCGGCGGGGCCGAGCAGCGCTTCCTGATCGCTGAACAGCTGCGCGCCGCCGGGCTCGCCGCGGGCCGGATCGTCGTCGAGCCCATGGGCCGTAACACCGGACCGGCCCTTGCGGTTGGCGCGCTGCTGGCCGTCGAGACCGATCCGGAGGCGCTGATCCTCTCGGCCCACGCCGATCACTCGATCCCCGACCCTGTCGCCTTCCGGAAGACTGTCGCGCTCGGCGTTCCGACGGCGGAGGCGGGACGCGTGGTGCTGTTCGGGGTGAAGCCAACGTTCGCGGCCACCGGCTACGGCTACATCGAGCCGGGCGCCGTGATCGACCAGGCCGCTCGGGAAGTCGTGCGCTTCATCGAAAAGCCGGCCCCTGCCGCTGCGGAAGCGCTGCTGCAAGCCGGATGCTTGTGGAACAGCGGCCTCTTTCTGATGCGCGCGGCCAGTTTGGTTGCGGAACTCGAGCGCCACGAACCGGCCGTCCTCGCAGCGGCCAGGGCGGCCATCGCCGCCGGCGCCGCGGATGCGGACTTCCTGCGCCTCGACCCCGTCGAGTTCGGCAAGGCGCCGTCGATCTCGATCGACCACGCGGTGATGGAGCGCACCTCGAACGCCGCGGTTCTTGCCGCCGCCTTCGCCTGGAGCGACATCGGTTCCTGGTCCTCGGTCTGGGAAGCGCAGAGCCGCGACCGGCACGGCAATGCGGTGCGCGGCGCGGTGGTGCTGGAGGAGGCGCAGGGCTGCTTGGTGTTCACGGGTGGTCCCAAGATCGCCGCCTACGGGGTCACCGATCTGATCATCGTCGCGACGGCGGAGCGGGTGCTGGTGCTGCCGCGCCACGCGGATCAGCGGGTGCGCGACCTCGCCGAAAAGGCCGACAAGGCCTGACTCGGCGGCGGCCGATCGCGGCTTGCCGGGAACCAATTGAGGCGCCAAGTGTCTCCGCGCCAGGGCGGTCCTTGTGCCGACCGCTGTGTTGCCCGAAGTGACGAGTCGTCTCGCGGCTGACATCGTTGCGGGCGTGCACCGTACTAGAGGGACCGCGTTGGCGCGCAGCCGCGCCGTTCGCTGCAGAGGGTTGACCGGATGAGACCACCCCGACGGTTCCGGTGGGGATTTGTCGCGCTTGGCGTTGTCCTGGTCGCCCTCAT
>Ga0302311_10001534_pt1 | contig 27171 bp, 27 predicted proteins | sample III_Palsa_N1_3_FD_200449 | JGI IMG/M metagenome (GOLD analysis project Ga0302311, IMG submission 200449) | Peat permafrost microbial communities from Stordalen Mire near Abisko, Sweden - III_Palsa_N1_3 | ecosystem: Environmental > Terrestrial > Soil > Palsa > Peat permafrost | place: Sweden... | reverse complement strand
GTCAATGGCGCGCTCGAGCTGTTGTCGCAGCAGGATGGACTGACCGGTGTCGCCAACCGGCGCTTCTTTGATAGATATCTTGCCGAGCAACAGGCGATTGCGCACCGCTACGGGCGCACACTGGCATTGATGCTCTGCGATGTCGATTATTTCAAATCCTACAATGATCACTACGGGCATCAGGCTGGCGATGAGTGTTTGAAACAGGTAGCCGCTGCGCTGCGAACCTGCTGCCGCCGCACCGCCGACATGACTGCCCGCTACGGTGGCGAGGAGTTTGCCCTGATCCTGCCGGAGACCGAGCCGGGCGATGCACTGCAGATCGCCGAGGCCGCCAGAAGCGCGGTAGCGCAACTGAGAATCGAGCATGACCGGCCGCGCGCGGCCGGCTATGTCAGCATCAGCGGCGGCCTCGCCGTGCTAGCGCGTGGCGATGACAGCAGCGCTGCGCAATTGATCTTGCTTGCCGATCAGCGGCTGTTTGAAGCCAAGCGCCTGGGACGCAATCGAATTGTGTCCGAGGATCCCGGAGCTGAGCAGACTGCTCAGCGATCGACCATCGCCATCATCTCGTCGCTGTAGCGGGGACCCGAGGCGCCGCCGCGCGGCAACGCCTGGTCGAGCTGACGCAGCTCTTCGAGCGACAGGGATTGTTCGGCGGCCGCGAGATTTTCCTCGAGATAGCGGCGGCGCTTGGTGCCGGGTATGGGCACGATATCCTCGCCCTGATGCAGCAGCCATGCGAGTGCGATCTGAGCCGGGGTTGCGTGCTTTTTCGCGGCCAGCTCGCCCACCGCGGCCGCCATGCGCATATTGGCGTCGAAGTTCTGACCCTGGAGGCGCGGATCCTTGCGGCGATAGTCGTCCGCCGGATACTCCTCTGCACGCTTGACGCTGCCGGTCAGAAAGCCGCGGCCCAGAGGACTGAAAGGCACCAGGCCGATGCCGAGCTCGCGCAACAACGGCATGATCCGCGGTTCCAGATTACGCTCCCAGAGCGAATACTCGCTCTGCAGCGCCGAAATCGGATGCACGGCATGGGCGCGACGGATGGTGGCCTCGCCCGCCTCCGACAGGCCGAGATAGCGCACCTTGCCTTGCCTGACCAGCTCGGCCATGGCTCCGACCACATCCTCGATCGGCACCTGCCGGTCGACGCGGTGTTGATACAGCAGATCGATGTAATCACTGCCCAGGCGTTTCAGCGAGCCCTCGACCGCCGTGCGCAGGTGCTCGGGGCGGCTGTCGACGCCGGCCATCTTGCCGTCGTTGATGCGAAAGCCGAATTTGGTCGCAATCACCAGCGATTCGCGCCGGCCCTTGAGCGCACGCCCGACCAGTTCTTCGTTGATGTACGGCCCATAGACTTCGGCCGTGTCAAAAAAAGTCACCCCCAGATCAATCGCCCGATGGATGGTGGCGATGGACTCCGCGTCATCGGGGGTACCGTAGGCGTGACTCATGCCCATGCATCCCAGTCCAAGACAGGACACCTCGAGCCCTTGGCGTCCCAATTTGCGAGTGTTCACTTTTTCTCCATGAGTTCGAGCCGGTTGCCGAACGGATCGTTGAGAAATATTCGGTGGTATCCCGCCAGCGGCGCGTCATCGATGACATCGAAACCTTGCGCGCGGCAGCGCTCGACGATGGCTTGCAGATCGGTGACCAGCAGCCCCGGGTGCGCCTTGGTGGCGGCGTGGAAATTCTTGTCGACGCCGAGATGGATTTTCACGCGATCGCTCTCGAACCAACAACCGCCGCGCTGAGCCAATGCCGGCGGCTTGGGCGTCTCGGGCAGCCCAAGTACGTCGCGGTAGAAGGCCCGCGCGCGCTGCTCGGCACCGGCCGGCATGGCGAGCTGCACGTGATCGATTCCGACGATGGGCATCGGCGCACCATAGCTGAAGGCTCGCGGAAATGGTGTGCGATTCTTGACGCCGCGCGGGGCGGCTCGCCATACTCTGGCCATGGCTACTTACGTTGCATCTGCCGCCCACGGGTTTGCCCGCTGGTGGTGGCGTCACTCCCCAAACGGAGTGGGCGCTGGGCGTTGTACGCTGTAATCGCAACCTAAAAGGTCAGGATCACACCAGAACCCATCTCCGGAGCACTCCGGGATGGGTTTTTTGTTGGCTGCAGCACTATGAAACCGCCATTCGACATTGCAGGGGATCTGGATACGCCGGTGTCGGCGTTCGCCAAGCTCATGCCGTTCGAGCCTCGCTTCCTGCTCGAGAGCGTCGAGGGCGGGGAGCGCCTCGGCCGCTATTCCTTCATCGGTTTTGGCGAGGTGCTGGAAGTGCTGCTCGACGATTCCGGATTCCGGATTGGCGCTGAGCGCCGCCCGCTACCGGCCAGCCGCGATGCGCTGCTCGACGGTCTGCGAGCCGCCCTGAAACTGGTGCCGTTGCCCATGCCGACGTTCGGCCAGGTGCCGCTGGCCGGTGGTTTGGTGGGATTCACCGCCTACGACGTGGTGCGTTTCTTCGAGCGTCTGCCACAGCGGCTGCCGCCACTGGCCGGGGTGCCGTTGCTGCACTACGTGGCGCCGCGCTCGCTGCTGGTGTTCGATCACGTCAGTCGCGGCATTGCGCTGCTGCATGCCGGCAGCGAGGCGGAGCGTGAAGCTCTGCGGCGCGAGGTCATTGCCGCGCTGCGCGGCGCGGTCCCCCGGATCGCGACCGGCGGCAAGTTTTCGGTGCCGCTGCCGGCGTTGAGCCGCGAGGCCTACATGTCCGGCGTGCGCAGCGCACAGGAGCACATCGCCGCGGGCGATGTCTATCAGCTGGTGCTCGCTTCGCGCTTTTCGGGGCGGCACGATCTCGACCCGTTCCAGGTCTACCGGGCGCTGCGCCTGATCAATCCATCCCCCTACATGTATTTCTGCCGCCTCGGGAACATGACTGTGGTGGGCTCGTCGCCCGAGGCGCTGGTCAAGCTCAACGGGCGCGAGGCGCAGCTGCGGCCGATCGCGGGCACGCGACCGCGCCATGAGGACGCGGCGCTCGATGCGCAACTGGAAGCGGAACTGCGCGCCGATGCCAAGGAGAATGCCGAACACGTGATGCTGGTGGATCTGGCGCGCAACGACCTCGGCCGAGTGGCGCGCGCCGGTAGCGTGCGGGTGGAACCTTATCGTTCGATCGAGCGCTACAGCCACGTGATGCACATCGTCAGCGGAGTCAGCGGCGAGCTCGCGCCGCAATGCGATGCGTTCGATCTATTCGCGGCCACCTTTCCGGCCGGCACTTTGGTCGGTGCACCCAAGGTCAGGGCCATGCAGATCATCGAGGAGCTTGAGCCGGTACGGCGCGGCCTGTACGGCGGCACGGTGGGCTATTTCGGCGCCCATGGGGCCATGGATCAGGCCATCACCATCCGCACGCTGGTGTTTCACGGCGACGAATACAGCTACCAGGCCGGTGCCGGTATCGTAGCCGACAGCCAACCGGCAGCGGAGCATGATGAAGTGCTGGCCAAGAGCGCGGCGCTGCTGCGCGCGCTCAAGCTGGCGGAGGCAGGTCTGTGAGCGCGCGACTGCTGTTGATCGACAACTACGATTCCTTCACCTACAACCTGGTTCAGGCGTTCATGGTGCTGGGTGCGGACGTGCGGGTGTATCGTAACGATGCCATCACAATCGATCAGGCGCGCGCGCTCGAGCCCACTCATTTGTGCATTTCGCCGGGGCCAGGCACGCCGGCACAGGCGGGCGTATCGATGCCGATGATTCGTAGTTTCGCGGGGCACATCCCGGTGTTCGGCGTGTGTCTGGGTCACCAGTCCATTGTCGAGGCCTTCGGCGGCCAGATCGTGCGCGCGCCGCGGCTCATGCACGGCAAGACCTCGCCGATCCAGCACGATGAGCTCGGTCTGTTCGATGAAGTGCCGCAAGCGTGCGAGGTGGGCCGCTACCATTCGCTGATCGCCGAGCCCGACTCGATTCCAGCGCAACTGTCAGTGACCGCGCGCACCGCCGAGGGCGAGGTCATGGGCGTGCGGCACCGTGAATACCTGGTCGAAGGAGTGCAGTTTCACCCCGAGAGCGTGCTGACGCCGGATGGCCCTGTGATGATGCGTAATTTCCTGCGCTGGCATGGCGGCATGCGCGCTCATGCCTGAGCCCCCAGCCTTGCGCAGCGTACTGGACCGACTTCTGGATGGCGCGGACTTGAGCGAGAGCGATGCCGGCCACCTGCTGTCGGCGTTGACCGATGCCGAACTGGCCCCGGCCATGGCGGGGGCGCTGCTGGCGGCCCTGCGCGCCAAGGGCGTCACGGCCGCGGAATTGCGCGGCTTCGCGCAGCGCATGCGCACGCTGGCGCGCCGGCCCGAACTGCCGCCTCTGCCCGACGCGGTCGACATCGTCGGCACCGGTGGCGACCGCTCGGGGAGCCTGAATCTTTCGACCGGATCCGCGCTGCTGGCCGCCGCCTGCGGTCTGCCGGTGTTCAAGCACGGCAATCGCTCGATCTCGAGCCGTGCCGGCAGCGCTGATGTGCTGCAGGCGCTGGGTTTGCCGTTGCCGCTGGATGAGGCGGCCGCGGGGCGCTGTTTTGCGGCGCTGGGTTTCACATTCCTGTTCGCGCCCTACTATCACGCCGCGACCAAGAGCATTGCCCAGGTGCGCGCAGCACTGGGCGTACGCACGGTATTCAATATCCTGGGACCCCTGAGCAATCCGGCCGCGCCGCCGTTCCTCGTGATCGGCGCTTTCGACCTGGCGACCGCGGAACTTATTGCGCAGGCAGTGTGCGGCACGCAGGTCAAGCGCGCGTTCGTGATCCATGGCGCCGAGGGCTGGGATGAGCCGACGCCGCTCGGCGCCTTTACACTGTTCGACGTCGGGCCGGCAGGCGTGCGGCGCGAGCAGCGCACCCCGGCCGACTACGGTCTGCCGCTGTGCGAGCCGGGCGCACTCGCCGGGGCCGATGCGGCTCACAACGCGCGTGAGCTGCGGCGCGTTTTGAGCGGCGAGCGAGGCAATGCCGGCGGCGATGCGCATCGCGATGCGCTGCTGCTGGGAGCGGCGCTGGCGCTCGAGCTCAGCGGTCGCGAAACTACGCCGCGCCTGGCGCTGGCGCGCGCCGCCCAGGCCATCGACAGCGGTGCGGCGCGCGAGCTGCTGGCGCGTCTCGAGCGCTTTGGCGCCGATGAATTGCAAAGGGTAGTGAAGCAATGAGCGCAGATTTTCTGCGGGACATGGCTCAGGCCAGCCGCGACCGCGTGGCTCGGGCGCGGGTGCAGCGCGGCGACCTGATACTCCAGGACCTGGCGCACGCGACGCCCAATGCACCGCCGTTCAAAATCTCGGGTCTGGGATTCGATCTGATCGCCGAGATCAAGCTGCGCTCGCCGGCCGTCGGGCAGCTCGAGCAGGGCAGCTGCGACATCACCCAGCGGGCTCAGGATTATGCCTCGGCCGGCGCTGCGGCAATTTCCGTGCTGACCGAGCCCACACGCTTCGACGGCGAGCTGTCGCATCTGGAACAGGTGGCGCGCGCGCTGCACGCGAGCATTCCGGCCATGCGCAAGGACTTCCTGGTCGATCCGTACCAGGTTTACGAGGCGCGGGCTGCGGGGGCCGGCGGCATATTGATCATCCTGCGCATGCTCGAGCGCGCACAGCTCACCAGATTGCTCGATGTGGCCTCTGAACTGCGGTTGTTCGTGCTGCTCGAAGCCTTCGACGAGTACGATTTGAAACTCGCCGCTGCGCTGGTGCGCACCTATGCCGAACGCGTGACGCTGCTGGTCGGAGTCAACTGCCGAGATCTGAGCACGTTGCAGGTGGTACCGGGCCGGCTCGAGGCGCTGGCGCCGGGTCTGCCGCCAGGCGTGCCGCACGTGGCCGAGAGCGGCGTTGCGAGCAGCGCCGATGCCGCGCGGCTGGCGGCAGCGGGCTACGATGTGGCGCTGGTCGGCAGCGCCCTGATGCGCGCCGCCAATCGCGTGGAGTTCGCGCGCTCGCTGCTGACGGCGGGCCGGCAGGGACGCTGATGTGGATAAAGATCTGCGGTATGACGAGCGAGCAGGCGGTCGAAGCGGCCCTGGGTCAAGGCGTGGACGCCCTCGGCTTCGTGTTCGCCCCGTCGGTGCGCCGGCTCGAGCCGCTGCGGGCGGCACAGCTCGCTGCCCCGGCGCGCACTCGTGCGCTGCGCGTCGCGGTCACGCTGCATCCCACGCAAGCGCTGCTCGATCAGATCCTGCGCGAGTTCGATCCCGATGTGCTGCAAACCGACCACGAGGATCTTCAGCGCCTGCGCCTGCCATCGAGCCTGGCACTACTGCCAGTCGTGCGCGGTGCAGCGGCGCCGGACGTGGCGATGCGCGACGCGCCAATGCCTGGCGCTGGGCCCGGCGCGGCGGCGCCCGGCGCGGCGGCGCCCGGCGCGTTGCCGCCTCGCATATTGTTCGAAGGCGCGCGCAGCGGCAGCGGCGCCGCTTGCGATTGGGAGCAGGCTGTGCGGCTTGCGTGCGCCACCGAGCTGATACTGGCCGGCGGCCTCAATGTGGACAACGTCGCTGCGGCCATCGCTGCGGTGCGGCCGTTCGGCGTGGATGTATCGAGCGGCGTCGAGTCGGCACCCGGGCACAAGAGCCCACAGAAAATCGTGCAGTTTGTTCAGGCCGCGCGCGCGGCATTTGCGGGGATGGAGCATGAGTTCAATCGAAACCGAAGTTGATCGCGTGGAAGCGCTCGCGGATCTGCTGGCCGGGCGTTTTCCGGACGAGCGCGGGCGTTACGGTCCCTTCGGCGGTCGCTACGTGCCCGAGACTCTGGTGCCGGCACACGAGCGGCTGGAACGCGGCGTGCGCCGCTGGCTCATCGACCCCGAATTCCGCGCCGACCTCGAGCGCGAGCTGCGGGACTGGGTCGGCCGTCCCACGGCGTTGAGCCCCGCGCCGCATCTGTCCAAGCGCTGGGGGGCGAAGGTGTGGCTCAAGCGCGAGGATCTCGCGCATACCGGCGCGCACAAGATCAATAACGCCATCGGCCAGGCGCTGCTGGCACGCCGCCTGGGCGCACGCCGCGTGGTGGCGGAAACCGGCGCCGGACAGCACGGCGTGGCCAGTGCCGCGGCCTGCGCGCGCGTCGGGCTGCCCTGCACGGTGTACATGGGTGAGCTCGATATGGAGCGGCAGGCGCCCAATGTCGGGCGCATGAAGCTGCTGGGTGCCAAAGTCGTGCCGGTCACCAGCGGCGATCGCACGCTGCGCGCGGCCATCGATGAGGCCATGCGTGATTGGGTCGGTGATCCGAACGGCACCTACTATCTGCTGGGCTCGGCGGTGGGCGGCCATCCCTATCCCTATCTGGTGCGCGAGCTGCAGGCGGTGATCGGGCGCGAAGCGCGCGCTCAGATGCTCGAACGCGCGGGCGCACTGCCCGATGCGGTGGTGGCCTGTGTGGGCGGCGGCTCCAATGCCATCGGCCTGTTTCACGCCTTCCTCGGCGACGCCGCGGTGGAGATTCTCGGTATCGAGGCCGGCGGTCGCGGTGCGGCGCTGGGTGAGAATGCGGCCACGCTGGGTTTCGGACGCCCGGGTGTACTGCATGGCAGCTTTTCTTATTTGCTGCAGAACTCGGATGGCCAGATCCAGGAGACCCATTCGATTTCGGCGGGCCTGGACTATCCGGGTGTGGGGCCTGAGCATGCGCTGCTGCGGGAGCTCGGGCGCGTGCATTATGAGACGGCCAACGATCAGGAGGCGCTGGATGCGGTGCGCGAATGCTGCGAATGCGAGGGGATTCTGCCGGCACTCGAGAGTGCGCACGCACTGGCCGGTGCGCGCCGCTGGGCCGCACAGCATCCGGGCGCGCGCGTGCTGATCGGCTTGTCGGGGCGCGGCGATAAAGACATGTCGACGCTGACGCAGGCGCTGCTGACTCCCGCCCCTGCCGCCGCTGGACGCGGGAAGGCGCCATGAGCCCAGGGGTTGCGGGGACGCCCGCCGAGCGCATCGTGCTGGCGCTGCGTGGCGCGGCCAAACAAGGCCAGCCGGCGCTGGTGGCGTTTCTGACCGCCGGCTATCCGAGCCGGGCGCAATTCCGCGAGCACCTGAGCGCCGTGGCGCAGGAATCCGACGTGGTCGAGATCGGCGTGCCGTTCACGGATCCGATGGCCGACGGCATCACCATTCAGCGCTCGAGCGAGGGGGCATTGCGCGACGGCGTCACGCTGACCTGGATACTCGAGGAGTTGCAGCTCATGCCGGCGGTCAAGGCGCCGCTGCTGCTCATGAGCTATATGAATCCGCTGCTGGCCTTCGGTCTCGAACGGCTGGCGCGCCGCGCGGCCGGTGCCGGCGTGTGCGGGTTCATCGTGCCCGATCTGCCCTACGAGGAAAGCGAGGAACTGCGCGCGGTGCTGACGCCGCACAATCTGGCGCTGGTGCAGATGGTCACACCGGTCACGGGCGGCGAGCGGCTGTCGCGGCTCGCGGCCGCCAGTCAGGGGTTCGTGTATGCCGTGACCATGACGGGCACCACCGGTAAGAGCGTGGCTGCCGAGGATATAGCCGCCTACCTCGAGCGCGTGCGCGACGCCGCCACGGTACCGGTGTGCGCCGGATTCGGCATCCGCAGCCGCGAGCAGGTCGAGCGCCTGCGCGGTCAGGTCGATGGAGTCATCGTCGGCTCGGCGCTGGTGGAGGTTCTGGAGCGGGGCGAATCACCGCAGGAGTTTCTCGCCGGGCTGCGGCCGCCGCGCCGATGAGGCGCCGATGAGGCATGGTACCGCGCCGCATCCGGCGCACCTGTCGTTGCTGCTGGGTCTGCTCTCGACCGTCGGCGCGTTCTCGATCGATGCCTTTTTCCCGGCGCTGCGCGCGATCGCGCAGGAGTTCCATCTCTCCAGCCTGCAGGCGCAGCAGACCCTGACGGTGTACATGCTCACGTACGCCCTGGCCTCGCTGCTGCACGGATCGCTGTCCGATGCCGTCGGCCGCCGGCGCCCGATACTGGCGGCGCTGGCGCTCTACACCCTGGCCTCGGTGGGCTGCGCGGCGGCGCCGAATTTTCCGACGCTGCTCGCGTTCCGCGCGATTCAGGGGCTGGTCGCTGGCGCCGGGCAGATCATTGGCCGCGCCATCGTTCGCGATCATTTTCAAGGCGCCGAGGCGCAGCGCCTCATGAGCATGATCACCATGATCTTCGGACTCGGCCCCGCGGCCGCACCGATCATCGGCGGCTGGGTCCATACATGGCTGGGCTGGCGCGCGGTGTTCGGCAGCATGGCGCTGCTTGGGGCGGTCATGCTGGTGTTTACGGCGCTGCGCCTGCCCGAGACCCATCCGCCCGAACGGCGCACGCCGCTGCGCATCGGCCGGCTGGTGCAGCACAATCTGGCGGTGCTTTCGCACGTCGAATTTCTATGGCTGGCGCTGGCGAGCGGCTTTGCCTTCATCTCGCTGCACGTCTATGTCGGTTCGGCGCCGGCCATCGTGCTCGACCACTGGGGCCTGAGCGAGACCATGTTCGCGGCGCTGAACCTGCCCATCATCGGCGGCTATACCATCGGCGCGGTCATGTCCGGACGTCTGGCCGGGCGGCTGGCGCCCAACCGCCAGGCGCGCCTGGGCTTCCGGCTGGTGTTTGCCATTACCGCGCTGATGGTGCTGCTGCAGATGAGCTTCGCCCGGCCGCCCATTTATTTGCAGCAGCTGCTGCTGGCAGCGCTCGGGTTCGGACTGCAGCTCATGTATCCGGTGGTCACCTTGCGGGTACTCGACCTGTTCCCGCACTCGCGCGGCGCCGCGGCGTCCATGCAATCCTTCCTGAGCCTGATCATCGCCACCATGACGTTCGGATTCGTCTCGCCGGTGCTGGCGCACTCCATGCCGGACATCGCCTGGGGTTCGCTGTGCGCCAGTGCACTGGCATGGTTGCTGTGGCAGCTCGCGCAGCGTTACCGTGCGCCGTACCGGGTCGCGCAGTGAGCGGCGACCATGCGAGCACAGCAATGCCCAGCCTGACGGTCGATCGACGCTTTTGCGGGCCACCGGGCTACGCCAACGGCGGCTACATCGCCGGCCTCATGGCGCAGCATTCGGTGGTGCGCGTGCGCATCCGTCTGGAGCGGCCGATCCCCCTGCAGGTGCCGCTCGAACTCAGGCCGGTCGCGGACGGTGGCCTCGAACTCTCGCACCTTGGGGGCGTGCTGGCGCGGGCTGTGCCCGTGGACTTTGAGCTTGAAGTGCCCGCGGCACCGAGTTACCTGGAGTCACTCGAAGCATCGCGCCATTTCGCCGGCTTCACGCAGCATCTGTATCCGGCCTGCTTCGTCTGCGGCACCGAGCGCGCGCGCGGCGATGGCCTGCGCATCTTCGCCGGGCGGGTCGGCGCCGGCGAGCTGGTCGCGGCACCGTGGGTGGCCGATGTCGCGCTGTCGGACGGGGACGGCAAGGTGCGGCCGGAGTTCATCAGTGCGGCGCTCGACTGTCCCGGCGCCTGTGCGGCACGCGCGGAAATCGCGCCCATGCTGCTCGGGGAATTCACCGCCCACATCGATCGCCGCGTGCACGTCGATGAGCCGTGTGTGATCGTGGGCTGGAAGATCCGCGCCAGCGGCCGCAAGTACGAGGTCGGCACGGCGCTGTTCGATGAGGACGGGGAACTGTGCGCGCGCGCACGCGCGATCTGGATCGAGCTCAAATGACCGCGATGTCACTACGCCGCGACTGACATGTCATCGCTGTGGCCGTAGAGTCGAAGCTCAAGGAGAGCTCATGGCCACACTACTGATCAATGGCGATACCGGAGCGCTGCTGCCCGATTGGTTGCAGAGCGATTGGACCATACTGTTCTCGCACCCGGTCGATTTCCAGTACCAGGGATTGGAGCAGGATCGCTGGCTGTTGATTCTGCGCGAGGAGTTCGGCGTGCGTGGTGTGCGGCCGCTGGCCTGCAAGCAGGCCGTGGCCGGGGTCGAGCGCGACTGGGTCGGTGATCTGTCCGGCGATCGCAGCCTGGTGCGGCTCGATCCGCTCGAGCAACGCTCGCGCAGTTTGCGCGAGGACCTGCTGAGCATGCCGGCGCGCTTCGTGTTGATCGTCGATCAGGAATTGCGCCGTCGCGGCGTGCTCAAGTACAGCGCCGGGCGTTCCAACATCTCGCCGCTGGATCTACTGGCGACCATCGATGCCCTGCGGCGGCGCGGTCAGCCACACCGCGAACCATATAGCAACGCCCGCGCCGCCTGACAGCAGGCCGACCAGGTGCGGCTGCAGCCGCATGCCGAGCCACAGAACGCCGCCGAGCATGAGCGCCGCGCCGACCACGATGCGATCGCTGCGCCGCGCTTGCGCGCTCGCTTGCCGGCGCAGCTCATCGAGCGCGCTCATGTCCACCGACAGCCGCAGTTGGCCATCCTGCGCCCGCTCGAGCAGCCGCTTGGTCAGCGGCGGCAGCGCCTTGAGGATCTCGAGCGCATCGGGCCAGCCGCGGCGCAGTTCGCGCAGCACATTGCGCGGACTCATGCGATCGCGCATCCAACGGCGCAATACCGGGCTCGCGGTCTGCCAGATGTCGAGTTCCGGATACAGCTGGCGACCGAGGCCCTCGACGTTGAGCAGAGTCTTCTGCAACAGCAGCAGCTGCGGCTGGATCTGGCCGTTGAAGCGCCGCAGCGCCTCGAACAGGCGCAGCAGCACGGTGCCGAAGGAGATCTCCTTGAGCGGGCGGTCGAAGATGGGCTCGCAGATGGTGCGCACCGCCGACTCCATTTCGTCGATGCGGGTATCGGCCGGCACCCAGCCGGACTGCACGTGCAGGCTGGCGACGCGGCGGTAATCGCGGTTGAACACGGCCAGGAAATTCTCGGCCAGATAGCTCTGATCGCGCAGGTCCAGCGTGCCGACGATACCGAAATCCACCGCTGCGTAACGCGGCTGCGCCGGATTGTCGAGCAGCACGAAGATGTTGCCGGGATGCATGTCGGCATGAAAGAAATTGTGGCGGAACACCTGGGTGAAGAAGATCTCGACGCCATTCTCGGCCAGGCGCTTGAAGTCGGTGCCGAGCTCGCGCAGGCGGGCGAGGTCGCCGATCGGCGTGCCATGGATGCGCTCCATGACCATGACTTCGGCGCGGCAGTAGTCCCAGTAGATTTCGGGCACGTACAGCAGCGGCGAGCCGGCGAAGTTGCGTTTGAGCTGTGAGGCGTTCGCGGCCTCGCGCATGAGATCCAGCTCATCGAGTATGGTGTGCTCGTATTCGCGCACGATCTCGCGCGGCTTGAGCCGGCGGCTCTCGGCCCACCAGCGCTCGGCCATGCCGGCGATCGTGTACAGCACCTCGATATCGAGCGCGATCATGGCCTTCATGCCCGGGCGCAATACCTTGACGATGACCTCGCGGCCATCGGGCAGTTGCGCGGCGTGGACCTGCGCGATCGAAGCCGCCGCCAGCGGCACCTGTTGGAAGCCGTGCAGCCGGCTGTCGAGCGGCACCCCATAGGCGCGTTCGATGCTGGCGCGCGCGACTTCGCCCGGAAACGGCGGCACGTTGTCCTGCAGTCGCGCCAGCTCGTCGGCGATATCGCCGGGCAGCAGATCGCGCCGCGTCGACAGCGCCTGCCCGAATTTGACGAAGATCGGACCGAGCTCTTCGAGCGCGAGCCGCAGGCGCTCGCCGCGCGTGCGCCGCGAGCGGCGTTGAAACCAGGTCCAGGGCGAGACGAAGTAAACCAGCTGCAGCGGCCGGTACAGATGCGTCGCCGCGACCAGGTCGTCCAGACCATGGCGCACCAGCACGCGCTGGATTTGAATCAGCCGTCGCAGAACTCGCAGCTGCATCAGCCCTGGCGCTCCAGCTGCGCCATGCGCGCTTCGATGCGATCGAGCTGCTCACGCAGCTCATCGACCCCGCGCAGGTAGTGCTCGGCCTCGGCCCGTGACACCAGCTCGCCGCTCTCATGGGCCAGGTACTCCGACAGGTTCTGCACGCCGGTCCAGGCGCTGGCACGGGTCCACGCCGCCGCGCCGCGCAGGCCGCGCATGAGCACGTGTGCGCCGCCGCGGCCGAGCACGCCGGACATGGCGTTCTCCAGGTCGGGCTTGAGCAGCACCGCGAGCTCGCGGAATTGCTGCGCGATCTCGGCATCGCCCGCGATCTGCACATCGCCGCGTCGGATCACGGCCTCGGGCGCAGCGCCGGTCAGGGCCAGCAGCGACAGCGGCGCGCCGGCGATCGAGGCATCGGCCGGCGCGCCGGCCTGCAGGCGGTGAGTGCGCAGCATGGTGCCGGTGGATTCGAGCGTCAGGTTCCAGGGGGTGCCGCGCACTGCGAGCGAGATGCGCCGGCCTGCGAGTGCCGCGATCAACTCACGCGCGCGCGGCGACTCGCGCAGCGCGCGCGCTACCGCCGACTGCAGCGCGCGATCGATCAGGCGTTCGATCATGTGCGGTAGCCACGATGCAACGCCACCACGCCACCCATGAGATTGTGGAAGCGGCAGGCCTCGAGACCGGCGGTGCGCATCATCTCCAGCAGTGTCTGCTGGTCGGGATGGCGCCGAATCGATTCGGCCAGGTAGCGGTAACTGTCGGCATCGCCGGCCACCACGCGGCCGAGCCAGGGCAGCACATTGAACGAATACACGTCGTACAGCCGGCTGACCGCGGCAATCACCGGCGTGGAGAATTCGAGCACCAGCAGCTGTCCGCCGGGCTTGAGCACCCGCCGCATCGAGGCCAGCGCCGCTGCCTTGTCGGTGACATTGCGCAGGCCAAAGCCAATGGTCACGCAATCGAAGCTGCTGTCGGCGAACGGCAGACATTCGGCGTCGGCCTGCACATATTCCAGCCCGGTGATCAGGGTGCGGTCGATCAGCCGGTCGCGACCGTGCTGCAGCATGCGAGCGTTGATGTCGGCCAGCACCACCAGTCCGGTTCTGCCGACCTGGCGCGCCAGCCCGGCCGCCAGGTCGCCGGTGCCACCGGCGATATCCAGCGCCCGGCCGCCAGCCTTGAGTGCAGTCAGCGACAGCGCGAACTGCTTCCAGAGCCGATGAGCGCCGCCCGACATCAGATCGTTCATGAGGTCGTAACGGTCGGCTACCGAGTCGAATACGCCCTTTACGCGACGCGCCTTATCCCGGCGAGGGACTTGGGCAAAGCCGAAATCGGCCGTATCGACCGTCTCAGACGTATCGGCCTTGTCACGATCGTTGCGGGTCATAACGCGTCCCTCCGCTGCGGCATGCATTCTATTATGTCGCGTGTGCGTGGCATGGTTGAAGAGGACTGAATCCGTCCTCTATAGGTCAAAGCTGTTGCGGCGCTGCCAATACTTTTTTCGTCGGCATGCGTGCGAAAATGCTGGCAATTCGTCATCGTTTCACACAGAATCCGCTCCCGGTTGTGGCCCAAAAGGCGCAACCGAGTGGGGGTCTTGTGAAGATTTGGCCGGGTGAAATTGCCCGGCCTTTCTTTTTTGGGAATCACCAAAATTCGCGGCAGGTGCGGGTTCAATGATCATCAGTCGCGCTCGGCACGACGCGCCAGGTATTCGGACCACTTTGCCGCGTACTGAGCCCCGAGTTCGTACAGGTATCCCCAGGTGTACAGACCGGTGTTGTGGCCGTCATCGAACACCAGCCGCACCGCGTAGTGCCCGATGGGCTCGACCGCGCGCACACCGACGTTTTCCTTGCCCAGCACCAGCACCGTCTCCCCCGCGCCATGACCGCGCACCTCCGCCGACGGGGAGTGCACGCGCAAATACTCGAACGGCAGCTCAAAACGGCTGCCATCGGCAAACGCCACCTCGAGCAATCGTGACCGGGTGCGCAGTTTGATTTCGGTGGCCGCAATCGGAGGGTTTTCAGTCATGGTCAATGCTCGCATCATGGCGGTCGATTTGTTATACAGGGCGTTGCGATGAGCGGCGATTCAGTCACACCGACCGATACTGCCAAGCCGGATTATTACCACCGCGTCGTCGATTGTCAGTGGGCCTGTCCGGCGCACACCGACGTGCCGGAATACATCCGGCTGATCGCGCAGGGCCGCTACACCGACGCCTACGTGCTCAACCGCGATTCCAACGTGTTTCCGGGCATTCTGGGGCGCGTCTGCGACCGTCCGTGCGAGCCGGCGTGCCGCCGCAGCCGGGTGGAGGACAAACCCGTGGCCATCTGCCGGCTCAAGCGCGTGGCCGCGGATCTCAAGGGCGATCTGGCCGGCCGGCTGCCGCGGGCGCCCGCGCAGCTCAATGGCAAGCGCATCGCCTGCATCGGCGCCGGGCCGGCATCCCTGACCGTGGGCAACGATCTGGCGCCGCTGGGCTACGACGTGACCATCTTCGAGCAGAACGGCGCCCCCGGCGGCCTCATGCGCAGCAACATTCCCTCGTTCCGCCTGCCGCAGGCCGTGCTCGACGAAGAGATTGGCATGATTCTGGACATGGGCGTGGCGCTTGAGCTCGACTCGCCCGTGGCCAGCATGCGCGCCTTGCTGGAACACGGCGGCTACGACGCCGTGTTCGTGGGGTCCGGCGCGCCCAAGGGCAAGGAGCTGGAACTGCCGGGCCGGCATGAGTCGGACCGCATCCATATCGGTATCACCTGGCTCGAATCGGTGGCTTTCGCCCATATCGGCTCGATCGGCGAGCGCGTGCTGATCATCGGCGTCGGCAACACGGCCATGGACTGCTGCCGCACGTCGCTGCGTCTGGGCGCCAGGAACGTCAAGGTCATGGCGCGCAAGCCGCGCGGCTTCTTCAAGGCCTCGGCCTGGGAACTCGATGATGCCGAGGAGGAGAGCGTCGAGATCATCGTCAATCACTCCCCGAAGGCGTTCGTGATCGAAGCCGGCCGGCTGGTCGGCATGCGCTTCGAGAAAATGGAATACGAGCTCGAGGGCGAGACCATCAAGAGCGAGCGCGCGGTCGGGCAGGTGGTCATCCCGTGCGATGATGTGATTCTCGCGATCGGCCAGGAAAATGCTTTCCCGTGGATCGAACGCGATCTAGGTGTAAGTTTCGACCGTGCCGAGCGGCCGCTGGTCGATGCGACCACATTTCAATCCACCCGCCCCGAGGTGTTCTTCGGCGGCGATGCGGCGCAGGGACCGAAGAACATCATCTGGGCGGTGGAGCAGGCGCATCAGGCGGCATTGTCGATACATCAGTTCTGCCATGGCCGCTCGTTGAACGAGCGCCCGGCGAGCGGCGTGAAGCTCTCGAGCCGCAAGATGGGCATGCACGAGTGGTCGTACAAGAACGACTACGCCACGCTCGAGCGGCGGCTGATGCCGCACGTGTCGCTCAAGGAGCGCTTCAAGAAGCTCAATATCGAGGTCGAACTCGGCTTCAATGCCGAGCAGACCGCGCAGGAAGTGGCACGCTGCCTGAACTGCGACGTGCAGACCGTGTTCGAAGCCAAACTGTGCATCGAATGTGATGCCTGCATCGACATCTGTCCGGTCGACTGCCTCACCATTACGCAGGCGGGCACCGAAGCCGAGCTGCGTACACGGCTGCGCGCTCCGGCGCTCGAGCCCACTCAGCTGTTGTTCCATTCCGCGCCGCTCAAGCAGACCGGGCGCGTCATGGTCAAGGACGAGAATCTGTGCGTGCATTGCGGTCTGTGCGCTGAGCGCTGTCCCACGGCCGCCTGGGACATGCAGAAATCGACCATTCACTGGCCGCAGGCCGCCGATGGGGATCCCGTATGCCCGAGCGTAAAGCGCAAGACCGCGTAAACGATTTCGTCATCAAGATCGGAACCGTGAATGGCACCGGCTCGGCCAGCGCCAATGGCTTGCTCATGAAAGCCATTTTCCGCAGTGGCGTGCCGGTGGTGGGCAAGAATTATTTTCCATCCAACATTCAGGGGCTGCCGACCTGGTACGAGATCCGGGTCACGCGCGATGGCCACCGCGCGCGCGAGGGGCGCGTGGATCTGATGCTGGCGCTGAATTCGGAGACCTACGGCCGCGATCTGCAGGAGGTCGCTTCCGGCGGCTACATTCTCTACGACTCGACCTGGCCGCGGCCGGCACTGTTCAAGCGCGATGACGTCACGGTCATCGCAGTACCGCTAGCGCGGCTGTGCAACGAGAATTTCCCGGGCGTGCGAACGCGCATACTCATGAAGAACATCTGCTACGCGGGCGTGCTCGCGGCGCTGTGCGATCTGGATCTGGACATCATCCGCGCGCTGCTGGCAGAGACCTATGCGAAGAAGCCGCAGCTGGTCGAGGCCAACATGAAGGCCATACAGCTCGGCTACGACTATGCGCGCGCCAATTTTTCCTGTCCGCTGCCATTGCGGGTCGAGAAGATGGACGCCACCCGCGGCCACATCATCATCGATGGCAATACCGCGGCGGCTCTGGGCTGCGTGTACGCCGGCGCCACGGTCGGCGCCTGGTATCCGATCACGCCCTCGACTTCGCTCATGGATGCCTTCAAGGGCTTCTGCGAAAAGCTGCGCGTGGATGAGCTCACGGGCCGCAAGAACTACATCATGATCCAGGCCGAGGATGAGCTGGCCTCGATCGGCATGGTGATCGGCGCCAACTGGAACGGTGCGCGCGCTTTCACCGCCACCTCGGGCCCCGGCATCTCGCTGATGCAGGAATTCCTGGGGCTCGCCTACTACGCCGAAGTGCCGGCGGTGGTGTTCGACGTGCAGCGCGTGGGTCCGTCGACCGGCATGCCCACACGCACGCAGCAGAGCGACATCCAGTCGGCCGCGTACGCCTCGCATGGCGATACGCGCCAGGTATGTCTGTATCCGGCCAATCCCGAGGAGTGTTTCGAATTCGCCGCCACCGCCTTCGACCTGGCCGATCGCCTGCAGACTCCGGTGCTGGTGCTGTCGGATCTGGATATCGGCATGAACGACTGGATGTGTCCGGAGTTCAAGTGGGATGAGAGCTACCAGCCCGATCGCGGCAAGCTGCTCGATGCCGAGCAAATCGCCAAGCTCGACCGCTTCTGGCGCTACTACGATATCGATCAGGACGGCATACCGCTGCGCACCTTGCCCGGGGTCGATGCCAAAGGCGCCTACTTCACGCGCGGCTCGGGCCACAATCAATACGGCGCCTACACCGAGGACTCCAAGGAGTATCAGTTTGTGGTCGACCGGCTGCGCAAGAAGTGGATGACGGCCGCCCGCCTTGTGCCCAAGGCCGTGATTCAGCGCGCGCAGCAGCCCACGGACATAGCCATCGTCTCGCTCGGCAGCGGCGACGGCGCCGTGCACGAGGCGCAGCTGCGGCTGCGCGCCAACGGCATTCACGCGGATTACATGCGCATACGCGCGTTTCCGTTCGGCGACGAGGTCGATCAGTTCCTGCAGTCGCACCGGATCAATTTCGTAGTCGAGCAGAATCGCGATGCGCAGCTGCGCTCGCTGCTGATCATGGAGACCGGTGTCGAGAAGACCCGCCTGCGATCGATACTGCACTACAACGGCATGCCGATTCCGGCCAGTTATGTTTTCGACGGCGTGATGTCGGTGGTGGTGCCGCAGCGGCCGGTCGCGCAGCGCGTGGTCTAAAAGCGCGCAAGGAGCAACCTATGACGTTCATGGCAAAACCCAAGATCGCGCATCCCGAGCTGCCCAGAAACGCGCTCGGGCTCACGCGCCGCGACTACGAGGGGTCGAATTCGACGCTGTGCGCCGGTTGCGGCCACGACTCGGTCACCGCGGCGCTGGTCGAGGCCTGCTGGGCCGATGTGATCGAGCCGAAGAATCTGGTCAAGCTGTCGGGCATCGGCTGTTCCTCGAAAACCACGGCCTACTTCGTCAGCGGCTCGCACGGTTTCAATTCAGTTCACGGCCGCATGCCTTCGATCGCCACCGGCGCCAATGCCGCCAACCGCACGCTGCAGTACATCGGCGTGTCCGGTGACGGCGATACGCTGTCGATCGGGCTCGGGCAGTTCTGCCACGCGATCCGGCGCAATCTCAAGATGGTCTACATCATCGAGAACAACGGCGTGTACGGCCTGACCAAGGGCCAGTTCTCGGCTTCGGCCGATCTGGGCACCAAAGCCAAGAAGGGCGAGGCCAACACTCAGCCGCCGATCGATCCGGTGCAGCTGGCGATCACGCTCGGCGCCACCTTCGTGGCCCGCAGCTTCTCGGGCGACAAAGCCCAGCTGGTGCCGTTGATACAGGCGGCCATGCACCACGACGGCTTCGCGCTGATCGATGTGCTCTCGCCGTGCGTGACCTTCAACGATCACGAGGGTTCCACGCGCAGCTACGCCTATACGCGCGAGCACTACGAGGAGGTGGTGCACGCCGACTTCGTGCCTCCTGCCGCGCAGATCGCCGTGAGCTATGGCGAGGGCGAATCGCAGCCGGTCACCATGCACGATGGCAGTCAGATCGTGCTGCGCAAGTGCGATGCTGCCTACGATCCGACCGATCGCGGCGTGGCGCTGGAGCTGATTCAGCAGCGCATCAAGCACAATGAGTATCTGACCGGACTGCTGTACATCGCCAGCGGCCAGCCCGAGTTCCACGCCCAGAATGCCACGCCGGATATGCCGTTGAATCAGCTGCCGTATGAGCGCCTGCGGCCCGGCAGCGCGGCGCTGGAAAAAATTCTGTCGCGCTATCGCTGAGCGCAGGTCCGTTGAGCGCCATCATCGAGGGAGGCTGCGACTGCCGCGCGGTGCGCTACGCGCTGCACGATGCGCCGCTGTTCGTGCACTGCTGCCATTGCCGCTGGTGCCAGCGCGAGACCGGCGCCGCATTCGCGCTCAATGCGCTGATCGAAGCCGACCGGCTGGCGACGACCGCCGGCGAGCCGCTGCTGGTCGATACCCCGTCGGCCAGCGGCAAGGGCCAGCGCATCGCGCGCTGCCCGCAGTGTCACCTCGCGCTCTGGAGCACCTACGCCGGAGGTCCGGTGTTTCGCTTCGTGCGTGTCGGCACGCTCGATGAGCCGGACCGCTTTCCGCCCGACATCCATATCTTTACCAGCACAAAGCAGCCGTGGGTGATGCTGGGCGCGGACACGCCGGCCGTGCCCGAGTATTACGCGCGCAGCAAGTACTGGCCGGCCCGGAGTCTGGAGCGCAGAGAAGCGGCGCTGGCCAGAGCAGCTGCCACTGAGCGCTAACAAGCCCCTGCGCGCGCTGGCGCTGGCGCTGGCGCTGGCGCTGCTGGCCGCGGCGTTGGCGTACGGTGTGGCGCAAGGCTGGCCGCGCTGGGTCAAGAGCGAGCAATTCGGTCCGGTGCGGGTGTTTCCGGCCTGGATCTACCAGCGTGGTTTCGTCTACGTGCTCTCGGGCGCCGAGGGCTGGACGCACGCCGATGAGCGCACGGCCCTGGGCTACGCAGCGCGCGGCAACTACGTCACCGCCATCGATACGCCGCAGCTGCTGGCGCACATCAATGAGACCGCCAAGGGCTGCGTCTGGATGCCCGGGCTGCTCGAGGACTACAGCCGTATCCAGCAGGTCGCCGCCGGCACCGCGCATTTCTATGAGCCGGTGGTGCTGGGCCGGGGCGCCGGCGCGACCCTGACCTACATGGCGCAGATCGCAGCGCCGCCCCTGGCCTTCAGCGCCGCGGTGATACTCGATCCCGAGCCGCAGATCGCGCTGAAGCCGGCGCCGTGCGAACACCCGCTCAAGGCCGAGCCCTTAGGTCCCTATGTGCCGGCACTGGTGTGGCTGGATGCAAACGCCAGCGCCGCATCCAGGGCGTTCGTCGCCGCCATGCCCGGCCAGACGGGCGCGGCGCCGAGCGGGGGTTCGCTGCATGCGCTGTACGCGGCCGGGCTTTCGGCCATTGCCGCCGAACAGCAGCGCAGCGGCGTCTCCGATCTGCCGCTGGTCGAGGTGCCGGCACGCGTGCCCAGCGCCGATAGCTTCGCGATCCTGTATTCGGGCGACGGCGGCTGGCGCGACCTGGACCGCAGTCTCGCGGATGTGCTGGCCGGCAAGGGCATGAGCGTCGTCGGCGTCGATGTGCTGCGCTACTACTGGCGCCGCAAATCCCCCGACGCCGCCGCGCGCGATCTGGCGCGCATCATTCAACACTATCAGCAGAGCTTCGGACGCAAGCAGGTGGTGCTGATCGGCTTTTCGTTCGGCGCTGACGTGCTGCCGTTTCTGATCAATCGCCTGCCGGCCGATGTCAGCGCCGACATCAGGCTCATCACCCTGCTCTCGCCCGAGCGCGCGACCGCCTTTGAGGTGCAGCCCTCGGGCTGGTTCCATCAGCAGGGCGACGCCACCAATCCGATTGAGCCCGAACTCAAACGGCTGTCAACCAAACGGCTGCAGTGCGTTTATGGTGAAGATGAGGCCGCAGACAGTTTGTGCACCACCGGCGCGGCGCTCGGACACCTCATCGTAGCCAAATCAGGCGGACACCATTTTGACCACGACTACGGCGAACTCGCCGATGCCATCATCGCCGCGGCCAGCCCTTAGCACTGGCATTGCAACGCGGCGCTGGTTGGCGCTGGCGCTGCTGCTCGCGCTGCCCACCGCGTTTGCGGCCTCGCCGGCGGCCGCGCCCACCGATCTGTGGCATGTGGCCAAAATTCATGGCCACAAGATGTATTACGCCGTGCACGGTAACGGGCCGACATTGGTGTTGCTGCACGGCGGCGGCGATTCGGGCGAACATTCGTTCGAGCAGCAGCTCGAGAGCTTCTCGCTGCATCACCGCATCGTCGCGCCCGACCAGGTGGGACAGGGCCGAACGCCGGACGTGCGCGGACCGCTGAGCTACACCGGCATGATGCAGGACACGGTAGCGCTGCTGCAGCTGCTCAAGCTGCACAACGTCGACATCGTGGGTTTCAGCGACGGCGGCATACTGGCGCTGATGCTGGCCGTGCAGCATCCGGAACTGGTGCGGCGCCTGGTGATCAGCGGTGTCAACATCGCGCCGGAGGGACTGACCGACGAGGAACGCGAAGGCTTGCGCGCCATCGAGAGCCCTCGGCCCAGGACCGTCGATCAGAAGCTCGCGCAGTTGTGGCTCAATTCGCCGACGCCCGATGAATTGAATCTGGAGCTGCTGGCCACTATCGAAAAACCGGTGCTGGTGATTTCGGGCGATCGCGATGCCATCACGCTCGAGCACACGCTGACGATCTACCATGCGCTGCCGCAATCGGAGCTGTGCATTCTACCCGGCACCGATCACGGCACCTTCTCGGGCCGCCCCGAGTGGATCAATCCCATCGTCAGCGCGTTTCTGGATCGTCCCGAGATCCCACCTTGAGAGTACACATTAAGAAGTGTGAATAAACCATGACAGCGAGGAACTTCGATTCTTGTGCGCCGTCAGTTTGAAGGCAACACCAAGAGAACGGAGGTCCCGTGTACAGTTCCGATCTGCTCGCACCCTGCAGCACACCGCAGCGCGCCCCGACAGCACGTACTCGCGATCTTCGGCGCCTGCGCGCCAGCGACCCGGCGGTGCGCGTCATGACGGATTTTCTGCGCGATCCGCCGCTGACCGCGGCCGAGGATTGCCCTCTCGATAGCGCGCTCGACGACATGTTCCGCTTTGGCGTCAGGGCATTTCTGGTGGTGCGGGAACTGCGCGTGGTGGGACTGATCACGGTCGAGGACATACGGCAGGCACGCCGCGGCGCGGCCACGCGTGTGGCGGAGGCCATGACATCCGCCGCCGATATGCCGGCCATCGACTGGCTGACCGTGCAACAGTCGAAGATCAGCGATCTGCTCGAGATCTTCGAGGGTGCGCGCGTGCATCACCTGGTGGTGCTCGAGAGCGAGTCGGCGCAGCGCGCGCGCGTGCGCGGCCTGGTGCATCGCAGCCGCGTCGAGCGCAGCCTGCACCTGAGGCCCGGCATGTAAACTCGCTGAGTGCCGGAATTCGGACAGCCGTGCCCGGTGTGCGGCACCAGCGTGCAGCGCATTCGTTACGCCGAGAACGAGACCAACTATTGTCCCCGTTGCCAGACCGAGGACCGCGTGCTGGCCGATCGCTCGTTGTCGCGGCTGCTCAAGGACGACTGGCCGCGGAGCGTGGATGAGCTCGAGCGCCGAACACTCGCATTGACCGGACAGAGCTGACGGCCGGCTGCTAGACTGCGTCAGGCATTTTGCCGCAAGGGGCGCAGCATGAGCGGTCTGAGACTGTTGGCGGTGGTGCTGATTGCCGGCGGGGTGCTGGGGCTGGTGTATCACCACTTCAGCTATACCCAGGACACCCACGAGGCGAAGGTCGGCTCGCTCGAGCTGTCGATCTCCAAGAAGCAGAACGTGGACGTGCCCGAGTGGGTGGCGATCGGCGCGGTGGTGGCCGGAGCGGCGCTGTTGTTGTTTGGTGGTGGCGCCAAGCGTTGAGCCCAGACGCGAGCGCTGGCTGCTCGCGTTCGCCACGATTGCGATTTTCGCCACGCGGCTGCCGTGGATCGGGGCCGGTTATGGCTCGGACCCCGACGGCTATCGCGTGGTGCTCGCGGCCCGCGCCATCGCACAAACCGGGCAGTATCGCGCCTCGCGGTTGCCGGGTTTCCCGGTCTATGAGTACTTAACCGCACTGAGTGCCCAGGGTCCGCCCTGGCTCAGTAATGCAATCACAGCTGTGTTCAGCGCCGCGGCCTTCGTGCTGCTGGTGCTGATCCTGCGTTACTTCAAGGTGGGCGCCGCGGTGCTGATCGCCGCGGGTTTTGCGATGACGCCGGTCATCTATCTGAACAGCTGCTGCACCATGGACTATGTGCCCGCGCTGGCGCTCATGCTGGGCGCCACCTATGCGCTGCTGCAGCATCGCCTGATGCTGGCAACCGGCTGCCGGATCACTGCCGGTGTGCTGGGCATTGCCATGTGCCTGTGGCTGTGGCTCGAATATTCGCCGAGGCGCGCCATTACCGCATGCCTGCTGCTGGGATCCACCTCACTGCTGGTGGCAGCGTTGTGCTTCGTGCCGGTGTATCGTCAGTACGGCAGCGATTTTTTCTCCTTCTATGACAATGCCTGGTATCCGCCCTGGAACGTGGTGTATGCGCGCGCGCTGCCCAACGTCTGGGGATATCCAGGCCTGCTGGCACTGGCGGCGCTGCTGCTGGCGGCGCCGTTCTACACCAGCGCGCTGCGCGAGCGCTGGCGCGAACGCTGGCGCGAACGCCGTACCCGGCATGGTGTCGCGTTCGCGGGGCTGGCCGTAGTGCTGTACGGGCTGATCTTTCTGCGGCTGCCCGACGAGAGCGGCTACCTGGTACCCGAGGTACCGTTGGTGCTGCTGCTCATCGCGCTGCTGTCTCCCATGCGGGTGTCCGCGGCGCTGGCCGTGGCGTTGCTGCTTTCGGGGTGGGGTCCCATGGCCGAAGACCACGCCGTGCGCGCATCGCAGCAGCAGGCCACCAGTGCGGTCATCGCCGCAGTGGCCAAGCTGCCTGGGGCAGCCATTGTGGTCTCGGGTTGGCTGCTGCCGCGCATCCAGCTGGCGCTGGGCAGTGATCGCGAGGGTCCGCACCAGTTCGTTTATTTGGTTGAGAACCTGGGCGATTACCAGCACTACCTGGCCGAAGGGCACGCGCTGTATTTCGTGCCTGGCGTGGAGCTGTACGAGTCCCAGGCCCATGAACTCGAACTGGCAGAGCTGGGCGCGCTGCCGCTGGCCGTGCCGCGCGAGCTGCAACGCGCGGCCTCGACCGGGGAGTGAGTTTTGACTAGACTGCGCCCGCGCTCGGTGCGGCGCGGACTGACCAGGAGTTGAGCAAAGTGGGTAAAGGTGATCGCAAGACCCGGCGTGGCAAGATCTACCGCGGTTCGTTCGGCAAGAGCCGTCCCAAGGATCCGGACAAGAACAAGGACAAGAAGAAGCCGGTAGCCAAACCTTCCTCGACCAAGAAGTAACCCAGGGCGCGTGGAGGTGCGCCTGCTAGAGAATATAGCGGCTCAGATCCTCATCCTTCGCCAGATTTCCCAGATGGTCATCGACGTACTTCGCATCCACGCACAGCGCCGATTCACCGCGCTCACTGGCCTCGAACGATACCGACTCCAATAACCGCTCCATGACGGTGTGCAGACGGCGGGCGCCGATGTTCTCAGTGCGCTCGTTGACCTGATGCGCGATCTCGGCGATGCGCCGCACGCCATCGACCGTAAATTCGAGCGTCACCTGTTCGGTGCCCAGCAGCGCGCGGTATTGCGCCGTCAGCGACGCGTCCGGCTCGGTCAGAATGCGCACGAAGTCCTCGACCGTCAGCGAATCGAGTTCGACCCGGATCGGGAAGCGGCCCTGCAGCTCGGGGATCAGATCCGAGGGCTTGGACATATGAAACGCGCCCGAGGCGATGAACAGCACGTGGTCGGTCTTGAGCGAGCCGTACTTGGTGTTGACGCTGCAGCCTTCCACCAGCGGCAGCAGATCGCGCTGCACGCCTTCGCGTGAGACGTCGGCGCCGACGGTCTCCTGGCGGCGCGCGATCTTGTCGATCTCATCGATGAACACGATGCCGTTCTGCTCGGCGTTGTGCAAGGCGCGGGTCTTGAGCTCCTCCTCGTTGATGAGCTTGCCGGCTTCCTCCTCGATCATGAGCTTGAGCGCATCGCGCACTTTGACGCGCCGCGCGCGCGTGCGGCTGCCGCCCAGATTGGACAGCACCGACTGCAGCTGCTGCTGCATTTCCTCCATGCCCGGAGGCGCCATGATATCGACGCCCACGCCCTGCGCGCGCACTTCGATCTCGACTTCGCGCTCGTCGATCTCGCCGCGCTTGAGCATCTCGCGCAGCTTCGAGCGCGTGTCGGCATCGCGCGGCTGCAACGGCTCATCGGTGGAGAAGCCAAGATTGCGCGCCTTGGGCAGCAAGGCATCGAGTACGCGCTCGATGGCGGAATCGCGCGCGCCGTCGCGCACCCGCGCCAGTTCCAGCTCGCGCGTCATCTTGACCGCCACATCGGCCAGCTCCTTGATGATGGAATCCACCTCACGGCCGACGTAGCCGACCTCGGTGAATTTAGTGGCTTCGACCTTCACGAACGGCGCCTGCGCCAGGCGCGCCAGGCGGCGTGCGATCTCGGTTTTGCCGACGCCGGTGGGGCCGATCATCAGAATGTTCTTGGGCGTGATTTCCTGGCGCAGCGGTTCGTCCACCTGCATGCGCCGCCAGCGGTTGCGCAGCGCGATGGCTACCGCGCGCTTGGCCGCGGCCTGGCCGACAATGTGCTTGTCGAGTTCGAGCACGATGGCTTGCGGGGTCATCAGCGCAATTCCTCGATGACCAGGTTGCGGTTGGTGTAGATGCAGATGTCGGCGGCAATGCCGAGCGCGCGTTCGACAATGGCGCGCGCATCGAGTTCGGTGTTCTCAGTCAAGGCGCGGGCCGCGGCCTGCGCATACGGACCGCCCGATCCGATCGCGACCGCGTCGAACTCGGGCTCGATCACATCGCCATTGCCCGAGATGATGAACAGATTCTGCGGATCCCCGACCAGCAGCAGCGCTTCGAGCCGGCGCAGGTAGCGGTCGGCACGCCAATCCTTGGCCAGCTCGATGGCCGCGCGCGTCAGATTGCCGTACTTCTCGAGCTTGCCCTCGAAGCGCTCGAACAGCGTGAAGGCATCGGCGGTGCCGCCGGCGAAGCCCGACAGAACCTTGCCGTTGGACAGGCGCCGCACCTTGCGGGCATTGCCTTTCATGACGGTATTGCCGAGCGTGACCTGACCATCGCCGCCGAGCGCAATCGCGCCGCCGCGGCGCACCGCCAGAATGGTGGTTGAATGGGGATCGAACCGTTCGCTCATAGATTATGATTCACCCGCGGCGTTTGGCGCGTGGATGGGCTTGATCGTATGTGCGGGCAAGGTGCTGGAAATCAAGATGGGTGTACACCTGCGTGGTGCTGATGTTGGCGTGTCCGAGCAGTTCCTGCACGCCGCGTAAATCGCGACTGGATTCAAGCAGATGGGTGGCGAATGAGTGCCTGAACAGGTGTGGGTGCACGTGCTGCGGCAGGCCCTGCGCGCGCGCGCGCGCGGCCACGCGCAGCTGCACGGCGCGGGCGCTCAACGGCCCGCCATTGCGCGCGACGAACAGCACCTCGCAGTCCGCGCGTGCCACCGAGGCGCGCTGCGCGAGCCACTGACGCAGAGCCTGGATGGCCTTGCGGCCCACCGGGGCGATGCGCTGCTTACTGCCCTTGCCGAGCACCAGCGCACTGCCTTGCGCAAGATCGAGATCCTTGAGCTTCAGGCTC
>Ga0302311_10001527_pt1 | contig 27234 bp, 29 predicted proteins | sample III_Palsa_N1_3_FD_200449 | JGI IMG/M metagenome (GOLD analysis project Ga0302311, IMG submission 200449) | Peat permafrost microbial communities from Stordalen Mire near Abisko, Sweden - III_Palsa_N1_3 | ecosystem: Environmental > Terrestrial > Soil > Palsa > Peat permafrost | place: Sweden... | reverse complement strand
TGTCGGACACCCTTCACGAGCGATTGATGCAGCGGTTCATCGACCGGCGCACCAGCGCCCTGATGCGCGGCTTGAACCTACCCCACGAAATGCTGGCCGGCGTCGCCGCCGATGGGGCGGTGACGGTGGAAGGCCATTACGTCGGCCGGCTGATCGGCGCCCACTTCGACCCGGCGCGCGGCTCGACCGCGCTTGAGGACAAGGCCCTGCGCGCCGCGGCGGAGCGTGTGATCGGCCCGGAACTGGCCCGACGGCTGGGTCAGCTCGCGGCGGCCGACGACACAGCCTTCGCCCTGCAGCCGGATGGAATGGTGCTTTGGAATGGCGCCGCGGCCGGGCAGCTCAATGGCGGCGGGGTGTTTTCGCCGCGCGTACGCCTGTTCGGCAGCCTGGGCCCGGAGCCCGTACGCGAACGGGCGGTGCGCCGGCTGGAGGCCTTCATCGCCGCCGAGGCCAATCGGCGCCTCGCGCCCCTGCGCGCCCTGAAGGCCGCTGTCGCCGAGGGCCGGCTGAAGGGCCTGGCGCGAGGTCTCGCCTATCAGATCATTGAGGCCGGCGGGGTGGTCGACCGCAAACTGGTGGAGGCCCAAGTCAAATCGCTGAGCCTGGCCGAGCGGCGGGCGCTGAAGTTCCTCGGCGTGCGTTTCGGCGCCTTCAGCCTCTTCTTGCCGAAGCTGCTGACCGACGACGCCCTGCATTTCACCAGCGCCTTCGCCGATCGCGCCGCGCCGAGCTGGCGGCCGAAGCTCGACGGCCTGTCGCCCCTGCCCGACCCTGTCCCACCGGCCCTGGTGCTGGCGCAGCGTGGCCTGCGCGCCGTCGCTGGCCTCAGCGTCCCCGTAGAGGCGCTGGAGCGGCTGGATGCGGCCCTGCGCCTTGCGCCCATGGAGGCGGGCGGCTTCCCGCTTTCGGACGAGGCCCTGGCGGGCCTGGGCTGGACGAGACCTGAAGCGGTGCGGCTGCTGCGCGGTCTGGATTTCGCGCCCGCGCGCGGCGATCCGAAGACCGAGGCCGCCCTTTGGCGCCGCCGTCAGCCTCGCCGCGAGGAGGCTTTGAAGCCAGCCCAGCCCGCCTCGCCGTTCGCGGCCCTGGCGGCCCTGACGCCCGCTCAGCCGGCAAAGGCGGCGCCCAAGCGCCATGGGCGCCGGCGTGTGCAACGCCCTCACGCCGCGAAACGCCCGGCGTGAAGGCGGCTGAACGCGTCATCGCATGAGCGAACAGGCCTGCCGCATCGATGTATGGCTTTGGCGCGCCCGGTTCTTCAAGACCCGGACGCTGGCCGCCAGTTTCGTCGAGGAAGGCCGTATGCGCCTGTCGCGCGCCGGAACCGAAATCCGCATCGACAAGTCCAGCCGCACGGTGAAGGTCGGCGAGGGGATCGTCTTCGCCATGGGCGGCCGGGTGGTCGCTGTGAGGATCGAGGCCCTGGGGGATCGGCGCGGACCGCCGGCTGAAGCGCGGGGCCTCTATTCATCGCTTGGAGCGCCTCTGACGCCGCCAACAGTTTAGCCGCCATTGACAAGATCGGCCGCAACGCCAAATAGACCCCCGCCTGCCCCCGAAGTCGCGAAGAGCTGCTGATGACCTACATCGTCATGGACGCCTGCATTAAGTGCAAATTCATGGACTGCGTGGAGGTCTGCCCGGTCGACTGCTTCTATGAGGGCGAGAATTTTCTGGTGATCGCGCCGGACGAATGCATCGATTGCGGCGTCTGCGAACCGGAATGCCCCGTGGACGCGATCAAGCCGGACACGGAGGACGACGCCGACGGCAAGTGGCTGAAGATCAATTCCGAGTACGCCAAGGTGTGGCCGAACATAACGCTGAAGGGCGAAAAGCCGTCCGACGCCGAAGAGTTCGAGCGCGAGACCGGCAAGTTCGAGAAGTACTTCAGCGAAAAGCCCGGCAAGGGCTCCTGAAGCTCGCCCGGAACCTTCGGTCCCGGCGCGCAACCCTTTCACGTCGCTAGATTTTGTGCTAGGTTGTCTAGTGATGCAGGACCGCGTTCTCGCGCGGGCCGCATCGAGGTTACGAACTAGCCGTCCTGATCGACGCGCGCCAATGCAATGGCGAAGGGTGTCCTAAGGGATTTTGAACAATCTGGCTGACGAGGCCCATCTCTATTGGGTGTGGGAAGGCTTTTCCCTTCTTGTTCAAGCAGATGGCCTCGCCCCGTGGGGCGAAAGGATTGAGAAGGAACTACCATGAACAAGAGCGTTCACGACTTCACCATCGGCGATCACGTCGTCTATCCGGCCCACGGGGTTGGCTCGGTCGTCGGTGTCGAAACCCAGGAAGTCGCTGGCATGGCGCTCGAAGTTTATGTGATCACCTTCGACCACGAAAAAATGACACTCCGCGTGCCAACGAAGAAGGCCAAGACCGCTGGCCTGCGTCCGCTTGCCGGCGGCCAGGTGGTCGGCCAGGCGCTGACCACCCTCAAGGGGCGCGCCCGCGTGAAGCGCACCATGTGGAGCCGCCGCGCGCAGGAGTACGAAGCCAAGATCAACTCCGGCGACCTGATCTCCATCGCCGAAGTCGTCCGCGACCTGCACCGCGCCGACAACCAGCCGGAACAGTCCTACTCCGAGCGCCAGCTGTATGAATCGGCCCTGGACCGGATGGCCCGCGAAGTCGCCGCCATCGAACAGATCGATCGCGACGCTGCCATCGGCATCCTGACCAAGTCGCTGCAAAAGGCCGCCTAGGCCCTCAGCGCACCAAATCGCCGGACATTGGCCGATGCGGCCGATGTCCGGCGCCGGATTCAACGCTTCGAATAGAGCTGGCACCATCCGTTTTGCGGAATGGCGCCTTCGACGATCCTGCATGTGCCTGGACCTTGCGGATCCGCGCCGGGAATGAAGGACGAGCAGGCGCCGCAGTGCTGGTCACCATTCGGCTTGTACTGATAACCGACGGACGCCTTCGGCGTATTGGCGTCCGCTCGCGATTGGCTCGCCGCAAGCAGGATGGGTCCCGCGGCGAGCGCCGTGGCGACACGGGCCAACCAGGCGCGGCGGGTGGTCGTGCGGTCGGTGGTCGACATCCTCGTCTCCTGGAATAGTAGGGGCGTGAAGGAATCGGGCCGGCGACCGACCGGCCCGACAGGTCACTTGGTGACGATCGCCCGCTGCATCGGGGCGAGTTTGGCTAAAAGGCGGTTCTGGGCGGGGAAGCTGACCTTCTCCTTGTCCATGGACAGTTGCAGATCCTCGGCCAGGGCGTTGAAGTCGAAATTCTTCAAATCCATCCCGGCATGCGCGGTCTTCATGTCCTTACCGGTGTAGGCGCAGGGGCCGCCGGTGAGGTAGCAGACCTGAGCCTTCAGCTCGAAGCGGAGCCGAACCAGGTTGGCGCCCTTGAACCGTTCGGCGATCCGGGGGTCGGTGGTCACCCGATTGACGAAGTCATCGATGATGCGGTCGATGCCGGCCTGTTCGTGGAAGGCCTTGTAGACCCCGTCGCCGGGAATCGGTTCGGCCCCGGCGGGATTGGCGGCGGGACCCCCGCTCATGGGCGCGGGAGCCGGCGCCGAATCCTGAGCGCTGGCGGCGGAGGCCGCGAAAAGGGTCGCGCTGGAGGCCAGGATGGCGGCAAGACGGAAGGGGTGGGTGACGGTCATGGCCGTGGTCCTTTTTGCGATGATCACGGCTAGAAGCCGGCCTGAAGCGAGACGTAGACGCCGCGCTGATTGTTGAAGGTCGCGATGGAGCCGAGGTCGGCGTAGGCGAGGGTCGCCGACAGGTGCTTGTTGATCGCGTAGGCCGCGAACACGTCGTACCAATCGTCTTCCTTGGCGAAGCCGAGGTTGTTGGGCTTGGTGCGCACCTCGGCGCCCACGACGATATGTCGGGTGACCAGATAGCCGACCGAGCCCTCGAACTCGGGGTGGTAGTTGTCGTCACGCGCGCTGCCGAACCCGAGCAGGCCGGTCTGGTTGGCCTTGGTGAACCGGAGCGTGGTGTCGACCACCAGGGACTCGTTCAGGAAGACTTTGGTGGCGGCGATATAGTAGTCGACGCCATCCGCTTCCTTGGCGCCGACCGCGTGGACGATCGCGTCCTGTTCGTTGTGCTTGTACTGCAGGCCGACAGCGACCTGCGGGATCAAGCTGTCCTGGTCATAGACCGCGTCGCCGAACAGCTTGACCTTCGCGCCCAAGACGTCCTGGTCGAAGGTGAAGTTCTTGCCGATGCCGAGCTTTGCGCCGGTCGAGCCGGTGTCGAATTCCTCCCGCGTGTAGGACAGCTCGACCCGGTCGAACAGGCCGACCGAGGCGCCGTAGTCCTGCAAGGTGTAGCTGGGCAGATTGACGTAGGTGGCGTGCACATTGCCGCCCACGGCGTCGCGCGTGCCGTAACCGCTGATCACGGCCCAGGTCGCCAGGCCGCCGCCAGCGGCGCCCTCGATATTGCTGACGCCCTGCGTCAGCAGAAGCCGACCGCTGTCGACGTAGGGAACCGTTGGCGCCGCGTCGTCGGCATAAGCTGTGCTCGCCAGAGCCAGCCCAAACGCAAGAAACGAAGTGGATAGGACAGTCTTGTTCGGTCGCATTGCGGCCCCCCAGTTGAGTTTTAGCGCGGATGTGAAAAGGGCCGGCGCTGAGCGCCGGCCCTTGGGATCACGGAAGAAGCACGGTGTTGACCACGTGGATGACGCCGTTTGACTGCATCACATCGGCGATGGTGACGCGGGCGACATCCCCCTTGGAGTCGGTCACGTCGATATGGCCGTGAGCCCGGGTAACGATCAGCGGCTCACCCTCAACGGTGGTCAGCGTGGCCTTGCCGCCGCCGTCATGGACCATCCGCGACAGATCCATGGCCGTCAGGCGTCCAGGAACCACGTGGTAGGTGAGGACCGCGGTCAGCTTGTCCTTGTTTTCGGGCTTCAGCAGGGTTTCCACCGTGCCCGCGGGAAGTTTTGCGAACGCTTCGTTGGTGGGCGCGAAGACCGTGAACGGACCGGGGCCCTCCAGGGTGTCGACCAGCCCGGCGGCCTTCACGGCGGCGACCAGGGTCGTGTGATCCTGCGAGTTGACGGCGTTTTCGACGATGTTTTTGGAAGGATACATCGCCGCGCCGCCGACCATGACGGTGCGTGCGGAGTCCATCGGCATCTGGGCTAGGGCGGCGCTTGATGCGCCGGCCAAGAGGCCAGCGGCCAGGAGGGCGACGGCGGATTGGCGGAGGAGAGGATATCGCATGGGGGCGTCCTATGCTGCGGCCCCCATTCAGGGGGATTGGCTCAGCTACGGGACGCCCGGACCCACGGATGCAGGCCCGCGAAGATAAAGTTCACCGTTGCACAGCACCGAACGCAGGCCGCGCGCGTATGCAGGACGACCGGTAAGTCGCGGTCGAGCAGACGATCGAGGCGGTCGCGCCGAGGCGGGACATCGCTTCGGCCAATAGGGCGGCGAAGTCGAAATGGATCAGGACGAGCCGCGGAAAGCGCTCTGCGACGCGCTGCTTCGGGTCGGAGCCGGCGACTCCGAGGCGTTGAAAGACGTCTATGAACGCACCTCCGCGAAGCTTTTTGGCGTTTGCCTTCGTATCTTGGGTGAACCGAGCGAGGCCGAGGACGTGTTGCAGGAAGTCTATGTTTCAGTCTGGCGCAACGCCTCCCGCTTCGACGCGGAGCGGGCCAGCCCGGTCACCTGGCTTGCGGCGATCGCGCGCAACCGGTCGATCGACCGGGTGCGCGCGCGTCGGCCGGGCCGGTTTGCGCCCGCCGAGGCGGCCTTCGAGATCGCCGATGGCGCGCCGTCGGCCCTGGCGACGATAGAGGCGTCGGAGGGGTCCGCCCAGCTGTCGGGTTGCCTTGGACAGCTCGAGCTTCTGCATCAATCCGCGATCCGGGCGGCCTTCCTGGACGGCCTTACCTATGAGACCCTCGCCCAGCGTGCGGGGGTGCCGCTCGGGACCATGAAAAGCTGGATCCGGCGCTCGCTGCTGAAGCTGAAAGCGTGCATGGAGCGATGAGCGACAACGACCCTGATCACGGGAACCCAGATCAACGAGGCGAGGATCCGACCGATCCGGCAGCTGAATATGTACTCGGTCTCCAGACACCTTCGGACCGGGATCGTTCCGCGCGACGACTGCGGACCGACGCCGCTTTTCAGGCTGAGGTCGCCGCCTGGGAGACCCGGCTGACGCCGCTGCTTGACGATGTGGAGGCGGTGCGGCCCCCGAACCGGGTCTGGGCGCAAATCGCCCGCGCGATCGAGCCTGGCGCCAACATCGAGCCGCTCACACGCCCAACCCGATTGTGGGACCAAGTGGGCGTATGGCGCGGCGCGACGGCCGCCCTGCTCGCCATCGCCGCCTGCCTTGTGTTGGTTGTGGTGCTGCCGGCGCGGCGCTCGCCAGCGACCTCACCTGCGCCGGAGAGGCCAGCGCTGGCGGCGACCGCCACGCTGTCCAGTCCATCTGGCCGGGCCCTCTACGTCGCCGCCATCGATCGGGCGGGACAGCGCCTGACAGTCATACCCGTGCAAGCCTCGGCGCCGGATGCGCATACGCCAGAACTTTGGATGATCCCCGCCGGGGGCGCCCCCAGGCCAGTCGGGTTGTTGCGGACAGACCGACCGGTGCAGCTGTTCATGGCGCCGTGGCCATTCGCAAACGCCGCTTCGCCAACCCTGGCCGTGTCGCTGGAGCCGCCCGGCGGCTCGACCACCGGCAAGCCGACCGGTCCGATCATCGCAACCGGACCCGTCAAGGCGGCGTAGTCTTCTGAAGATTTAGGCCAGGGCCGCGCTCACCGCCGCGCGGAAGGCCGCCGCCACCGGCTGCACCAGGTCCGCCGAGACACAGTGCAGATCGTCGCTCCGGGTGTGGAAGTAGCGGTGGCCACCGTAGAGGCCGACCATTCGCGTGTAGCCGGCGCTGAGCACATTGACCAATTCGCCGCCCGCCGTGGTCTGGTCGGCCACATAGGTCGCCTCGAGACCCGAGACGCCATGGAAGGCCGCCCGCACCGGCTCGACGATGTCCGCCGTAGCGGTCAGGACGCGCTGGGAATCGGCGCTGGGCAGGGGAAGCAGCCTGGGGCCCAGCTCGTGCCAGTCCCGCGCCGCGGCGCTGGCCCCGATGTGGATCCAGGCCTTGGTGGCGGCCGGCGTTGGCGCCTGGGCAAGATAGTGTTCGCCGCCAAGGTATTCGTACTCGTGGCCGCTGGTGGCGAGGAGCTCGACATTGACGCCATTGTTGGTCTGCGAGAGCCAGCGCGCCAGCGACAGCCAGACCACCAGGCCCGAGCCCCGCTCGGCCGCGCAAGTGAACCAGCCCGATCGCGGCGTCGACAGGATCACCGTCTGGGCCGCCTTGCGGTCGAGCCGGGCGATGACGTTGAACGCATCGCGCCGGCCGCCCTGCCCGTCGACGATCAAGGTTCCGGTGCGGCCCTCGGCGGCCGCGACCAGGAAGGGCTGGGCGTCCTTGGGCGCCAGGATGGCCACCGGCCGCTCGAAGCCGGGCTTGTGGGTGGTGACATTGAGCGCAATCGCCTCGTTCGTCGGTCCGGTGGTGACCAGCACCACGGCCGCGGCGCCGCGAGCGAAGGCCTTGGTCAGGGCCTGGGCGACCGGTGGCTGGGCGAGCGACGCCCATCGCGCATAGGGCAGCACGACCACGGCGATGGCGCCGGTGAGGTCTCCACGGTCCGAGGCCAGGCGCAGCGGTGCGGTCAGCCCCTGTGGCCCCGTCGGAGCGACGATCGCCTGCGGGATGACCACCGCCTGCGCCTGGCCCGTGGACAGCGTCGCCTGCCGCAGCTCGAAATAGGGAACCTCAAAGGGCTGGCGGCGGGCGCCATAGCCCCAGCCACGCAGCGTCTCCTCCAACCAGGCGCCGCAGGCGTTGTCGCCCGCGCCGCCGGACGCCTTGATCCCGAAGCCGTGGTACTGCTCGAGCCTGGCCTGGAGCCAAGCCATCTCTTCGGTCGGCGCGCCGGCCAGCGCTGGCGTGGCGCCTGACGCCGCAAGCCCGACAAGGCCAGCGCCGCCGAGAAACCCTCTCCGTGACGACCGCATGCGCTACTCCAGGATTCGGTTGAGATCGAACGTTTGCGGCGCCTTATAGCCGACGGAGCGTTTGGCGCCGCCCCGTCCGGCGTTGAGTCTACATCAGTCCCCGCGCGAGCACCCACGACCAGGAGCCGTCATGAGCCTTCACCCCTCGCGCAGATCGATCGTCGCCGGCGCAGCCGCACTGAGCGCCCTCGCCCGCCCGCTCGCCGCCGCCGCGGGGCCATCGGCCAGTCCGGCCATGCAGGCGGTGCTGGACTATGTCCGCAGCCAGCAGACAACCGGCTTTCTGGTGATCCAGGATCGCAAGACCCTGGCCGAGCAGAACTGGGCCGCGCCGCAGGGCGGTCCGTTCCGCGCCTTCGCCTACGAAACCACGCCGGACGGCGCGCTGCTGGAAGATGTCGCCTCGCAGCAGAAGAGTTTCGTCTCGCTGCTGGTTGCGGTCGCTATCGACAAGGGGCTGATCGACGCCGATGCGCCTGTGGACGCCTACCTTGGCGCGGGCTGGTCGAAGGCCACGCCCGAGCAGGAAGTCAAAGTCCGGGTCATCGACGTGCTGACCATGAGCTCCGGCCTGACCACCGAGTTCGGCTATGCCGCTCCCCCGGGGACGGTGTTTCTCTACAACACGCCGGTCTACGCCATCACCAAGCGGATCCTGGCCGCCGCCGCCAAACAGCCGCTGGAGGCCATTACCCACGACTGGCTCACCGCGCCGGCGGGGATGGGCGATACAAGCTGGCGCAAGCGCCCGGCCGCCTTCGCCGACGTCGGCAACCCGACGGGACTGGTCACCAGCCCGCGCGACACCGCCCGGTTCGGCCAGATCGTGCTGGATGGCGGCAAGGCGGCCGACGGCCGGCGGATCGTTTCCGAGGCCGGTCTGAAGGCGATGTTCACCCGCTCGGCGACCAATCCGGCCTATGGACATCTGTGGTGGCTGAACGGCAGTCCGTACACCATCAAGCCTCTGGCGAACCGCGTCGATGGCCCGCTGATCCCCGCCGCGCCAGCCGACCTGGTGGCCGCCCTCGGCGCCCTCGACCGAAAGCTCTACGTCGTGCCCAGCCTGCGCCTCGTGGCCGTGCGCATGGGCCCGGCGGCGCCCGACAAGGACTTCGACCAGCAGCTGTGGCTACGGCTGGCGAAGGCGGTCGGCTAACGCTCAGGTCTGCTTGGCGCTCAGGCCGTCTCCTCGACCACCTCGGGCCTTATCTCGTTCACGCCGTGCGCCAGCTTGTTCAGCCAAGGACTGAGCACCAGCAGCAGCACGCCCGTGGCGAGGCCGAACAGGCCGATGCCGCGGAAGGTGTCGACATAGGTGGCCAAGGCCTTGGCGGGGTTGAGCACCTGGCCGGCCACCGTCTCCGTGGCCGTCAGCTTGGCGACCAGGCCGGCGAGGAATTGTCCGGCCGAGGCCGCCAGGAACCAGACCGCCATCAGGGTGGCGATCAGGGCCCGTGGCGCCAGCTTGGTCATTTCCGACAGGCCTACGGGCTGCACGCAGAGTTCGCCGGTGGTGTGGAGCAGATAGGCCAGGCCTAAGAACATCATCGGCTCGCGGAAGCCGACGTCATGGAAACTCGCGCCCCAGACCATGGCGAAAAAGCCCAGCCCCACCTGGATCAGCCCCAGCCCGAACTTGATCACCGGGTTGGGGTCCCGCTTGCGCCGGCCAAGATAGGCCCAGGCCGCCGCGAAGATCGGCGCGAAGATCAGGATGAAGGCGGAGTTGAAGGACTGGGTCTGGGCTGGGGTCACGGTCCAGAAGCCGTTGCTCGGCAGGCTGGTGCTGCGCTCGGAGAACTGGTTCATCGACGAGCCAGCCTGTTCGAACATCACCGTAAAGGCGATGGCGGCGGCGATCAGGATCAGGGCCAGGATCAGCCGATCCCGCGCCACCCGATCGCATTTGACGGCCATGAACCAGACCAGATAGCCCAGGGCCGCGATCCATCCCGCCAGCAGCAGCCAGCCGGTGGCGCCATAGTCCTGAACGATGAACCAGATCACCGCGACACCGGCAAAGCCCCCCAGGTAGAGCGAGGTCTCCAGATTGATCGGTCCCAGCCCCGGCGCCTTCAGCCGCGCCGGATCCGGCGGCTCGCCATGGCCTTCCAGCAAGGGCTTGCCCCAGATGAAGACCAGAAGGCCTGCCAGCATGCCGATGCCCGCCAGGCCAAACCCGGCCCACCAGCCGACGGTCTGGCCGAGCAGGCCGCAGATCACCGCCGACCAGAAGGCCCCCAGATTGATGCCGTAGTAATAGAGGGTGAACCCCGGATCCCGGCGCGGATCGCCCTGGGGATAGAGCTGACCGACGATGGTCGAAATGTTGGGCTTCAGGTACCCAACCCCCATGATGATCAGCGACAGGGCCAGGTAGAAGACGCCGACGAACAGCGGATTGCGCTTTTCAACGGCGAGTTTGTACGTCGAGGGCGCCATCACCACCGGCAAGGGTCCGCCCGCCGGCATGTTCAGCACCTGCATTCCGCCATCGCTGGCGGCCGTCACAGGATAGCAGCCGCCAGCCACCTTCAGACAGACCTTGCGGTCGCCCATCATCCCCTCGGCTTTGAACTCATAGGTCTGGCCGGCGTAGGTCAGGGTCTGCACCGCCGGCTTGCCCTCGATCGCCATGGTGAAATGGCCCGCGACCAGGAGGAGGGCGCCAAAGGCGATCGCCTTGCGCGTCCCCAACCAGCGGTCAGCCAGGAAGCCGCCCAGCAGCGGCGTCAGATAGACCAGGGTGGTGTAGGCGGCGTACTGGCCCTGGCTGAAGTCGTCCGAGAACAGGAAATGTTCGGTCAGATAGAAGATCAGCAGCGCCCGCATGCCGTAGTAGGAGAACCGCTCCCACATTTCGGCGAAGAACAGGATGATCAGGCCGCGGGGATGGCTGCGAAGCTGCAGGATGACCGGGATGCCGGTCGCAACGGTGATAAAGACGCCGAAAACGGTGACGACGTTGAACATAGAGCCCCCAACTGGTTCGCGGGCATGTGATCACGGCGCCGGTACGCGCACAAGCAAGGCCTTTCGCGAGCCCGGAAGGCTTCCTAGATCATAAAGGCGCTGGTGGACCCGACACTGAGGTCGGACGTTCAATGTCTGAGGAGGAACCCGCCATGAAGCTGCCCGGACCCGACCATCCCATCACCATCGCCGCCAACCCCAAGCGGGTGCGCGTGCTTTACGAAGGCCATCTGATCGCCGACACGCCCCGCGCCCTGGTTCTGCGCGAGGCCGACTATCCCGCCGTGCTCTACATCCCGCGCGCGGATGCGGCGATGAACTTCCTGGCCCGCACCACCCATTCGAGCCACTGCCCCTACAAGGGCGACGCCTCCTACTACAACATCGTCCGCGATGGCCGCTTCGCCGAGAATGCGGTGTGGAGCTATGAGGACCCGTATCCGGCCATGGCCGCGATCAAGGATCACCTGGCCTTCTATCCGAATCAGGTCGAGATCGAGGAAGTCGAGATGGAAGCGGGCGAGAACATCCGCGACATCGTCGAGCATACGGATTCCGGGTCAGGCAATAGTCAGCTGGACCATTGGGCGCCGAACGTGGAGTAGGGGCCGAAACGCAGCCCTGGCGCCGGTGACACCCTTGCCCAAGCGTGGTGCGACCCAGTCGCACTCATTTCGGAGACCGCACCAGGGCGCTTTCAAAAAGGTCAGTATCGCCCTCACGCCTGAGTTTGCAGCGGATATCGACGACGCCATCGCGACCGGTGAGGTCGCCTCCACTAGCGAGGTCATTCGCGATGCCCTGCGAGCCTGGAAGCGAACAAGCGAAGCCCAGAGCGTAGCGGTTGAAGAGTTCGGCACGCTATGGCGCGATGGCATCGCGAGCGGCGATGGGGGCGAACTTGACGGTGACGATATCAAGCGGCGGGGCCGCGAGCGCTTGGCCGCTCTGCGCGGCGCGCCACGCTCTTAGGTGGCGCATGTGTGGCAGACGGCCCGAGCGACGGCTGATCTGGATGACATCTGGTTTTACATAGCGAAAGACAGTGTTTCTGTAGCTGACCGGCTGATCGATCGCATCACGGAGCGATGCCATGGCCTTGCCGATCATCCATATCTGGGCGCCGCGCGCCCAGATATGGCGCCAGAAGCGAGGGTGCTAACGATCGGCGACTATCTCGTCTTGTATCGCATCATCGCCGCCGCCGCTGAAGTCGTCCGCATCGCGCACGGTGCGAGGCGGCTGGACGGTCTGTTTGATGAGACCTAGTAGGCCGCCGCCTCGAACACCGGCGTGACATCGCCACGCCAGGAGCCGTGGTAGAGGTCGAGCAGGCGCTGGGCCTTGGTCATGCCGGTGTCGACGATCTCGTACAGCTCATTGAGATAGCCGGTCTCGTCGTTCATGCCGCCGGACAGGCGGTTGCGGCGCTTCAGGCCTTCGCGGGCGATGTCCAGGACGTCCTTGGCGATCTCGCGCACGGTGCGGCCAGCGACGGTGGCGGCCAGCGCAAGGCGGGGCGCGTCATCGCGAAGCTTCGAGCGCTCCTCAATCGTCCAGCCCTTGCACAGGTCCCAGGCGGCGGCCTGGGAGGCGGGGTCGTACAGCAGGCCGATCCACAGGGCGGCCAGGGCGCAGAGCATTTCACGCGAGCCGGTGTCGGCGCCGCGCATTTCCAGATAGGTCTTCAGCCGCACTTCCGGGAAGATGGTCGACAGGTGGTCGGCCCAGTCGTGCAGGTCGGGTTTTTCGCCCGGCAGCACCGGCAGTTCGCCGGCCATGAAGGCGCGGAACGACTGGCCCGAGGCGTCGATGTAGCGGCCGTCCCGCTTGACGAAATACATCGGCACATCGAGCGCATAGCGGGCATAGGTGTCGAAGCCGAAGCCATCCTCGAACACGAAGGGCAGCATGCCGGTGCGCGCGTTGTCGGTATCGGTCCAGACGTGGGCGCGGCTTGAGAGCAGGCCGCTGGGCTTGCCTTCCACGAACGGCGAATTGGCGAACAGGGCGGTGGCGATGGGCTGCAGCGCCAAGCTCAGGCGGAACTTGGCCACCATGTCCGCCTCGGAGGCGAAGTCCAGGTTGGCTTGGACGGTGCAGGTGCGGAACATCATGTCCAGGCCCATGGACCCGACCTTGGGCATGTAGCGGCGCATAATGGCGTATCGGCCCTTGGGCATGATCGGGACCTGATCACGCGTCCATAGCGGCGTGTGGCCAAGACCCAGGAATCCTATGCCCAGTTCGCCGCCGACCTCCGCTGTCTCGGCCAGGTGCTGGCCGATTTCCTCGCAAACGTCGTGGACGGTCTCCAGCGGGCCGCCCGACAGCTCGAACTGACCGCCGGGCTCGAGGCTGACACTGGCCCCGCCGCGTTCCAGGGCGATCAGGGTGTGGCCGTGGTCGTTATCCTCGAACACGCCTTTCCAGCCAAAGCGCATCAGGCCTTCCAGCAGCGCCTTGATGCCGCCGCGGCCCGACTCGTCCTGTTCGTAGGCGATCGGCTCGTGCGAGCCGAGGCGGAAGGGGAATTTTTCGTGTTCGGAGCCGATGCGGAAATCCGCCTCCGGCTTTGAGCCGCTCGCCAGATGGGCGGCGAGGTCTTCGAACGTCAGTGGTCGTCCGTCGTCACGGGCCTTCGCCATGCAGTCTCCCCAAGCCCGCGGGGCGGTCCCCCCGATCCAGCGCGCTTTCCTATGCCGGCTGGAAGTGGGCGCCAAGCCGGCCAAGCTCAAGGGGTTGGTGTAGGGCTGCGAGACAAGGCAACGAAATTGGCTTCGGAAAGGAACGTATTTCACCGCGAAGCACACGAAGGGCGCGAAGTTCATGACGCTGCGGCGAAGCCGCGGGAATCCGATCTAGAAGAGGCAGGATGGCTCTGTTGGCCCTCCCTTCGCGCCCTTCGTGTGCTTCGTGGTGAAAAATGGCGGCTTGGCCGCGCAACTGGCGCCTACCGCCAATCCCCGATCGCGGCCTGGACCAGGGTCAGGGCGCTGATGGCCGCTGTGTCGGCGCGCAGGATGCGAGGGCCGAGGCTGACGGGCGTGACAAACGGCAGGCTGCGCAGCCGTTCGCGTTCGTCGGGCGCGAAACCGCCTTCCGGGCCGATCAAGAGCGCGCAGGGCGACGATTCGCGCAGGGTCTGGATGATGGGCCCGGCGTCGCCGGCCTCGTCGCAGAACACCAGCTGCCGGTCATCTGCCCACCCGTCCAGCAGCCGGTCGAGCTTAATCGGCGCGACGACCTCTGGCACATCCAGCCGACCGGTCTGTTCCGACGCTTCCGTGGCGATCGCCTGCAGCCGCCCGACATTGGTGTGATCGGCGCCAGTGAACCGGGTCAGCACCAGCCGGACGCGGCTGGCGCCCAACTCGGCGGCCTTCTCGATGATGGTCTCCAGCCGCGCCCGTTTCACCAGGGCCACGATAAGGTCGAGGTCGGGGCCGACTGCCTGCGGACGGGTCATCTCGCCCAGCCGCAGCACGCAACCGCGCTTGGTCACCTCGGTCAGGGTCGCGCGCCACTCACCGTCGCGGCCGTTGAACACCAGAACGACGTCGCCTTGGCCCTGCCGCATGACGTTTAGAAGATAATGGGCCTGCTCCGTCGTCGGACGAATTAGGCCGTCATCGCCAAGCGCATTCGGAACGAAAAGTCGTATCATGGCCCTTTAGTAGCGCCCCGCCGCAGGGTTTGTCAGGATGGGCCGTCGGAGTTCGCCTATGTCCAAAGAAGCCTACAAGACCCAGCTCGTCGAGCTGCAATCGGCCCTGGTCCGCTATCAGCAGTGGGCGATCGAGCACGGCCAGAAGGTGGTGGTGGTGTTCGAGGGCCGCGACGGCGCCGGCAAGGACGGGTCGATCAAGCGGATCACCGAACATCTGGCCCCGCGCAACACCCGCGTCATCGCCCTGCCCAAGCCGTCCAGCCGCGAAGCCAGCGAGTGGTGGTTTCAGCGCTACGTCCGCTATCTGCCGGCCAATGGCGAAATCGTGATCTTCAATCGCTCCTGGTACAATCGCGCCGGGGTCGAGCGGGTGATGAACTTCTCCACGCCGGAGGAACAGGAGGCTTTCCTGCGGGATGCGCCGACCTTCGAGCGGATGCTGACCGAGGCCGATATCCATATCGTCAAATTCTGGCTCGACATCTCCAAGACCGAGCAGGATCGCCGGCTGGAGGCGCGCCGAAAGGACCCCCTGAAGGCGCTGAAAATCAGCGATATGGACGGCGTGGCGCAGAAGAAGTGGAAGGCCTATTCCAACGCCCGCGACGAGATGCTGGTGCGCACCCACACCGCCTATGCCCCATGGATCATCGTCCACACCGACAAGAAGAAGCACGCCCGGCTGGCGATCATCCGGCACCTGCTGCAGGTCCTGGCCCCGGCCAAGATCAGCGAAACAGTGGAGACGCCCGACCCGCAGGTGCTGTTTTCCTTCGAGGCCACCGCGATCGAGGACGGTCGGCTGGAGAAGTAGCCGCTCACTGCCCGTCAGATTGATGATAGGTTTCATCATTGCCGTGATGGAGCCAAGGCCATGAAGGTCTCCCGCAAACAGGTGGCGGAAAACCGGGAGCGGATCGTCGACCAAGCCGCGAGGCTGTTTCGCGAACGCGGCGCGGCGGGCGTCGGCGTGGGCGAGATCACCGCGGCGGCCGGACTGACCCACGGCGGCTTCTATCGCCAGTTCGAGTCCAAGGACGCCCTGTTCGCCGAGGCCTGCACAGCCGCGCTGCATGACGCCGAGGCAGAGTTGGCGAGCGCGCTCCAACGACCGGAAGGCGTGAAGGCCTTCACCCAGACCTATCTTCGGACGGAGCATGTGAGCGCCGCCGCCAGCCGGTGCCCCATCGTGACCCTGGCGTCGGATGTGGCGAGAACCGGCGCTGGAGATGATGTGTCCGCACAGACGGCCTACGCCGAGGGGCTTAGGGCCTTCCTGGCCGGTGGAAAAGCCATGCAGCCGGGCGCGCCGGACTGGAACACGACGACGGCGACGCTCGCGGCGGCCATCGGCGCCATGCTGATGGCGAGGGCCGTGGCGCGCGCCGATCCTGACCTCGCCGAGGCGATCGTCGCCAGCGTTCGGCCCCAAGCTTAGCCAGTCGACAAACGCGCCCGTCCATGTTTGATGATCATCGTCATCATTAATTGTGGCGGGGAAGCTTGTGGAGGACGACCAGGGAGCCAGCGCGAGCCAGCGCGGACCGAGGCTGACGTCGATCGACATTCTGCGTGGGCTCGTCATGGTGATCATGGCGCTGGACCACACCCGCGATCTGTTTTCCAACGCCACCTTCGACCCGACCGACCTGACGCAGACCACGCCGCTGCTCTTTTTCACGCGCTGGATCACCCACTTCTGCGCGCCGGTCTTTGTGCTGCTCGCCGGGACCAGCGCCTTTCTCTCCCTGTCCGGCGGCAAGAGCCGGGGCGAGCTGGCGCGGTTCCTGGTCACGCGCGGCCTGTGGCTGATGCTGCTCGAGGTGGCTGTGGTCACACCGCTCGGATGGTCGTTCAACTTTGACTACGGCTTCACCCGTCTGCAGGTGATCTGGGTGATCGGCGCGGCCATGGTGGTCCTGGCGGCCCTGGTTCCCATCGTTCCGCGACGCGCCATTGGCGCCCTGGGCTTGGTCATCGTGCTCGGCCACAATGTGTTCGACGGCCCACACGCCGCCTGGCTGGGCGGTTTCGCCGGCACGTGGAAGCTGCTGCACAACCTGACGCCGCTGCAGCCGTTTCCGCACAAGACGGTCCTGTCCATCTATCCCATCGTCCCCTGGTTCGGGGTGATGGCGCTCGGCTATGGCTGCGTCGGCGAGTTGATGCTGGTCGAACCGCGCCGCCGCGATCGACTTCTGCTTCTCGTCGGCCTGGCCATGATCGCCCTGTTCGCTCTCTTGAGAGCCTCCAACTTCTACGGCGATCCCAAGCCCTGGAGCCTGCAGACGGATTTCGTGCGGACGGCGCTGTCCTTCGTCAACTGCACCAAATATCCGCCGTCGCTGCTCTATCTGTTGATGACGCTGGGGCCGGCCGCCGTTGTCCTGGCGTTCGCCGATCGGCTGCCACGCCTGATCAGCGGCGTCCTGACCACCTATGGCCGTGTTCCGCTGTTCTATTATCTGCTGCACCTGCCCATCCTGCATGGGCTGGCGGTGCTGTTCTCATACGCCCGCTATGGCCAGGCGCCCTGGCTGTTTCACGACATGATGGCCCAGAAGGGCGCGGCCCACCCGATCCCGCCAGGCTACGGCTATGATCTTTGGGTGGTCTATCTGGTCTGGATCGCCGTGGTGGGGGCCCTCTATCCGGCCTGCCGCTGGTACGCCGGCGTCAAGCGGCGGAACAAACATCCATTGCTGAGCTACCTCTGAATCCTCCCGACAGGAGCCCGACATGAGAAGATCAGGTCCAACCCCGCGTTTCCTGGCGGCCACGGCGGGCCTCGTCGTGGCCCTGGCGCTCGTCGGGCCGTCGGCCGCCTTGGCGCAGCCGGCGCCCGTGGCTTCGGCGCCATCGGCTGTGCCGACAACGAAAATCCTGGCGATCGGCCATCTGACGACCAAGTGGACGCCCGAGGCGCGGCGGGCGGTCATGCTGGCCGAGGTGCGTCGGACGGTGGACCTCTACCTCGCCGGCCAGATCGACCAATGGTACATCAAGCAGGACCAGACCGGCGTCGTCTTCCTGCTCAATGTCACCGACCTCAAGGAGGCCCACGACCTCTTAGCTGCCCTGCCCCTGGCCAAGGCCGGACTGATGGAATTCGAGCTGATTCCGCTGGGACCGCTCAATCCGCTTCGCCTGCTGGTGGCGCCGCCCGCGCCATAGCCCCCCGACAATGTGAGACCTGGCGTCGCGTACGGGCATTCCGACCCGTCCCCGGGCGTGCGAACATGGCTCCAACAAAAGGGAGTAGCGCCATGGATTACGTCCGCCTGGGAAACACCGGCCTGAAGGTCTCGCGGCTTTGCCTGGGCTGTATGACCTACGGCTCGCCCAAGTGGCGGCCGTGGGTGCTGGACGAGGAGCAGAGCCTGCCCTTCTTCAAGGCGGCGATCGAGAAAGGGATCAACTTCTTCGACACCGCCGACGTCTACTCCCAGGGTGAGAGCGAGCGAGTCACCGGCAAGGCGCTGAAAGAATACGCCAAGCGGCACGAGGTGGTGATCGCCACCAAGGTCAACGGACCCATGGGCGCCGATCCCAACAACCGGGGCCTGTCGCGCAAACACATCCTGGACAGCATAGACCGCAGCCTGCACCGCCTGGGCGTCGACTATGTCGACCTCTATCAGATTCACCGGTTCGACTATGAGACGCCGATCGAGGAGACTCTGGAGGCGCTGAACGACGTCGTGCGCGCCGGCAAGGCCCGCTACATCGGCGCCAGCTCCATGTATGCGTGGCAGTTCGCCAAGATGCTCTCCACCAGCGAAAAGCACGGTTGGACCAGGTTCGTCTCCATGCAGCCGCAGTACAATCTGGTCTATCGCGAGGAGGAGCGGGAGATGCTGCCCCTGTGCAAGGCGGAAGGGATCGGCGTCATTCCCTGGTCGCCCCTGGCGCGTGGCTTCCTGGCCGGCGGCCGCGCCAGCCCTGGCGAAGGCAATACCGAACGCGCCCGCACCGACGAGTTCGCGCCCCGGCTCTATTATCGCGAGCCGGATTTCGCCGTGGTCGACGCGGTGGGCGAGATCGCCAAGGCGCGCGGCGTCTCCAACATGCAGATCGCCCTGGCCTGGGTGCTGCGCAACGCGACCATAACAGCGCCCATCATCGGCACGTCAAAGGCCCATCACCTGGACGACGCCGTGGGCGCCCTGTCGATCACCCTGACGGATGACGAGGTGAAGGCGCTGGAGGGTCCGTACAAGCCCAAGCCGGTGCTGGATCACGCTTAGGGGCCAGCTTCACCAAACTCCTCATCCTGAGGCGCCCGCGCAGCGGCCTCGAAGGACGCACCGGCGGTGACGTGCGTCCTTCGAGGCTCGGCGCTTTGCGCCGAGCACCTCAGGATGAGGAAGAGGGGTTGGGCCCTCACCCGTCGCTGTTGTCCTCTTCCCGCGAATAGGACTTGCGGCGATAGGAACTGTCGCCGCCCTCGCCCCGCTTGGCGTATTCCTCTTCGCGGGCCTTCTGCTTGTCCCAATAGGCTTGGCCGTCGTGCGGCTTGAACATGGTGCGCGGGGCGCCGTCCTTGGTCACCACGGCAAAGACATTGCCGTGGGCGTCATACATCAGCTTGTCGCCGTTGCTGCGCGTCAGGATCAGGACATCCTTGGGAGGCTTGTCGACGAAGGCGTGGGCCTTGGCCACATAGTCGTCCACCGACTTGGCGTCGAAATCGGCCCCGTCCCGCTGGAAGTGATATTGGGCGCTTTCGTCGGCCGCGTATTTGCGGCTGGAGGCCCAGCGCGGCTTGCCGTGCAGCAAAACCACAGGGTCCTTGCGGTGGTCTTGCTGATCATCCGCGTCGTCCGAGCCTGAACCGCCATCGCGGCCGTAGCGCTGGCTGCTGTAGCCGCCCTGGCCATAGTCGTTCTTCGCCATCCGCGCCTGATCGGCGCCGGAGCCTGAACCGCTGGCCTGCTCCCGCGCCGGCTTGGTCGCTGGCCCGCCATCACAGGCGGCCAGGGTCAAGGCCAAGGCGGCCGACCCCATAAGCGCCGCCCATGCGACGCGAGTCCTCAAGATACCCATCCCACGAGCCCTTCTGCCCTAAGTTGTGCGAACAAACTAAGAACAGGATGCGGGGTTTGTCCAGACCCTTTTTAACGATATGAGCAACCTCAACGGCTGCAAGGGAATCTCGCCAGGTGAGCAAGCGCGTACTGCTGATCGTCGGCGGCGGGGTGGCCGCCTATAAGGCGCTGGAACTGACCCGCCTGCTGCGCAAGGCCGGCGTCGGCGTGCGGCCGATCCTGACCCATGCGGCGACCCAGTTCGTCACCCCCCTGTCGCTCTCGGCCCTGGCCGAGGACAAGGTCTATCAGGACCTGTTCTCGCTCACCGACGAGGCAGAGATGGGCCATATCGAGCTGTCGCGCTCGGCCGACCTCGTCGTGGTCGCCCCCGCGACGGCGGACCTGATGGCCAAAGCGGCCAACGGCCTGGCGGACGATCTGGCCTCTACAACCCTGCTGGCCACCGACAAGCCGGTGCTGATGGCGCCGGCGATGAATGTGCGGATGTGGCTGAACCCCGCGACCCAACGGAACCTGAAGACCTTGCAGGGCGACGGCGTGCGCTTCGTTGGCCCCGAGGAGGGCCCGATGGCTTGCGGCGAATTCGGCCCTGGTCGTCTGGCCGAGCCGGCGGCCATCTACGAGGCCATCATGCTGGCCCTGGCCGGGGTCTCCGGCGCGCCGCTGGCCGGCAAGAAAATCCTGGTCACCGCCGGCCCGACCTCCGAGCCGATCGACCCGGTGCGGGTGCTGACCAACCGCTCCAGCGGCAAACAGGGCTACGCCATCGCCGGCGCCCTGGCCGAGCTGGGCGCCGAGGTGACCCTGGTCTCCGGGCCCACCGCCCTTTCCGCGCCCGCCGGGGTCAAGCGGGTCTGGGTGGAGACCGCGGTGGAGATGCTGGAGGCCTCCAAGGCCGCCCTGCCGGCCGACGCGGCGATCTGCGTCGCGGCGGTGGCCGACTGGCGGGTCGACCAGGTGTTCGGCCTGAAGCTGAAGAAGGGCAAGGATGGCCCACCGACCCTGACCCTGGTGGAAAACCCCGACATCCTGGCGACCCTGTCCGCCTCCGGCCCCGCGCGGCCGAAGCTGGTGGTGGGGTTCGCCGCCGAGACCGATAATGTCGAAGGCAACGCCAAGGCCAAGCTGTCGCGCAAGGGCTGCGACTGGATTGTCGCCAACGACGTCGCCGACGCCTGGGTGATGGGCGGGGATGAGAATGCGGTCTTGCTGGTGACCAAGGCCGGCGTCGACCGCTGGGAGCGGGCCGCCAAGACCGATGTGGCGCGTCGGTTGGCGCTGAAGATCGCCGAGGCCCTCAAATGAACCCGACCGTCGCCATCCTGCGCCTGCCCCACGCCGAAGGCCTGCCGCTGCCGGCCTATGAGACGGCGGGCGCCGCCGGCATGGACCTGCGCGCGGCCGTGCCCGAGCACGAACCGGTCACCCTGAAGCCCGGCGCCCGGCTGGCCGCCCCGACCGGCTTCGCCTATGGCCTGCCGCTGGGCTATGAGGCCCAGGTGCGGCCGCGGTCCGGCCTGGCGCTGAAGAACGGGATCACCTGCCTGAACTCGCCCGGCACCGTCGACAGCGACTATCGCGGCGAGGTGAAGGTGATCCTGGTCAACCACGGCGAGGCGGACTTCGTCATCCGCCGTGGCGACCGCATCGCCCAGCTGGTCATCGCCCCCGTGGTTCAGGCCGTCTGGGCCGAGGTGGACAGTCTGGACGAGACCGCGCGCGGCGCCGGCGGGTTTGGATCGACCGGCGGGCGGTAGCGCCGACCAAGGTCGAGACAACCGACCCGCCGGCGCTCGCCCCCTCCGTCGGCTTCGCCGCCACCTCCCCCGCCGCGCTCCGCTTGCATGGGAGGAGAAAAGATTTGCGCTGACCTTCTCCTCACCCGTGAGCAAAGCGAAACGGGGGAGGTGGCATGGCGTGTAGCGTAGCGGAACGACGTGACGGAGGGGGCGAGCGCCGGCCGAAAGTTCTCCCTCAGCCGCTCACGGTCTCCCGATAGGGATCGGCGGGGTAGACGCCGATGATCTCCAGCTTTTCGGAAAAGTAGCCGATCTCCTCCAGCGCGCGGGCGACATTGGGATCGTCGGGCCGGCCGTCGACCTCGGAATAGAAGAAGGTCGCGGTGAAGGCGCCGTTCTCCATATAGCTTTCCAGCTTGGTCATGTTGACGCCGTTGGTGGCGAACCCGCCCAGGGCCTTGTAGAGGGCGGCGGGAATATTCCGCACCCGGAAGACGAAGCTGGTCACCCAGGGCTGCCCCGGCTGGACCTTCGGGGGCTTGACCGACTTGGTCATCACCAGAAAGCGGGTGGTGTTATGCTTCTCGTCCTCGATGTCGCGCATCAGGATGTCGAGGCCGTAGAGATCGGCGGCCAGGGCCGGCGCGACGGCCGCGCGGGTCAGGTCGGGCTTTTCCGCCAGGGCCTTGGCCGCGCCGGCGGTGTCGCCGGCCGCCTCGGTCTTCACCTTCAGCTTGCGCAGCACCTTGCGGCATTGGCCGAGGGCGATGGTCATGCTGGCGACGGTCTTGATGTCGCCGATCTTGGCGCCCTTGTTGGCCATCAGCTGGAAGCGGATCGGCTTGAACCGCTCGCCGATGATGGTCAGGCCCGAATGGGGCAGCAGGTGATGCACGTCGGCCACGCGGCCGGCGGTGGAATTCTCCACCGCGATCATGCCCAGCTCGCATTCGCCCGACTTCATCGCCTCGAAGGCGTCCTCGAAGGTCGGGCAGGGTCGGGGCGTGTAGTCCGGGAAATGGGTCAGGCAGGCCTCGTGGCCGTTGGCGCCCGGCTCGCCCTGAAAAGCGATCAGCTTGGGCTTACTGCTCATAACATCGTCTCCGCATAGGCCCGCGCCGCCTCAAGCTCAGCCTGGTTGTTGACTTCCATCGGCATGGCGTCGGCGACGGTGGCCCAGATCGATAGGCCCAGCTCCAGCGCGCGGAGCTGCTCCAGCTTCTCGCGCCGCTCCAGGGGCGACGGCGGGGCGGCGGTGAAGAGGTCGAGCGCCTGGCGGCGATAGCCGTAGATGCCGATATGGCGCCAGACCGGGCCGTCGCCGAACAGGGTCGAGCGGGTAAAATAGAGGCAGCGCCCCGTCCGCGCGCCTGGTGGCAGCGCCACCAGCGCCTTGGGGCAGTCCGGATCGGTGCGCTCCTTGGGAGAGCCTTCCATCGCGATCAGGGTGGAGATGTCGCAGGTCGGCTGTTCGACCAGGAGCTCGGCGCAAGCCCGGACGATGCCCGGGTCGACGAAGGGAATGTCCCCTTGCAGATTGATCACCACGTCATGACGGCCATCGGGATCCAATTCGTTGAGCGCCGCGCGAATGCGATCCGAGCCCGATGGAAGATCGGGATCGGTCAGCACGGCGCGTCCGCCGGCGCTCTCCACCGCCCAGGCGATTTCAGCATCACCGGCCGCGATGGCCACCGGTCCGATGTCGGCCTCTTCAGCCTGGCGCAGGGCCCGCAGAATCATCGGCACGCCCCCAATATCCTTGAGCGGCTTGCCTGGCAGGCGGCTTGCGGCCATGCGCGCGGGAATGACGACGATCGGGTGCATTCGAGCCTTGATTAAGCTGAGCGTTTGAATCGCGCCAAGGAAGGCCAATTGGCCGGTTGCGCGAGCGCCGGTAGCGTGTCAGAGACGCGAGCGCAAGGACGGGAACGGGGATTCTCGTCCCCAGGTAACGGACAGGCTTCGAGGGCTGACGGCGGTATGAGCGATCTGACTTTCAACAAAGTCGCCGGCGCGGTGCTGGCCACGGGTCTGGTCATTGTCGGGTTGGGTCAGCTGACCGACATCATTTACAAGTACGAGGCCCCGGCCAAGGCTGGCTACGCCGTGGTGCCGGACGTGCCCGCCGCCGCAGGCGCGGCCGCCGTCGTCGAGCTGCCGATCGACTGGGGCACGGAGCTGCCCAAGGCCGACGTCAACGCCGGCAAGGAAGTGGCCACCAAGTGCCAGGCCTGCCACAATCTTGATCAGGGCGGGCCGAACATGACCGGTCCGAACCTCTGGGGCGTCCTGGGCCGCGCGCCCGGCACCCATCCCGGTTTCGCCTATTCCGACGGCATGAAGGCCTTTGGCGCCAAGCAGCCGATCTGGGACTTCGAGCACGTCAACGATTTCATCACCTCGCCGCAGAAATATATCGACGGCACCAAGATGACCTTCGTCGGCCTGAAGCAGCGTCAGGACCGGATCAATGTGATCGCCTACCTGCACACCCTGGGCTCCAACCTGCCGATCCCGGCGCCCAAGCCCGCCGCCGCCGCTCCTGCCGCCTCCGGCGCGCCGGCTCAAAAAGGCGCCGCTGCCAGTGCTTCGGCCCAAGCCGGCAACAGCGCCGCCGCAACGGCCGCCCCGGCGTCGCCGAAGTAGGCTGAGCAACCTGTCCGGCGAGGATCAGCCGGAGTCCTTCATGGACGTTTACGCCAGGCCGCAAACCCTGGCGCCGGTTACGCGGCGCCGGCGGTTGAACCTGCATGTCACGGGCGAGGGATCGCCGACGGTGATCCTCGCGGCCGGCTATCTGGGGCTGACGATCGATTGGGCGCTGGTCCAGCCCTATGTCGCCCGCTACTGCCGCACCGTATCCTTCGACAACGCCGGGCTGGGGTTCAGCGACCCGGCGCGCGGTCCGCGCACCTCCACAGCCATTGTCGAAGATTTACGCGCGGGGCTGGCCAGCGCCGGGATCGCACCGCCTTACGTCCTGGTCGGCCATTCAGCTGGCGGATTGCGGATGCGGCTGTTTGCGGCCCGCTATCCGGACGAGGTCGCCGGCATGGTGATGGTCGACACCGTTCGAGCGGACTGGGAGCAGCGGCTGTACGGCGGTGTCTGCCCCAGCCTCGCTCAGGATCGGGAAAATTATCGGCTGCTGCTGAAGATGAGCCTGGCCGGGACCCTGACGCCGGATAAGGCCGAGTACGTCGCGCACATACGCCTGCCGCGTCCCGAACTGTCGCCGGCGGTGAACGCCGCCTTTCATGAGATGTGGACACGGCCCGCCTACCTGCGCACGGCCATTTCGGAGAGTCTCAATCTACGCGCCTCGACGCCGGAAGAGGCCGCCGCAGACCGCCGGCCATTGGGCGACACGCCCCTGGTGGTGCTGAGCGCCGGCCAAATCGCTTCGACGCCGATGATCCAGAACGCCCGCCAAGCCGACGGCTGGTTCGACATGCACGATGAGATCGCCGCGCTGTCGAGCCGGGGCCTGCGGCGGACGATCGACTGCGGCCACAACATTCCGATCGAGCAGCCTCGGGAGGTGGTGACGGCGATCCGGGACGTGCTGGAAATGGTCGCCGCGGCCGCAAGCTGATAAATGCTTTTGCAAGGCGGGACGTCAGCCGCTGACGAGGAAACGCAATGAGTCGCATCTTCGGCGCCATCCGCCAGAACGGCTATGTCGTCCGCGACATTCAGGCGGCCATGGACCACTGGATCACCGTCATGGGCGTCGGGCCGTGGTTCTACATTCCCAAGGTCTCCACCGAATACTTCCGCTACCACGGCGTCGACTCCCCCGTGGAAATGAGCATCGCCTTGGCCAATTCCGGCGATCTGCAGGTCGAACTGATCCAGCAGCGCAACGATGCGCCGTCCATGTACAAGGACTTCCTCGACGCCGGCCGTGAGGGCCTGCAGCATGTGGCCTATTGGAGCCGGGACTATCAGGGCGTCTACGACAAGGCCCTGTCGCTAGGCTATCGCGTCGGCCACGAAGGCCAGATCGGCGGCAGCCGCGGCCGGTTCTCTTATTTCGAGACCGAAGCCCATCCTGGCACAGTGATCGAACTCTCCGACATCAGCGGCCGCAAGGGCGAGTTCTTCGAACATGTGAAGGCCGTGGCCGCCGATTGGGATGGGAGTGAGCCGATAAGGGCCGTGGGGTGAACTGACGGCGCGGGCGGGGTGGCGTCCTCTCCTTCGACAAGCTCAGGATGAGGACGACTGAGGCGTCAGTAGAAATCCTCATGCTGAGCTTGTCGAAGCATCAAAGGATTTCGGCCCGCCATAGCCGCCGAAGGAGCCGGCCGCCTAAGCCCACATCCCCATCAGCAGGCTGAAGGCCCGCATATCGCCGGTGGTCGTGCCCGCCATCTTGTTCATGGCGTAGGCGTAGGTGGCGCGGGCGTCCATGTCGATCACCACCAGGGAGCCGCCGTAGCCGCCCCAGAAGATGGTGTTGGGATTGGGCAGGGGCACGATCCCGCCAGCGACGCCGAAGCCCATGCCGAAGCGGGCCGGGGCGTTCAGGATCAGGTCTTCGCCCTCGATCTGCAGCTCCAGCGCCTTGCGGCAGCCGGCTTCGGACAGGAACCGCCTGCCCTTGGCCACGCCGCCATTGGCCAGGATCACGTGGATCTCGGCCACCGAGCGGGCATTGCCCGTCCCGCCGCCGGCAGGGATTTCAGCCCCGCGCCAGGCCCGGGTCGCGGTGGCCTCGACCCGCACAGCCGGGTTTTCCGCCATATTCTTCTGCAGCTCGGTCTGGGCGGCGTCACGCAAGGTCCCGCCGGGCGGCGGCGGGATCAGTTCCGCGACCCGGGCGTCTTCCGAGGCCGGCAGGCCGATGTGGAAGTCCGCGCCCAGGGGCTCGGCGATTTCCTCACGAAAGAAGGTCCCCAGGGTGCGCCCGGTGATCCGGCGCACCACCTCGCCCACCAGATAGCCCTGGGTGATGGCGTGATAGCCGACCGCCTTGCCCGCCTCCCAATAGGGCGCCTGGGCGGCCAGAAGGCTGGTCGCCTTGTCCCAGTCGTACAGGTCTTCCTCGGTCATCGGCTCTTTCCAGCCGGACAGGCCGGCGGAATGGCTCATGAGGTGGCTGACCTTGACGTCCGCCTTGCCGTTGGCCGCGAACTCCGGCCAGTATTTGGCCACTGGCGCGTCGAAATCGAGCTCGCCTCGATCGGCGATGATCAGCGCCACCAGGGCGGTCATGGTCTTGGTGGTGGAATAGACGTTGACGATGGTGTCCTTCACCCAGGGCCGGGTCTTGGCCGCGTCAGCGTAACCGCCCCAGAGGTCGACCACCGTCTCGCCCTCGATGGTGGCGCAGAAGGCGGCGCCCACATCCGCGCCGCTGGCCAGATTGCCCTCGAATGTCTCGCGCACCGGCGCGTAACGGTCCTGGGCGAACCCGGACGACAAACCTTCGGCCATGACGACGTCTCCCCGCTTTTTAACAGGGCTACCTCAACCCGTCGGATATGGCCAATCCCGGACGGGTCGCGCCGTCGATGATCTGCTCCCAGGATTTACCCTGGGCGATCAGGGCCTCGATCGTGGGACCAGCGGCGTTGCCGTACTTGGCCTGCGTCCGCGCATAAATCTGCGACCGCAGCGGCTCCGGCGTCAGCTGTTTGTATTCGATCGCCAACGCCAGCCGATCGGCATGTAGCGTGCGGGCGATCGTCTCCAGATCGGCGCCGCGACCCCTTAGGTCGTCGGCTTTGTTCGCCAACGCCCTGA
>Ga0302311_10001524_pt1 | contig 27276 bp, 26 predicted proteins | sample III_Palsa_N1_3_FD_200449 | JGI IMG/M metagenome (GOLD analysis project Ga0302311, IMG submission 200449) | Peat permafrost microbial communities from Stordalen Mire near Abisko, Sweden - III_Palsa_N1_3 | ecosystem: Environmental > Terrestrial > Soil > Palsa > Peat permafrost | place: Sweden... | reverse complement strand
CCGAAGCCACGCTGGTCTCTCCGGGAATATTCTCCGACCGCGGGAGATCGCTTTCGGCACCTGATGCGTCGTTGCGGGCCCGAATCTCGCGTATCACGAGGCGCTTGAGCCAAGCCGCTTCCGACAGGAATTCGCGATCCGCAACCGACCTCGCCTGGAGTTTCATCTCCGGTGAGACGTGCGTCTTCAAAGTTTCCGCACAACGCATTGGGCCAATTTGGCCCTAAACGTAAGCCGCGCGCTATCCTGCGTTCAGCTCAAAATCGCGCGAAGCCTCAGGGTTCATTCGTCGCGTCGGTCGCTATGCCGGTGGTGCAGGGCCGAGTTTCACTCGATTTGCGGCGAATTCGCCCCACCCCCTTTCGCACCCAAGCGCCAAAATGCGAACACGTGACAATGTAGCCCTAAGCGACCGGAACCACACCCGAGCTCGTTTAGCGTGATTCGCGCTGCATATTCAGCTGGCACCTTGGCCGTCCTGCCGCGTTTCATACGCCTGCGCGATGCGCCGCGTTTCTTCGGCATGGATAAGAACCGATTCAACCGCGAGGTTCGCCCTCACCTCACCGAGATCCGGATCGGCCGGCAGGGCCGCGCTTTCGATCGGCTTGAAATGGAATCCGTCGCCGACGACTATAAGAGCCGCAACGGACGTCCCGCGGCCAACCCTCAAAGGAGACAGCCATGGGACAACAGCAATCAGGCCTTACCAAGCGTGGTGGCGTCTGGCACATCGACAAGCGCGTGGGAGGAGTGCGAATTTGCGAGAGCACTGGAACGGGTGATGTCGCCAAGGCGCAGGAGGTTCTCGCGAAACGTGTCAACGACCTGCGGGAGGCGCGCCTCTACGGCCTCCGGGAAGACCACACCTTTCGAGCAGCAGCGACCAAGTACCTCATGGAATACCAGCACAAGAAAAGCATCGGAGATGACGCCATGCACCTGAAGGCGCTCGATCCCTTCATCGGGAGCTGCGCGCTGAAACAGGTGCATATGGGATCCCTGCAGGCGTTCATCGCGAAGCGTCGGGCGGATGGGGTGAAGACCAAGACCGTCAATTTGGCCCTCGCGGTCGTGCGGCGGATCTTGAAGCTGGCGTCGGGTGAATGGATGGACGAGCGGGGCATGACTTGGCTCGAGACGGCGCCCAAGATCAGGCTCTTCCAGATCGCGGATGCCCGGCCACCCTATCCGCTCTCGGCCGAGGAGCAAACGCTCCTGTTCCAGGAGCTCCCGGACCACTTGGCCAGGATGGCGATCTTCAAAGTGAACACCGGAACGCGAGAGCAAGAGGTGTGCGGTCTCAAGTGGAGCTATGAAGTCCAGGTGCCCGAGCTCGAGACCTCGGTGTTCTTGATTCCCAGCGAGCGGGTAAAGAACGGCGAGGAGCGGCTCGTGGTCTTGAACCGGGTCGCGCGCTCGGTGATCGAGAGCCTGCGCGGGAAGCACGCCGAGTTCGTCTTCGTTCAGGAGTCCAAGAGGACAGCGCCGAAGCCGATACGGAGCATGAACAACAGCGCCTGGCAGAGTGCGCGCGTGCGTGCCGCCGACCGGTGGGAGAAACTCAGGGGCGAGCCGGCACCAGAGGGCTTCAGGCGGGTGCGGGTACACGACTTGAAGCACACCTTCGGTCGACGGTTGCGAGCCTCCGGCGTGAGCTTCGAGGACCGGCAGGACCTGTTGGGTCATCGGAGCGGGCGGATCACGACGCACTACTCGCAGGCGGAGCTCGCGAGCCTGATCGAGGCGGCGGACAAGGTGTGCGGGGCGGAGTCCCGCAAATCTCCCGCAACCACATGGCTTCGTCGCGGGATCGGCTCGTGAGCGAATTGCTAAATGATTGATCGCGATAAAAGTTTGTGGCGCGCCCGGAGAGATTCGAACTCCCGACCCCCTGGTTCGTAGCCAGGTACTCTATCCAGCTGAGCTACGGGCGCGCGGTACAAGACTGGCGCGCCACTCTCGGCACGCAGACATTCTCGGCGGAACCAACAATTCTAAAGGTGAACCCCGCCTTCGTCCAGCGATGCCGCTGCTGAGGGCCGACTAGCCGATTGAGCGGCGGTCCGGAGCGGGCGCCTTCACTGAGCCGCTCTCGATTCGAGAGTCGACTGCGCGTTCGGCGGCCAGCCAGTCATCCCACATATGCCCGGGAGCAAAGCCTCTCTGCTCAGCCTTGTAGTAGGCGAACACGCTGATCTGCCGATACCGGTCTCCGGGACTGAGTTGATTGCTGGACGACGACGGATCACGCCTGCGTGGGCTGGCAGCGGGCGGCTGCTCGGCGGCGGGCTCGCCCCCGGGCTTCGCGTTGCGCCAATGGCGAATTGCAGATCCGCGCTTTTCTCCGAACTCACGCCTTTCGACCAGAACCGTCACCATGAGCTTTCCATCCGTCGCCGCAGAGCGCGGTTTGCGCACGCCTGAGAGGTTATAGCGTAAGTTTATGACGGTTCCGTAGGAGAACGCCGCATTCGCGACATGATGCGCTCAGCGATCGGGATCCATCCGCTTCACCAGTTCGAGGAGGGTGTTCGGATCGATGGGTTTTGTAAAATGATGGTCGAATCCGGCATCGCGCGCACGAAGCTTGTCGCGCTCCTGGCCCCAACCGGTGACCGCGATCAGGGTCAGCGACTGCCCCTCCCGCGTCTGGCGCAGCTGCCGGGCCACCTCGTAGCCACTGATATCCGGCATGCCGATATCGAGCACGACAACACTGGGCCGCAGCGCGCTCACCGCGTGGAGGGCGTCGCGTCCATTGCCGACCACCACGACTTCGTGGCCCTCCATGCGCAGCAGCATGGCGAGACTTTCTGCGGCATCGTCATTGTCATCCGCGATGAGCAGGCATCGTGGTATCGAGTGGTCGAATTGCCGATTGATCATGGCGTGGTTTCAGCCAGCGTGCGCCGATGCTTCAGGGCGTGGGTATCGGCACCCACTGCACAGTGGAGAAATCCGCGCGGCCGTTGACGTCTACTTAGGCCGACTTGCGGCGCGTGGTCTTCCGCGCTGCCTGTCTGGGAACCCGGGCGCCGGCACGGCGCGCTTCGGATGAACCAATGGCGATGGCCTGCTTGCGGCTGGTGACTTTTGCCCCTGAACTTCCGCTGCGCAGAGTGCCGCGCTTCATTTCCTCCATTGCGCGCTCGACCTTGCGCTCGCTCGATTTGCTGTACTTACGTGCCATGACGTACTCCATGCAGCGTCGTTTATCAGACACGCTAAAGGTGCCGCAAGCACCGTGCGCTCACTGTCAGTCTGATCCTTATTGGCGTGTAGGCGAGGGCCATGCGATAGGCGCGGGAGCAGTCGCGGCATCCCAATCCTACACGGCCGCGCGGTCGGCGCCGCGGTTCGCGGCGGCAGCGAGTGCGAGTTCTCTAGAACGAATAGCCGACTGCGGCCACGAACGTCGTCGGGCCAAAGCTGATGGAGTCAGTGCGGACAACGTCCGTTGTAATGGCGTGCAAATGCGACGTCACCCTCGCCCAAGAATACGAGGCCATGAGACTCCAATTCTTCGGTAGACGATAGGTCAAGCCGCCTGTCACAGCTGGTCCAACGGAGTTGCTCAACTCCACACGGGTCGGGCCACCGATGATCGCTTCACCGGCGGGGGTGATGTTGCGATCGTAAAACATGGAGTAATTGACTCCGGCGCCGATATACGGTCGCAACGCGTAGCTGTCATCCAGGAACACATACTCGAGCAGCGCAGTGGGCGCGAGCCAGCGCGAGGTCAAGAGCTGCTGGCCATTGAACGGCACCGTGCCGGCGAGCGTCGCCGGACCCTTGCCGTAAGCCTTGGTCAGCGGCGGAACGCCGAAGGCGAATTCGAACGTGAAGTGTGTCGACAGCTTTCGCAGATAGGCAAGGTACGGGGTCTGTACGTTTTTTACGGTCGCGCTCAGGTCCTCGCCCGGCGGAATGTAAGGGCCTGCCAGATAGCCTGCGCTGGTGTGAAAGAAGACCGCATAGGCGCCAACGCGAAAGGTGTTGTCCGGGACCTCATCCGCGAAGGCCAGCGAGGCGGTCAGGGTCAGGCAGGCGGCGGAGAGCACGCGCGGGGCGAATTTTGTCATGGCCTATTCCCTTAGAATTGGCTGAAGAAGGTACGCGCAGCCACATCGCAGAACGGTTCCACGGAGGAGTGGTAGCTCGGTAGCAGCAACTCCTCTGCCTGAGTCAGTGTCAGGCTACCGCCCGCAGGGGACGTGTAGTAGGCCAGCTGAGCGGCTACGGCCTCTTGAAAGGCGGTTTGGATGGGCGCGAAGGGTCCCGCAGGCGTTGCGTTGACGTCCAGCACCGTGATGAGGCCGGCCGGCAACGCGCTCCAGAATGCCGCCATCGTCTCGGTATTAACGCTGAAGAACACCTCCGGATCCTGATCTCCGCCGCACAGCAGCGTCGGTGAGTTGGGCGCCCAGTTGCCGTTGCGCAGGTCGTTTTTGTAGAACGCGAGTCGCAAGGTTTGCGTCGGTGGCGCGGCGGCGAGCGGCACTCCGGCGGCGGGTGTTGGCACTGCGCCGTCCGGATTGGATGCCGCATCCAGGGCATAGCTGACACGGTAGTCATTGTTGATCAGATACGGTGAGCCGAACCCCGCATCGAACAGCGGTGTGTCGGGATTGGTCGGGTCAGCGGGCACGGCCAACGCCCCAGTCAGGATTGCCGACAGCGTTGGGTTATTGGGCACCGTCACCACGGGGGTCGTGCTGTCGAAGAGCGCCGTCTCGGGCAGTTTGCCAGTCGAGATGAGCGTGCCGATAGGGGTAGCGCTCGGCAGCAGAGTATCGATGCCGGTGGCGTAGGTAGCCGAGTAGACATCGGTCGTCGCGGTGTAGATGTTGCCGTAAGCGTGCTGATAGCTGGTCGTCACCAGGGGCGTGAACACTGTTGAGCCCAAACTGACGCTGCCGAAGAATTCCGCATCCCCGAAAGCTTCGAGGGCAAAAGGTCCGGAACCGTGCGCCGCGGCCGTCACGGTCTGACCGGCGGCTTCCAGGGCGCGCTGCGTGGCCATCGCCACGTGGCCTCCCTGCGAGTAACCGGTGACGAACAGCTTGCCGCTGTCGCTGGTTGCCGCGGACATGGTATTCGGCAATGCCGTCCGGGCCGCGGTCAGGGCGTCGATCATCTCGCCCGACTGCTGTACGGCATCGAGATAGGGGTGATAACCCAGCGTTGAGATATCGTAACCGGCGTAGTTAGGAGCTACGACGATATAACCTTGGGCGGCATAGGTCGCCGCCACTATCACGTTCTCGCTGTTGGTCGGAGAGGGCGTGACCGTGTTGGTGATGTCCGCGATATTGCCGGTCTTGTCGGTCCACGTGCCATGCGCATAGAGCACGATCGGCCGCGGCCCCGAGCAGGCGGGCGCTGCCCCCGTGGGCACCATCAGCGCGCCGGAGGACAGCGTGGTCTCGCCGGATGCGCCGACAGTCCAGAACTTGATGTAATAGAAATCGACACCGCAAGTCGGCACGCCGGTTATCTGAACCAGCTGCGCCGCGGTTGCGTTGGCCGACAGCTGGGCGGCAAAGCTCGCGGCGTTCAGGGAGGCGATCCGCAGCGGCGGGTCTTCGGACAGCGTGCCGTGGGTCGTCGAACTCGATACCGCCGACGTCGTGGAATCGGATCCGCACGCCGTCAGTAACACCGCGGCCAAGGCCGCGCCCCAATACCTGTGCATTGTGAACATTTCACCACCCCGGTGACCCATCATGATTGTGGCGGCGGGCCCCTGGCCGCTGGGCGCGCATTCTACTCCTGTTGCGCCTGCCACAGCACCACGTGCCGCGCTGCTGCCGGAGTTGTAGGTCTGAGCCGACATTCGCGTCCTGGATCAGTCGCGCCGATAAGGCTGGAAGGCGGATAATAATAGTGCGGTCACGATCAGCGCTGTGACGTGGTACCACAGAACGGTGCCGTAGCCCCCGCTCGAGTGCGCGACTCCCCAGGAGGTCGCAAAGGGGCCGAGCGAAGCACCGGCGCCAAAGAAAGAGAAAAAAGTCCCGTAGATTCGGCTGTATTCCCGCATTCCGAAGTAGCGCCGCACCAGGTAGGCAATCACATCCGACTCACCGCCGACCGCCAGACCGATTCCCATTGCCGACACCAGGGCGCCCCAGCCGGTAGCCCCGAGCGCCAGCGCGGCGATGCCGGCGATCGGGGCCAGCAGGAAACCTTGTGATACGCGCGGGGCGAAGAAACGGTCCAGCAGAAAGCCCGATGACACGCGCCCGACGATCAGCGTGAGCAGCATGATGGCCTGCGTATGGGCCGCGAGCTGTGCCGACACCCCGCGGCTGGTCAACATTGGAACCAGATTGAGTTGCGCGCCCTGCAGGCTCAGGCCGAAGAGGAAAAACGTCACTGCCATGAGCCGGTACTGCGGCGAGGCGATCGCCTGGCGCAGTGTCATGCCCGTGACCGGTGCGCCACGCAGGGCGGTCGTAGCCGGCTGGCCATCGACGCCCAGTCCGACACTGGCAGGCGTGTCGCGCAGGAGCAGGAACAGCACTGGCAGCGTCAGGCAGGCGACGATGCCGGCGACAAACAGATACGCATTGCGCCAGCCATACAGATCGATGAGCCGCTGTACCAGCAGCGACCATCCATAACCGCCGACCCCGACCCCTGCCAGGGCGATGCCGAGCGCGAGCCCAAGGCGCCGATTGAACCAGGAAGAGATGATGCGGCTGAAGGCGACTTGCGTCGTGCCCATGCACAGCAGGGCCAGTGCGCCGTAACGCAGCCAATACCCGGGAAGCCACGAACTGAGATTATGGAACGAAGCGACGATGCCCACTTCGACCAGAAACGAGAGCAGCACGATGCGCCGCGCGCCGAAGCGATCGCACAGAGCACCGATGAGCGGTGCCGTGGTCAGTCCGCACAATCCTGCCACGAGGGGGCCAAGCATGATCTGCGGCGTCGTCCAGCCCATCTCGAGCGACAGTGGCGCGGCGAACAGGCTCGTGATGGTGGTCACGAGCACCGAGAAGCTGCACGCGATCCCCAAGGCCGCGGCACCGGCAACTATCCAACCGTAAAAAAGACCGCCAGCCTGCGCGGCGGGAGTCATTTGGGAAACGAGGCGAAGCGGTGCTCCGGGTCGTGCAGTATCCGCAACCGCTCGAGCCGCGCCGCGGCCGCATCGGAAAAATACCGCGCCGGGCGGCGCGCCATGTTCTCATCGTTGAGCTTGCTGCCCACCGCCAGATGCTCGAGGCGTTTCATCTGATCGACTACCCAGCGCTCCATCGGCGCATCATCCGCCTCATGGTCCCACACCGAGTAGCAGGCCAGGTAAATGTTGCCCTGAATCGACAGGGCCATGTCCGGCAGGGGTCGCAGCGGCCCCCAGTTCCACCAGAAAATGTGCGAGTGCGCCGAAGGCAGACCGGCGAACAGTTCGCGCATCAGCGGCACCAGCTCATCGGCGCTGGCATCGGTATAGATATTGTCGGCGGCATAGCGTTTGCCGTCGGGGTCCGCGCGGCTGGTCATTTCGAGGCGCTCTTCCATGCTGACGGCGGCAACCTCGCGCCTTCGCTCCGCGCGCGGCGCGCAAGGGCAGGTCTCGAGCAGTTCGAGCATCTGCCGGGCCTGTGATTCGGAATCGGCAAAGGCCGTGGCATTCACGAACACGCGCGGCGTGGCGCGCTTGCCGGTGCCATCATGGCCGTAGGAGCCAATGATGAACTCCAGGTTTTCGGGTATCCGCGGCGTGAGCTCCATCGCCCAGCGCAGCACCGTCTCCAGATGCTCGAGTTCGTAGGCATAGGAGCTGAATCGTATGATCGCGGGCAACGCGAAGGTCTTGAGCTCGAAGCGGGTGACCACGCCGAAGAAGCCGGCTCCGGCGCCGCGAGCGGCCCAGAGATAATCGGAATTCACGGACTCATCCGCATGGATCAATTCGCCCTGCGCATTGACCACCTCGATGGCCGCGACGTTCGAGCAGGCGACCCCGAACTGCCGCGCATTCCAGCCCCAGCCACCATTGAGAAGGTAGCCGCCCAGTCCGACCGAGCGATGATGACCGGCGGGGAACATGCGCCCGGCTGCGCGCAGTTCGCGATTCAGATGCCAGCCCTTGGCGCCCGGCCCCACCCAGGCGCGCGCACCGCTGCCGTCGATCGAGATCTCATCCAGTCGGGAGACATCGATCAGCAGCACATCATCCCGCAGATGCGAAGCCGACCAGCCGTGGCCGCCCGAACGCACGGTGACCTCAAGACTGCGCTCGCGCGCGAGCTGTACGGCAGCGACCACATCCTGCGCGCTGTCGGCCAGCACGATGGCTGCGGGAAATCGGGCCGGGGTATTGGCGCGCCAGACCGATGCGCGCCGCGCGGCCTCGTAGTGCTCGGCGCCGCGCCAGAGGATTTTCTGCTTGAAAATAGGCCTTCAGTCCCGATAATTCCCGCAGCGGGGAGTTTCCCTTAATGGCAGTGGCCGGCGCAACTGGCGCCGATCGTGCGCGCTCGGGGTGCCTGCGTTATTCTCGCCGCCTCCCGGAGCTCAAGCGGTATGAAGTACAAGGACTATTACGCCAGTCTCGGTCTCGAACGCGGTGCCAGCGAAGAGGACATCAAGAAGGCTTACCGGCGGTTCGCGCGCAAGTATCATCCCGATGTCTCCAAAGAGGCCGGCGCCGAGGAGAAGTTCAAGGAGATCGCTGAGGCCTACCAGACGCTGAAGGACCCGCAGAAGCGCGCCGCCTACGATCAACTGGGCGCTCACGCGCCCGGTCAGGACTTTCAGCCGCCCCCCGATTGGCGTCAGCAATACAGCGAGTCGCCTTTCGCGGCAGAGGATCTGGACCTCTCGGATCTGTTCTCGCACCTGCACGCGGCCGGCGCCGGCGGGCGCGGCACGCGCCGGTCGATGCCCGGACAGGACTATGAAATCGCCGTCGCGATCACGATCGAGCAGGCCTTCCAGGGGACGCAGATCGATCTGGACCTCAATATGCCGGAGTACGACGCGGAGGGCCGGCTGCATCGCACCCCGCATGTCTTCAAAGCCCGTATCCCGAAAGGCGCCACCGATGGTCAGCGGCTGCGGCTTCCCGGCAAGGGCGGCAAAGGGCTCAATGGCGGCCGTAACGGCGATCTGTATCTAAATATCAGCCTGCGGCCGCATCCGCTGTACCGCGCCACCGGCCACGACCTGTATCTGGATCTGCCACTCGCTCCCTGGGAAGCGGTGCTCGGCACCGCGGTAGAGGTCCCTACCCCGGGCGGTGTGGTGCGACTCAAAGTCCCACCCGGCACGCAAGCCGGGCGTCATCTGCGGCTGCCGAATCGCGGACTGCCCAAGCCCAAGGAAGGCCAGGGGGACCTGTACGCCATCGTGCAGATCGTCGTGCCGAGCGTGGTCGGAGAGACCGAGCGCGACCTGTACCAGAAACTGTCCAACGACTCGGCGTTCGATCCGCGCGCGCACTTCGCCACGGAGGCTGGCCATGCAACTTGAAGTGACCGAGGTACTCTGGTTCGAACAGCACGAACTGTCGCTGCCGGAACTAGCTGAACTGTCGGGATTGCCGCCGGCGCTGCTGGAGGAGTTGCTCGATTGCGGCGCCATCGCGCCGCTGAAGCTGCAGCGCGTGCGGACGGAGCTGCGTTTTGGTTCGGCGGCGCTGCGTACGGCTCGCGCCGCGGGCCGCCTGCGCGCCGACTTTGAGCTCGATCTGCAGGCGCTGGTACTGGCGCTGGGTCTGCTGGAGCGGGTGGCGGATCTCGAGGCGCAACTAAGAGAGCTGCGGGCGCGGCAGCCGCAGCCGATCCTGTAACGAGCCTCTAAGGGCCGGTCAGGATTTCAGGGGTAGCGCGCCCAGCATCAGCGCGGCGTCTACATCACCTTCCGCGGCCAGCCAATCCTCGGCCTCGTGTCCGGGCTCGAAGCCGCGCCGTTCGGCACGATAATAGGCCGCCTGGGCGATCATGCTCCGGCGCAGATCCTGGTCAATGAGTACCGCCGGGACCGGACGGCTCTTCGATTGCGCGGTTCGAGTCGTCGTGCGCGTTGCACGGGACGTCGATGTCGACTGCACTGGCATATTCACACTCCTGGTAGGTCATCACGAGAAGGCTCTGATCTTCACCCGGTCGACTCGGAAGAGCAACGGCGAAATCGACACTTTGATCAATCGATTTCGATCGACCAGCTCACCTCCGGACCGAAGTTAGGCTCGGGCGCGGCAGTGGGTCAATCTGTCGCGGCTAGAGGTCAGCGATCCGGCGGCCGCCCGGGAACTTGCAGTTCAGCCATTGAGCCCCATGTACGAAAGACTGGAGTAACGCCATGGATTACCTGCCAAGCGGCTTGACGATGTGGTCGCGCGCCTGTGCGCTGATCGATGAAGCGGAACGGCGTCATCGCCGATTCTTTGAATTAGTGACCGCGCGCTCGCAGCAACCCGCCTGGGAGCCGCCGGTGGACATATTCATGCTCGACCGCGAGCTGCAGGTGCTGGTCGCGCTGCCCGGCGTACGCGCGGAGGACATTGCAATCGAACTGACATCGGATGGATTACGGGTAAAGGCGGCAAGCCGTCCGCCGCGGCTGGCGCATCAGGCGCGCATCCTGCGGCTGGAAATACCCTACGGTCGCATGGAGCGGCGCATCGAGTTGCCGCCGGGCCGCTACCAATTGCTGGGCCAGGAGCTGCTCGACGGCTGCCTGCGTATCCGCCTGGTCGGAGAGTGGTCATGAGCGATGCAAAGGAAGAAACCCCACTGATCGCCGGGCCAGTGACCGCCGAGGCGGCTCCCGCCGTGGACACGGACAGCCTGATCATCCTCACGCTGCGCAATACCGTGCTGTTTCCGCAAACTGTGCTGCCGATCGCGATCCGCAATGAGCGCACGATCGCGGCCGCCCAGGAAGCCATCAAGTCGCAGCGCAAGGTCGGGTTTGTCCTGCAGCGGGACCCTGAAGCCGATGATCCGGCGCTGGAGGGACTGCATCGCGTGGGCACGATGGCGAGCATCGTGCGCTACGTGACGGCCCCGGATGGCAGTCATCACCTGATCTGCCAGGGGGAGGAGCGATTCAGCGTGCGCGATTACACCGCGCGCGAGCCGTTCATCACCGCAAGGGTCGACCTGATGCCCGAGCCGACCCTGATCAATCCGGAAATAGAAGCGCGGGCGATCCGCCTGCGCGAACTCGCCATCGAGGCGCTCAAGCTGCTGCCGCAGGCGCCGGGTGAGCTGGTCGCGGCGCTGCAGAATATCGAATCCTTCTCCACGCTGGCCGACCTGATCGCGAGCTTCCTGGATATCAAGCCGATCGAGAAGCAGCAGGTGCTCGCGACGCTGGACATCCGCGAGCGGCTCGATCTGGTGCTCGAGTTCGTGCGCCAGCGGCTCGAAGTCATCCGCATCTCGCACGAAATCGACGAGCGCACCAAGGGCGCCTTCGACGAACGCCAGAAACAGGCGGTGCTGCGCGAGCGCATGAACCAGATCCGCAAGCAGCTGGGCGAAGATGACGAGGAAACCTCCGACATCGCCGGGCTTAAGGCCGAGCTCGCCAAGGCGGGTATGCCGCCGGACATTGAGGAACACGTCAAGGCACAGATCGCCCGCCTCGAGCGCACCGGCGAGGCCAGCGCCGAATACTCGATGACACGCTCCTATCTCGAGTGGTTGCTGGCCGCTCCCTGGTCGAAACTGGACAAGGAAGAAATCGACATCGAGAAGGCGCGCCAGGTGCTGGACGAGGATCACTTTGGCCTCGATCCGATCAAGCGCCGCATCATCGAGTTCCTGGCCGTGCGCAAGCTCAACCCGGAAGGCCACAGTCCGATTCTGTGCTTCGTGGGGCCGCCCGGCGTGGGCAAGACCTCGCTGGGGCAGTCGATTGCGCGGGCGCTGGGACTTAAATTCGTGCGCGTCAGCTTAGGCGGGGTTCACGATGAAGCCGAGATCCGGGGGCACCGGCGCACCTACGTGGGCGCGTTGCCGGGCAACATCATCCAGGCGCTGCGCAAGGCCGGTACACGCAATCCGGTCATGATGCTCGATGAGGTCGACAAGGTATCGGCCAGCAGCCAGGGCGATCCGTTCTCGGCGTTGCTGGAGGTGCTGGATCCCGAGCAGAATCACACCTTCCGCGACAACTATCTGGGCGTGCCATTCGACCTGAGCAAAGTGCTCTTTATCGGCACGGCGAACATGCTCGATACCATGCCGCCGCCGCTGCGCGACCGCATGGAGATCATCCAGCTGTCGGGCTACACCGAAGAGGAGAAACTGCAGATTGCGCAGCGTTACCTGGTGCGCCGTCAGCTGGTGGCCAATGGCTTGAAGCCCGACCAGGTGGTGCTGAGCGATGGCATCCTGCGTCGCCTGATCGCGGACTACACGCGGGAGGCGGGGGTTCGCGGCCTCGAGCGGCAGATCGGCGCGGTGCTGCGCAATTGCGCGGTGACGATCGCCGCCGGCCTGTCCGGTCCGATCGCCGTGAGCGAACAGGACCTGGTGCGCATACTCGGTGCGCCGCGCTTTGAGAACGAGGTGGCCATGCGCACCAGCGTTCCGGGCGTGGCCACGGGACTTGCCTGGACACCGGTGGGCGGAGACATTCTCTTCGTCGAGAGCAGCCGCGTGCCCGGCAGTGGGCGGCTGATCCTCACCGGCCAGCTCGGCGATGTCATGAAGGAGAGCGCGCAGGCGGCCATGACACTGGCCAAGGGGCACGCGCGCGAATTGGGCGTGGACCCGCTGATATTTGAGAAATCGGACGTCCACATCCACGTGCCCGCCGGCGCCGTGCCCAAGGACGGGCCAAGCGCCGGTGTGTCGATCTTCGCCTCGCTGGTGTCGATGCTGACGCAGCGCACGGTGCAGCACGATGTCGCCATGACGGGCGAGATCAGTCTGCGGGGGCTGGTGTTGCCCGTGGGTGGCATCAAGGAAAAGGTGGTGGCGGCCGCCCGCTCCGGCATCAAGACCGTGATCCTGCCGGCGCGCAATCGGCGCGACTTCGATGACATTCCGGCCAGCGTGCGCGAGACCATGCGCTTCGTGTGGGCGGACAGCGTCGAGGATGTCATCGCGGCGGCTTTCGAGGGCGGCCTCGCGCACAGAAAGTCGGTTGGAAAGTCGGCCAGAGGCAGTGGTGCCGCCAAGCGCGGCGCCGCCAAGCGGGTCAGCGCGGCGCGCTCGGCCCGTCAGCGGCAATCTGCCGCGCGAGAAATTCGATTGCGAGCCGATAGCCCTCGATCCCGAGACCCGTGATGACGCCGCGGCAGGCGGCGGCGAGAATGGAGTGCGACCGCCAGGTTTCATCCCGCCGATAGATATTGCTGATGTGGACCTCGACGATGGGGCATTCGCACAGGCGCAGCGCGTCGAGGATCGGCACGGAGTGGTAGCAGAAGGCGGCTGGGTTGATCACGATGCCGGCAGCGCGTCGCGCCTCATGCAGCCAGCCGATCATCTCGTGCTCGGCGTTGGTCTGGTGACAGACCAGTTCCAGCCCCAGTGGGCCGGCCGTGGCGCGGCACAGGGTTTCCACATCGGCCAGCGAGTGGTGGCCGTAGAGTTGCGGCTCACGCTCTCCGAGCAGATCCAGATTAGGCCCGTTCAGCAGATAAACGCGTGAGCTCATCGATCGCGGCAGGTTGATTAAGCGGCCGAAATACTAGCACAGCACACCCCGGCGGAGCCGGTTCAGCGGCCGCCGGGTGCCAGCGCTTCGAGCGTCGCCCAGCGCGCGTAGCCAGTCTCCAGTTCCGCTGTGATATCCGCCAGGCGCTGTAACTGGGTTTGCAATTCTTCGGCGCCGTCGCGGTACAGAGAGCTATCGGCGAGTCGCGATTCGATCTCGGCTTTCTCGGCTTCGAGCCCCTGCAATCGATCCGGTAATTCGGTCAACTCACGCTGCGCCTGGTAGGAGAGGCGCGCGCCCCGGTTGGCCGGCCGTGACGCGGACATTGCCGTCGGCGCGGGCTTTGCGGGCTGCGCTGCCGCGTCGCGTTGATCCCGATAATTCTTCCAGTCGCTGTACCCGCCGACAAAATCGCGCACTACGCCCTCGCCCTCGAACACCAGCAGGCTCGTGACCACGTTGTCCAGGAAGGCGCGGTCGTGGCTTACCAGCAGCAGCGTGCCGGGGAAGTTGGCGATGAATTCCTCGAGCAGTTCCAGCGTCTCGATATCCAGATCGTTGGTGGGCTCGTCCATCACCAGCAAATTGGCCGGTTGCGCGAACAATCGCGCCAGCAACAGCCGATTGCGCTCGCCACCCGAGAGGGCGCGCGCCGGGGTATTGAGCTGCTCGGGGCGAAACAGAAAATCTCGCAGGTAGCCGGCCACGTGCCGTGACTGGCCATTCACCACCACGTGATCGTTGTAGCCGCCGACGTTGGCACTCACCGAGGCCTCGAGATTGAGCTGCAGCCGCTCCTGATCGTAGTAGGCAATCTCGAGCCTGCTGCCCTGGCGCACTTTGCCCGCAGTGGGTTCGAGTTCGCCGAGCAGGGTGCGGATCAGCGTCGTCTTGCCGGCCCCATTGGGTCCGACCAGTCCGATGCGATCGCCGCGCATGATGCGCATGGACAAGTCGCGAATGACGATGCGTCCGGCGAATCCGACGGACAGGTTTTCGGTTTCGAAGACCAGCGATCCGGACTCGCTGATCGATGCGGCTTCCAGTTGCAGACGGCCGCCGCGCTCGCGGCGTGCGCGCCGCTCCGAGCGCAGTGCGTAGAGCGCGCGCACGCGGCCTTCGTTGCGGGTACGGCGCGCCTCGACGCCCTGGCGGATCCAGGCCTCTTCCTGGGCGAGCTTTTTGTCGAACAGCGCCGCGTGCTGGGATTCCACGGCCAGCTGCTCCGACTTGGCGCGCTGGTAGGCCTCGTAGTTGCCGCGAAAGGCGGTCAGATTACCGCGGTCGAGCTCGACGATGCGCGTGGCCAGGTGATCGATGAAAGTGCGATCGTGGCTCACGAACAGCACCAGCCCCCGAAATTCGAGCAGGAAGCGCTCCAGCCACTCGATGGTGTCGATGTCCAGATGGTTGGTCGGCTCATCGAGCAGCAGGATCTGCGGATCGCTGACCAGCGCCCGGGCCAGCAGCGCGCGCCGCCGCGTGCCGCCGGAAAGCTGGTCGAGTTGCGCGGCGCCATCCAGCCTCAGGCGCGAGAGCACGGTGGCGACGCGCTGAGCCGTAGACCAGCCTTCATCGCTTGCGCTCCCGGCCCCGCTGTCCGTCAGCGCGGCGCTGAGCCACTCGGCCAGGGGCACCGGAGTGAGTACGCTGATGTCCTGCGCCAGGTGTCCGAGGCGCGCGCCGCTTTTGATCCAGACGACCCCTTCATCGGGCTCGGTTTCGCGCAGCAATAGCCGCAGCATCGAGGATTTCCCCTCGCCATTGCGCCCGATCAGTGCGATGCGCTCACTTTCCTCGAGTTGCAGCGATACCTGATCGAGCAGCGGCCGCGATCCGTACGCCAGACTCACCTTATCCAGACGCAGCAGCATGGTCCGGCATTGTAGCGGCTGACGTTGGACGGGCGCGGAGCGCTATGATTCGCCGGGAGCCGACTCTCGAACAATAACGTGGGGCCGCCAATGTCATCGACGGAAAGCTGGAGCCCGGCGCAACGGCACGTGGTGCTGGCCAGCTATCTGGGCTGGATGCTCGACGCCTTCGATTTCTTCCTGGTGGTGTTCGTTTTCCGGCGCATCGCCGGCGACTTTGGCACCGACGTCAAGAACGTCACCTATGCCCTGTTCCTGACCCTGGCGATGCGGCCCGTGGGGGCATTTCTCTTCGGCCGACTGGCCGACCGGTATGGCCGGCGGCCCGCACTCATGGCAAGCGTGCTGGCTTACTCGGTCATGGAGCTGGCCTCCGCCTTTGCACCGTCATTGAAGGTATTCCTGGTACTGCGCGCGCTGTACGGCATCGCCATGGGAGGGGAGTGGGGCGTGGGCGCCTCGCTGGCGTTCGAGTCCATTCCGGTGCGCTCGCGCGGCATCGTATCGGGACTGTTGCAGGCTGGTTACCCCAGCGGCTATCTGCTGGCGGCAGTCGTCTACGGCTGTTTCATCGATAGGATCGGCTGGCGCGGCATGTTCATGGTCGGAGCCGCGCCGGCGCTGCTGCTGCTCTATATACGCAGCAAGGTGCCGGAATCGGAGGTCTGGCGCGCCGGCCAGACCGCGAATCTTCAGCAGAGCTTATGGACCGGACTCAAAGGCCATTGGCCGCTGGCGGCCTATGCCATCCTGCTGATGACGGCCTTCAACTTCTTCAGCCACGGCACGCAGGATCTGTTTCCGCACTTCCTTGAAGTGCAGCGCGGATTCTCCAGTGGCACCGTCTCGTACATCGCGGTCGTCTACAACCTCGGCGCCATCTGCGGCGGCTTGACCATCGGCGCGCTCTCGAGCCGAATCGGCCGGCGCCGTGCGATCGCACTGGCCGCGGGCGCGGCGCTGATCGTGTTGCCGTTCTGGGGTCTTGCGACCGCGGCTGTGAGCATCGCCATCGCCGCATTTGCCATGCAGTTCATGGTGCAGGGTGCCTGGGGCGTGGTGCCGGTGCACCTCAATGAGCTCTCACCGCCGGCGTTGCGCGCCACCTTTCCAGGCTTCGTCTATCAGCTTGGCAACCTGATTGCTTCGTACAATGCGCCGCTTCAAACCATGATTGCCGAGAGCCACGGCAGCGTGTCACAGCCGGATTTCGCCTTCGCCCTGATGCTCGTTTGCAGCGTCGTGGCCGCGACATTGCTGGTGCTGGCGCTGGTTGGGCCGGAACGGCGCGATGTGCGCTTTGATGTCCAATGAGGTATACTTAGCATCGGTGTTTGTTGATTGCGCGGTTCGGTTCGCGCTCCCTCCCTCAAGCCCATCGCAGCCGGTGCCATTGGCGCCGCCGATTTTAACCCAACTTAATTTGCGCCCAACCGAAGCCGCGTCATGCGGCCAGGCCGTTTGGAGTATTGATTTGTTCACTGATTTCTCACTTTGCCCGGAGCTGCAGACCGCTATCCGGGAGCTTGGCTTTACCGAGCCGACGCCCATTCAAACCCGCGCCATCCCGATGGCCCTCGAAGGGCGCGATCTGCTGGCCGCGGCCCAGACCGGTACCGGCAAGACGGCCGCCTTCGCGCTGCCGCTGCTCGAGCGGCTGCGGACCAGCGGCGATGGCTCGCCCCGTCCGCGCGCGCTCATTCTCGTGCCGACACGCGAGCTCGCCGCCCAGGTCAGCGATACGTTCCGGGTATTGGCCCGGCATCTGCCGTTGCGCGGGGCGCTGATCATCGGGGGCGTCAGCCCCAAGCCGCAGCTCCAGGCGCTGGCTGCGGGGGTGGATGTGATTATCGCAACGCCCGGCCGGGTGCTCGATCACCTTCAGACACGGGCACTGGATCTCTCGGGCATCCAGGCCCTGGTGCTGGATGAAGCGGACCGCATGCTGGACATGGGTTTCATTCAAACGATACGGCGAATCGTCGCCGCATTGCCAAAGCAGCGGCAGACGATGATGTTCTCAGCGACGCTGCCCGAGGAAATCCGTTCCCTGGCCCGCAGCTGGCAGCGCAATCCGGCCGTCATCGACGTCGCGCCGCGCAACACGCCCTCGGAGCTGGTTGATCATCGCGTCTATCACGTCGAAGCCTCCGCCAAGCATCCATTGCTGCGGCGCCTGCTGGTCGACGGCGGCATACGTCAGAGCCTGGTCTTCACCCGTACCAAGCACGGCGCCAACAAGCTTGCCGAACGCCTGGGTAAGGATGGTCTTTCGGTGGCGGCAATCCACGGCAACAAGTCCCAGGGTGCCCGTACCAGGGCGCTCGATGACTTCAAGCGCGGACGAATCCAGGTGCTGGTGGCGACCGACATTGCCGCGCGCGGGCTCGATATCAGCGAGCTGCCGCACGTGGTGAATTTTGAGCTGCCGCATGTGCCGGAGGATTACATCCATCGCATCGGCCGCACCGGCCGCGCCGGCTCGAGCGGGGAGGCCATCTCCCTGGTGAGCCGCGAGGAGCGCGATCGGCTGGGCGCTATCGAGAGACTGCTCGGAAGGCCCATTTCCGTCGCTGCCTGATCGCGCCGCGGGGATTATGTCATCGCTGCGCCGGGAATTTTCGCGATTGCTGTCGCAAAAAACCCTCAGTTGTTAGGGCCCTGCTTTCGGTGGTATAGATGTTGGCGCGTATGGCCAGCAACACCGAAATGACTTCGCCGCAACGGGCTGTGATTGGCTACAGCTCTGCGCGGCTGATGGAATATTCGGAGCAGTATCTGCAGCTCGCCGCGCAGGCTGGCGCCTGCGAAGAGGCGACCGTTGCCACTCGCCTGATGCAGGACGTCCCGCTGTACCGCTCGTGGGAGCAGTCGCACGGGCGGCTCATGCGTGGCGTGGCAGCGAGTCGCCGCCGCTCGCATCAGATCGTCGAACTCAAGAAGATCAGCTTTCTGACCCTGCATCGCAAGGCGCCGTTCGAATACCTGCGCGATCGACGTGTGCAGGGCCACGCGCGGCGCACGCTCGTGCGAGCGCTGTTTGGCACGCACGAGTACACCCAGTGCATTCTGCGGGAACACACCGCCTACCTGAGTTCGGCGGCCACGTTCTTCTGCACCGACTCGCTCTGCGGCGATCTGATGCGGGACGAGGCCTTCAGCGAAGGCCTGGTTCACTACCAGGATGCGTACAACGAATACTATCGCGCCTACTGCGATTCGCTGCTCGCGCACCAGACTGGCGACACCTCGCCGCTCGAATCGCTGTTGCCCTACCTGCGGTACCAGCTGAAGATCATTCGCGATCACATGCTGGCCGGCGCGCCGCAGGAGAGCGAGTTCACGCAGTTGCAGTCGCTCTATGAAAGCCTGGGCGATACGCAGAAGCTGCCCATACTGCGCCAGCAGTAACCCTCGCCAACCCCATCCAGCCAGTCGTGGCGGCTGAAATATATGCCGGCTGCGCTGCAAATATTGTCAAAGCGCGCGAGTTCCCCCGCGCCAACATACTGATTGAGCACACTCGAGTCGTGGCACAGCGATTGCAATTCATCAATTGGATTGCCAATGCCCGCTTCCACTCCACCCAGAGGAATTCCCATGCCGAACAACAATCCGCACGGACACAATCAGTACACCAAGCGCGATCAGACCTCCAAGCCCACTCAGCCTGGCCAAGCCGGTGAGCACCAGGGGGGCGAACACAAAGGCGGCGAACATGCCGGCACGCGTCCCTCGGAGCCATCGCACTCGGGCACCGATTCGTCGAACGCCGCGGCACCGGCGGCGCAGCCGGCGCCGAGCGGTATCTCACGGCGCGGATTCGCCTCGATGGACCAGGCCACGCAGCGCGAGATTGCCAGCAAGGGCGGTCATGCCCAGGGCCGGGCCAACAATCCCGGCAACTTTGCCAACGACCGGGACAAGGCCCGCGAGGCGGGTCGCAAGGGCGGCGAGGCGCACGGCACGAACCGGCAGTGAGGGAATTCACGCCAGCGTGTGAAAAACGCGCTGGACGTCCTCCTCCTGCTCGAGTTTGTCGATCAGCTCCAGCGCCTCGGTGGCCTGCGCTTCGGGCAATTCCATGGGGGTAGCACAGACGAACTCGTGTTCGGCCGACAGCGGCACGATCCGTCGCGCCTCCAGTGCCTCCTGCAGCCGCCCGAAGTTCTCGAACGCACAGCGCAGCACCAACTGCGGCTCTCCCTTCTCGCCGCTGCTTTCCCCCATCTCTTCAAGCCCGTGATCGATCAGGTCCAGCTCAAGCTCATCCTGGTCGATGCCGACCGGATCGAGCCGGAAGACGCCCATTTTCTGGAATTGAAAGCTGACGCTGCCGGTGCTGCCGAGATTGCCGCCGTTCTTGCTGATGACGTTGCGCACGTGCGCGACGGTGCGCGTTGGATTGTCGGTAGCGGTCTCGATCAGCAGCGCGATGCCATGCGGTGCATAGCCTTCATAGACGACTTCGTGATAGTTGGTCGCGTCGCGGCCGCTGGCGCGCTTGATGGCTGCCTCGACCTTGTCCTTGGGCATGTTGACCGCGCGCGCATTCTGCAGCACGCGGCGCAGCGTCGGATTCGATGCCGGATCCGGGCCGCCGGCCTTCACCGACATGTTGATGTCCTTGGCGACACGCGCGAACTGCTTCGCCATGCGGTTCCAGCGTGCAAACATGGCGTGCTTGCGGACTTCGAAGATGCGGCCCATGACTACTCCGGCGCCTGCGGCAGCTCGAGCGGGATCAGAATGATGCCATCCGCGACGCGTGCCGGCACGGGGATCAGGAATTCCCCCAGGCACACCCCCGAGGTGCATTCCCCGGTGTCGATCGAGAAGTGGGCACCATGTGCGTAGCAGACGATGTCGTGACAGTCAGCGGACAGGAATCGATCCTGTGCGAAATCAAGCGGGCGCCAGTTGTGCGGACAGGAGTTGATGTAGACGCGCACCTGCTGGCCGCGCCGCACCGCGAACAGCCGGTCTTCGCGGTGGTGCGGCAGGAAGCCGCGCGCCTGGCCGTCTGGAATTTCCTCCAGGCGGCACAGCGCGCGCTCGCCGCCGCGATTCGGTTCCGCGGACTCCAAGGTCAGTGCTTATCGCCCCCCGGCGACCACTTCTCGGTGAAATTGAACAGATAGATCTGCGAAGTCTGCTGGTTGGCCGGGATGTAGCGCGGCTTCCAGTTGTCATCGTGCAGATCCATGTCCGAATCGAATTCCATGAGCCCGCCGAAGGGACTGTTGAAGTACCAGAAGTTGTTAGAGCCCAGGATGTGGCGCCCCGGACCCCAGAATGACTTGTAGCCCTTCTGGACGAAGTTCCAGCCGGCCTTGAGCATGTCGCTGAGATCAGGCACGTGGAAAGTGAAATGCTGCAGTCCCGGCCGCGGTGCCTTGATCAGAAACAGGGTGTGGTGCTCGAGCGTGCCCGCGGGCCGCATGAAGGGGCCGAGATTCGTGAACACATCAACGGTGCGAAATCCGAGCCGCTGGGTATAGAACTTTTCCGCCTTCTCGATATCGGGCGCGAACAGCACCACGTGCGACAGCGAACAGATGGGGATGGGGGCATCGTCGACCGCTGCAATCGCATTGACGGCGCGATGTGATTCCATGCCGGGAACATTAAAGTATCTCGGCGCACTGAACTTGCGGCGGCGGCTCAACTGGAAGCCAATCGGATAGCCGGTGTCATCGAGCGAGCGCAGCACGCCATCGCTGCCGGCCTTGACCTCCCGATCACGACTCAGCTCCGCGCCAATCGCCTCCAGCGTCGACTGGTCGGCAACGCCATAAATCTGATCGCGGATGTTGGGCGCGGCTGCAATTGGCGCCGGCAGGCCGGCATCGCCGGACTTGCGCACCACCGCGCAGGTACCGTCGAGCGCCTCGAACGTGGCGCCGCTGGGCGCCGAATCAACCTTTTTGAGACCATAATCGGTCAGGTACTTGAAGCAGGCATCGAGATCATCGACGCCGAACACCAGAGCCTCGGGACCCAGAATTTTCAAAGTCACCTCCATCGTATTGGGGGCGATTCTACATCGCCGTGCTGCCGCTGACCGGGGCACAAATTTATGCCCTCGCAGCAGCTGGATGCGGCGGCGGCCGGTATCGGGTGTAGTTGATCAGGCCGCGCGCGTGGCGAGGGAAATCTTGGACTGGCCGCCAGACTCCATGACCAGGGGCGCGGGCTGCGGCACGCGCACGAACAGTTCGAGCGGCGCCGGAGCGGCTTCCCGCGGCAGAATAATTTGCGCCGGCGCCGCAGCGGCGCTCGTCGGCCCGACACTTGCGGCTTGCGCCGCTTCCGCCGCCGCCGCTTCTGCCGCCGCCAGATTGGCGTTCAGCGCCGCGAGTTCCGGCGGCGGAGCGCTCTCCTCGGGCGTCACCAACCAGCCGCGCTCGCGCAGCGCGCGTCCGAGACTGGCGCGGCTCGTGAGTACCGTGAAGGGCACCGCGACAATCATGCCGGCGAGCACCGGGATCATCCACCAGATGAATTTCGGCGCCAGCGTCAGAATGGCGGCGCCCCAGACGAGCCCGAGCATGAGATGCCATTTGTGCCGCACCAGGCCTTCGCGCCAGCTGATGCCGCGATCGCCGCGCGGCTGCGCATCCCAGCCGACGCTGCGGCCAAATAGCGCGCTGACCACGAAGGTCGTATGAAACAACATCATCGTGGGTGCCAATAGCATGCTCATGAGCTGCTCGAAGAGCACGCCGCCGAGGATTCGGCGCGCGCCGCCGTACGCTGCGCGCAGGCGCGAGTCACGCAGCGCCAGGAAGGTGCCGAACAGCTTGGGCATGAACAGCATCACCGCGGTCATGCTCAGCACGGCGGCTATTTCGCCGTCGCGGTACTGTGGCCATGCCGGGAACAAGGTGTGTGAGCCAGGCTGGAAATACTGATGCCCCATGACTGCCTGGATGCTCGTGAGGATGGAGCTGACGATCAGCACCACGAACCACATGGGCGAGGTCGCATAGCCGAGCACACCGGTGAGCATGTGCAGGCGATTGAGCCAGTGCAGGCCCGGCAGCGTCATGACGCCCAGGTGCTGCAGGTTGCCCTGTGCCCAACGACGGTCGCGGGCTGCATAGTCGATGACGTTGGTCGGCACCTCTTCCCAACTGCCGGCGATGTCCGGCACCAGCCAGGTGGCGTAACCGGCGCGGCGCAGGAAGGCGGCCTCGACAATGTCATGGCTCATGATCTCCCCGCCGAAGGGCGGCGAGCCCGGCAGGCGCGGCAATGAGCAATGATCGGCGAATGCACGCAGCCGGATGATGGCGTTGTGCCCCCAGTAGTTGCTTTCACCGAGCTGCCAGAAAGTCAGGCCACTGGCAAACAGCGGTCCGCTCAGGCGCACTGCGAATTGCAGCAGCCGCGCGAACAGTGTTTCGCGCCCCGCCAGCAACGGCAGCGCCTGCACGATGCCGACCTTCGGGTGATCGTCCATCATCTGCGCCAGCGTGACCAGCGCCTGGCCCGACATGATGCTGTCCGCATCGAGCACGATCATATAGTCGTACGCGCCACCCCAATTGCGCACGAACTCGGCAATGTTGCCGGCCTTGCGACCGACGTTGTCGGTGCGGCGACGGTAGAAGAGCCGGCCGCTGGCGCCATGACGCGCGACCATCTCCCGCCAGGCCTGCTCCTCGAGCAAAGCGATCTCGGCACGGCGCGTGTCCGAGAGCACGAAGAAATCGAAGCTCATGGCCTGTGGCATCCTGGCGAGCGAGTTCCAGATGGCATCGAGGCCGGCAAACACGCGCACCGTGTCCTCGTTATAGATGGGCGAGACGATGGCCGTGCGGCCCTTGAGCGGTCGCAGCGGATCGCCCTCGGGATGCAGCGCTGCCGGATCCCGGCCCGCCAGCCGTACGGCGAATCCGGCGACTGCGGTCCAGAAGGCGCCTGACATCCAGATGAAGAGCACCACGAACAAGGCGAGCCCGGTGAGCTCGAGCGGCCCGAAGCCGTTCGTGCGAAGAATATCGAGCATCAGGAACCCGCCGCCGAAGGCGGTCAGGAATGTCAGCGTGAAGAATGCAGCGCGACGCCAGTGCGCCTGGCGCAGGAGCCATTGCTCCGTTGGCCTGCTGTCCTTCAGGGCGTCCATAGATAGGTCCAGGTCTCCGTCAGGGCTTCGCCATATAAGGTCAAATAGCACCGCAGGTCCGCAGGCTGTGTTCCCTTCGGCGCGATCCGGAAGGACACTCGCCACACGCCATTTTCCGACAATCGCTGCACCGACACGCTATCGACATCCGCATTGTGTGCATTCAGTTCAGCCTTGACGGGTTGACTGGGACCGAGTGTATCGAGATCACCGCCGGCAAAGTCAATCAGCACACGCCGGGAATTATCCGAGCGTCCGCGGACCGCGCTGGTGCGTGTCGCAATCGAGCGACCGCCAGGCGGCAGCCGATCCGAATCTCCATAGGCCGACAGCAAGTACATGAAACTCGCCGGCTTGTGCGGCACCAGGTGTGCGGACGGCACCCAGTAGCTGACGATGTTGTCGTGGATCTCCTCGTCGGTCGGGATTTCAACCAGCTCGATATTGCCCTTGCCCCAGTCTCCAAGCGGAGCGATCCAGTAGCCCGGCCGCCGCTGATAGTGGGATTCCTCATCCTGGTAATGCGCAAAGTCCCGATCGCGCTGGGCCAGTCCGAAGCCGCGCGGATGCTCGTCCGAAAAGCTCGAGACGCGCAGCGATTTCGGATTGACCAGCGGCCGCCACAGCCACTCGCCGCCGCCGGTTTGCATCAGCAGGCCATCGCTGTCGTGCACTTCCGGCCGGAAGTCGTCGAACTGGCGCCGGTGTTCCTCGCCGTAGAGGAACATGGATGTCATGGGCGCGACGCCGAGCTTTTCGACGTTCTTGCGCGCGTACAGCGTGGCAGTGACTTCCACGTCCGTGGTGGCACCCGGGCGGATCTCGAATCGGTAAGCGCCGGCGAGGCTCGGGCTGTCGAGCAGCGCATACACGGTCAGGGTCCTCTGGACGGGGCCCGGACGGACCAGCCAGAAATCGCTGAAGTAAGGGAACTCCTCGCCGTCCGTGGTGGCGACATTGAGCGCGAGACCGCGCGCCGAGGCCCCATAGCTCTGACCGCGCCCCAGCACGCGAAAGTAGGAGGCGCCCAGGAAGGCGATTAATTCGTCCTTGTAGTCGGCGGTCTGCAGCGGGAAGTGAACGCGCAGGCCGGCATACCCCAGGTCCGCGGGCAGGTTCTTGGCGATCGCGGCGTTCTTGCCGAAGTCGAACTGCGCCGGGTTGTATCGGACCGGGACCACACCCTGGTCGGTAACCTCGTTGACGTTGACCCGTTTGTCATAATTTGAGCCGCGATGGAAGAACTCGACCTCGAACAGCGACTGGTTGCGCCACAGCGAGCTGTCGGGGCGAAAGCGGATGTCCCGGTAGTCGTCATAGCTGATCTTGGCGAGCGACTCGGGCAACTTTTCGCCGTTTTCCCGATAAGGCTGGTCGGCTCGCTGCTGCGCCAGGCGCTGGATCGAGTCAAAACCGAAGCTCACCACCGGGGCCGGCGGCGCGGGGCGAGGGCGGGGCGGGGCGGCGCTCGAGTGCTGGAGCACCGCTGCGACGACCGTTACGGACAGCAGTAGCCATTGGTGAGCCTGCACGCCTTGTTCCCCAGCCCTAGATCACGTTGTCCAGAATGCCAATCCTACGCGGTTCTGGTGGCCGGTTCGCGCCGTCGACGCTGTGCGTACACCCAGGTGAACTCGGCGCCGAAGAGGAAAATCTGCGCCGCATAGTACAGCCAGAGCAGCAATACCAGCAGCGATGCCGCGGCCGCATAAGCGGAGGTGGTGGCGCTGCGGCCCAGATAGTAGCCGATGGCAAGCTGCCCCAGGCTGAAGAGCACGGCCGTCACGCAGGCACCGCGCCAGACATCGCGCCAGCTCAAGGAGACGTTGGGGAGGAACTTGAAGAGCATGGCGAACAGCACCGCGTAGGCACCAATCGATAGCGATAGGTTCAGCGCATGCAGCAGCAGCGCCTGCTGCGCGAACATGCGCGAATGCTGCACCAGGGCGGAAAGGCCGACGCTGACGATCAATGAGATCAGCAACAGGAAGCCGAAGCCGAGAATGAGTCCAAAGGCCAGCAGTCGCGTCCGGATCAGCTTGGTGTAGCCCGAGTGGTCGCGCTTCGGCGCGCGCCAGATGCGGTTCAAATCATTCTGCAGCTCGATGACGACTGAGCTCGCTCCGATCAGCAGCAGCACGATGCCCACCAGCGTCGCCAGCACCCCGGTGCCGATATGCGCGGTGGCATTCAGCAGTCGCTCGACCGCTTCGGCACCGATCGGTCCGATCAGCTGCTGGAATTGCGCCACCACCGCCGTGCGCGCCTGGGTGGCGCCGAACACCACTCCGGCCACGGCACTGGCAATGATCAGCAGCGGTGCCAGCGAGAACGCACTGTAAAAAGCCAGCGCCGCACCCATGCTCGGCGCATTGTCCGCCAGCCAGGCCTGTCCGGCATGCCCAAACAATGCAAGGTGTCGTCGCAATTTCGACATGGGTGGAGCTTAAGCGAGCCATCCGAAGCCGCAATCGGAGTCCGCGGCTGAGCGCGGGGATGAAGTCCTACGCCAGGGGTGCGGCGCTGAGCAACACGAATGCCATGCGGGCCGGCGAGTTACCGCGGTTGATCCAGGCGTGGATGGTGCCGCGCTGAACCACCACATCCCCGACATTCAGGCTGACGATTCGTCCTTCGTCCAGTTCCAGATCGATCTCCCCGGCCAGCACGATGCCGTAGTCGAGCGACTGGGTGCGATGCATGGGTGAGCGGTGGCCGGGGGCCATCTCGACGATGCGCAGCACGCTGCCATTGGTGCTGGCGAGTCCGGTGTCGCGTTCGGCACCGTCGGTGCTGTCCTGGTTGTCGCAGGGCCAGGACTCGGTGCTCCAGATCTTGTTGAACCATGCCGTGTCGTTCGGTACCGGCTGCGCGCGCAGCCGCCGCTCGCTCTCGACGATGGCCCGGCCCTGCGCATCGTGCCCAGTCACGATGCGGCGAGTCGTAAAGCTCATCAGCGCGGCGCCATACGCAGCGCGCCGTCGAGCCGGATGGTTTCGCCGTTGAGCATGCTGTTCTCGGCGATCTGCACCACCAGTGCCGCGTACTCCTCAGGTCGGCCCAGGCGCGGCGGAAACGGCACCTGCTGCCCCAGCGATGCCTGCGCGGCCTCGGGAAGTGCCGCGAGCAGGGGGGTATGGAAGATCCCGGGCGCAATCGTCACCACGCGAATGCCCGAGGAGGCCAGTTCGCGAGCCATCGGCAGTGTCATGGCGACGATGCCACCCTTGGAAGCGGAGTAGGCGACCTGTCCGATCTGGCCGTCGAAGGCCGCGATCGAGGCCGTCATGACGATGACACCGCGTTCGCCTTCCGCGTTCGGCTCGTTGCCCTGCATCAGCAGTGCCGCGGCCTTGGAGCACAACAGGGTGCCGATGAGATTGACCTCGATCATGCGGCGGAAGAACTCGGCGCTCATGGGCCCTGCGCGACCGATCAGCCGGCTGGCGGTGCCTATCCCCGCGCAGCTGACTGCCAGGTCCAGTCCTCCGAATCGATCGCGTGCCTGCGCCATGGCGGCCGCGACGGCGGCCTCATCGGTGACATCACCGGCAAAGAAATGCGCCCGCGTTCCGAGTTCCGCAGCCGTGGCCGCGCCCTGGGTAGGGTTGAGATCGAACAGCACCGCCT
>Ga0302311_10001522_pt1 | contig 27302 bp, 23 predicted proteins | sample III_Palsa_N1_3_FD_200449 | JGI IMG/M metagenome (GOLD analysis project Ga0302311, IMG submission 200449) | Peat permafrost microbial communities from Stordalen Mire near Abisko, Sweden - III_Palsa_N1_3 | ecosystem: Environmental > Terrestrial > Soil > Palsa > Peat permafrost | place: Sweden... | reverse complement strand
GGCGGTTGGTCGCCGCGACGATGATGATGCCTTCATTGGCCTCGAAGCCGTCCATCTCGACGAGCAGCTGGTTGAGCGTCTGCTCGCGCTCGTCATTGCCGTTGCCGAGCCCGGCGCCGCGATGGCGGCCGACCGCGTCGATCTCGTCGATGAAGACGATGCAGGGCGCGTTCTTCTTGGCCTGCTCGAACATGTCGCGCACGCGGCTCGCGCCGACGCCGACGAACATTTCAACAAAATCCGAGCCCGAGATGGTGAAGAAGGGCACGCCGGCTTCACCCGCGATCGCGCGGGCGAGCAGCGTCTTGCCGGTGCCGGGCGAGCCGACCAGCAGCGCGCCCTTGGGGATCTTGCCGCCGAGGCGCGCGAAACGCGTCGGATCCTTGAGGAAATCGACGATCTCCTGCAGCTCCTCGCGCGCCTCGTCGATGCCCGCGACGTCGTCGAAGGTGACCTTGCCATGCTTCTCGGTGAGCAGTTTTGCGCGCGACTTCCCAAAACCCATTGCGCCAGAGCCGGCGTTCTTCTGCATCTGGCGCATCACGAAGAAGGCGATGCCGAGGATCAGCAGGAAGGGGAGCGCCTGGTACAGCAGCAGCAGCCACACGCTGGTCTGCTCCTCGGGCTTAGCGCGGAAGCGCACGCCCTTGGTCTGCAGCCGCTGGACGAGCTGCGGATCGCCAGGCGAAACGGTGTTGAAGCTCTGATCGTTGCCGATCTTGCCGCTGATGTTGTTGTCCGAAATTACCACGTCCTTGACGCTGCCGTCGTCGACCTTGGCGAGGAAATCGGAATAGGCGATCGTGTCGCTGGCGCGCGCGTCGCGCATGCCGCCGTCGAACAGCGAGACGAACAGGAACAGCGCGCCCACGATCGCGACCACGACGAGCATGTTCTTCATCCAGGCATTGCCGCCATTGCCGCCGCCCTGGGGTTCCTTGTCGTCGTTCTGCATGGTCTTCCGATCGCCTGGATGTGCTCAGTATGTAGGCGGAGACGTGTTAATGGCAATGGAACAACGTCGATCAGGCTGATCGATGCGGCGGGGCGGGGGAGAAGGTCCAGCTGGTGCCACCCCGGGCGAGCACGCCGGCCAGTGTCGCGGTGCCGCCGGACGCCAGCACCGCCATCAGGTGCGCAAGCCGGGGGCCGTCCGGCGAAGCGCCGAAATGCACGGAAAACAGCCGGATCAGCGTGCGTCGGCGGAGCTCGTGCGGCGCCTCGCCTGGGGTGAAGACAATGGTCTTGCCGTCGATACGGATAGCGTCGCCGAGCAGTCGGTCGGCGAGGACGTCGAGCGCGGCGTCCGCGTCGCGCAGATGATCCGCCGAGGCCGCGACTCGGGCGGGGTCCAGCCACGGCGTGTCTGCGAGCAACCGGCGCGCGGCGGTGCGACCGAATCGGGGGTTGGCGTTGGAGGGATCGAGCGCAGGCACGAAGCCCGACGCGGCGACGATCGCGTCGAGCTCGATCTTGCGCCAGCCGAGCAGCGGGCGGAGCAGCAGCGTCGCCGATCCGTCCGTCAACGGGCGCGACGGGCGGATGCCGCTCAGCCCCGACAGCCCAGCACCGCGCGCCAGCCGCATCAGCACGGTCTCGGCCTGGTCGTCGGCATGATGCGCGGTGAGGATGGCGGCGAGCCCCTCCGCCGCCGCCCATTCGGCGAGCGCGGCATAGCGTGCGCGCCGCGCCTCGCCCTGCAGGCCGTCGCCAGCAGCGGCAACCGAGACGCGCGCGACGCTGTGCGGGACGCCGATCGCCGCGGCGACGTCGGCAGCGGTGCGTGCCTCCGCCGCACTGTCCGGCCGCAGTCCATGATCGACCGTCATCGCCCTGACCGGACCCGACGCGGCGGCGGCCGCGAGGATCAGCAGTGCGAGGCTATCGGGGCCGCCTGAAAAGGCGATCCCGATCGGGGATGCGACCGGCAACCCCACGGAGCCGAGCAGCGCATCGCGATCAGCTAGGAAGCGGGCGCGAGTCTCCGGCTTAGGCGCCGCATTTGGCATCCGCGCGCCCCTGCGCGACGCGCGCCTTCAACGTCGCATTGGCGGTCGCACCATAGACGTCCTGGAACTCGCCGTAAGCCTGGCAGGCATCGGCCTTCTTGTTGAGCCGGACCAGCGTCTGGCCGAGATAATAGAGACTGTCGGGCGCACGATCGCCACGCGGGAACTGCTTGTAGCTCGCGTAGAAGGCCTTGGCGGCGTCCGAGAGCTGGCCGTCGTCGAGATAGGCGCGGCCGAGCAGATTCTGCGCATAGCTGGCGCGCTTGCTCTTGGGATATTTGGTGACGACCTGCGTCAGCTGCGCCTCGGCATCGGCGTAGCGTTTCTGCGACCATAGCGAATAGCCGAGCATATAGCCGTCTTCCGCGGGATCGCCCGTCTTGACGAGTGCGGGCGGGGGCGCAGCGGCAGCGGCGGGCGCGGCGTCGCCGGCCTCGTCGCCCATCGTCGGTGCGGGTGTCGCCGCGGGCGACGTTCTGCCGCCGACAGGCTTGCGCCCTTGCGGCCCGAACGGCACCACCGGCTGGTCACCGCTGCTGGCGGCGGGTGGCGCGCCCTGCGCCCCGGTCGCCGCAGCCGCGGCACCCGACGCGCCGCCCTCGATCGCGTTGAGCCGATAGTCGGTATCGCCCTTGAGCTTGGCGAATTGCTGTTCGAGCACGGTGAGCCGATGGTCGTTCTGTTCGGCTTGGTTGGTGAGCGATTGCACCTGCTGCTCGAGCGCGCTGACGCGCCCGGTGAGATCGGAGAGCGGAGACCCCGCGGGCGTGCCGACATCGGTGGGCGGGGCGGCCTGCGGCGCGATCTGCGGCTCGAAATACTCCGGATTGCCGCCGGGGAAGACCTTGCGCTGGACCGCGTGCATCTGCTTTTCGAGCACGTCGACGCGGCGGGGCAACGCATCGTCCGATTGGGCGAAGGCGGGCGCGGCGGTGCCGGCCAGCAGGAAGGCGATGATCGCCAGGCGCATGGGCATGATCCCTTGAGGTGTTCGCGGCATCCTATCGCAAAACGCGGCTGTCGCCACGATGAAGCGTCAGGGTTGCGTCTGGGGCGCAGCGGCGTTGCCGTCGGCGGCGCGGAAGGCGGACGGCGTGCTGCCATCGCCGCTCGCGGCGGGCGACGTCGCGGCAGCGTCGTCCGACGCCGCTTCGCGCGTCGAACGGCTGCGTGCCGGCGTTCCGGTCGCGACCGCAGGAGTCGACGCCGCGGCCTTGCCGGCGCCGTGCGACAGCAACGCGTCCGCCTTGAGGCTGACATCGGAGAGGTGCTCCGCCGGCGCGCCGAGCGGCGCCACCGGCTGGCCGCCGACGGTGACCGCCAATCCCTCGGGCTTGCCGGTGCGGATAACCGGGTCGACCGCGGTGGCGGGAACGTCCCAGCTCTTGCCCTCGTCGAGCGTGCCGGTGAACAGCGTCGCGCCGTGCCGCTCGGAGACGTTGAACCAGACGGGCTTGAGCGCGGTGAGCCGGACCGCGCCGCTGACGGGGACGGGAACCGCCGACGTCGTGGTGGTGGATGCGGCGGCAGGCACGGCAGCGTTGTCGGGCGCGCCGCTCGCATCGCCATTGGCCGCCAGCCGGGCGCGCGCATCGGGGGCCTCGCCGGTCAGGATGCCGCTGCGCCAGATGCCATAGCCCGCGACCAGCAGGACCGCGATCGCCAGCGCGACGAAGGCGAGCAGGCGGGGCGGCAGCCGCACCGGATCGGCGGGCTCATAGGGTTCGTAGGTGGCGCGCGGCGCGCTGCTGGCGGAGCGGGCGAGCTCGGTACGAAACTCCTGCGACAGCGCGACCGGGTCGAGATCGACGGCACGCGCGTAGGATTTGACGAAGCCCGCGCTGTACGGCGCGGCGGGCATCCCCTCGAGCCGGCCGTCCTCGATTTGAACGAGCAACCGCACCGGGATGCGCGTCTGCTTGCCGATATCCTCCAGCGTCTGGCCGCGCGCCTCGCGGGCCGCGCGCAGTTGCGCGCCCACCGTCGTCGGCGTGCTCGCCGTCCGCTCGCTCGTGTCGTCCATTCCGTCTCCCTGCCGGGGCCTGCACCCACACGCTGCGCCACGCTACCGTCGCTTTCTCGCAACAGGGCCGGGACAAAGTCAAATGTCGCGAGGCGGGTTTTATGAACAATGCGTTCGAGCGTGCGCCAAGCACGCATGATCGAACGACTTTATCGGTTCAGAGCAATGCGACCTCATGATCGGTCGCCCAGCTTTCCATCCGCTGGCGCAGATCGCGCGGGCCCGCCGCAAGCCAGGCGGGCATCGCCTCGCGCACCGCGCCGACGTCGAGCGAGCGGATCATCGCCTTGATCGGGCCGACCGCGGCGGGCGTGATCGAGAGGCGATCGATGCCGAGCCCGAGCAGCGCCATCGCCTCGAGCGGCTTCCCGCCCATCTCGCCGCACACGCCGACGGGGACGCCCGCAGCCTGGCAGGCGGTGACGACGCGCGAGAGGAATCGCAGGATCGCGGGGCTCAGCCAGTCGTAGCGTTCGGCGAGCCGCGGATTGCCGCGATCCGCGGCGAACAGGAACTGCGTCAGATCGTTGGTGCCGATCGACAGGAAATCGAGTTGCGGCAACAGATGATCGAGCACTTCGGCGAGCGCGGGCACCTCGAGCATCGCGCCGTAGCGCACCGCGCCCGCCACGCTCTTGCCGCGGCCGATCAGCCAGGCGCGCTGCTCCTCGAAGATCTTGCGTGCATCCTCATATTCCCACGGTTCGGAGACCATCGGGAACATGACGTGCAGCGTGCGCCCCGCCGACGCCTCGAGCAGCGCGCGCGCCTGCGCCTTCATCAGCGCGTCGCGGCCGAGCGCGAGCCGCAGCGCGCGCCAGCCCATCGCGGGGTTCTCCTCGCCCGACGCGCCCTCGACCTTCATATAGGGCAGCGCCTTGTCGCCGCCGATGTCGACCGTGCGGAAGATCACCGGACGGTCGCCCGCCGCCTCGATCACATCCTTGTAGAGCCGCTGCTGATGCTCGCGCTGCGGCAGCGTCGCCGAGACGAGGAACTGGAATTCGGTGCGGAACAGCCCGATGCCGTCGGCGCCCGTGACGTCGAGCTGGGCTGCGTCGTCGCGCAGCCCGGCATTGACCATCAGCTGGATCCGCACGCCGTCGGTGGTCATCGCGGGTAGGTCGCGCAGTGCCGCGAACTCGGCGCGGCGCTTCTGCGTGACCGCGAGCTTGGCCTCGAACGCCTCCTCCATCGGCGCGGTCGGGCGCGCGACGAGATGCTGCTGCGTCGCATCGAGCAGCAGCAGGTCGCCCTCCGCCACGGTATGCCGTACGTCGCGCGTCCGGCCGAGCACGGGCACCCCCATCGCGCGCGCCACGATCGTGACGTGCGCGGTGAGCGACCCTTCCTCGAGCACCACGCCCTTCAAGCGCCGGCGATCATATTCGAGCAGCTCGGCGGGGCCGAGATTGCGCGCGATCAGGATCGAATCCTGCCGCAGGCCCATCTGCGCCGCGGTGCCGAGTTGCCCCGAGACGATGCGCAGCAGCCGGTTCGCCAGATCCTCGAGATCGTGCATCCGGTCGCGCAGCAGCGGATCGTCGATCTCGCGCATCCGCTGGCGCGTGCGCTGCTGGACGCGCTCGATCGCCGCCTCCGCGGTGAGGCCCGAGCTGATCGCATCGTTGATCCGCCGGTTCCAGCCCTCGTCATAGGCGAACATCTTGTACGTCTCGAGCACGTCGCGATGCTCGCCCGCGGTGCCGAACTCGGACTGGCTCATCATCCGGTCGATCTGCTCGCGCATCTGCCGGAACGCCGAATAGACCCGCTGGCGCTCGGCCTCGACGTCCTCGGCAATGCTGTGCTCGATCACCACGCGCGGCTGGTGGAAGACCGCGTGGCCGCGCGCCATCCCGTCGACCAGCTTGAGCCCTTCGAGCTGCGCCGGCCCGGTGTCGCGCGCGCCGGAGCCCGCGCCGAGCCCCTCGTCGATCAGGCCGGCGGCGGCGATGAGCTCGGCGAGCACCATCGCGACGGTCTGCAGCGCCTCGATCTCGACATCGTCATAGCGGCGAGCGGCGGTATGTTGGACGCACAATACGCCCACCGCGCGCTCGCGCCGCACGATCGGGACGCCCGCGAAGCTGTGATAGAGTTCCTCGCCGGTCTCCGGCTTGTAGGCAAATTCGGGGTGCGATTCGGCCTCGTCGAGATTGAGCGTCTCGACGAACTTGGCGATCGTGCCGACTAGCCCTTCGCCCAGCGCGAGCTTGGTGACGTGGACAGCGGCCTGCGACAGGCCCCGCGTCGCATAAAGTTCGAGCACGCCTTCGCGCAGCAGGTAGATCGAGCAGACCTCGCTGCTCAGCGCCTCGCCGATGATCTGGACGACGTTGTTGAGCTTGGCCTGCGCATGCGTGCGACCCGCCATGACATCGTGCAGCCGCGTGAGGATCTCACGCGCGGCGGTCGCGGCAGGGGTGGGAATGGGCAGTGGCATTATCGCAGCGCTATCAGATCGACGGGGCGCTTACCAAGCGGCGTTTGCTTAAGTGCTATCATGCCGGGCTTCTTCCACCGCCGTTCGTCCTGAGTAGGGGCTGAGCGAAGTCGAAGACCCGTATCGAAGGATGCGTGGCACCAAGCCAACGTCCTTCGATATGCCATTTCGACAGGCTCAATGGCTACTCAGGACGAACGGGGCATGGGGTGGCGATGTCGGCGACCGCCTTCACGTCGCCGCGGGCTCGATCCGGTCGATCCCCAGACGGGGGATTTCGATCGCGGGGCAGCGGTCCATCACCACCTTGAGCCCCGCCGCCTCGGCGCGTGCTGCCGCTTCTGCATTGATCACGCCGAGCTGCATCCACACCGCCTTGGCACCCGCCGCGATCGCCTCGTCGACCGCATCGCCGGCCGCGGCCGAATTGCGGAAGATGTCTACCAGATCGATCGGCTCGCCGATCTGCGCGATCTCGCGCCAGACATATTCGCCGTGGACATGCTCGCCGGTGATCTGCGGATTGACCGGGAACACGCGGTAACCGTGCGCCTGGAGAGTCCGCATCACGCCGTAGCTCGGGCGCGTCGGGCGATCGGACGCACCGACCAGCGCGATCGTGCGCGTGTCGCGGAGCAGCTGGGCGATCTCGGCGTCGGTGGTGAGCGGCATGGCGGTCTCCTTGGGCAAGGTAACCGACAAGGATGACGTTCGTTTCAAAAGGCCGTCACCCCTGCGCAGGCAGGGGCCCATCTCTCTTGCTATCGGTCTCGCGGCACCTCGTACAGACATGGCCCCTGCATGCGCAGGAGTGACGGTTATTGGTTGAGCGCCGCAGCCACCTTCTCCGCGATCGCGAGGAATGGCTCTGCCGCCGCATCCTCGCGCGCGGCGGGCGGCTCGCCGGCATCCGACGCGAGGCGGATCGCGATGTCGAGCGGTACGCGGCCCAGGAAGGGGATGCCGAGTCGCGCCGCCTCCTTCTCCGCGCCGCCGTGGCCGAACGGATCGGAGACCTCGCCGCAATGCGGGCAGACATAGCCCGCCATGTTCTCGACCAATCCGAGGATCGGAATGCCCGCCGTATTGAACAGGTCGATCGCGCGCGCCGCGTCGATCAAAGCCAGATCCTGCGGGGTCGAGACGATGACCGCGCCTGCGGGCCGGTGCTTCTGGATCATCGAGAGTTGAACGTCTCCGGTGCCGGGCGGCAGGTCGACGATCAGCGTATCGGTCTCCCCCCAGGCGGCATCGACGAGCTGGCCGAGCGCGCCCGACGCCATCGGCCCGCGCCACGCCAGCGCCTTGTCGGGTGCGACGAGTTGCCCCATCGACAGCATCGGCACGCCCCAGCGCGTCTCGACCGGGTTGAGCGTCTTGCCCTCGGCGGTCGGGCGCTCGCCGGTCGCCTGCATCAGACGCGGCTGCGAAGGGCCGTAGATGTCGGCATCGACCAAGCCGGTGCGGAAACCGAGCCGCTTCAAGGCGATCGCGAGATTGGCCGCGAGCGTCGACTTGCCGACGCCGCCCTTGCCCGATCCGACCGCGATCAGCCGGCGCTCGGGTTTCTGCGCGGTCTGGACGACGCGCACCGCCGAAATCCCCGCGACGGCACCCAGCACGCGGCGGACGTTTGCTTCCAGCGTCTCGCGCGCGGCGGCGTCGAGACCCGATACGTCGAGGATCACGCTGGCGGTGCCGTCGGCGGCGACGCGCGGCGGCGCGACGCGGCCCGAAGCCTGGGGGAGCGCGGCAAGCGCGGCGAGGATATCGGGGGCGTCTGGCATGATGGCGCCGCGCATAGGAGCCTCGCCTCCCGTTGGCACTATTTTTCCACCGCCGCGCACCTATAATGGGCGGATGATCGACAATATCGGGCGGGTCGACCGCGACACCTCCCCCATCACGCCGAACGGGCCCATGCTCAACGAGGAAGGCCCCTGGGGCGGCCGCGCCGCAAGCGACGCGTCCGGTGGCGCCCCGGGTGGAAGCGGCGACGGTGCTGCCGGCGAAGACGACGCGCCACGCAACCCGTGGACGCAGCCGCCGCGCCGCAAGCCCAAGCCCGTACGCACCGGCGGACAGCCCTCGCTCGAGGAGCTGATCCGCCGCGGGCGCGAGCGCTTCGGCGGCAAGCTGCCCAGCGGCGGCTTCGGCCAGGGCTTTGGCGGCCGCCCGATCTGGGGCTATGCCTTCGCGGCGTTCGTGCTGCTGTGGCTGGCGACGACCAGCATCCACCGCATCGATCCGCAGGAGCGCGGCGTGATCACGCGCTTCGGCGCCTATGCCGGCACGCTTAAGCCCGGAATCGGGCTGACGCTGCCGGCGCCGTTCGACGTCGTCACCCCGGTCAACGTCGATCAGATCCAGAGCTTCGACGTGCCCGCCAGCGGCGGCCAGAACCTCGTGCTGACCGGCGATCAGAATATCGTCGACCTTGCCTATTCGGTGCGCTGGTCGATCCGCGATCCCGAGCGCTATCTGTTCGAGCTCGCCGATCCCGAGGACACGATCCGCGAGGTCGCCGAAAGCGCGATGCGCGAGGAGCTGTCGCGCGTGACGCTCGATCAGGCGATCGGGCCGATGCGCGGCGAGATCGAGGCGCGCGTGACGCTGCGCATCCAGGCGCTGCTCGATCGCTATCATTCGGGCGTGCTGGTGCAGGGCGTCGCGATCCGTCAGGCTGATCCGCCCGCCGCGGTGATGGAGGCGTTCAAGGACGTCAGCGCCGCACAGCAGGAGGCGCAGGGCTTCGTCAACACCGCGCACAAGGATGCCGAGCAGGTCACCGCCAATGCGCAGGCGCAGGCGCAGGCGTTCGACAAGGTCTATGGCGCGTACAAGCTCGCGCCCGACGTCACCAAGAAACGGATGTATTACGAGACCATGGAAGCGGTGCTGGGCAAGACCAACAAGGTGATCGTCGATACCCCCGGTGCGAACGTCTATCTGCCGGGCGCGACGCCTGTCCCCAAGGCGCCGCCCGCGGCGGGAGCCGGGCAGTGAGCGAGGGCTCGGTGACGCCAGGAATGATGGCAGCCCGCATCCTGAAGAGCCCGATCGGCTGGGCGATCCTGCTCGTGCTCGTCATGATGGCGGCGGCCAGCGTGTTCGCGATCGTGCCCGAGACGCAGCAGGCGCTGGTCGTCCGCATGGGCAAGCCCGATCGCGTGATCAACGAATACAAGCCCGGTGAGCGCTTCGGCGATACCGGCGCCGGTCTGGTCGCGCGCATCCCGGGCGTCGAGGAGGTGTTCCTTATCGACAAGCGCGTGCAGAATCTCGACATGGCGAGCCAGCCGGTGCTCTCGACCGACCAGCTGCGGCTGCAGGTCGACGCCTTCGCGCGCTACCGCATCGTCAATCCGCTGCAAATGTACCTGACCGCGCGCGGCGACGAGCAGCGGGTGAGCGAGGCGCTCAAGCCGATCCTCGGGTCGGCGCTGCGCAACGAGCTCGGCCGGCGCTCCTTCGCGGCGCTGCTGACGCCCGAGCGCGACGTCGCGATGAACAACATCAAGACCGCGCTCGATCGCGTCGCACGCCAATATGGCGCCGAGATCGTCGACGTCCGGATCAAGCGCGCGGAGCTTCCCGACGGCACCCCGCTCGACAGCGCCTATGAGCGGATGAAGACCGCGCGCCAGCAACAGGCGATGACGATCCGCGCCGAGGGCATGAAGCAGGCGACGATCATTCGCGCGCAGGCCGATGCCGATGCTTCGCGCACCTATGCCGATGCGTTCAACCAGGATCCGCAATTCTTCGACTTCTACCGGGCGATGCAATCCTATCGCGCGACCTTCGGTGCCGACGTGCCGACCGACGGATCGACGACGATGGTGCTCTCGCCCAACAGCGAATATTTCCGCCAGTTCAGCGGCAAGGGGAAATAATAGCGGCCCTGGTCCGTTCAAACGCTGTTCAGCCAGCGGACCACAGCCTTGCGGCGCCGCTGCGGCGTAGTCTATTCCTGATCCGATCATGCTCCCTGGGAGACCATTCATCGTGCGTTACGCCTATGCCATCACCGCCGCGCTGCTCGCCGGCGGCGCCGCCGCCACGCTCTCCATGCAGCAGCCGGTCGGCGCGCAGGTCGCGCAGAACGCAGGGTCGACCGCGCACAATCCGATCGGCGGCCCCGCGAGCTTCGCCGATCTCGCCGCCCGGCTGGAGCCCGCGGTGGTCAACATCTCGACCACGCAGCGCGTGAAGGTGCCGCAGCAGAACAACCCGTTTGCGGGCACGCCGTTCGACGATCTGTTCAAGCAGTTCGGCGGCGGTGCTCCGGGCGGCGACGACAATTCGGGCGGTGGCGGCAACGGCGGCGGCAAGCCCGCGACGCGCGAGGCGATGTCGCTGGGATCGGGCTTCGTGATCTCGGCGGACGGCTTCATCGTCACCAACAACCACGTCATCACCGGTGGCGACCCCAATGATCCGAGCACCAAGGGTGCGACGCTCGAATCGGTGACGGTCACGCTGTCCGATCACACCGAGTATAAGGCGCGGATCGTCGGTCGCGACGCCGCGGCCGATCTCGCGGTGCTCAAGATCGAGGCGCCCAAGCCGCTGCCCTTCGTCCAGTTCGGCGATTCGACGCGCACGCGCGTCGGCGACTGGGTGATCGCGATCGGCGAGCCCTTCGCGCTTGGCGGCACCGTGACGGCGGGCATCGTCTCGGCCATCCACCGCTCGATCAGCCCCGTCGGCGGCGCTTACGATCGCTACATCCAGACCGATGCGGCGATCAACTCGGGCAATTCGGGTGGCCCGATGTTCGACATGGCGGGCAACGTCGTCGGCATCAACACCGCGATCTACTCGCCGACCGGCGGCAACGTCGGCATCGGCTTCGCGATCCCCGCCGAACAGGCCAAGCCCGTCATCGACGTGCTGATGAAGGGCGGCCACGTCCGCCGCGGCTATCTCGGCGTCGCGATCCAGGCGATCACCGACGACATCGCCTCGGCGCTGGGCCTGCCCAAGAACCACGGCGAGATCGTCAGCCGCGTCGAGCCCGGCTATGCCGCGGCCAAGGCGGGGATCCAGCAGGGCGACGTCATCGTCAAGGTCAACAACATCGACGTGACCCCCGACGAATCGCTGTCGTTCATCGTCTCCAACCTGCCGATAGGGTCGCGCGTCCCGATCGAGTTGATCCGCCACAACCAGCACATCACCGTCACCGCGATCGTCGGCGAGCGGCCGCCCGAGAGCCAGCTGAACGCACTCGGCGGTGCCGACGCGGACAATTCCGACGGCGACGACGACAGCGCGCAGAGTGCACAGAGCAAGGCGACCAGCTCGGCGCTCGGGCTCGGCCTCCAGGCGCTGACGCCGCGGATCGCGCAGCAGCTCGGCATACCCGCGACGGTGCGCGGCGTCGTCATCGCCTCGGTCGATTCGTCGAGCGACGCGGCGTCGAACGGGCTCAAGCGCGGCGACGTGATCCAGTCGATCAACCAGCAGCCGACGCTGACCGTGGCAGCCGCCGCGCAGGTGATCGCCGACGCGCAGAAGGCGGGTCGCGACACCGTGCTGCTGCTCGTCCAGCGCGGCACGCAGCAGGGGCTGTATATCGGCGTCAAGCTGCAGAAGAAATGATCGCAGCGATCGTGCGCTGACAGCGAAGGGCCGGCAGCGATGCCGGCCCTTTTCGTATCGGCCTCCCCTCGTTGGAGGGGGCGGTAAAATCGCGTTCGACGCCTATCGTTTCGGCGCCGCATTTGCACCGCGTTAACTCTCGCGCCCTATTTCGGTGCGATCAACTCGCCAGGGGGGAAGTTCAGCGTGCCGCAGCAGACGGCCATCTACAGCGCGCCCGTGACGCGCCTTGGTCGTTGGCTGGTCGATCCCGGTCGCGACGTGCCTGCCGAGGTGCGTCCGATGCTGCTTTCGGGCCTGTTCGGCACGATCGTGATCTTCCTGGGCGGCGTGTTCAACACGATCGCGGTGTCCGCCGTCGCCGCCTTCCGCGAGCCGCAGCCCGCCTTCGTCGGCTGGATGATCTTCGAGAGCATATTGGGCGTGATCCGCCTCGTCATCCTGGCGAACGCACGCCGGCAGGCGGTGCGCGGCGGCGACACGCATACCGACGCCTATCTGCTGCTCGCGCTGACCTGGTCGATCAGCGTCGGCTATGGCGGCTATATGGGGCTGGCGAGCGGCGACTGGGTGCTCGGTGGGCTGACCGGGATCTCCGCAGCCGCGATGGCGGGCGGGATCGCCTTCCGCAATTTCTACGCGCCGCGACTGTGCACGCTGATGGTCGTGTTCAGCTTCGGGCCGTGTTCGATCGCCGCGGCGCTGTCGCACGAACATGCGATGTGGCTGCTGGCGCCGCAGGTGCCGATCTATCTGTTCAGCCTGCGCGTCGCGATCTACAATCTCACCGCGATGCTGGTGCGCACGATCGCCGCCGAGCGCGAGAACGATCGCCGTGCGACGCACGATCAGCTCACCGGCCTCGCCAACCGCACCGGGCTCGAGCGTGCGATCACCACCTGGAAGGAGCGCGAGGATCGACACGGGCCGCTCGCCTTCTTCTATTGCGATCTCGACGGCTTCAAGGCGGTCAACGATCGCTATGGCCATGGCGCGGGCGATACCTTGCTGCGGATGGTCGCGGTGCGGCTGCAGGCACTTCCGCCCGAAGGCGGCATGGCGGCGCGGATCGGCGGCGACGAATTCGTGCTGCTGATTCCCGAGATCGATCGTGGCGGCACGCTGGGCTGCGCCGAACGCGTGATCGCGGCGATCGCCAATCATCCCTATGATCTGGGCGACGGCGTCTCGGTGACGATCGGCACCAGCGTCGGCATCGCGCGTCTGCCCGATCATGGTCACGAGCTGGCGATGCTGATGTCGGCGGCCGACGCGGCGTTGTACGAGGCGAAGGCACGCGGGCGCTGCCGCGCGGTGATCGCGAGCGCGCCGGCGCTGCGCATCGCCGCGATCGGCGCGGGCCCGAAGCGCACCGCCGCCTGCTGACGGCTTTCCCTGGGCGTGCGGGGCGCCTATCCAGACGCGATGGACAGCGTCATCGATAAACCCGCCACCGCGACCGTCTCTGCGCCCGCTGCGATCGCCTCCCTCTCGCTCGCCGACTTCGAGGCCGATCGCGACGGCTTCGCGAAGGCGCTCGGCGGCTCGTTCGAGCGCTACGGCTTCGCGGTCGTCGCCGATCACGGCATCCCTGCCGACCTGATCGCGCGCGCGGAGCTCGCCGCAAAAAGCCTGTTCGCGCTGCCCGACGTGGTCAAGCGCGGCTATCACGCGTCGGGCACCGGCGGCGCGCGCGGCTACACCCCGTTCGGGATCGAGACCGCCAAGGATGCGACCGCGGTCGATCTCAAGGAATTCTGGCATGTCGGCCGCGAGCTGCCGGCGGGGCACGCCTATGCCGCGGTGATGGCGCCCAACGTCTGGCCGCCCGAACTCGCTGATTTTCGCGCGGTCATGCTCGAGATATACGCCGCGTTCGAGGCGACGGGCGCGCGGCTGCTCGAGGCGATCGCGCGCTATCTCGGTCTCGCGCCCGGTTTCTTCGTGGATACGGTCACCGACGGCAACAGCGTGCTGCGGTTGCTCCATTATCCCCCGGTGACGCATGACGGTCCCTCGATCCGCGCTGGTGCGCATGAGGACATCAATATGATCACCCTGCTGCTCGGCGCCGAGGAGGCGGGTCTCGAGATCCTCGATCGCGATGGCAAATGGCTGTCGGTGACGCCAGGCGAGGGCGCACTCGCGGTGAATGTCGGCGACATGCTGCAGCGGTTGACCAACGGCCGGTTGCGCTCGACGACGCACCGCGTCGCCAATCCGGCGAGCGCGCGGCGCGGGGTGGCGCGTTATTCGATGCCCTTCTTCCTGCACTTCCGGCCCGACTATCTGATCGAGACGCTGCCCTCGTGCATCGACGCCGCGCACCCCGATCGCACGCCTGTGCCGATCACCGCGCACGACTATCTGATGCAGCGGCTGCGCGAGATCAAATTGCTGTGAGGGCGCTCGCGGCGGCGCTGGCGCTGATGATCGGGAGCGCGGGCGTGGCCGAGCCGATGCGCTATGCCGCGTTCCGGCAATTGCCCCAACCGGCCGCACCGCGGACGATCGCCTATGGCACGGACGCGCTCCAGCATGTCGAGCTGTGGAAGCCCGCGGGCAGGGGGCCGTTCCCCGTCGTGCTGATGCTGCACGGCGGTTGCTGGCAGACCGGGGTCGCCAAGGCCGACATCATGCACATGCTCGCCGCCGATCTGATGAAGCGCGGCATCGCGGTGTGGAACGTCGAATATCGCGGCGTCGACGTGCCCGGCGGCGGCTATCCCGGCACCTTCGCGGATGTCGCGCACGCCGCCGACCTGCTCGGGCGCGAGGGGCCGAAGCTCGGGCTCGACACGCGCCATGTGGTTGCGGTGGGGCATTCGGCGGGCGGGCATCTCGCGCTTTGGTTGGCAGGGCGGCGCCGGATCGCGCGGAGCAGCGTGCTGTGGTCGGCGCATCCGCTGCCGATCGCGGGCGTGCTCAGCCAGGGCGGGCTTCCCGACCTCCCGCTGGCCAAGTCCGATGCGACTGAGGCCTGCGGCGTCGATACCGTCGACAGGCTGGTCGGGCCGCCCACCGCGGCGCATCCCGATCCCTATGCCGATACCTCGGCGGACCGGCTGCTGCCGATCGGAGTCGTGCAGAGGCTCGTCAACGGCGCCGCCGATCCAATCGCGCCGCCGCGCTTCGCGGCCGCTTGGGCCGCGAAGGCGAAGGCCGCGGGCGACCGGGTCACCTCGGTCGTCGTGCCGGATCAGGGGCATTTCGAGCTGATCACCCCCGGCACGCCCGCCTGGACGCAGGAGCTCGCGGCGATCGAGGCGATGCTCGCGCGTTAATCGCATAACCTTGGCACTCCTGCGTATGCAGGAGCCCAGGTGATGAGCCACGACGCCGGCAACCCTGGGCTCCTGCGTGCGCAGGAGCACGGTATCGCACGAAGCTTATCCCCGCCCGCGATAGCCCGGCACGCCCTGGTCGGGGAGCCACAGACCTTCGGGCGGCGTGCCCGATTGCCAGAAGACGTCGATCGGGATGCCGCCGCGGGGATACCAATAACCGCCGATACGCAGCCAGTGGGGCTGCATCTCGGCGAACAGCCGCTCCGCGATGCCGACGGTGCAATCCTCGTGGAAGGCGGCATGGTTGCGGAAGGCGCTGAGGAACAGCTTCAGCGACTTGGATTCGACGATGCTCTCCGCCGGCGCATAGTCGATCACCAGGTGCGCGAAGTCGGGCTGGCCGGTCACCGGGCAGAGCGAGGTGAATTCGGGCGCGGTGAAGCGCACCAGATAGGGCCGCCCGGGGCGCGGGTTGGCGACATAGTCGAGCACGGCCTCCTCGGGCCGGGCGGGCAGCGGGCTGGTCTGGCCGAGATGGGTAAGGCTCATGCGTCCGCACCTAGGATCGGCGGCGCCGCTTCGCAATCCTCGACGGCGCCGGGGCGCGGCCTTATGCGGAGCCCAAGAGGAGTTTTCGGATATGGACGATCTGGTCACGGTGGACTGGTTGGCGCGGCGGCTGGACGATCCCGGGCTGGTCGTGCTCGACGCGACCTATCTGCCCTTCGAGCCCAATCGCGATGCCGCGGGCGAGTACCGCGCCGGCCACATCCCCGGCGCGCGCTTCCTCGATCTGGCGACGCTCGCCGACACGGGCGATCCGCGCCCGACGATGGCGCCGAACCTCGACCAGTTCGCCGCGCGGATGGCGACGCTGGGCGTCAGGCGCGACGATCGCATCATCCTCTACGACGATTCGCCGCACCGCACGTCGGCGCGCGCCTGGTGGGTGATGCGGCTGTTCGGCGTCGAGCGGCTCGCGATCCTCGACGGCGGCGTCGCGGCGTGGCGCGCCGCCGGGCAACCGCTCGAACGCGGCGCGACCGTACCCGCGCCGCTCCCCGTCGCGCGCACCGGCTTCGTCGCGCGCGACGACGCCGCGATCCGCGATCTCGCCGCGGTGCGCGTACTGGTGGACGATCCGAGCGAGCAGCTCGTCGATGCGCGCGGTGCCCCGCGTTTCTCGGGCGCCGAGCCCGATCCGCGCCCCGGCGTCGCGCCCGGCCACATCCCCGGATCGATCAACCTGCCCTACAGTCGCCTGTTCGAGGCCGACGGGCGATGGAAGAAGGGCGATGCGCTGGCCGCGCTGTTCGAGCAGGCGGGCATCGATCCGGCGCGGCCGCTGGTGTTCACCTGCGGATCGGGGATCACCGCCGCGGGCCTGTTCTTCGCGGCGCATCTGCTGGGCCGCGACGACGCCGCGCTCTACGACGGATCGTGGAGCGAATGGGGTGCCGATCCCACCACGCCCAAGGCGACCGCATGAGCAAGGATTCGCGCGACGAGACCAAGCTCGTCTCGGGTGGCCGTCGCCCCGAGTGGACCGGCCCGATCGTCAACCCGCCCGTCCACCGCGCCTCGACGATCCTGTTCGAGGATTGCGCATCGCTCAAGCATGGCGCGGGGCGCAATGCCGACGGTGAGTTCCACTACGGGCGGCGTGGCACGCCGACGCAATGGGCGCTCGCCGAAGCGCTGACCGAGCTCGAACCCGGCGCCGAGGGCACGATGCTCTATCCGTCCGGGGTCGCGGCGATCGCCTGCGCGCTGCTCTCGGTGCTCAAGCCCGGCGACGAACTGCTGATGGTCGACAGCGTCTACGGGCCGACGCGCGCCTTTTGCGACACCGTGCTCGCCGGCATGGGGATCGCGACGCGCTATTATGATCCGCTGGTCGGCGAAGGCATCGCCGCGCTGATCGGTGAGACGACGAGAGCGATCTTCCTCGAAAGCCCCGGCAGCCTCACCTTCGAGGTGCAGGACATCCCCGTGATCGTGGCCGCCGCCAAGCCGCGGAACATCGTCACGCTGCTCGACAACACCTGGGCGACGCCGCTGTTCTTCCCCGCGATCGCGGCGGGGATCGACCTCACGATCCTGGCCTGCACCAAATATGTTGTCGGCCATTCGGACGCGATGCTGGGTTCGGTAAGCGCAACGGCGGCGACCTATCCCGCACTGCGCCGCACCGCGCAGCTGTTCGGCCAGCATGTCGCGCCCGACGACGCCTATCTCGCCAGCCGGGGGCTGCGTACGCTCGCGGTGCGGCTCAAGGCGCACGAGGCGGGCGCGCTGACGGTCGCGCGCTGGCTCGACGCGCGGCCCGAGGTGGCGCGCGTGCTGCATCCCGCACTGCCGTCCTGCCCGGGTCACGAAGCCTGGGCGCGCGACTTCACCGGCGCGACGGGGTTGTTCACCTTCATCCTCGACGGTGGCGACGCGGCGGCGCGTGCCGCGCTGATCGACGGGCTGGCGCATTTCGGCATCGGCTACAGCTGGGGCGGCTTCGAGAGCCTCGCGCTCCCCGTCGATCCGGCCGGGCTGCGCACCGTCACGCGCTGGCAAGCCGAAGGGCCGGCGGTGCGGCTGCACATCGGGCTCGAGCATCCCGACGATCTGATCGCCGATCTCGATCGCGGGCTGGCGCGCTTCCGCGCGGCGCGCGGCTGACAAAAGAAAGGGGCGCAGGCATCGCTGCCCGCGCCCCCGATCGCGATCCGGTGCGACGGATCAGAAGCTCGCGCTGATCGATCCCACCGGGTAGATTTTCGCCGCGCGGCGATAGTCGTTGTGGCCGAAGCCGGCGACGCCGCCCTCGCCCTCGTCGATGAACACCGTGGTGTCCTTCTTGGACAGGCTGGTGCCGACCGCCGAGATATCGAACGACAGCGACTTCCACTTGTAGGTCACGCCGACGGTGTAATCGAAATATTTATGGCCGTGATCCTGGCCGACGGGGAAGTAATCGAACCCGCCGCCGGTGTGGCCGAGATGGCTGTGGAAGGTGATCGGCGCGCTCGTCATCGCATAGCCGAGCTCGGCGAACTCATACATGTTGTAGTGCGTCGCGGTGTTGAAATTCTTGAAGTAGGACTGGTCGGGCGCCCAGTTGACGCCGACCTTGGCGGTGATCGGGCCGTAAGACTTGCTGACGTCGCCATAGACCTCGAAATAGCTCTGGCTGATGCCGCTCGATCCGCCGACGAACTGGCCGCTCGAGTCGATCTGCGCATGCAACTTGGTGCTGCCCGGATAGATATAGCCGTACAGGCCGCCGTCGAGCGTGAAGCCCGAGATCGTCTTCGAATAGCCGCCATAGACGTCGATCTCGGTGCCGCCGAGATCGACTGCGGCGTTGCCCGTCGCGCTCGATCCCCAGGTCGACAGATAGAAGCCCGACGAATGCGTGATCGTCAGTGCGCCCTGGATGACGGGCTTGTTGTCCGACTGCGAGATGCCGCGGAACCGGTATTGCGACCACACGCCGGCGCTGCCGGTGATCGTGAAGTCTGAGGGCGGCGCTGTGGGTGCGGCGGCGGCGTCATCGGCGAAAGCCGGGCTCGCCGCCAATAGGCCGCCGGCAAAGAAGGTCGATAGGAGCAGAGCCTTGCGCATCTGGAATAGCCTTTCTTGAGGTTATTACGCTTATTCCACCTGCGCGAGGTCGCGGCCTGCCTCTGACTTGGGCCTTGCTCACTGTTCGCTGTTCGGATGCTGTCCAGAATTGACGCGACGCACAATAACAAAAATTTCACAAAGCGCGCTTTTGAAGAAATGTTGCACGTACGCAACAAGCTTCCGGCGCAAGTCTCTGTCGAGGGCGACGGGAGAGGTGGCAGGACATTCCGCATGATTCCAGCGGTGTTGGGGTGAATCGCGCGCTCGGCCGCGGACGTACGTTCACACGCGGCTGCGACGCCGCGTGTGATATCGTCATGCCGATACCGCCCGGCGGGCGGTCGGGCTTATTGCGGTGTCGTCGCCGTGGTGTTGCCGCCATTGCCGGCGGGTGCGGCGACGATGTCCTTGGTCGCGGTGCCCTTGTCGACGACGTTGGTCGCGGGCGACCCGGCGACCGAGCGGATCCCTGTCTCTGGCGCGCCACCGGCGGTGTCGATCAGGCCCTGCTGACCGGGCGTGGTGCGCACCGGGCCACCGAACATCGCGGCGAGCGCCTGCGCGGACGGATTGGCCTCCTGCGGGCGCGGCGCGCCGGGCTGGGGCGGGCGCAGCGAGAAGTCGGGCGGAATGACGAGGGGCGGCGAGCGCGTCACCGCGAACTCGTTGGGCGCGTTGCGATTGCCGAAGCCGCTCGCCTTGGTGTGCGTGCAACCACCGAGCGCGCCCAACGCCGCTACCGTCCCGATGAGCCCGATCGTCTTACGCATGAGAATCCTCCGAGGCGGGTGTGCGGACGAACAGCGCGCGCAGCACCAGCAGCAATACGCCGACCGTAATAGCGGCATCGGCGACGTTGAACACCAGGAAAGGATGCATGTCGCCGAAATGCAGATCGAGGAAGTCGGCGACGTAGCCGAGCCGCACGCGATCGGTGATGTTTCCCGCGGCACCGCCGAGCACGAGGCCCAGCGCGCCGGCATCGAGCCGGTTGTGCTCGCGCCACAGCCAGAACACCACGGCGACGGCGATCGCGGCGGTGAGCAGCACCAGCAGCCAGCGCTCGGCGGTGCTGTCGGCGGTGAGGAAGCCCATCGAGATGCCGTGATTCTCCACCCACACGAAACGGAAGATCGGCAGCAGGTCGATCTCCATCCGCCCGGGCAGATCGAGCCCATGGACGATCAGCGCCTTGATCGCCTGGTCGAGCCCGAACACCAGCGCGGCGATGCTTAAGCCCAGCCGGCGGATCGCCTGCGCGTTGTAGAAGGGCTTAGCCATGCACCATATCCTCGCAGCGGTCGCACAGTTCGCCGTCCACCTCGACCTCGGGCAGGTGGCGCCAGCAGCGCCCGCATTTGCGCCAGTCGGTGGTGTGGACGATCACCGTCTCATGCTCGGTGGTCTCGAGCTGGACGTCGGCGACGATGAACAGTTCGGCGAGCTCCGACGGCGTCGCGGTCGGACGCTGCGGCGATCCGATCGCCACCTTGGCGGCGAGCGACGAGCCGATCTCCTTGGCTTTTCGCATCGGCTCGATTTTGGTGGAGACCGCGAGGCGCAGACGGCGCAGCGTCTCCCAGGTGTCGGCGAGTTCGGCGTCGAGCCAGAGCTCGTCGACCTCGGGCCAGGTCAGCAGGTGAACCGATCCGGCATCGGGGAAGCGCGTGCCCCACGTCTCCTCGGCGGTGAAGCACAGGATGGGTGCGGCATAGCGCACCAGCGCATGGAACAGCGTGTCGAGCACGGTGCGATAGGCGCGGCGCGTCTGCGACCCTTCCGGCTTCGCCGGGCCGACGTCGCAATAGAGCACGTCCTTGCGGATATCGAAGTAGAAGGCCGACAGATCCGCATTGGCGAAATCGGTCAGCGCGCGCGCGTAGCGGTTGAACTCATAGGTCTCGGCTGCGGCCTTGAGCTCGATGTCGAGCGCCGAGAGCAGATGGAGCACATAGCTTTCCAGCTCGGGCATCTCGGCGACGGGAACGCGCTCTTCCTCCGAAAAGCCGTCGAGCGCGCCGAGCAGATAGCGGAAGCTGTTACGCAGCTTGCGGTACGCGTCCGAGGTGGTGCCCAAGACCTCCTTGCCGATGCGGACGTCCTCGAAATAGTCGGTCGAGGCCACCCACAGGCGCAGGATGTCCGCACCGCTCTCGCCGATGATCTTCAGCGGATCGACGACGTTGCCGATCGACTTCGACATCTTGCGGCCCTGCTGGTCGAGCGCGAAGCCGTGGGTGAGCACCGCGTCATAGGGTGCCACGCCGCGCGTGCCGCAACTCTCGAGCAGCGAGGACTGGAACCACCCGCGATGCTGGTCCGATCCCTCGAGATAGAGATCGGCGCGGACGCCGGCGCCGTAGCGCGCCTCGATCACGAAGGCGTGAGTCGAGCCGCTGTCGAACCAGACATCGAGAATGTCGGTGACCGGCTGCCACTGCGCGACATCGTGATCGGGGCCGAGCAGCGCTGCATGGTCCGCGGTGAACCAGGCGTCGGCGCCGCCCTGCTCGAACGCCGCGACGATGCGCGCGTTGACCGCCGGGTCGTTGAGATAGGTGCCGGTTTTCTGGTCGAGATACAGCGCGATCGGCACGCCCCAGGCGCGCTGCCGCGAGATCACCCAGTCGGGCCGCCCCGCGACCATCGCGCCGATCCGGTTGCGACCCTTTTCGGGCACGAAGCGCGTATGTGCGATCGCATCGGTCGCGAGTTCGCGGAGCGTGGGGGCGTTGGAGCCGCCGACGCCGACCCCACCCACCCCGTTCATGCCGAGCGAAGTCGAGGTACGCGCTGCAAGCGCCGCGCCTGCTTCCGGTCCCTCGACTTCGCTCGGGACGAACGGAGTTGAGGCGATCGGCTTATCCATCGCGATGAACCACTGCGGCGTCGCGCGGAAGATGACCTTGGCCTTGCTCCGCCACGAATGCGGGTAGCTGTGGCGGAAGTCGCTCGCCGCGAGCAGCGCGCCGACCTGCGCCAAGTCGCTGCAGATCGGGCCGTCGGGCGCGTTGAACTTGGGCGCGATCACCGACCCCTGGCCGCCCATCCACGCCCAGTCGGCGCGATAGCGGCCGTCGCCCTCGACCGCGAACACCGGATCGATGCCGTGCGCCTTGCAGAGCAGGAAATCGTCCTCGCCATGATCGGGTGCCATATGGACCAGCCCCGTGCCCGCATCGGTGGTGACGAAGTCGCCGGGCAGGAAGGGGCGGGGCTTGGCGAAGAAGGCGAGCGCCGCCTCGTCCACCACTCCGTCACCCCGGGTTTTCCCCTCGTCACCCCGGACCTGATCCGGGGTCCCGCTACCTTCGCCGCCGCTAGAAGAAGCGGGACCCCGGCCTTCGCCGGGGTGACGGAGGTGGTCGTACATCGGGTGTTTGGCGAAGGTGCCGACGAGGTCGGCGCCTTTGAAGTGCTTAACAACAGTGCCGGGAGCCATCGCGATATCGGTGCGACTGCGGACTCCACCTAAGAGCGCTTCGGCCACGATGAAACGGAAGGGCTTCATTAAAGCGCCGTTGTCATGCGTAGCGAGGCTACGAGTAGACTCAACAAGGACGTACTCAACCTCCGGCCCATAGGCGAGCGCCTGGTTCACCGGGATCGTCCACGGCGTCGTCGTCCAGATCACCGCATAGGCGCCGACCAGCTCCGGCACCGCGCTCTCGACGATCTCGAACGCGACGTCGATCTGCGTCGAGACGATGTCCTCATATTCGACCTCGGCCTCGGCGAGCGCGGTCTTCTCGACCGGGCTCCACATCACCGGCTTGGCGCCGCGATAGAGCTGGCCGGTCTCGGCGAATTTGAGCAGCTCGCCGACGATCGTCGCCTCGGCCTCGTACTTCATCGTCAAATACGGATCGGCCCAGTCGCCCATCACGCCGAGCCGCTTGAACTGCTCGCGCTGCACGTCGACCCATTTTTGCGCATAGGCGCGGCACTCGGCGCGGAATTGAGCGACGGGCACGTCGTCCTTGTTGAGCTTCTTCGCGCGATACTGTTCCTCGACCTTCCACTCGATCGGCAGGCCATGGCAATCCCAGCCGGGAACATAGGGCGCGTCCTTGCCCATCAGCGATTGGCTCCGGACGATGATGTCCTTGAGGACCTTGTTCATCGCATGGCCCATGTGGATGTCGCCGTTCGCGTAGGGCGGGCCGTCGTGGAGCAGGAAGCGCTCGGCGCCGACGCGCGCGGCACGCAAGCTCCCGTAGAGGTCGTCCGCTTCCCACTTCGCCAGAATGGCGGGTTCCTTGGCGGCGAGGCCGGCTTTCATCGGGAAGTCGGTCTTCGGCAGGAAGACGGTGTCGCGCCAGTCGCGTGCGGTATCGGGGGTGTCAGACATTGCCGCGGGCTCTAGCCTACTATCCCCCTCCCTGAAAGGGAGGGGTTAGGGGTGGGGCGGTCTCCGGATCTCAGCGCCGCGCCAGCCCCGGGCGAACCCACCCCCGACCTCGTGCGCTTTCAGGGAGGGGAGGACCCAAGGATGCGCCGCGCCTCGATGCAATCCGCTTCCATCTGCACGGTCAGCGCGGCGAGGCTGTCGAACTTGGCCTCGGGGCGGATGTGCGCGATCAGTTCGACCGCGACCGGCTGGCCGTAGAGATCGCCCGAGAAATCGAAGAAATGCGGCTCGAGCAGCTCCTTGGGCGGATCGAACTGCGGGCGGATGCCGAGGTTCGCGGCGCCGTCGAGCACGCGCCCGTCCGCCAGCCGCCCGCGCGCGGCGTAGATGCCGTAGGCGGGGCGCAGATAGTCGCCCATCGCGAGGTTCGCGGTCGGATAGCCGATCGTGCGGCCGACCTTGTCGCCGTGCTGGACGGTGCCCGCGATCGTATAGGGGCGGGTGAGCAGGCGGGTCGCAGCGCCCATCTCGCCGGCCTTGAGATGCGCGCGGATGCGCGTCGAGGAGGCGATCGCGCCGTCCTGCTCGACGGGGGCGATCGTCTCGGCGTCCATGTCGCTCGCGCGCGCCAGTTGGGCGAGCATGGCGGTATTGCCCGCACGATCCCTACCGAAGGTGAAGTCCTCGCCGGTGACGAGCGCGGAGGCGCCGATGCGCTGCTGAATCCACTCGGCCATGAAGCACTCGGGGCCGAGCGCGGCGAGCGCATGGTCGAAAGGCAGCGCCAGCGCACCGTCCATACCGAACGCGTCGAACAGGTCGAAACGCTGGTCGATCGTGGTCAGCAGGAAGGGGGGCGCGTCGGGCCGGAACAGCCGCGCGGGGTGCGGATCGAAGGTCGCGACCAGCGCGGGGCGGTTGGTCGCGCGGGCGAGCGCCAGCGCGCGGCCCACCACCGCCTGGTGGCCGACATGAAAACCGTCGAAGTTGCCGAGCGCCACGACCGCGCCGCGCAAGTCCGCGGGCACGGGGCGATCCCCGGGAAGTCGTTTCATGGGCGCGGGCTATAGCAGAGGGACGCGTCCTGCCAATCTCCGTGATATTCCCTTTCAGTCGCCCCTGCGCAGGCAGGGGCCTATCTCTCGCCTGCTCCGCTGGGTGCTTCGATCGCGAGATGGGCCCCTGCCTGCGCAGGGGTGACGGCTATTTTACGAGCGTGACGAAACTATACGCCGGCCTAGCACCTTCGGCCGCGACATCCTGGCGGAACGTCTCGCGCCAGCCCTCGCCGAGATCGGGCATGTGCGTATCGCCCTGAGGCTCCGCATGCACCTCGGTCAGCTCGATGCGGTGGGCGAGCGGCAGGAACAGCGTGTATATCTCCGCACCGCCGATCACCGCCACCACCGGCCCGCCGGCGAGTGCCAGCGCTGCGTCGACGCCGTCTGCCACTTCCGCACCCGGTCGCGACCAGCCCGTGTCGCGCGTCAGCACGATGTGGCGTCTTCCGACGAGCAGGTCGGGGAAGCTCTCGAAGGTCTTGCGGCCCATGATCATCGGGAGACCGCTGGTCATCGCCTTGAAGCGCCTGAGGTCGGCGGGAATGCGCCAGGGGAGGCCTCCCTCGACGCCGATCACGCCATTGTCCGCGCGCGCCGCGAAGAAGACGATTTCGGGTTCGCCGACGCCGTTCATACCGCCACCGCGCCCTTGATGTGCGGATGCGCGTCATAACCCTCGATGACGAAATCCTCGGGCTGATAGCCGTCGATCGCATCCGGATGACGCAGGATGCGCAGCGTCGGCAGCGGCTTGGGCTCGCGCGTGAGCTGCAGCCGCGCTTGGTCGAGATGGTTGGAATAGAGGTGGCAGTCGCCGCCGGTCCACACGAAGGTGCCGGGTTCGAGCCCGCATTGTGCGGCAAGGATATGTGTCAGCAGCGCGTAGCTCGCGATGTTGAACGGCACGCCAAGGAAAACGTCGGCCGAGCGCTGGTAGAGTTGCAGGTCGAGCCGGCCGTTCGCGACGCGCGTCTGGAACAGGCAGTGGCAGGGCGCCAGCGCCATCTGCGGGATATCCGCCGGGTTCCACGCCGAGACGATCTGCCGGCGCGACGCGGGTTTCTCGCGGATCTCGCGGATGAGGTCGGCGATCTGGTCGATGTGGTGGCCGTCGGGCGTCGTCCAGTCGCGCCACTGCTTGCCGTAGACGGGGCCGAGATCGCCGTCGGACGCAGCCCATTCGTCCCAGATGCTGACCTTGTGCTCGTGCAGCCATTCGACATTGGTGTCGCCGCGCAAAAACCACAGCAGCTCGACGATGATCGAGCGCAGATGCAGCTTCTTGGTGGTGACGACGGGAAAACCCTTGGACAGATCGAAGCGCATCTGGTGGCCGAACACGCTCAGCGTACCGACGCCGGTGCGGTCCTGCTGCTCGACGCCCTCGTCGAGGATGCGCTGCATGAGCTCGAGATAGGGTTTCAAGACGTGCCTCCGGCGGCGTCGCAGGGGCGGATCGCCTGCGGCAGCGGGCGCGGGCCGACCGTCTTGAACACCGCGAGATAGCCGCCCGCCGATGGCATCTGCTGCTGGCTCACGCGCACGAAGCCAGCCGCGCGCAGTTCGCAGTCGAGCAGCACCGGCGGCGTGCCGTGGCGGTTGGTCGGGCGATCCGCGTCGACCACCACGAGCGTCCCGTCGGGCTTGAGCGCGGGGCGGAGATTCCACAGGAATTCATAGGGTTGCTGGATCTCGTGATACATGTGGACCATCAGCACGCGATCGAAGCTGCCCGGCGGCAGGCGCGGATTGGCGGGATCGCCCAGCCGCACGCTAACATTGTCGAGCTGCTCGCGCGCGACGCGTTCGGCGAGGCCGTCGCGTACCGCGGGGATGATGTCCTCCGCCAGCACCCGGCCTTCGATGCCGACGCGCTTGGCGAGGCGGACCGTATAATAGCCTTCGCCCGCGCCGATGTCGGCGACGGTCATGCCGGATTTCACGCCCGCCTTGTCCATCACCGCACGCGCCTCGTCGAGCTTGTCGCGCGCGCCTTCGGTCGACCAGCCGTCCGAGATGATCGTCGCGACCGGACGTGAGGGCAGGGGGAAGCCGTCCTTGTTGCGTGCGGGTGCGTCGGCGGTGTGCGCCTTCGATCCGCACGCCGACAGCGCGATAAGCACGGCAAGACAGACGGGGGCAGCGGCTCGCCTCAATCGACGTCCTCGACCTCGACCGCCTCGCCGGTGACGCGCTGCGACAGCGCGGCTGCCATGAATGGATCGAGCGCGCCGTCGAGCACGTCGTCGGGCGCGGTCGAGGTGACGCCGGTGCGCAGATCCTTGACCAGCTGATAGGGCTGGAGGACGTAGGAGCGGATCTGGTGACCCCAGCCGATGTCGGTCTTGGTCGCGTTGGTGGCGTTGGCGATCGCCTCGCGTTCCTGCAACTCGCGCTCGTACATCCGCGCCTTGAGCTGGTTCATCGCCTCGGCCTTGTTCTTGTGCTGCGAACGCTGGTTCTGACACTGGACGACGATGTTGGTGGGGATGTGCGTGATCCGCACCGCCGAATCGGTGGTGTTGATGTGCTGCCCGCCCGCGCCCGATGCGCGATAGGTGTCGATGCGCAGATCGCCCTCGTTGATCTGGATGTCGATATCGTCGTCGACCTCGGGATAGACCCAGACGCTCGCGAACGAGGTGTGGCGTCGCGCCGAGCTGTCATACGGGCTGATCCGGACGAGGCGATGCACGCCGCTCTCGGTCTTCGCCCAACCGTATGCGTTCTCGCCCTTGAGCATCAGCGTCGCGGACTTGATGCCGGCCTGCTCGCCCGAATGATGGTCGATCAGCTCGACCTTCATGCCGTGGCGCTCGGCCCAGCGCTGGTACATGCGCTGGAGCATCTGCGCCCAGTCCTGGCTCTCGGTGCCGCCGGCGCCCGCATTGACCTCG
>Ga0302311_10001520_pt1 | contig 27309 bp, 21 predicted proteins | sample III_Palsa_N1_3_FD_200449 | JGI IMG/M metagenome (GOLD analysis project Ga0302311, IMG submission 200449) | Peat permafrost microbial communities from Stordalen Mire near Abisko, Sweden - III_Palsa_N1_3 | ecosystem: Environmental > Terrestrial > Soil > Palsa > Peat permafrost | place: Sweden... | reverse complement strand
CGGACCTTTACAAGGGCATCGGCTAATTCGTAGATGGCATTGTCGGGAACCGGAGCGGAGCTATGGCCGCCGGGGTTGGTCGTTTCGATGCGGTAGTTCTGAGCTGATTTTTCGCCGACGTGCATGGTCGCCGTCAGCAGCTTGCCGTGTCCGTCGGTGCGCCCCCCGCCGCCTTCGTTGAGTGCGAATTCAGCCTGGAGCAATTCAGGACGATGCTTCGACAGCCATTCGGCGCCGTTGAAGGGCGAGCCGCCTTCTTCGCCGCAGGTCAGCGCCAGCTTGAGGGTGCGCTTAGGGTGATAACCCGATTGTTTGAAGCGGCTCATGGCGTCGATCCAGATGGCATCCATGGCTTTCATATCCGCGCTACCACGGCCATAAAAATAGCCGTTCTCCTCGATCAACTTGTATGGGTCGCGGGACCAATCGGCGCGCTTCGCGGTCACGACATCAATGTGACCCAATAGCAGAAGAGGTTTCAATTTCTTGGATGAGCCCGGCAAGACAACGACCAGACCGCCTTCCTTGGGATATTCCGGCACGGAGAACTGGGTGATTTGATCGTCGGAAAAGCCCGCATGACGAAGATAATCGGCGATCTTCGAGGCCAGCGCGGTACAGCTGCCGGTGGTGGCGCTGGTGTCGGTCTCGACGAGCTCTTGGTACAGCGCGCGAAACTCGGTTTGATCCGCCCTCAGTGGCGGCGATTCAGCCAGCGCTCCCGATGACAGCACCAAAGCTGCGAAACTCAAGCCAAATTTTGCCGTGCGCGTCATCTGTAGTCTCCGTTGCCGTGCTGTAATCCACGATATGAGCATGGCGAGCAATAAATGGAAAGTTTTTCCTCATGCGCTGTAACCTGCGACGCGACTGTACCTTCAGGAGAGTTGCATGCCGTTAGACCTCTACGTGACACTGGGCCGCTCGGGCCTGCGAGTAAGCCCGATGTGCCTCGGGACCATGACCTTTGGCGAAGATTTGGGCTGGGGCTCCAGCGTGACCGAGTCCGAGCAGATTATCGATCACTACATGGAACTCGGCGGTAACTTCCTCGATACCGCGAATTTTTATACGAAAAGCCACTCCGAGAAGATCATCGGCGACCATGTCGGCCGCCACCGGTATAAGCGCGATCGCCTGGTTATCGCGACCAAATTCAGCGGTAACCTCTATCCAGGAGACCCGAACGGCGGCGGCTCCAGCCGCAAATCGATCGTGGCGGCCTGCGAGCAGTCGCTGCGGCGTCTGCAGACCGACTATATCGACTTGTATTGGCTGCACAACTGGGACGTACACACGCCGATCGAGGAAACCCTGTCGGCGCTCGAGGATCTCGTGCGCAGCGGCAAGGTGCGGTATCTCGGTATATCGGACACGCCGGCCTGGAAAGTAGCCGAGGCGAACGTGACCGCGCGTTTCCGCGGCTGGTCGGCGTTCATCGGATTGCAGATCGAGTACTCGCTGCTCGAGCGCACCGTCGAGCAAGAACTCATGCCGATGGCATTGGAGCTGGGGCTTGGCGTGACGCCTTGGTCGCCGCTCAAGAGCGGCCTGCTGAGCGGCAAATACACCCGCACGTCGGCTCAGACGAATAACGGCCGTGCCGCATTCATGGGGCATCTTCTCAACGACAAGACCTTTGCCTTGATCGATGAGCTCGAGAAGATCGCCAAGGTGCGGGACACCACGGTCGCACGCGTGGCTCTCGCATGGCTGAAGTCGCAGCCCGGCGTGACATCGACCATTATCGGTGCGCGTCACCTTGCACAGCTCGAGGACAATCTAAAGGCGCTCGATGTGAAGCTCACCGTGGAGGATGTCGCGCACCTCAACGAGAAGACGAAGCCGGTCTTGGGTTTTCCCGCCAATATGCAACCCATGTTCCCCTCGATTCACAACGGCGGCACGTCTGTGAACGGTGTGCATGCCGAGCCTTCAGGGTTCGTGCTGCTGCGGGGTGAGAAGCCCTACTGAACGAGGCGGGTCACTTCCCAGAGTGGATTCCCGAGGAACAGCGGCGTCGCGCTCAACAGATCAACGAACAAGAGATGCGCGCAGTAGACGCTCGCCGAGTAGCGGGAGAGGCGCAGGGACCCTTTGAACAGTGCCAAAACCGCGGTGACGTAGTCCGGATGCGGCGGCTTCAACAGATTGCCGCCCAATTGGCGACGACTCGGAAGGCGTCGATACTGTGATTGCGATCAGGTCGCACGAATGTTCGGTTACCTCCCTATGTTTTGACTCCCTCGCTGATGAGCGCCCCCGGCGGACCGGGGGCGCCTTTTCACATCAGTGCGACATCACCGTGGCGGTGAATTCTACCGTGACCCGCCGGTTTTCGGCGCGGCCCTTCGCTGTCCGATTGTCGGCGATCGGATTCTCTTCGCCAAGCCCCTCCGCGGTTAGGATGCCGGCCGCCACTCCATGTGACTCGAGGTAGTCCTTCACGGCGATGGCGCGCCGTTCCGACAGCTTCTGGTTGAACGGAGGTTTACCCACCGAATCCGTATAGCCACGAATGACCACCTTCGAGCAGTGACACTGCATGATGCTCGTGGCAACGCCGTCGAGAATCGCAGTGGATTCCGGCATGAGCTTGGCCGAGCCCGTCTCGAAGTTCACACCTTTGAGCACCGATTCGTGAGCCGGTGGCGCGGGCGCCGCGACCGCAGCCGGTACCGGTGGGGCCGGAGGCGGCGCGGGTGGTGCGGGCGGCGGCGGGGAAGGCGGCGCAGCCGCGGGGACAGGCGCCGGGTTACCGCCACCGAAGTGGTAGGTGAGGTCGATGCCCACGGTCAACGGCTGCTCCATCGCGGTCCGGTTGAAGGTCGGGATGTTGACGTTGATGGCGGGCGAGTTGGTCAGCAGCGCCACGCGGTTGGTGACGTTGTTGACGAACATCGCTGCACTCCAGTGTTCCGCCTCGACGCCCATGCGCAGGTTGGTCAGATCGTAGCTGCCAAGATAGTTCGCTTGAGCGGTGGTATCGATGCGCGAGCCGATGTAATTGTTATCGACGCGGGCCATGAAACCGAGCGAGTCGTTGATCGGGTGTCGGTAGGCGAGAGATGCCGAAGCCGTCAGCTCAGGGACATCCTGCACTCGCTCATCGATCGTAGTACTCGGTACCGCGTTCGCGATGTACTCGGCGTGCAGCCAGCTGCCATTCACCGATGCGACCAACCCGGGTACCACCACTGCGCTGATCTCCAGTTCCGTACCGTAAATATGAGCGTCGCCGGCATTGCCCGTGAAGGGGAAGCCGCATCCCAGCGGAATGTTCTGCTGGATGTGCTGCCAATTTTCAAAATACGCCGCGGAGTTAACCGTGAAGCGGCCATCGCCGTCGCGGAATTTCTCGCCGAGTTCGTAGCTCCACACCTTGTCCGGCTTGAAGCCGAGTGGTGCAGAGGTGAGTCCAATGGCCTGAAGGTCCGTCAAGCACTGGGTACCCAGCGCTCCCGATGTCGGAATGGGTTGATTGCCGCCGCCGGGTCTGAAGCCCTGAGAGAGCGTTCCGTAGAGCAGGAGATCCTTGTCAGCCTGGTAGGAGAGACTCAATTTGGGCGTGACACCCGAATCGCGCTCGCCGGTCGAATAGTAAGCATCTGCACTCGTGCCGGAGGAACTCAGCCATCCCGACACCGCGGTGTCGACGCTGCCATGATAGTAATAGCGGCGCAGGCCGGCGGTGACCGTGAACTGCTGCAGGAAGGTGTAAGAGGCTTCGCCGAAGAATGAATTCTGCAGTACTTTCGTCGGTTGCACCTGAGTGAAGCCGTCGGTGGTTCCGAAGGCCGCCGCGGATTCGGGCGTGGTGATATACAAATTCCAGTCCGATTCGAAGTCCTGGTAGAAGTAGCCGATCAACCACTTGAAGTCCGTGTCGCCCGCCGAGGTCAGGCGAATTTCTTCGCTGTATTCCTTGGACTTGTCGTCTTCCACGGGTGTCGGGCTGGTCGGTCCCGCGCCGCCCTCGCTGGAATAAATGGGAGCGCCGATCGCATACGCGATTTCTTCCGCTCCGTCCTCGCGCAGATTTTCATCACGCGTCCAATACGAGGTCGTCGAGGTCAGGTCGGCGAAGTCGAAGTGATATCGAGCGTTCAGGCTGCCGATGTCGATGCGATCCTCGAAAGGCTCCGGCGAGTTGAAAGGCTGATACTGGTTGTTCGTTCCCGGCTGACTGTCAATGAGATTCAGGCCATCTTGAGTAATTTTTTGATACATGAAAGTAGGCGACACCGACAGCCGGTCGGTGATGTTCCACAACACGGCGATGCGCGCGCTGGTCAACACCTCATCGTTGACATCGTGGAAGTCGGCCGCGAGCGGCGCGGCAGCGACGTTGCCGCGAGTAGTGGCGGAAGTCGGGGCGGGGAAGTCCAGATCGGTGATGACCTTGCGATCGATCCAACCGCTCAAGTGTTCCTGGGATCCGACGATACGCACCGCCGCGGTGTCGGACAGCGGCAGGTTGACCATGGCATTCTCGCCATTGTTCAGCGTGTCGCCGCCGTCGGTGTGGCCTAGAATGAGTTCACCAGATGCGTCAAACGCCGAGGGATCCGGGGCATTCGGCACCAACTTGATAGTGCCGCCCATGGAACCGGCGCCGTACAGGGTGCCCTGCGGCCCGCGCAGAACTTCGACGCGGTTGAGGTCGTACAAGTTGGGGTCGATGACCACCTTGCCGTTTTGCGCAGAGGCGGGCGAGGTCAGCGGTATGTCATCGAGGTAGAACCCGACGGTCGACGAATTGCCGCCGGATGAGGTCATGCCTCGCATTTCGAGTTCGGTCTGGCCGGGGCCGCTGGTCCTCATGGAAACACCGGGAACCGACTGCACGATCGAGCTCATGTCGGTAATGCCGCGCTCCTCGAGGTCTTGGCCGGTCAGCGCCGTCATGCTGATGGGCGTGGTTTCGATGGTGGACGAGCGCTTCGTCGCCGTGACGACGACTTCTTCGAGCTCATCCCCCTTGGCGCTTTGCTGAGCCGCCGCGTGTTGCGTAATAGCCACGCTGGCGATCGCCAGGCACACTACCGATCCAAATAGGCTCTTGGGCTTTGCACCCGCTTCTTTGCCGTTCATAGGCTCCCCCCTTAGTTACATCCCGCTGCATTAAGCAGTCTTGGGGGGCAATGTTACATGAGGCTAGGCATTGGTCGATGCTTTACACGCAATGTTTTTAATACAAGACCTCGACGGGCGCGCTGAAGAGATAGCCGACGCCTCGCTCAGTGACGATGTAGCGAGGCTGCGCGGCATCTTCCTCGATCTTGCGGCGCAGGCGTAGCACTTGGATGTCGATGGTGCGATCGTAAACCTCGTTGTCGTACACGCGGCTTGCCTCGAGGAGTTGATCCCGGGTCAGAACGCGTCCCGGTGCGGCGAGGAGGGCCGCGAGCAAGTTCACTTCGCCATTGGTGAGATTCACCGCGCGTCCGTCCTGGCGCTTCAGCCGGCGCGTACGGAGGTTGAGTTCGAAATCGCCGAACCGATAGGCGCGAATTTCTCGCCGCCGCACGGGATCGGCCACGGAGTTTTTCGTGCGGCGCAGTATGGTGCGAATGCGCGCCAGCAGTTCTCGAGGGCTAAACGGCTTCATCACGTAGTCGTCCGCGCCGAGTTCGAGTCCCATGACTCGATCGGCTTCGTCGCGCACCCCCGTGAGCATGACCAGTGGAATGGCTAGACGATCGCGCAGCGAGCGGGCGATGGCCATGCCGTCTTCGTCGGCAAGGCGTAGGTCGAGAATCACGAGATCAATCGCCTCATCGTTGATGATGCGGGACATTTCCTGGCCATTGGAGGCAACGCTCACGCGCATCCCGTTCTCGCCGAAGTAGTCCTTCAGCAGACTCCGGATCTGTGGGTCATCGTCGACGACCAGTATGTGCGGCCGAATTACTTCTGGCATACCGGCTCTTGGATTTCGATGGCCGGTGCAAGGACGCGGACCAGCGCCTCGGCAATGTCTCGGCCATGCAGGGGCTTGCGTAACACTTCATTGACTCCCAGCTCGGCGGCCTGGTCCACCAGCCCAGCGACGGCACGACCGCTCATTAAAATAATCGGGATGGTCGGGCGTAGCTCGCGAATCTGGCGTGCGAATTCCGTCCCCACCAAGTCGGGCATGGACTCATCCGTCAAGATGACATCGAAGCGATGCGGCGCCGCGCGAAACGTCTGCAGCGCGGCAGCGCTCGATACGTAGCCCACGGGTTCATACCCGAGCTGCGCGATGAGCTCTTCGGCGAGAGACACCAGCGGCTGTTCGTCATCCACGATCATCACGGCCTCGCCGTTGCCGCGCGGCAGGGTGTGCGCGGCTGCGTCGGCGGGGAGGGCCTGTTCACCGGCGGCCGGCAGCCAGATGTCGAAGCGCGTGCCTTCGCCGACCGTAGAGCTCACGTCAATCGCTCCGCCGAGGTCCCCGATGATGCCGTGTACCAGGGACAATCCCAGTCCCGTGCCTTCGCCGACGCTCTTGGTGGTGAAGAAAGGATCGAATATCCGATCCAACACCGCAGGCGGTATACCGGCTCCGGTGTCGGTGACGGTGAGGCGAACATAGTCCCGCGCGGCGAGCGACCCTCTCGGCAGAACGCGGGGTTCGGCCAAGGTGCGCCGTTCCACAGCGATGCCCAGCACGCCGCCGTGGGCCATGGCCTGAACGGCGTTCGTGCACAAATTCATGGTCACCTGATGCAAATAGGTTGGATCGGCCATGACGGCGGCATTGCCTGCGCTGAGCTTGGGATCGAGACGTATGCCGACGGGCAGAGACGCCTCGAGCAACTCCAAGGTTTCGCGCACCACCGCTTCGACGTTGACCAATACCAGGTCGCCCAATCCGCTGCGGCTGAATCCGAGAATGCGCTCCACCAACATTTTGGCGCGCTCGGCGGCGAGCATGACGTTATCCAAGTAGCGCCTAAGGTCGCTGTGTTCCGCGGAGTGTTGTAGGGCGAGTTCGCCGTAGCCAAGGATGGCTCCCAGTACATTGTTAAAGTCATGCGCGATGCCGCCGGCCAAGGTGCCGATGGCCTCCATTTTTTGCGACTGTCGGAGCTGGGTTTCCAGCTGTTCCTTGTCGAGCTGCGCGCGCTTGAGGATGCCGATTTGTCGCAGCAACATGGCCAGTCCCAACGCGCCGAGAAGGGTGACCACGAGTGTGCGTGCTGCGACGTTAATGGTTTCGGCGCGCCAGGGGCGCAGCGCAATGGCTGCATCGCGAGTGACGGCCAGTCGCAACGCGGTATTTCTGACGGTCGCAAGCGCCAGGAAGTCCTCGCGCCCGTCTATGGGGCTGATGACGGGTTGGGTCGGTTCCATCGGGGCCGTGATAAGTGCCGGGTACTTTCCCCCGGGGCCACCCGGAAGGTGGGGGTTGCGCACGAGGAGGGTGGCGTCGTCGCGCAGCAGCTGAATCGCGCTGCCGGAGCCGACGTCGACCGCCTGGTAGAAGCTATCTAATTCCTCGAGGTCCACGTTCGCAATGACCACTCCCGCGAAATGCCCCTGCACGTCGTCCAGCCTGCGGGAGAGGATGATGGCGGGGCGCCCCTCCGAGCGGGTGGTGAGCGGTTCGCTGATGAATAGTCCGGCGTCGGGGTTGTCTCGTTGAGCAATGAAATAGGAGCGATCGGAGGCGTTGTGGTTGAGGCTCGCGGTCCCCCGCGAGCGAAACAGAGCGTCGCCGTGAGCGTCCATAATAATAACCTCGCGCACCTGCTTCACCGCCGTCGCGCGGGCGCCGAGGGCAGCGCTGACGCTAACGCCATTCGGACCCGCGACGGGAACATCATGGCTCTCATCGCGATACCAGCGCGCGGAATCTATCAGCAGTAGGTCGACGGCTTGGAGGCTCCACGCGGTTTGCTCGGCCAAGGCATTCGCCACATTGGCGATTTCGCGTTCATTGGCCGCGACGGTATAGCGGTAGGAGCGCCAGGCGTCGTAAGCGGAGGAGCCGGCCAGGGCCACGATGACGAGCACGCCGACCATCGTGATACCAAGCTGTAACCCCTTGAATTTATTGGTCCCGATCTCGGGTGAAGCAGGGGCTGTAGAGGGCGGCATTCGATGGGCGCTGGCCTGGTTTAATTGCTGATTATACCCCGCACCGATTCCAGCAGTTCCTTGCGATTCAGGGGTTTTGCCACCACCTGTTTGACCCCCAAGGTTTGCGCGGTGGCTCCAGAGGCTGCCAAACCCGGGCGAAACTGGCCTGAAATCGCGATCAGGGGTGTGTCCGGATGCGCGGCCTGAATGTCTCGCACATACTGCGCGCCGTTTTGCTTCGGCATGTAAATGCTCACTATGACTAGATCGCAGGGGGCATCACTGCCGGCATCGCAGCTATTACCGAAGCGGACGTCGTAGCCTTCCTCTCCGAGCCACTCCTTGAGCAGCGTGCGGGTCAGGAAGTCCCCCTCATATATGACGATATCCAGCGCTCCATCCATGCGGCTATGCTCCCGCCCTCCAGTCGCGCGGGTATGTCATCAGAGGGGCGGCATGTTTCATTTGCAACGCAAGGCAGGCGTAGCCCCAGTTTCAATTGAAACAATGGCGAAATGCTCTCGAGAGCCGGGGCGTCTAGGATCTCGGTTTGACTTGAAGATATTCCGATGACGCTACTGACATTGACTCCGCGCTTTCCCGCGCGCTCTCCGGTGACCGCATGCTCGCCATAGTTAGAATCGCACTCAGCCGACCCTACACCTTCGTGGTCGCGGCTTTTCTCATATTCCTCATGGGCACGCTCGCGGCCATGCGCATGCCGGTGGATATTTTCCCCAGCATCAACATCCCCATTATCGGGGTGGCCTGGCAGTACACCGGTCTGCCGCCGGACCAGATGGCGGGGCGCATTGTCACGCCGTATGAGCGTGCGCTGACGACCACAGTGAACGACATCGAGCATATCGAAGCCAACTCCTACACCACCTTCGGCATCGTCAAGATCTTCTTCCATCAAGGCGTCAATATCGCCACCGCGAACGCGCAGGTCACGGCCATATCGCAGACCCTGTTGAAACAGCTGCCGCCCGGCGCCACGCCGCCCTTGATCGTCAACTACAGCGCCTCGACCGTGCCCATTATTCAGCTGGCGCTATCGGGCAAGGGGTTGACCGAACAGAACCTCGCCGACCTCGGATTGAATTTCGTGCGCACGCGTTTGGTCACGGTGCAAGGTGCCGGCATTCCCTATCCCTTCGGCGGCAAGACGCCCCAGGTGATGTACGACCTCGATACGGGGGCGATGCAGGCGCTCGGCTTGACCGGTAAGGATGTGGCGAGCGCACTGGCCAGCCAGAACCTGTTGACGCCGGCGGGGACCGAAAAAATCGGCGACTTTGAATACAATGTCAACCTCAATAGCGCCCCGTCGAAGGTGGCGGACCTCGCCGATTTGCCCATCAAGTCCGTCAATGGCAGCGTGGTATACATGCACGACGTGGCCCAGGTGCACAACGGCTCCGCGGTGCAAACCAACATCGTGCATGTGGACGGCAATCGCTCGGTTCTCCTCAGTGTCTTCAAGAACGGTGCGACCTCGACGCTGGACATCGTCGGCGGCATCAAGAAAATGCTGGAGGTCATCAAGCCCTCGCTGCCCGATGCGCTGGAGGTCAAACCCATCGGCGACCAATCGCTGTTCGTGCGCGCCTCGATCAACGGTGTGGTGCGGGAAGGCATTATCGCCGCCGCGCTGACCAGTTTGATGATCCTCTTGTTCCTGGGCAGCTGGCGCTCGACGCTCATCGTGACCACGTCCATCCCGCTGTCCATCCTGGGCGCCATTGGTGCGCTCTATGCCATCGGCGAGACGCTGAACATCATGACCCTGGGCGGCATGGCGCTGGCCGTGGGTATTCTGGTGGATGAAGCGACGGTCACCATCGAAAGCATCAACTACCACTTGGAGCAGGGCAAGGCGGTCGAAAAAGCCATTATTGACGGCGCTTCGCAGATCGTCATTCCGGCGTTCGTGTCCTTGCTATGTATTTGTATCGTGTTCGTGCCCATGTTTTTCTTGAGCGGCGTGGCGCGCTATCTGTTCGTGCCCATGGCGGAGAGCGTCATGTTCGCCATGGTGTTCTCGTTCCTGCTCTCCCGAACCCTCGTGCCGACCATGGCCAAGTACCTGCTCAAACCCCATGTGGTTCATGCCGAAGACCATACAGGCGAGCCGCGGACCCGAAATCCGTTGGTGCGTTTTCAACAGGGGTTTGAAACCGGCTTCACGAAGCTGCGTGCCGCGTACCATGACATTCTCAAGCTCGCCATTGAGCACCGCCGCCTATTCGTCGCCGGCTTCATGGGATTCGTCTTTTTATCCTTTCTGCTGGCGCCGTTTCTGGGCCGAAATTTCTTTCCCGAAGTGGATGGCGGTCAGATCCTCATGCACGTTCGAGCGCCGGTGGGCATGCGCATCGAAGGCACCGCCGCCAAGTTCAACGAAGTGGAAAAGGCGATACGGCAAATCATTCCGCCGGCGGAGACCGCCGCCGTGGTCGACAACATCGGCACGTATCTGTCGTCACTCAATACCATTTACAACAATACGGGCACCATCGGTGAGTCCGATGGGGACATCACCATTTCGCTCAGCGAGGGACATAAGCCCACGCCCGACTACGTGGCCAAGCTGCGAGACGAGTTGCCGCGCCGCTTCCCCGGCATGACTTTCTCGTTCCTACCCGCGGACATCGTCAGCCAGATATTGAACTTCGGTGCGCCGGCGCCCATCGACTTGCAGGTTCGCGGCAACAATCTGGCAGCGGATTACGCCTACGCCAACAAGCTCCTGGCTCAGGTGCGTCACGTCACCGGCGTGGCGGACGCGCGCATCCAGCAATCGGCGCGTCTGCCCCAATTGGACGTCAATATCGATCGCAGCCGGGCGGAGTACACCGGCGTGACCGCGGCCGACGTGACCAATAGCCTGGTCGTCAACTTGTCGAGTTCGACTCAGGTGGCCCCGACCTTCTGGCTCAATGAAAAGAACGGCGTCACATACCCGATCGCACTGCAAACACCGCAGTACAAACTCGACACGCTACCGGCACTGCAAAATCTGCCCATCAATGCCACCGGCCAACCGACGACAGTGCTCGGCGGCATTGCCGATATCACTCGTTCTCAAACCGACGTCGTGGTGTCTCAGTACGACATTTCCTCCATGGTCGAGATATTCGCCACGGTTCAGGGGCGCGATCTCGGCGCCGTGTCCTCGGAGATTCGTGACATCATGGCGCGTAACGACAAGGATAAGCCGAAGGGCGCGATTGTCGCGCTTGTCGGACAGACTGCGACCATGAATAGCGCCTACTCCGGATTGCTCTTCGGGCTGATGGGCGCGGTGGTACTCATTTACTTTCTCATTGTCATCAACTTCCAGTCCTGGGGCGATCCCTTCGTGATTATCACGGCGCTGCCGGCGGCGCTCGCGGGCATCATCTGGATGCTATTCGCGACGCATACCACCTTGTCGGTGCCGGCGCTCACCGGGGCCATCATGTGCATGGGAGTGGCTACCGCCAACAGCGTGCTGGTGATCAGTTTTGCCCGAGAGAAGCTCACCGAGTTCGGCGACGCGACGCAGGCCGCGTTGGAAGCCGGCTTCGTGCGCTTGCGGCCGGTGCTCATGACGGCTCTCGCCATGGTGATCGGCATGCTGCCGATGTCCCTTGGGTTAGGCGAAGGCGGGGAGCAGAATGCGCCCCTGGGCCGAGCTGTCATCGGAGGCCTCATTTTCGCGACGATTTCGACACTGTTCTTTGTACCGGTCGTGTTCAGCATATTGCATCGCAATTACCGTGCCCTTCCCGGGCATGACGTCAGCGTGGGAGAAGCCGATGTCTCAGCAGTCTAGTTCCAGTATCACCACGTCAGAACGCCGAGGGCTGCGCCGCGCGGGCATCCTATTCGTGGTGGTCGTGGTCGTGGTGGTGGTCTTCGGCTTCGTGTCTCGGGCCGAGCAGACCTCGAAGCTGCACGACCTCACCGAAGCCCAGGCTGTCGCGAACGTGGCGGTGGTGTCTCCCAGCAGCGTGGAGAATCGCACAGGTCTGGAGCTGCCGGGCCGTCTCGAGGCTTTCATACGTGCACCCATCTATGCACGCGTGCCGGGGTACTTGAAGAGCTGGAAGCACGACATCGGCAGCAAGGTGAAGGCCGGTGATGTGCTGGCTGAAATCGAAACACCGGATCTGGACCAGCAACTGCTGCAGGCGCGTGCCCAGCTGAACGCGGCCGAAGCCACTGCCAAGCTCTCGGAAATCACGGCTAAGCGTTGGCAATCGTTGGCCGGCACCGATGCCGTCGCGACTCAAGATGTGGATCAGCGCAACTACACTTACAACGCGAATGTGGCGCAGGTGAAATCGGCGCAGGCCAATGTCGAGCTCTTGGTCGCGCAGACAGGGTTCAAGCGCTTGATCGCGCCCTTCGACGGCATCGTGACGGCGCGTGAGACCGATATCGGTGCGCTCATCAACGTCGGTGCCTCGGGCGGCGCGGAGCTGTTCGTCGTCTCGGAGACAAACAAGCTGCGCGTGTATGTCAACGTTCCGCAGAACTATGTGCCGAGCGTGCCATCGGGCACCAAGGCTAGCCTCACGGTTCCGGAACGCCCCGGTAAGACCTATACCGGCACGGTGGAGTATTCCGCCCAGTCTGTGAACCCGAGCAGCGGCACGACCCTCATGCAAATCGTCGTGGATAACGCGGCGGGCGAATTGATGCCGGGCGACTACGCCAACATTCACTTACAGGTCGCGCCCGCGTCCGCGAATGTGCTGAGCGTGCCCTCGAGTGCGCTGATTTTCGATTCCAAGGGATTATCCGTCGCCACCGTGGGCAGCAACAACCGCGTGGAAGTGAAGCCGGTCTCCATCCTGCGTGATCTGGGGTCGGTCGTGGAAATCAGCACCGGCCTGAGTGCGAATGACAAGGTTATTCAGAATCCACCGGATGGGGTTGGGACCGGCGAGACGGTGAATGTGATCACCGAGCCGGCCGCCGGAGCGGCCGCCGCCGCGGCGTCGTCACCGAAGGGTAAGAACGATCATGGCTAAAGGCGCACGTCAGAGCGGCGCGAATCCAACCGCAACGCAGGTTGCGGCTGCGCTCTCGGCCGCAGTGATGACAGTGTTGGTTAGCGCCTGCTCGCTGGCGCCGCCGCTGAAGGTGCCCACGGTGCCGACGGGCGATGCCTATAAAGAGATGGGTCAGTGGACCCAGGCGCAGCCGGCGGATCGGCTGCCACGAGATAGCTGGTGGGATCTGTACGGGACACCGGAAATCGATGATTTGGAGAAGCGCCTGATTGCCGGGAATCCCACCTTGGCGGCGGCTCTGGCCAATTATGCCCAGGCGAGGGCGGTTAGCGATCAGGCGCGAGCGGGCCTCTTTCCGACGTTGGATGGAAATGCCAGCGTATCGCGGGCACGAGAATCGGTGAACGCGCCGCTCATCAGCAATGCGACGCCGCGTTACTACGACGACAACGTCGCGGGCGGTTCGATCAGTTACGAAGTCGACCTGTGGGGGCAGATTCGCAACCAGGTAGCCGCGGGCAAAGCCAATGCCGAGGCAGCCGGAGCGGATTTGGAGAACGCGCGCCTATCGCTGCTCGCGCAACTCGTCGACGACTATGTCCAGCTGCGCAGCTTGGACCGCGAGGCCGTGATTCTCGACGATACGGTAAAGGCCTACGACAAAGCGGAAGTCATTACTCGGCAGCGTCACGACGCCGGCATCGCCCCCGGCCTCGATGTGGCGCAGGCGGACACCCAGCTCGACGCGGCGCGCTCGACGGCCGCGCAGATTCAGGCGCAGCGTGCGCTCATGGAGCATGCCATCGCGGCGTTGCTCGGCCTGTCGGCCTCCACATTTACCATTGCGCCGGCCGTGGTCGATGTCAAACTGCCGGCGATTCCCGCCGGCGTCCCCACGACGTTGCTCGAGCGCAGGCCGGATATCTCGGGTGCGCAGCGCCGCATGATTGCGGCGAATGCGAACATCGGGGTGGCGAGGGCGGCGTACTTCCCCTCGCTGACGCTGGGCGCTCAAGGCGGCTACCAAAGCAACGCGTTCTCGAATTGGCTGACCATGCCGAGCACTTTTTGGGCCATTGGCCCCAACGCCGTGCTCAATCTGTTCGACGGCGGTTTGCGCCGTGCTCAGGTCGCGCAAGCGCGGGCCGAGTTCGATGAATCCGCGGCGAATTATCGCAGCACCGTCGTCACGGCGTTTCAGCAGGTCGAGGATAGTCTCGCCAGCCTGAATCATTATTCCGAGGCGGCGCGGCAGGAAAAGGCAGCGGTCGACGCGGCACAGCGCAGTTTGGATTTCTCAATGGTGCTGTACAAGCAAGGTGCTGAGGACTATCTCAACGTCGTCACCTCGCAGACCGCGTTGCTGCAGGCGCAATTGCAAGCACTGAATTTAGACACGCTGCAGCTGCAAGCCAGCGTGAATCTCGTTCGGGCGCTGGGTGGCGGCTGGGAAGATACCAAGATGGTCGCGGCGCGCTAGCGTTCGCGCGCGCTCAGCCGGCCTTCTATTTGGCGCGCGTCTTCGGCGTATAGCGCTTTTTGAAGATGTCCTGGAGTATGTCCGCGAAGGCTCGAGCGGAGTTGCCGAGCGGCACGGATGAGGGGTGTATCATTCCGAACGAGGACCGCACACCCGGATCCCATGGCCGGAACTCCAGCTGGCCGGGCGACATGGCATCCAGCCACAGACGATCGATGACGGTTATCCCCAAGCCTTTGGCCACCAACTGACAGGCCGAAAGACCCGTATCGACTTCTCCCGCCAGACGCAGTTTGACCCCGGCCTCGTCCAATACCCTGTCGAGCTGACGGCGGATCAAGGTGAAAGTGTTCAACGCCACGAAGGGATAGCGTCCTAGATCTTGCACCGGTATCCGGGTCTTGGCTGTGAGGGGGTGGTCGGGCGGCATTAGCACCACGGTGTCGACCTGAGCCAAGGGGATGGTACTGATGGACGGCGCGTCGAAGGGCAGGGAGGCGATGCCTATGTCGAAATTATGGAACGACAGCCAGCGTCCCATGGAGGAGCGGGTCACCAGCTCCAGCGAGAATTGGCTGTTGGGATGAGCCTGCCGATAGCGCGCCAAGGCTTCGGGCAGAACCGTGTACGACGCATACGGCGGCGCGATCACCCGCAGTTGCGCATCCGCCTCGAGCCTCAACTCCTCGCCCACCTGCTTGATATTGTCGATGCCGTCCAACGCTCGCAGCACCTGCTGGTAGAAGGGGTGGGCGCGGGCGGTGGGTATGAGGCGACGGTGCTCGCGATCGAACAGCTTGAAGCCGATTTCGTCCTCCAGCTGGGAAATCAACCGGCTGAGTTGCGGCTGTGTACGCCCGAGGCGATCAGAGGCCGCAGAAGTGGACCCCACCTCCATGACGGCACGAAACGCCCGCAAACCCTGAACCGCAATCGCCATAGTCTCGCCCCCGTGCCAGGCTACAGTCTACTAGCGAGAGACTCCATACTGAATGGCGGCGTTTCGCGTTTGTTGAAACTCCTCGAGAGATTGGCCGCGCATGGCGGCATAGACATGGAGATTCGAGACCCCCACCACCGCGGCCAGCTTTTCGAGGACGAAGAAAATGGCGCCGTAGTGAATGAGTCCGCGCCAGTCTCTGCGCTTGACCAGATCCTGTTCCTCCGCGGTGAGGCCGGCCGCAGCCAGCGTGGCGGCCTCGTCGGTGCGAAAGCGTTCGCGCTGCTCCGGTAGGACGAAGTCGTGCAGGAAGCGATTGAGACGGTGGCCTTTGGCGCTGCGCTCGAGTGTGTAGGGATAGGTTCCCTCCAAGCGTTCGGCGCCGGCGAGTTGCACGTCGACGAAGTTGCCCACATGTTCATGGGGCACCGCGTCCTCCCACACCGCTGTGGCAATGGCCGTCATGGACGGCAGGTAGTAGCTGCCATGCAGCCGGTTGATTTTCTCACCCATGGCGCCGCGCATGATGAGCCACATGATGATTTCCGAGCCCTCCATGCCGCCGCGCTCGGCATAGTCGGCATGCGTCAGGCGCGTCAGAGACTCTGGATCCGCCTCCAGCCGATCCATGAACTCGTGGTCCCAGGCCGTATTATTGAAGCCGCAGCGTTCGCCATGCACTTGGTGCGAGAGACCACCGGTGGCGACGATGGCCACTTTCAGGTCTTCTGGATATGCGGCGATGGCGCGGCGTAGAGCCTGACCCAACCGATAGCAGCGGCGCGCGGTGGGGATGGGAAATTGCAGCACGCCGACTTGCAGCGGTAGGATTTTCCACGGCCAGGCTTGGCCGGCATCGGCCAACATCGATAGGGGTGAGAAACACCCATGATCCAACGGCTTGTCCCGAAAGAAGGACAAATCGAATTCGTCGGCCATGAGGCTTGTGCCCAATCCCCGGGCCAGGGGCGCGTGACCGGCGAGGGGAAGGATGTTGCGGGCACCGCCGCCTTCGTCGGCGGGGAGGTAGGTCTCGCCCACGCCCAGGGCGAAGGCCGAATAGTGATCGAAGAAAAATGACGTGATGTGATCGTTGTAGATGGTCAGCAGTACGTCAGGTTTGCGGTCATCGAGCCATTGGCGGATGGGCTTGCAGCCCTCGAAAATGGGCCGCCATACCGGATCGTTGGACAGTTTCCGATCGCGCGCAAAGCCGATGGTCGGGGTATGGGACGTAGCGATTGCGCCGATTATTCTGGCCATGGTCGGCATAGTAGGTAATCAGGCCCGTTGAATAAAAATTCATAAGTCGAAAGTTTTCATACGCTGAGCGCATATGAATTTTCGCGGACTGGCGGGCTCTCATGGCTGCAAGTCAGCCAGTTCGGCGCTCCCAGGTGGTGCGTGTAAACGCGCTAAAAGGCAGCACGGCCGATGAGGTCTTAGCGCAAAAATTTCAGCGAATTACGTGCTACGCAATCTATTTGACCGGTAGATAACCTTCATGGTTTGATCGGACACTTACATGTCGAGTCGGCATGCGAGGGGAGTCACCATGTTGCGTGCCGTTACGAAGAATTCGCTCCTGATAGTTGCTCTTGGCTTGTCATCGTGGGCTAGCCTGCGGGCAGAACCGGCGCCGGCACTGGCACCCGAAATCAGCGATGTCGCCACATTGTCGCCGAATACGCCGCACCGGATTTTTACGGGGGGATGGCGCTCGGCGAGTTATGTCATTTTCGACGCTGACAGCGGCAAGATGGAGGGCAATATTCCGGCGGGTTACGTCGCGAATCTAGCCATTGCCCCCGACAACTCGCAGTTCTATGTCTCGGAGACCTATTGGTCTCACGGCTACCACGGCAACCGGCAGGACCTCGTCTCCATCTACGATGCCAAGACTCTGAACCTGGTCAAAGAAATTACGCTGCCGGGGCGCGCACTCGTCGGCAAGATGCAGAACTTTGACCTCAACGCTTCCGGCACTCGCGCCTACGTGTACGTCATGCTGCCCGTCTCCTCGGTGGTCTGGGTGGATCTGAAGCAGCAGGCGGTGGGCGGGACAGTGGAAGTGCCGGGCTGCGGACTGATATTCCCGTGGGGCGAACAAGGGTTCTCATCGTTGTGCGGCGACGGCTCCCTGGCGACCGTCACCGTGCCGGATTCGGGGGCGGCGGTGGTTACCCATACCAAGCCGTTCTTCGATGCGAACAAGGATCCGATATACGACAACAGTTTCGTGGATCGCACAACGGGTAAGGCGATATTCCTTTCCTATACGGGCTTGGTGTACGAGGCCCAGTTGGGCGCCAACCCGGTGATTCAAAAGCCGTGGTCCATTCAGAAGGCGGCCGGTTTCCCAGTCGCGGGCACGGGTGTGCAAGAAATGGCGTGGCGTCCCGGCGGCTCGCAACTGGCCGCTTATCACAAGGCCAGCGGCAAACTGTTCGTGTTGATGCACCCGGGAAATTATTGGACGCACAAGTACGGCGGAACGGAGGTGTGGGTGCTCGACACCAAAAACCATACGCTATTGTCGCGCTTCCAACTCCAGCCCGTGCCGACCAGCGGTCTGGGCGACGATCGACCGCCGCTCTACGAGAACCTGGGGGTCTCGCAGGACGAGAAGCCCTTGCTGTACTTATTGAACCCCTCCGGCAATGACGTTGTGCTCGATGCCACCACTGGGGAAGAGCTGCGCAAAATCGAGTTTGCCGGGGGTAGCTCGGTGTACGTGCCGGGTTATTGACGCGCATGTTTCCCGAAGTTGCCATCGCCATTCGGACCCTGGTCGCGTTGGTATTCCTGACGGCGTCGCTGGGCAAGATGCGTCATTGGGTCATTTTCCAAGGCGTCATTGCCAACTATAGGCTGCTGCCGGGTGCCGCGGTCGGGCCTGTCGCGGACCTGTTGCCGCCGGTCGAGGCCTTGGTCGGGATCCTGTTGCTGCTGGGTTTGGCAACGCCCTGGCCGGAAGCGGGTGCGGCGGTTCTGCTCCTGATCTTCGCCGTAGCCATGGGTATTAATTTATTGAGGGGACGCCGGGACATCGACTGTGGGTGCTTCCAAAGTGCCTTGAAGCAGACCCTGAGTTGGACCTTGGTGGTGCGCAATGCCGTGTTGGTGCTGCTGCTGGGTGTTGCCGTGGTGGTGGGGGCCCCGGGCACTCTGCCCGAGGTCATGGACGGGTTGCTCGTGGGTGGTGTTCTATTCGTTATCCTGCAGAGTCTCACCATTCTCTGGAGCATCGTTCCCGCGTGGCGTAGGACGTCGACGCGAGAAGCTGAGGTATCACTATGACGGCGACAACCATTACGTTGGCCTTACTCTGGGTGGTGGTGATATGTCTGAGCCTCGCCGTGCTGGCGTTGGCGCGTCAAGTGGGGGTCCTACATGAGCGGGTGGCGCCTGCCGGTGCATTGCTCAGCGGCGTCGGTCCCGGCGTCGGCGAACAGTCGCCGCGGCTCGAAGTGCACGCGATGGCGGGCAATGCCGTTACCGTGGGCGGCACGCTGCCGACGGGCCAGGCTTTGTTGATGTTGTTCGTATCGCAGACCTGCCCGATATGCAAAAAATTGATTCCCATCGCCATGGACTTTGCCAAGAGCGAGCGTCTGCAGGTGCTGTTCGTCGGCGATGCCGACGTGAGCGAACAGAAGAAGCTCATCGCACAGTTCGGGCTCGACGAACAGCGGTTCATCAACGGTTCGCAAATCGGCATGGCATATCGCGTCGACAAGCTGCCCTACGCCGTGTTGTTGGACGACCTGGGTGTCATTGCCGCGAAGGGACTGGTGAATAGCCGCGAGCACTTCGAAAGTCTCATTGTTGCCAAGGAAACCGGCTTCGCCTCGATTCAATCGTATTTGAAGGCGCAACCCGAACTCACCGAGTGAGCGCCCGTCTTAAATTTGCTGAGCAAGGGATACCACCGTGTCGAAATCTCGAATTGATCGCCTAAGCGAGCGAGTTACCCGAAAGCTCGCCGGATACTCGTCTCGGCGTGGATTTATTGCGAGGTTGGGGATGGCCTTGGCAGCGACGCCGCTGCTGCCCTTGTTGCCCGTGGCCAGGGCCTCGGCCGCCGATGCGCCGCCGAAGACGGATTTCGAACGCAACGCTCAGTCGAAGGATCCTACCAAGTGCAGCTATTGGAAATACTGTGCCTCCGACGGGGTGCTGTGCAGTTGTTGCGGCGGCGGCTCGCATACCTGCCCGCCGGGCGCGGAGCCGTCTCCGGTCTCGTGGATCGGCACCTGTCTGAATCCCGACGACAATCGCTCGTACATCATTGCCTATCGCGATTGCTGCGGCAAAGCGGCTTGCTCGGCCGGGAAGGCGTGTCGCTGCGATGGCGGTGACCGGGAGTTGCCTACCTACCGAGCGCCGCTCAATAACGACATCATTTGGTGTTTCGGCAGTACCTCGCAAAGTTATCACTGCTCCACCGCCGCGCTGGTCGGGGTGGCCAACTAATCCGCCGGGCCCTGGCGTCATCGTCGTGAGCCAAAGTGTTTGGATGCGCATGCGGTGGGCCGCGCCGGTACTCTGTTCCCTGGGAGCTCTGTATGCCGTCGACTTGTCGGCGCAGGAGGCCCTGAGGCCCTTCGCGCCGCCGCAGAATGACTACGTGCTTGCCTGTGCAGGTTGCCATGGCTTGGACGGTGCCTCCCATTCGAAGGTAGTGCCGAGGTTGAAGGGTAGAGCGGGTTACTACCTGGCCGACCCCGAGGGGCGGGCCTATTTGTCGCGGCTGCCCAATGTGGCGTTCTCGACCTTGAGCGACGCGCAGTTGGCGGCGGTACTCAACTATGTCGTGTTCGACCTCGGCGAGGGCAGCGCTCCTGCCGGGGCTAAACCTTTCGTCATGGCCGAAGTGGGCAAATGGCGCAGACAGCCTCTGACGGAAGTCACCTTGAGTCAGTACCGACAACGGGTGGTGGAAACTTTGATCGACGAGTATCACGCGCCGGCGGAGCTACGCACCTACGGCGACGGGCAGTACGGCAATAACTAGGATTGGAATGCAAAAAATCATCTCTGCGGCGTTTATAACCATCGCCGCCTTCGGCACCCCTGTGTTCTCGGCGACTTCCGAGGTACCCACTGCGACTCGCGTTGCACACCCCATCAAGTTCAACGACGAAACCAAGATTCGGCAGGCACTCGTGCAGGTGGCCCTCGGCAGAGAGCCCGCGGACCTCATTATCCGCGGCGCCACGGTGCTGAACATTTTCACGCTGAGCTGGGAACCGGACCAGGACATCGTGGTCAGCGGCAAGCGCATCGCGTGGGTGGGCCCCGTTGGCCAGTGGAAGGGCAAAGCCGCGCATGTCTTCGATGCCAAGGGTCTGTGGGCCGTGCCGGGGTTCGGCGAGTCGCACAAGCATATTGAAAGCACCTTGCTGTCCCCCGAGTGGGAGGCTGCACTGGTGGTTCCCTTCGGCAACACGTGGACGTCCGAAGGATCGCACGAATTTTCGAATGTCAGCGGCGTGCACAACGTCGAGTTCTGGGAGACGCCCGAACGACGCGGCAGCCCGCTGAAAATTTTCACGGCCTTGGGATCGGCGACGCCGCCATCGGCATTCGAGGTGGGCGGCGGTAATTATGCCTACCATGAGATTGCCGAGAATATTCACGGCAGCCTCGAAGTCCAAGGCCTCGATGAAGTCATGGATTGGCCCGCAGTGTCGGAGCCCACTCATCCAGGCTACCAACGGATCTGGGAGGACATGGAGGCCACGCGCGATCAGCGTGGCATTATCGACGGCCACGGCGCCGGACTCTGGGATTTGGATCGCATCAATGCCTTCGCCGCGGTCGGGCTGTCCAGCGATCATGAGACGCGCCAAGCCGAGGAGGCGTGGGACAAGCTGCAACATGGCATGTTTCTGCAGCTGCGCGACGAGAACATAGAACGGGCGGTGCCGCTGTTCGTCAAGAAGGGCCTGAAGGACTGGTCCAACATTTCCCTCGTCACCGACGATCGCAATGTCGCCGACAGCATTAAGCAGGGCACGATGAACACCCACGTGCAGCTTGCCATTCGCATGGGAGCGCCGCCGGAAGCGGCCTTTGCCATGGCCAGCCTGTATCCGGCGAAGCATGCACACATGGAATCGATTGTCGGTTCCATCGCCCCGGGACGTTATGCCGATGTGGTGCTGCTGTCCTCGGTGAAGGATGTCGCGATCAAGGACGTGTTCGCGAACGGGCAATTGGCGGCGAAGGACGGCAAGTATCTTCTGCCCGTGCCGAAAATCGACTGGCCTACCTGGGCCACCCATACGATCAATGTTGGACGCAAGCTCAACGCGAAGGACTTCGAGATTTTGGCGCCCGCCGGCAAGACCACGGTGACCGCTGCCATCCAGGCGCCGTTCTATACGGACCCCGATCAAAAGACCGCGACGCTGGCGGTCGTGGACGGCGTGGTCCAACGGGATCCCGAGCACGATATCGTCAAGGTGGCCATCGTCGACCGGTACACCGGCAAGGCGAAGCTCGGCAAGATGTTCTGGACGGGCATGGGGCCGAAGACTCCGAACTCGGCTATCGCGACGTCGGTGTCACATGACCTGCACAACATCACGGTTATTGGCAGCAGCGATGAGGCCATGGCCATCGCGGTGAACCGTATCGCTGAACTCAACGGCGGGATTGTGCTCGTGGATCGGGGGAAGGTGACCGCGGAGATGCGCCTGGAGATCGGTGGGCTCATGACCAGCAGGCCCATTGCCGACGCGGCAGCCGGCATGGAGGATTTGTACGCGAAGTCCGATGCGCTCGAATGGATCGGCTCGCCCGGATTTCCGCGACGGGTGATTTTCGCCATGATTACCTGCAGTCCTTTCACCTGGCGTCTGGTGGTGCCGTATCCCGGAAATCCTTCGGGACTCGTGCTGCTACAGACCGGAAAGACCATGCCCATCGTTTGGTGAGGCGCCACCTCCACCGCTCGATGCACGCGCTCATGGGTCGCTGGATTGCGACGGGGATCATCTGTGTCCTTGCGACCTTGAGCGGCTCGCCGCTTGCGGTTGCTCACACGCAGATGATGACCGAAGTGCTGGTGTCGTTCCGGCAGCCGCAACAGGTCGATGTGACAGTCGGGCTGGATTTGTCGCTGATGCTGGGGTCGCCGGAGCGCTACTATGAACTCGCCACGGAATCGGGCGACAGCCGGCAAAAGGAACTGCAGAAAATCGTTCCGACGGTGATCGATAGCCTGCAACTCTGGGTGGGCGGCGAGTGTTTGAAACTTAAGTTTCGAGGATTCACCGCATCGACTGCGCAGAAGTCGGATTATCTCGACGGTTCGATGAGCAAGCTGTCGACCTTCGAATTCGTGGCACCACTCCCCGCAACAGCCGCTCCGCCCGCGACCGACGCGCCGCTAAAGCTTGTAATACCCATAGCCGCGCCCATCGATTATCCGGTGGCGTACACCGTGCAAATTCCGGCTGCCCATGTGTCGATGACGCGATGGGTAGAGGAGGGCGTGCATGAAAGCGATCCCTTTGTTTGGGCGGATAAGGCACCGAAGGGAGCGGCTCCAGAGGGAGCGGTTCCAGCTGCCGCGGCGACGGCGGCGACTTTCGATCCCGATGCACTTCCCTGGACTCGCCAGTTGGGGTTGTATCTAAGGCTCGGCTTTCATCACATCGTGCCCGAGGGGGCCGACCACATTTTGTTTGTGTTGGGGCTGTTCTTTCTGGGCATCACGTGGCGCAAGCTCTTGTCGCAGACCACGGTATTCACCATTGCACATGCGACTACGCTGTTTTTGTCGACGTACGGGGTTTTCAGTTTGCCGAGCCGGTTTGTGGAACCCATGATCGCGGGGTCGATTGCGTTCATTGCCGTTGAAAATATCGTGAAGCCCCGGTTGGGGTGGGGCAGGCTTGCCATCGTATTCGGTTTCGGTCTCATTCACGGCCTGGGCTTTGCCAGTAGCCTGAGCGACATTCCCTTCCCGAAAAGAGACTTTATCGTGGCACTGCTGGGCTTCAATGTTGGCGTCGATTGCGGGCAACTGTTCGTGATTGCGCTGGCATTTTTGGCGGTAGGCTGGTTCAGAAATGAGCCTTGGTTTCGCCGTAGAATCGCGGTCCCGTGCTCCTGCGTGATTGCCGCGGTGGGGCTTTATTGGGCGGTGGACCGGGCGGCGTATTATTGCTGTGGGGTGCCGTTGTGGCCTTGAGGCGGGCGGTGACCCGGGCCGCCATTTCGGCAAAACCCATGAATTGTTTGTATTTTTTGGGCGACCTGTTAAAATTCTAAATGAACCCCGGCCAGCCCGGGGTTCGCTGTTTTCGCTTTGGCTAAGTGGCAGAGTGGTCATGCAGCGGCCTGCAAAGCCGTGTACGCCGGTTCGATTCCGACCTTAGCCTCAAATAACCCCGCTGACCCCGTCCGACCCCAAGCGCTCAAGCGCCAAAATCGCTAGTTTTCCCGAGAAATCGCACCGCGTGCTATTGCATGCCGTCCGACCCCAGTGTAACACTCGCCGGGGTAAGTCAAGGGGTAACTTGACATCGACGGGGTAACTTTTCATTTATGGCACTCACTGATACCGCGATTCGCGGCCTCTCTCCCAAGCAAAAGCCCTATAAGAAAGCGGATGAACGCGGTTTGTACCTTCTGGTGCAGCCGAATGGTTCGCGATGGTGGCGATTCAAGTATTCATTCGAGGGTCGCGAGAAGGGCATCAGCCTCGGCACCTACCCTGATACTCCTCTCAAGTCCGCACGCGAGAAGCGGGACGCCGCTCGGCAACTCGTTGCGAAGGGCATCGATCCGTCCGTGGAGCGCCAAGCGGAAAAGCACTCGGCCTCGATCACGTTGAAAGACAATGCCGACGACTGGCTTGCAGAGCAAACTGCCCAAGACCCTAAGACCGTTGCTCGCATGCGCTCTCGATTGGAAGAGTGGGCCTATGGGAAGCTTGGGCCTCGGCCCATTACGGCCATTACGTCAGGCGATGTGCTGAGCATGCTGAAGCTGTGCCAGAAAAAAAGCCCGGACACCGCGCACAGGCTGCGCCTGGATCTGCGGCGGATCTGGGACTACGCCATTCGCGAGGGACGCACCACTCACAACGTCATCATGCCGTTGATGGGAAAGACTGTGTTGGCTCCGGTAGTCGGAGGACATCGGCCGGGCCTTGTGAATCCTCAGGAGGTGGGTGGTCTCCTGCGAGCAATTGACGGGTATCAGGGGCAGGCGACCACGATGCTGGCTCTCAAAATCGCCCCCTACGTGGCCCTGCGTCCAAGCGAGCTGCGGTGTAGTCGGTGGCGCGACATTGATTTCGCTCGAAAAGAGTGGCGCATACCGCCGCCGCGCATGAAGGCAAAGGACAAGGTTGAGGAACACATTGTTCCGATGTCGAAGCAAGTGATTGCTCTCCTACGTGAGTTAGAACACCACCGGGGGAGTGGTGACCTGCTTTTACCCGGCACCAAAGGCAAGGGGCGCCCGATGTCGGACGCGACGCTCAACAGTGCGCTGAGGACGCTGGGCTATGACACGAAAACCCAGCACTGCATCCACGGTTGGCGCACCACCTTCAGCACATTGCTCAATGAGCGTGGCGACATCCATCCCGATTCGATTGAGCATCAGCTGGCGCATGTTGTTGGAGACAAAACCCGGCAGGCATACAACCGCGCGATCAAGATGGAAGTGCGCCGCCCGATGATGCAACTCTGGGCCAACTTCTTGGATGAGCTGCGCGACAAAGCGCCTAGAACATAGGGTTTGGTTAGCATCGCGCTAACTTGCGCGATAAATAGTTAGCACCATGCTAACTTCGGGCGCTAAATTATTAGCGCCGTGCTAATAAACCGCGAATAGCCGAGCGGCCGTAAAAAAGATCATTATTATAGGTATCGCCCTTTCGAAGGCCGTCGCGTGCAGTCGCACTGTGACGAACAACGGAGATGATCGGCGATGGAAAACTCAATTCGTATTCTTAGACTCCCTCAGGTCGAGGCGAAGTCTGGCCTTAAGCGTGACAGCATCTACCGGCTCGCAAAGCTCGGTAAATTTCCCAAGCCCATCAAAATTGCGCAATCGGCGGCAAGCGGCTGGGTCGAAAGCGAGGTCGATGCATATCTCGAGGAGCGCATCGCCGAACGCAATGCGAAGGTGGGCATATGAGCGGTAGCACTCGCAGGAAGCCATCGGTATCGACGGCGTACCACGAGGCGGGACACGCTATCGCCGCTGCCAGGATCGGATTCACCTTCGATCGCGTATTGCTCGGTTACCACGCTGAAAGTCAGAGTCTCGGAGGCGTCTGGCGAACCGAGTGGTCCGGCTTTCCGCCTTGGCCTAAATGGATGCATGCGATTGTGTTGATGTGTGGCCCTTTCGCCGAGGCTCGATACCGTAAGCAGAGCATTGGAAAAATATGGCTCGCACGCTCTTCAGAATCGGATGCCCGCGCGTTCGCGCAGCTTGGCATTAAAGACGACGAGGTTATCGCCCATCGACGCAATGCCGGATTGTTGCTACAGGAACAATGGTCCGCAGTCAGGCGGACGGCCTCGGATCTCCTAGCCCATGGTGGGTTGTCGTTTGAAGACATAGAGGATCGCGTCATCTGGCCGGCTGACCGCAACGCATGGAGGAGCAAGACGTGAGCCGCCCCACGTCGCCCGCGCCATATGTCGCGCCTGATCCCGAGGCGTTCCCGTTGCCCACCGAGCGCGACTTACCAGCGCTATGTGCTTATCTGGAAATGCCGTCCGTAGCGTCGTCTGTCCTCGCCGACTGGAAGCGCTGCCTCGCTCAGAACTTCAGGACGTGGGCCGCCGTCTCAGAGTGGATTTCGCAGGCTTTGTCATTTGATCCCGAGCGGTTGCGCGAGGGTGGCGAGACTTTCGTCATGCGTGCCCGTCAAGTTCGTTGGCTCGCCCAACTGCTCGCGGACCACTATCAGGACGGCAGCACCGCCGAAAAGAGCGCGACAAGGTTTGGTCTCAAAAGTAGGCGGGACTACTGGCGCAAGCTTGATCTCGCCCATACCACACTTGCGGCGGGTGTCCTGGGTGCCAGGGCGTACAGCCTTGGATTCCGCCCCGCCGTTGCGCTGGTCGATGTTGAAAAGCGGGACGAGCTGCCGGACCACGGGGCTCTCGACGAGGCCGACGAGATCGACGACCAGGATGAGGATGGTCCCATGTGGGTCGACCATGACGATCTGGAAGACCTGCCGACCGTTGAATATTGGCCGGATACCTTTCGCTGATTGTTTGTCTTGGCACACTTGAGAGCCTATGTTTTACGGCATTGGCGCATCGTATTCACAATTGACGGGTCGGCAAATCGATGCGAATCGATATACTGGTTTTGAGTAGATCAAATCATGAAGCCCCGCCGCCTGCGGGGCGTTTCGCTTGCCTCCCTAATTTCATTTCGTCACGTCGCGTTACGCGCCGGGCGTGATACCGCGATCCTGTTTAAACGACTAAGGACAACCCATGCTCAAACCGGCTGAACCGATCGGCACGCGCGTGCTGTGGCCTCGGGATCTCACACAACGTTACGGCATCAGTAATACCACGCTGTGGCGATGGGAGCGCGCTCGGAAACTTCCTTCGCGGGACGTTTATCTTGGAGGGGAGGCAGTGGGCTGGTATCTGTCAACGATTGAAACTGCTGAGCAATGCGCAGCGTGAATAGCGCCATCGCCGCGTTCCACGGCCTTAGCGAACAGGAAGCCGCCGAACGCATTCGACGATTGCATGCTCAAGGCTGGAGCGTGCCGCAGCTCGCGCGGACGTTCGTGATTGCAGAACGGG
>Ga0302311_10001514_pt1 | contig 27442 bp, 23 predicted proteins | sample III_Palsa_N1_3_FD_200449 | JGI IMG/M metagenome (GOLD analysis project Ga0302311, IMG submission 200449) | Peat permafrost microbial communities from Stordalen Mire near Abisko, Sweden - III_Palsa_N1_3 | ecosystem: Environmental > Terrestrial > Soil > Palsa > Peat permafrost | place: Sweden... | reverse complement strand
CGATAAGCAATTATAGTCGCAGCTTTTTCTTCTGCCGACATGAAATGCCGCCGATCATCACGCTTTCCGACGTCAATAAATGGTATGGCGACTTCCACGCGCTGAAGGACATCACCCTTGAGGTGAGGAAGGGCGAGAAGGTGGTGGTGGCCGGCCCCTCGGGCTCGGGCAAATCGACCATGATCCGCTGCATCAACCGGCTCGAGGAGCATCAGAGCGGCAAGATCGTGGTCGACGGGGTGGAACTCAACGACAGCACCGCGGCGATCGAGACGGTGCGCCGCGACGTCGGCATGGTGTTCCAGCAATTCAATCTGTTCCCGCATCTGACCGTGCTGCAGAACCTGACCCTGGCGCCGATCCAGGTCCGCAAGATGGCGCGCAAGGAGGCGGAAGAGCTGGCCATGCAGTATCTGGAGCGGGTCAGGATCCCGCACCAGGCCGGCAAATATCCCGGCCAATTGTCGGGCGGCCAGCAGCAGCGCGTGGCCATTGCCAGAGCTTTATGCATGAAGCCCAATGTGATGCTGTTCGACGAGCCGACCTCGGCGCTCGATCCCGAGATGATCAAGGAAGTGCTCGACGTGATGACGGGCCTGGCCGAGACCGGCATGACCATGGTCTGCGTCACCCACGAGATGGGCTTCGCCCAAAGGGTCGCCGACCGCGTCGTGTTCATGGCCGACGGGCGCATCGTCGAGATGAACACGCCCCACGAATTGTTCAACAACCCGCGCGAGGAACGCACCCGGCAATTCCTCGATCAGATCATCCGCCACTGACTTGAGCGCCTCCGAAGAGCTCTGGGTATTCGGCTACGGTTCGCTGATGTGGCGGCCGGATTTTCCCTATCTCCGTAGCGCCCAGGCCGTCTTGAACGGCTATCACCGGTCTTTCTGCGTCTACAGCCATGTCTGGCGCGGCACTGTCGAGAAGCCGGGCCTGGTGCTGGGCCTGACGCCGGGCGGGTCCTGCCGCGGAATCGCCTTCCAGGTCGCCGCCGAGGACCGCGCCGACGTGCTCGATTATCTGCATGAGCGCGAACTCGGCACTTACGCCTATCTGCCGCTGACTCTGCCGATCGAGTTGGCCGGCGAAGGGGGCGCTACCGGCGCCTATTGCTTCGTCGCCGACACGACCCATCCGCAATATGCCGGCGACCTGGCCCGCGACGAGGCGGTGGCGATCATCATGGAAGCGTCGGGCAAGGGCGGGCTCAACCGTGATTATCTGATCAACACGGTCAAGGAGCTCGATCGTCACGGCTACGCCGAACCGCAATTGCGCGACCTGCTGGCCGAGGTGGCGCGCCGCACCGGCATCATCGAGCAGGGTGGCGGCATCTGACGCCGTTCCCATCTAGAGAGGAATGACCTTAGATTCGACTAAAAGACTCATTCCTCTCGGAGGAGCGAAGCGAACGACCCCGGGGGTGCGGGGTAGGCTACCCCGCCGAAGCATGATGACGACTAGCGTCATCATGCTATTAAGAAACATGATGCTTCGTCTCTCTTCTCTGGCCCTTCTATTGCTGCTGACGGCTTGCGCCGTGCCGCTGCCCGAACCGGCCCCGGCGTCCCTGCCGGACTCTCCGGCCGCCGAGGCTCCCGGCCAGGACGCGCCGATGGCGCAGGAGGAACGGCAGGTCGACGCCTCGGCTCCAGTCGCGGCCGCTCCCGGCGAAGCCGCCAAGCCCAAGGCCCGCCGCTCCGCGCCGGCCGCCGCCGCTTCCTCGGCGCCTCCGCCTCCGCCGCCGGCCGATCTGGATAAACAGCCGATCGAGGAGTTGGTGATCAAGCCGAGCAGCGTTACCGGCTTCTGGCGGCTGACCGCGTCGCGCACAATCGATGTCGATATCGGCTTGTTCTCCGGCGTCCATATCCGTTACGGCGGAGAAATCCGCGACCGTAACATCTGCTGGCTGCAACAGAAGGGTCGTTCCTTCGACGCCATCTGCGCTTCCGGCAACGCGTTGAAATCGGCCGAGGGTTCAGTCGATGACGACAGCATGACCATGCGCTGGTGGGTCGGTGCCGCCACCATCATCTTCTCGGGCAAGTTCACCGAGGCCGAGAAAGTGACGGGCGGTTTCTCCGGCGGCGTGGTCGGGATGAGCGTCACCGGCGACGTGCCGGCCACCTTCACCAAATTGCCGACGCCGGCGGCGGCGCCTGCCGATGCGCCCGAGCGTCCAAGTGCCGCACTGGTCCGCCTGGTGTGGGAGGATGTCCGTCGCGGCGCCCTGACCGAGGGCCGTTATGAAGGATCGGCGGTGAAAAGGGTCAATCAGGGTATGCCCAAAGAGATCGCCGCCGAGACGCCGCGCCAGATGATCTATCTCGGCGAGATCCTGATCCGCTGGCGCAAGGAGCAGCGCGAAACCCTGCAAGACGTCTATCTGGTGCGGACCGATGCCGGCCGGCGCCTCTGCCGCGTCTCGGTAAATCCCCAGGGTCAGGTCATCGACTTCAATTGCCTGCCGCTTCCGCCAGGCGAAGGCTAAGTTTTTCTGACTCATCCTGATACAATTCAGTCATCTTCATTTAAGGCTTTTCAGCGTATAGTTTGATCAGGACTGGTCGGACACTTGGCGGTGAGCCAAGAATAGTTGCCGGGGAAGAGCAGGGGTGCTTCCGGTCGTCCATAAAACTGACGAGCATCGCGCGCCAAAGGAGCGACGTGGGCCAAGTATCGTGACGCATGGCTTCAGCCGGTGGAGGTTGAAATGGGTCGTTCCTTGGGTTTTTCAGTGTTCGCGGTTTTGGGCTTTTCCGCTTATTTCAGCCTGCCGGCCCACGCCGCGGGAGCGGATCCCCAGCATTATTATTTCTGTGAGACGACCAACAGCTTCTTTCCTTACGCGCAGACCTGTTCGGTGCCGTGGAAGGAGATCGATCCCAAGCCGACGGTGGTAGCCTCCGCCCAGGCTCCGGCGACCAGCACGCTGCCGCCGGCTCCCGCTCCGGCGTCCGAGCCCCGGCATGGCGTTGTCGCCTTCCCGATCGGCATGCCGCCGCCCCAGAACGCCGTGGCGACGCAAACCTCGCAAACCCCTGCCGGGCCCGCGCCGACCGTCGTTTCCGCCATCGCGCCGGGACCGGTGCCGCTGACCCCGGCCGAGTCCGGCGTAGCCAAGGGGCCGGTCGTCTTCGCCTTCGGCGATGAGACGCCGACCATCGTTTGCGCGGTGTCGCAGCTGTGCGACGTGGCGCTTCAGTCCGGCGAGCGGGTCAACCAGATCATCGTCGGCGATCCCGATCATTGGAAGATCGAGTCCGTCGCCGAAGGGGCCGGTTATGCCGAGACCACCCATCTGATCATCCGGCCGACCAATCCCGATCTCGACACCAGCCTGATCGTGTTCACCAAGATGCGGACCTATCACATCCAGCTGAGGTCGCATCGCAAGGAGTATATGATGCAGGTCGCCTTCTCCTATCCGGGCCAGGCCGAAATCGCCGTGACCAAGCCGGTGGCCGAGAAGAGCGTCGCCGTGCAGGACAGCGCCGATGACGGGCTGGTGAAGGCCGGCGGCATCACTTACGTCAAGGGCCGTGAGCCGAAGATGCTGGTGCCCAGGGGCAGCCCGGATGAGCCGCCGCTGCCGGCGGTCGCCCCGGCGCCTGATGTTAAGGAAGTGCCGGTGTCCCACTCCAAGGTGCAGCCGATGCCGCAATAGAACAACTTGTGAGCAAGTTGTTCTATTGCCCCTTATATGACGTCTGCGCTCCGCTGCGGCGAGGCTCGAGCGCCGCTCGGGCTTTGGAGCGTTTTATTCGGGCTGCGCCGCGATGCTTCGCTCCACGTCGCGGCGCAGACCCAGCAGGAAACCGGCTTCGGCGACCACGAAGAGCGGGCCGATGGCCAGCCCCATGATGTCGTCGAGGAAGGCGGGTTTGCGGCCCTCGTAATGATGGCCGATGAATTGGATGATCCAGCCGACCACGAAGAGCCCCACGCCCCAGCCGAGCCAGGGCATCAGGTCGGTACCCTCCGCCACCTCGCCGGCCAGCGCCAGCGCCAAAGTCAGCAGCACGCCCATCACCAGCCCGTAGCGCAGATCGAGCTTGAGGTAATAGAGGGTCAGGCCGGCCGCGATCACCAGGGCCGGCGAGATGAACCAGTCGCCCACGGCGAAGCTGGGGCGGGCCAGCAGGATGGCGGCGGCCAGCACGATCATCGGAATGCCGACGAAATGGGTGACGACGTTGCGCCGGTCGCGATGATAAGCGGCGTATTGGCCGAGTTGCTGAGTCAGCGTCTTCATGGTCAAGCCTCCCGTTTTTCTTCCTCCGCGGCGGCCAGGGTCCAGCCGATCAGATCGGTGGTGACGCGCCCCATCGCTTCGTCGAAGGCGGCGACCACGGCACCGATGCTATCGTCCGCCGACCGGGCTTCGGCCTCGAAGGTTCTGGTGCGGACGATACGCCGCCGGTTCGCCGGCGACAGCGTGGCGACCAGGGTAACTTGCGCCCCCTTGCCGCCCTCGGCCTGGAAATCCTGCAGCAGCGACGTGAGCAGGAAATCCGGCGGCGCACTACCCGCCGAGCGTCCGCTGACGGCGAGGCGGGTGCGATTCTGGAACGAGCGGATCAGCACCATCTGAACCATTTCCGGCGCCAGATCGACCCAATCCGCATTGGCGTAATATTGCAGCTCGAAAGTGCCCGACTTAAAGGCGATTCGTTCGGAATCGAGGCCTTTCAGGGCTTGTGGCGGATCGATGCCGAGCGACCAGCTGGGCCCCGAGGCTTCGATGGGGGATTGCGGCCGCAGACTGAAGGTGCGCAGCGGGTCGCCGCCGCCGATCGAACAGCCGGCGAGCGGAGAGAGCGCGGCGATGTGCAGCAGACGGCGGCGTGTGAGGGCGAGATCGGTCATTTTGCGGGGACGCCCTGATTGTTGTTGCCGAAGAGGAAACGGGGCGGATCGCGGTCGAGCTGATCCAGCGTGTCGTTTGCGCGGCGCACCAGCTGGCGTGAGTCCGAAATCAGCCCGCCGAGATCGTAGAGCGTGCCATTGGCGAAGTCGGCGACGCCGGCGCGGTTCTCGCCCAGCATGCCGTTGAGCGTGTCGGTCAGGGTCTTCACCGAATCCGCCGTTCTGCTCAGCTTCACCACCACTTCGCCGAGGGGTTGGCGATTGTCGGCCAGGGTCTGGTCGACGCCCTTCAGCACCTTGTTCAATTCCTCGCTGGCCTGCTGCAGCGAGACCAGCGTCTTGCCGAGATCGGCGCCGTGCGCGGCGAGATTGGTGGTGATCGAGTCCAGATTGTCGAGGATATGGGTAACCTTCTGCTGATTGGCCGGTGTCAGCAGATTGGAGACGCCGTTCAGCGCGAGGGTGGCTGACGCGGCGAGGTCGGGCAGGCTCTGCGCCGCCATCCCGATCGAGGCCTGCAACTGGTCGAAGGAAGAGGGCAGGGACGGGATCTGCGGATAGGGCAGATTGCTCTCGACCAGGCGCACCGGCGTGCCCGGGAAGAAATCGAGCTGCACGACCTGCTGATTGGTGATCAGGCTTTCGGGGTTCATCTGGGCGCGCAGGCCCTGATCGATCATCTGATGCAAGAGGCTGGTGGCCTCCGAATCGTCGCCCGGCGTCACTACCTTGTTGGGGTCGAGGTCGATCAGCACCGGGATCTCGGTGCGGCCGGTCTCCTTGACGTAGCGTACCTTGAGATTGATGACGCGCCCGACCACCACGCCCTTGAAGGTAACCGGCGCCCCCACCGTCAGGCCCTTGATCGCATCGCCGAAATAGATCACGAAGCGCCGTTTCTGGACGAAGATGTTCTCGCCACCCAGGACCAGGATCGCCGCGATCACCAGCAGGAAGGCGCCCAGCACGAAGGCGCCGACCAGGGTGGGATTGACGCGCTTAGCCACGGGCGCCTCCGGCGAGAGTCTCGACCGGCTGATCGCCGCGGGTGAGGAAGGAGTGGACCATCGGATTGGGACACTCTTTCAGGAGGATCTTGGGGTCGCCCAGAGCGATTTGCGTCTTGCTCTCGGGATCGAGGAAGACCGAATTGTTGCCGATCGCGAAAATGCTGGCCAGCTCGTGGGTGACCACCACCACGGTGGCGCCGAGATTGTCGCGCAAGGCCAGGATCAGATCGTCGAGGCGCCGCGACGTGACGGGATCGAGCCCGGCCGAGGGCTCGTCGAAGAACAGGAGATCGGGGTCCAGCGCGATGGCGCGGGCGAGACCGGCGCGCTTCTGCATGCCGCCCGACAGCTCCGAGGGGTAGTGGTCCTCGAAGCCGGCCAGCCCGACCATCGCCAGCTTGAGCCGGGCCAGTTCGCGGATCTCCTTGGGCGACAAGGTGGTGTAACGCTGCAGCGGCACCGAGACATTCTCGATCAGCGTCATCGAGGTCCATAAGCCCCCGGTCTGATAGGTGACGCCGATGCGCCGCATGATCGCCTCGCGGTCATATTCGTCGCAGCCCCAGATGCAGGTGCCGTCATAGAGCACCGAGCCTCCGGCCGGCGGGTCGAGTCCGATCAGATGGCGCAGCAGCGTGCTCTTTCCGCTGCCGGACGGCCCCATGATGACGAAGATGTCGCCATGGCGGACCTTGAAATTGAGATCGTGCTGGATCAGCCGTTCGCCATGCATCGAGGTCAGATTGACGACCTCCAGATGCGGTGCTATGTCGTCCGGTTCGGTGAAATCGCAGAGCGTCATCTCAAATCCCCACAACGCTGGTCATCACGGTGATCACCGCATCGGCGAAAATCACCAGCACGATGGTCAGCACCACCGCATTGGTCGCCGCTTGGCCGACACCGGCGGCGTGGCGCTCGGCGGCCATGCCGCACCAGCAACCGGTGACCGCCACGATCGAGCCGAACAGGCAGGCTTTGACGAGGCCGAGGACCAGGTCGGTCACCGTCAGGGCGTGGCGCGTCTGGCTGATATAAAGCGGCCAGTCGATATTCAGATGGATCGCCGCCAAGGCCGCCCCCCCGAGCATGCCCGCCAGATTGGCGAAAATCGTCAGCAAGGGCAACGCTAATGCCAAAGCCAGAAGGCGTGGCAGCACCAGGAAATCCATCGGATCGATGCCGACGGTCCTGAGTGCCGAGATCTCGTCGTTCAACTGCATGGTGCCGAGATTGGCGGCGTAAGATGCGCCGGTGCGTCCCGCCATGATGATCGCCGCCATCAGCGCGCCCATCTCGCGCACCATGGCGATGCCGACCAGATTGGCGACATACACCTGCGCGCCGAACTTGGTCAGCTGCACCGCGCCGATGAAGGCCATGATCAACCCGACCAGCACACTGATCAGGCAGACGATGGGCAGAGCGCGCGGACCGCAATCGGTGAAGGCCTCCCAGAAATCGGCGCCGCGCATGGCCGATACGCCGCGCAGGAGGCGGCCGAAGGCCAACACCGACTCGCCGAAGAAGCCGAGCATGCGGACGCCGAGGGCCACATTGACCAGGAAGCGCCCGCCGATCCGGGCCAGCGGCGGCGGCGCCACCGGCATCTTGTGACGGTCGGGATGGTCGGGCACGGCGAAGGCCAGGCCGATCAGCCGTTTGACATCCTCGGGGGTACCGCTGCGGTCGATGGCGATGCCGCGCGCCTCGGACATGCGCACGCCGCGGGTGAGGAATTCGATCAGGCTGCTGTCCCAGCCCATCAATCCTTCGGCGTCGAGGACGATGCTGCCGCCGGGGGCGACGTCGGCCAGCATGTCGGCAATGGTCTCGTCGCCGATCAGCCCATGTTCGATCAGCCAGTGTCCGGCGATGCGGATCACTACATTGCCTGACGGAGTCTTGTCCCAGGACAGCTGCGGCGGTTCTTTGTCAGACATCGGCGAAGGACATGGGTAAAAGACCCCGGATGTTTTTCTTGCGATATGACTTGGTTGTTTGCGGGGAGAATTGGCGGTATTTTGTGGTCCAAAGGCCAGCCTGTCCAGTCCGCTTTTCGTCCCCCGCCCTTACGGCGCAATCGTTCAAAAGCACTCGGTTACGTCCAAGACGTCGATTCGGACCCGTGTTCACATCCAGCGCGGTCTTCTGTCCCTTTCCTCGATATCCCTATTTCCCTGACCGTTTGCACTCTTTCGTCGGAGCAGTTCCATGGAAGGCATTCGTACCAGCGGCATTCCCGCCCGGACTCTGATCGGCCTGGCGCTGATCGGATTTTCGCTGTCCGGCTGCGGCAAGCCGGCCCAGACGCCGCAGGGGCAGTCGGCTCCGCCCGTCACCGTGGCGCAGCCGTTGGCGAAGAAGGTCACCGACTGGGATGAATATACCGGCCGCTTCACCGCCGTTCAGTCGGTCGAGCTGCGGGCCCGGGTCTCCGGTTATCTCGACAGCATTAAATTCACCGATGGCCAGCTGGTCGAGAAAGGGCAATTGCTCTTCGTGATCGATCCGCGGCCGTTCCAGGCGACGCTGGACAAGGCCAGGGCCGACCTCAAGGTCGAGGAAAGCCGGCGCGATCTGGCCCAGCTGGACCTGGCGCGCGCCACCAAGCTGTTGGCGGCGCGCGCCGTCAGCCAGGAGGAATACGACACCAGGGCGCAGACCCAGGCGCAGAGCCAGGCGTCGGTGGCGTCTGCTCAAGCCGCGGCGCGCAACGCCGAGCTTGACCTCGAATTCACCCAGATCCGCGCCCCCTTCGCCGGGCGCATCGGCGACCGCAAGATCGATATCGGCAATCTGGTCAGCGGCGGCGGCGCCGCCACCTTGCTGGCCACCATCGTTACGCAGGATCCGATCTATTTCGAATTCGACGGCTCCGAGGCCGATTACCTCAAATATGTCCGCTTGGCGTCGGCCGGCACCCGGCCCTCCTCGCGCGACGCCCCCAACGAGGTGTTCGTCAAGCTGATGGACGAGACCAAATGGAGCCACGCCGGCAGGATGAATTTCGTCGACAACCAGCTCGACCCCAATTCCGGCACGGTGCGCGGCCGCGCCGTGCTGAGCAACAGCGATTTCGTCTTCCAGCCCGGCATGTTCGGGCGGCTGCGCCTGATCGGGTCCGGCCAATATGACGCGCTGCTGGTGCCCGACGAGGCGATCGTGTCGGATCAGGCGACCAAGCTGGTGATGGTGGTGGGCGAGGACGGCACCGTGACGCCGCATCCCGTCGAGCTGGGGCCCAAAATCGACGGCCTACGGGTGATCAAGACCGGCATCGCCGGCACCGACAAGGTGGTGATCAGCGGCCTGACCCGGGCCAGGCCCGGCTCCAAGGTTTCGCCGCAGGACGGGAAGATCACCGCCATTCCCGACGCCGGTTGATAAGGAGGGCTCCATCATGAAGTTCTCCCACTTCTTCATCGAACGGCCGATCTTCGCCGCCGTGGTCTCGATCCTGATCACCCTGATCGGCGGCTTCTCCTATTTCGCGCTGCCGGTGGCGCAATATCCCGAGGTGGCGCCCCCGACCATCCAGGTGACGGCGTCCTATCCCGGCGCCTCGGCCGAGACCGTGGCCAACACGGTGGCCGCGCCCCTGGAGCAGCAGATCAACGGTGTCGACGACATGCTCTACATGGAGTCGGAAGCCACCGGCGACGGCAATCTGACGCTGACCATCACCTTCAAGCTGGGCACCGACATCGACAAGGCCCAGGTGCTGGTGCAGAACCGCGTCGCCATCGCCCAGCCGCATCTGCCCGACGAGGTCAACGCGCTGGGCGTCTCGACCATCAAGAATTCGCCGAACCTGATGATGGTGATCCACATCATCTCGCCGGACGGCAGCCGCGATCAGCTCTATCTGTCGAACTACGCCACTCTGCAGGTGATCGATCCGCTGGCCCGCATCGACGGGGTGGGCCAAGCGGTGTCGCGCGGGGCCCGCGATTATTCGATGCGCATCTGGCTCGATCCCGACAAGGTCGCCGCGCGCGATCTGACCGCCGAGGAGGTGGTTGCCGCGCTGAGGAACAACAATGTGCAAGTGGCGTCCGGCCAGATCGGCCAGCCGCCAGTGCCGGAAAACGGCGCCTTCACCGTCGGCGTGCAGACGTTGGGCCGCCTGGTCGATCCGAGCCAGTTCAACGAGATCGTCGTCAAGAACGACGCCCAGGGCCGCGTCACGCGGATCCGCGATATCGCCCGGGTCGAGCTCGGCGCCCAGGATTACAGCCTGAATTCCTATCTCGACGACAAGCGCGCGATCGCCATCCTGATCTACCAGCGTCCCGGCTCGAACGCGTTGCAGACCGCCGGGACGGTGATCCAGACCATGGAGACGCTGTCCAAGAGCTTCCCGCCCGGCGTCGCCTACACCATCGTCTATAACCCGACCCAGTACATCGCCGATTCGGTGCATGAGGTGTATCGCACCATCTTCGAGGCCATCGTGCTGGTGGTCGTGGTGGTGATCGTCTTCCTGCAATCCTGGCGGGCGGCGCTGATTCCGGTGGTGGCGATCCCGATCTCGCTGATCGGCACCTTCGCGGTGATGGCGGCGGCCGGCTTCTCGCTCAACAATCTGTCGCTGTTCGGGCTGGTTCTGGCGATCGGCATCGTGGTCGACGACGCCATCGTCGTGGTCGAGAATGTCGAGCGAAACCTCGAGCAGGGGCTCAGTCCGCGCGAGGCGGCGCACCGCACCATGGACGAGGTGGGCGAGGCGCTGATCGCCATCGCCCTGGTGCTGACCGCGGTGTTCCTGCCGACCGCCTTCCTGACCGGCATTTCCGGACAATTTTACCGCCAGTTCGGCATCACGATCGCCGCCGCGACGCTGATCTCGATGCTGGTATCGCAGACCCTGAGTCCGGCGCTCGCCGCCCTGCTGCTCAAGCCCAAGCATGAAGGGCATGCTATCGGCGGCCCGATCGGGCGTTTCTTCGGCGCGTTCAACAAAGGCTTCGACTGGCTGTCGCACAAATATGGCCGGGTCACCGCCAAGCTGGTGCGGGCGACCTCTTTGGTGCTGATCGTCTATGCCGGCCTGGTCGCGATCGGCGGCTTCGAATTCGTCAAGGCGCCGGTCGGCTTCATTCCCGAGCAGGATCAGGGCTATTTCATCACCGTGATCCAATTGCCGCCCGGCGCCTCGCTGGAGCGCACCGACGCGATCATCCAGAGAGTGATCAAGATCGGCCTGGAAGATCCCGGGGTCGCCCACGCCGTCTCCTTCGCCGGGTTGGACGGCGCCACCCGCACCTTGTCCTCCAACGCCGGCGCGGTGTTCTTCGCCCTCAAATCCTTCGACGACCGCGACAAGGTCGGCGTCACCACCAAGCAGCTGTTCGCCCGGCTGCAGAAGGCGGTGCTGCAGATCGACGGCGCCAACGTCTTTTTGATCATGCCGGCGGCGGTGCCGGGTATCGGCTCCTCGGGCGGCTTCAAGCTCTATATCGAGGACCGAAGGGCGCGCGGCCTGCAGGCGCTGCAGGCGGCTACCAACGACATCGCGGCGGCGGCCAACAAGACTCCGGGGCTGAGCCGCGTCTTCACCCTGTTCAACAACGGCACGCCGCAGATCTATGCCGATATCGACCGCGTCAAGGCGCAGATGCTGGGCGTGCCGCCCTCGCGGCTGTTCTCGGCGCTGAATGTCTATCTCGGTTCGGTCTTCATCAACGACTTCAACCTGCTGGGCCGCACCTACCGGGTCACCGCCCAGGCCGATGGCGCCTTTCGCATGACCCCGCGCGACATCGAAAATCTCAAGACCCGCTCGGATGCCGGCAAGATGGTGCCGCTCGGTTCGATCGCCAATTTCCGCGATATCACCGCGGCCTATCGCGTGCCGCGCTACAATCTCTATCCGGCCGCCGAGTTGCAGGGAGCGACCGCCCCCGGTTTCTCGACCGGTCAGGCCATCGCGGCGCTCGACGCCATCGCCAAGGAACGCCTGCCGGACGGGTTCGCCTATGACTGGACCGAGCTGACCTACCAGCAGATCATCGCCGGCAACACCGCCCCGGTCGCTTTTGGCCTCGCCGTGGTGTTCGTCTTCCTGCTGCTGGCCGCCCAATATGAAAGCTGGATGCTGCCGCTGGCGGTGATTTTGATCGTGCCGATGTGCCTGGTCGCCGCCATCTCCGGCGTGCTGCTGCGCGGCATGGACAACAATATCCTGACCCAGATCGGGCTGGTGGTGCTGGTCGGCCTGGCCGCCAAGAACGCCATCCTGATCATTGAATTCGCCAAGCAGGCGGAGGAGGCGGGCGACGACCGCTGGCAGGCGGCGGAGAAGGCGGCTCATACCCGCCTCAGGCCGATCATGATGACGTCCTTCGCCTTCATCCTCGGCGTGGTGCCGCTGGTGATCGCCGAAGGGGCGGGGGCGGAGATGCGCCAGGCGCTCGGCACCGCCGTCTTCTTCGGCATGCTGGGCGTCACCTTCTTCGGCCTGCTGTTCACACCGGTCTTCTATGTGGTGTGCCGGCAGCTCGGATCCTTGCGAAAGCCCAAATCCACGCCCGCGTCGGTCAAGGAGGTCTCGCCATGAAGCGCGCGCTGCTCCTTCTGCCCCTGCTGGCCTTGACCGGCTGCTGGTCGGTCGGCCCTGATTACGAGACGCCGGCCCTGCCCGATACCGGCGCCTTCAAGGCCGGCGAGGCACGGCCTCTCAGCGCCGATGCACCGCCCGAGCGCTGGTGGGAAGGCCTCGCCGATCCGACGCTGAACGACCTGATCACGCGTGCGGTGGCCGAAAATTACGACCTCAAGGCCGCCAACGCCAACCTCCAGGCGGCGCGCGCCGCCCGCGACGCCGTGGGGGCGCGTCAATATCCATCGCTCGACGCCAATGCGGCGCTCGACCGGGCGCGGGCGAGGCCCCCCCCCGCGACGCAGCTCGGCGAGCAATATGTCGCCGAACCCGACGTCAATCTGACCGAAGTGGGGGGCGTGCTGTCCTGGGAGCTGGATCTGCTGGGCCGCGTCCGCCGTCAGGTCGAGGCCGCCGACGCCGACGAAGCACAGAGCGAGGCGCTGCGCCGGCAGGTGCTGATTTCGGTGATCTCGCAGGTGGCGGCCGCCTATGTCGATCTGCGCGGCGCGCAATTGCGCCTCGATGTCGCCGATCACAATGCCCAGAACCAGCGCGACACGTTCCAACTGACGGTCACCTTGTCCGACGCCGGACGCGGCACCGATCTCGACGTCGCCCGCGCCCGCGCCCAGCTCGAAAGCACCCTGGCGACAGTGCCGCCCCTGCTGGCCGAGGTCTCCGCCGACAAGCATCAGCTCGCGCTGCTGACCGGCCAGACCCCGATGGCGTTGGACGCGCTGCTCGATCCTTTCGCGCCTCTGCCGCCTCTGCCGGCCTTCCTGCCGGTCGGCGATCCGATGTCGATGCTCAAACGGCGACCCGATGTCGCCGCCGCCGAGCGCGGCCTCGCCGCCACGACGGCGCGGATCGGCGTCGCCACCGCCGACCTCTATCCCACCATCACCTTTTCCGCGGCCGGTACGCTGAACGGTATACAGCCGGGCGATCTGAGCAAACCCGGTTCGCTGTCCTACGCCATCGGCCCTTCGCTAAGCCTGCCGATCTTCGATCTGTCGGTCTATGCGCGCCTGCGGGCGGCCAAGGCCTATCAGCAATCGGCGATGGCCAGTTTCCAGAAAGCGGTGCTGACGGCGCTGGCCGAGACCGAGACGGCGCTCGACACCTACGCCCAGGACCGGGTGCGCCGGCAATCCCTGTCGGTCGCCGCCGAGGCCAGCGGGCGCGCCGCCGAGCTGGCCTCGACGCGCTACCAGTTCGGCGTGGAGAATTTCCTCGCCGTGCTTGATGCCGAATCCCGCAAATTGGCGGCCGAGGACCAGCTGGCTCAGTCGCAAATCGCCGTCACCCTGGACCTGGTCACGATCTACCGGGCCCTGGGAGGGGGATGGGAAATTGTCCCGCCACCCGAAAAATAACCGAAAAATAATCACACCGGTTCGGGATTGTGCATTGCACTATCCATGCCCAATTGGGGATTGGGTGGTTCCAATTCGTTGACTGAAAAGGAAGCAGCATGAAGGCCGAAGAGATCCTCAAAAATCATTCCATGCCCGTCTTCAGCCCGAGCTATCCCGCCGGGCCTTATTATTTCAAGAACCGCGAATACCTGATCATCACTTACGAGACCGATCCTGACGCCTTGCGGGCGGCTCTGCCCGAGCCGCTGGAACCGGCGCCCGGCAATCTCTGTTTCTTCGAATGGATGAAGATGCCGGACAGCTCGGGCTTCGGCGACTATGAGGAAAGCGGCGGTGGCATTTTCGCCACCTATAAGGGCGAGCCGTGCAATTTCTCGGTGCAGATGTATCTCGATGACGAGCCGCCGATCACCGGTGGCCGCGAGATCTGGGGCTTTCCCAAGAAATACGGCGTGCCGCGCCTCAAGGTGAACAAGGATACCCTGACCGGCGCCTTGCATTATGACGAGGAGCGGGTCGCCCTGGGCACCATGACCTACAAGCATGTGTCCTTGGAGAAGAGCCTGGCCGACGTGACGAAGGGCCTGGGCAAGCTCAACGTCAATCTCAAGCTGATCCCCGACGTCGACGGCACGCCCAAGATCGCGCAGCTGGTCGGCTACAATCTCGAGGACATCGTGGTCAAGGGGGCCTGGGAAGGGCCGGCGCGCCTGCATCTGATCCCGCACGTCAATTGCCGCGTCGCCGACCTGCCGGTCAAACGGATCGTCGGCGGGCGCCACCAGATCGTCGATTTCACCCTGCCTTACGGCCGGGTGCTGCACGACTATCTGGCGTAAGCGCCATGGCGAAAGGCAATAACGGAATTCGGCACGTCAATCTGGCATTGCAGGGGGGCGGCGCGCATGGCGCCTTCACCTGGGGCGTGCTCGACCGGCTGCTGGAAGAGGATGGGCTGTCGATCGAGGGCGTGTCCGGAACCAGCGCCGGCGCCATGAATGGTGCCGCATTGGTGTCGGGCTTCGCCAAGGGCGGCAAGGAAGGGGCCCGCAAGGCGTTGGACGATTTCTGGGGAGCGGTCAGCGCCTATTCCCCGGTGGGTCTGGTGCATCGTTCTCCCTTCGATCAGGCGGTGGGTAATTGGAATACCGATGGGTCGCCAAGCATGCTCGCCTTCGAGACTTTGTTCTCGATGGTGTCGCCCTATCAGTTCAACCCGACCAACCTGCATCCGCTGCGTCCGATCCTCGAGGAAGTCGTCGATTTCGAGGCTCTGCAGAAATGCACGCAGATGAAATTGTTCATCTCGGCGACCAATGTTCGGACGGGGCGCAACCGCATCTTCGACCATGACAAGCTGACGGTGGACGCCGTGCTGGCCTCGGCCTGCCTGCCGACGATGTTCCAGGCCGTGCAGATCGACGGCGATCCTTACTGGGACGGCGGCTATACCGGCAATCCGGCGCTCTATCCGATGATCTACAATTGCGCCTCGCGCGACATCGCCGTGGTGCAGATAAACCCCTTCGAACGGCCGGGCATTCCGATGACACCGGGCGAGATCATGAACCGCCTCAATGAGGTGACCTTCAATTTCTCGCTAATGGCGGAACTGCGCGCCATAGCCTTCGTTCAGAAGCTGATCGAGGAGGATCAGTTGAAGGGGCACGAGGTCAACCGCCTGAAACGCGTCCATGTCCACATGATCGGCGACGAGGAGGCCATGCTGTCGCTCGGCATGTCCTCGAAATACAATGTGGATTATGAATTTCTGAATTATCTCAAAGAATTGGGCAGGAAGTGCGGCGAGAAGTGGTTATCCGACCATTGGGATGATCTCGGCAAGCGTTCCTCCATCGACATCCAGAAAACACTATTAGGAGAACCCCCAAATGAGTAAGACCAAGACGGCGATCGTGACCGGCTCGACCAGCGGCATCGGCGAAGGTATCGCCAAGGCGTTCGCCGCCCAGGGCATCGGCATCGTCCTCAATGGCTTCGGCGACAAGGATGCGATCGAGACGCTGCGCCGCGAGATCGCCGATAAATTCAAGGTCAAGGTGACCTATTCCGGCGCCGACATGAGCAAGCCGGCCGAGATCAAGAAGATGGTCGACGACGCGGTGGCCGATCACGGCTCGGTCGACATCCTGGTCAATAATGCCGGCATCCAGTTCACCGCCCTGGTCGAGGATTTCCCCGACGAGAAGTGGGACCAGATCATCGCCATCAATCTGTCGGCCGCCTTCCATGCCTCCAAGCATGCGATTCCTTACATGAAGAAGAACAAATGGGGCCGCATCATCAACATCGCCTCGGCGCACGGCCTGGTCGGCAGCCCGCAGAAGGTGGCTTACGTCGCGGCCAAGCACGGCATCGTCGGGATGAGCAAGGTGATCGCGCTGGAATATGCCAATGACGGCATCACCTCGAACTCGATCTGCCCCGGCTGGGTGCTGACGCCGCTGGTGGAAAAGCAGCTGCAGGACCGCGCCAAGGAGAACGGCACCACCGTCGATCAGGAAAAGGTCAAGCTGGTGGCCGAGAAGCAGGCGCTGCACCAATTCACCACCCCGGAGCAGATCGGCGGCCTGGCGCTGTTCCTGATCTCCGACGCGGCCTCGACGATTACCGGCGCCAATCACTCGATCGATGGCGGCTGGACCGCCGAATAAGCATATCTGATCCAGATGGAACGATTCCTCCGGGAATCGTTCCACGGCCGCAAGTGCGGCCGCGCGCTGCCGGACGGCCTCAGCCACGCAGGCAACATTGCTTTGCGCGGTAGCCGAGCGGCCGGAGGACGCGCCCGGCGCATGAGGGCTATGCAATAAACTGCGGGGGGTTCACAGCCTCCCGCCGTTTCCTTAAGGTGGCGCCGCTTTAAAATTTCAAAATGGGGTCGGTGCGGTGCCCAAACATTCCCTGTCCAAGGACAAGATCAAGGTTTTGTTGCTCGAAGGCGTGCATGACAACGCCCTCACCGAGTTTGCCCAGGCCGGCTACACCAATATCGAACGCTTGGCCCAGGCCCTCAAGGAAGACGAGCTGATCGAGCGCATTCAGGGCGTTCACCTGCTGGGCATCCGCTCTACCACGCGTGTCACCGACAAGGTCCTCGCCGCCGCCAACCGGCTGATGGGCATCGGCTGCTTTTGCATCGGCACCAACCAGGTCTCGCTGGAGACCGCGCGCCGCGCCGGCATTCCCACCTTCAACGCGCCCTATTCCAACACCCGCTCGGTGGCGGAACTGGTGATCGCCGAAGCCATCATGCTGATGCGTAGAATCCCCGAGCGCTCCGAGGCGGCCCATCGCGGCGCGTGGCAGAAGACCGCGTCCCATTCCTACGAGCTGCGCGGCAAGACCATCGGCCTGGTCGGTTATGGCCATATCGGCAGCCAGGTCTCGGTGATGGCGGAAGCCATGGGCATGCAGGTCCGCTTCTACGACGTCGAGCGGCGCCTGGCGATCGGTAATGCCCGCTCGGCGGCGACGCTGGAAGGGCTGCTCAATGTGTCGGATGTGGTGTCGCTGCATGTGCCCGCCACCCCGCAGACCCGCAACATGATCGGCGAGCGCGAGCTTCGCGCCATGAAAAAGGGCAGCTATCTGCTCAACGCCTCGCGCGGCAACGTCGTCGACATCGACGCCCTGGCCCGCGCTCTATCGGACCAGCATCTGCTGGGCGCTGCCATCGACGTGTTCCCCAAGGAGCCGGCCAGCAACCAGGATCCGTTCGAGAGTCCCTTGCGCGGCCTGCCCAATGTGATCCTGACGCCGCATATCGGCGGATCGACTGTCGAAGCACAGGCCAATATCGGTATCGAAGTCGCGGAAAAGTTGATTAAGTATTCCGACAACGGATCGACCGTCGGCGCAGTCAATTTTGTCGAAGCGGCACTTCCCGTCAAGGTGGGGGAAACCCGTTTCCTGCATATTCATGCCAATGTGCCAGGCGTGATGCGTCGGATCAACGAAGTCTTCTCCGCTCGCAGCCTCAATATTTCCGCGCAATATCTGCAAACCGATCCCGAAGTCGGCTATGTGGTGGTCGATGTGGTGGGCGATCTCGACGAGGCCGACATCATCGCCGATTTGCAGGCGATCGAGGGAACAATCAAGACGCGGTTTTTATATTGATACCCTTTTGTATCTATTGTGACGATTGTTGCAATGTTGCTGTGGGGGTGGCATAGTAACTCTCTGATTTGGGGAAAAAGATAACAAAGGCAGCCGCATAGTCCGGGGGGACAGGCCGCACGGACCCTGATGGGAGTCGGAGAGTTGGTGAGGGACTATCACATTCTAGTGCTGGAAGATGAACCAGCCACCCGTGCCATGTTGGCGACCTTGCTGGAAGCGGAGGGCTTCCGAGTCAGTACCGCGGAGCTGGGATCCCAGGCCTCGGAACTGACGGCCAATTACAATTTCGATCTCATCATCCTCGATCTCAATCTACCGGACGAGGATGGTCTCTATATCGCGCGTGAGCTGCGGGCCAAGTCCGACATCGGCATCATCATGCTGACCTCGCGCAAGGAAGATATCGACCGCGTCGTCGGCCTCGAAATGGGCGCCGACGATTACGTCACCAAGCCCTTCTTTCCGCGCGAACTGGTGGCCCGGGTCAAGAACCTGCTGCGCCGCCTCTCCATGCCGCGCGGCGGCCGCCGTACCGACGGCGTCAACGGCTATGACATCCGCCGTTTCGACGGTTGGGAGATGGATCTCGCCAAGCGGAGTCTCACCGATCCGACCGGGCGCGAAGTCAATCTGACCCGCGCCGAGTTCGACCTGCTGACCGCTCTGGTCAACAGCGCCGGGCGGGTCCTGTCGCGCGACCAGTTGCTGGACGCCATCGGCAGCCAGTTCTGGACCCCGGTGGACCGCACCATCGACGTGCTGGTCAGCCGTCTGCGCCGCAAGATGGAGACGGATCCCAAGGCTCCGACCATCATTATCACCAGCCACGGCTACGGCTATAAGTTCGCTCCAGCCGTCACCAATGGGTGATTCTTTATATAGCTCTCAGGCGCCGGGCGCGACCTCCGGTCGCTGGGCTACCGTGCCAAGCTATATTGCCTGTGTGACTGCGGCCGTCGGTAGCGCGGCGGCCGTTAGCGGCCGCGAAGCGACTGTTCCGAAAATCGTTTCGTTCCGGGGGTTTTCCCCGTTGACAGGGCAGGAACGGTTGCGTATGTTCCGCCCCCTGAATTCGCCGCGGGTGGCGAGCCATAAAACTGGAATGTGATTATGAAGATCCGCAACTCCCTCAAGTCGGCCAAGCTGCGCGACAAGAACTGCCGGGTCGTCCGCCGTAAGGGTCGGGTCTATGTGATCAACAAGACCAACCCGCGCTTCAAGGCCCGTCAGGGCTGAAGTCCAAACGGACGACACGGTTACAAAAGGCCGCTTCCTTCGGGAAGCGGCCTTTTTGTTTTCCAGGTCCTCGTCGTCCTCTTCGCAGGGTGCCTTCTCTCAAACGTCATGCGCGGGCTTGACCCGCGTATCCACGTGCCGGGGCCGGAAAGGCTTTGAAGTACGAGGCTTTCGTCTGTTCCGAGGTTTGCTTAACGCGGCCGCGTGGATCCGTGTGTCGAGCACGGGGATGACGATTTTGGGGATGAATCTATGCCCGCGCATAATGAGACGGCGGCACGCCGACGAACCGGGTGAAGGCGACGCTGAACGTGCTGGCGGAGCTATAGCCGACTCGTTCAGCAATCTCCGCGACATTTCCTTCCTTCCCGCGCAGCAGGTTCTTGGCCAGGGCCATGCGCCAGGACAGCAGATATTCCATCGGCGCCATGCCGATCTCGCGGTTGAACCGTTCGAAGAAGGCCGAGCGCGACAGGGCCGCTTCTTTCGCCAGCTCCGGTACCGTCCAGGGCCGGGTCGGGTCTTGATGCATCAGCCGGATCGCGGCGGCGAGGCGCTTGTCGGCCAGCCCGCGCAGCAGGCCCGGCGATGCGGCGGTTCCGGCGGTGGAGCGCAGGGCCTCGATCAGCAGCACCTCGAGCAGGCGGCCCAATATGACGTCGCGCGCCGGCCGCTGGTCCCGCCATTCCTCCCGGACCAGCTGGACGAGCGTGGCCAGCCGTGGCTCGCCCCGGACCAGTACGAGCTTAGGGAGAAGCGAGACCAGCAGGGCGGCATCCGGCGAACCGAAGCTGAAATGTCCGACCAGAAAACGAACATCGGGCGGGCCGTCCTGGCAGCCGAGCCTGACTTCTCCCGGCCGGACCTGGATGGGCGGTGCCGCGGCCTCTTCTGGCGAGGGCGGCTCCAGGCTGGTGGTGGTCGTTACCGGCGCCGATGGGCTCAGCACGAAGTCGCCTTCCTGAAGCAGGAGCGGCGGATGTCCTTCGGCCGTGAGTAGACATGCGCCGTCGAGCTGCACGCGATAGACGGATTGCCCCAGATCGGTGCGGCGAACCGACCAGCGGCCGGAGCCGGTTACCAGCTTCGACAGCCCGGCGCTCGGCTGCAGCAGCGTGACGATCTCGGCGAACGGGTCGACCAGATCGGCCATTTCCGGACTCCTGAACATGAATCTTGGATCCCGCATGGTAGATGGTCCGGTGTCCGCTGACTATCCTTAAGGACTCCCAACAAAGGATAGATAGTCCATGAAAACCATCCTCATCACCGGATGCTCCTCCGGCTTCGGCCTGGACGCCGCCCGCACCTTTCTCGATCGCGATTGGAAGGTCGTCGCCACCATGCGCACCTCGCGCGAGGATGTCCTGCCGCGGTCCGACAATCTGAGGATTCTGCCTCTCGACGTCACCGATTCGGAAAGTATCAGCGAGGTCGTGGAAGCGGCAGGGCCGGTCGACGTGCTGGTCAACAATGCCGGCATCGGCGCGCTGAACGCATTGGAAGGCCTGACGATGCCGGTCGTGCGTGACGTCTATGAAACCAACACGCTCGGCACCATCGCCATGACCCAGGCGTTCCTGCCGCAATTCCGCGCGCGTAAGGACGGCGTCATTATCAATGTGACGTCGAGCGTGACGCTGAGGCCGCTTCCGCTGCTGTCCGTCTATACCGGTAGCAAGGCGGCGGTAAACGCCTTCACCGAATCGTTGGCGCTGGAACTCGAGCCCTTCGGCATCCGCGTCCGCCTGATCCTGCCGGGCCGCGCCCCGACCACCCGCTTCGGCGAAAATGCCCGTTCCCGCATGGGCGAGTTCCCGGAGCCTTATGTGCCGATGGTGCAGAAGGTCTTCGCGGGCTGGCAGGCTTCGACCGATCCGGTTACCCAAAGCAGCGACGTGTCGGAGGCGATCTGGCGGGCGGCGACGGATCCGAATTGTCCGATGCGTCTTCCGGCCGGCGCGGATGCCGTCGCACTGAGCGCAGCTCAATAAAGTAAAGGAAAGCGACGCAGAGTCGGCTTCGCCTTCTTAGAGGGGCTCCGCCCATACAGAGCCGACTCTGCGTTCCCTCTAAAAGCGCTTGGGCTTGGCACACCTTATGTGCAGGCGCACAACGATCCTCTTTCGAGAAAATTTTCCAATCAGGACAAAATTCGCTTTAACAGGGGTGGAAATCCTGTTTGTATAAAATCCTCGATTTCTCTCGGGAGGGTGTGATGCGGGGATTTTTGGCGGGGACGGCGGCTCTGTTGGGCGCGGCTTTTCTCGGAGCGGGAGCGCTGGCCGAACCGGCGGCGCAATTAACGGCAGAAGATGCTCAGTCCTGGCTGGATGGCTTCATTCCTTACGCGCTTCAGCGTGGCGAAGTGGCCGGCGCGGTGGTCGTCATCGTCAAGGATGGCAAGCCGCTGTTCGAGAAGGGCTATGGCTATGCCGACATCGACAAGCATATCCCGGTCGATCCCAAGGCCACCTTGTTCCGCCCCGGCTCCACCTCGAAGCTGTTCACCTGGACCGCGGTGATGCAGCAGGTCGAGCAGGGCAAGCTCGATCTCGACAAGGACGTCAATTCCTACCTCGATTTCGTGATCCCGCCCTATGAGGGCAAGCCGATCACTCTGCGCAACATCATGACGCACACGGCCGGCTTCGAGGAAACCGTCAAAGGCCTGATCACCGAGAATCCGGAACAGCTGACCGGCCTCGGCGAGACGCTGAAGCGCTGGGTTCCCGACCGCATCTACGCGCCCGGCACCTCGCCGGCCTATTCCAACTATGCCACCGCGGTGGCGGGCTATATCGTCGAGCGTGTCTCGGGCGAGCCCTTCGACGTCTATATCAAGAACCATATCTTCGCGCCGCTGGAGATGGAGCATTCCAGCTTCCGCCAGCCGCTGCCAGACGATCTGAAGCCGGGCGTGGCGCAGGGCTATCCGCAGGCCGACGTGCCGGCGCATGGGTACGAGCTGATTCCGCTGGCCCCGGCCGGCAGCCTGGCCGCCACCGGCGACGATATCGGCCGCTTCATGATCGCTCATCTGCAGGACGGCAAGTTCGGCGACAAGCAGATCCTCAAGCCCGAAACCGCGCAGATGATGCATACGACGGCGCTGACCATCGTGCCGCATTTGCCGCGCATGGAGCTGGGCTTCTACGAGCAGCCGATCAACGGCCATGAAGTGATCGCCCATGGCGGCGACACGGAATTCTTCCACTCCTATCTGTGGCTCTATCCGGACGAGCATGTCGGCCTCTTCATCTCGATGAACAGCGCCGGCAAGGACGGCGCCGCCCACACCATCCGCCAGGAATTGTTCGAGCTGTTCAGCGACCGCTATTTCCCCGGCGCCGAGCCCGATGGAAAAGTCGATGACGCCACCGCTGCCCATGACGCCAAGCTGATGGCCGGCTCTTACGAGAACACCCGCCGCGCCGACACCAATTTCCTGCGCCTGCTGAGCCTGATCCAACCGACCAAGGTCAGCGTCAACCAGGACGGCACGATCTCAATGAGCGGCATGAACAAGGCCAGCGGCGAGCCCAAGCATTACCGCGAAATCGGGCCGCTGCTGTGGCGCGAGGCGGACGGACATAGCCTGCTGTCGGCCATCGTCGAGAACGGCGCGGTCAAGCGCTTCTCGGTCAGCGAGATCTCGCCCTTCATGATGCTGGAGCCCTTCAGCGGTGCTATGGCGCCGTCCTGGCTGCTGCCGGCCGCCGGCGTCGCCCTGGTTTGCCTGGTGCTGACCCTGTTCGGCTGGCTGTGCTCCGCCTTCTTCCCGCGCTCCGAGAAGCCGCGCGCCGCCACTTATCTCTGGGTGCGCTTCGCCGATCTCGCCGCCGCGGTGGTGATTTCGGGCTGGGGCGCCTTCGTTGTCTGGCTGGTCGGCAGCGGCTTGGACAAAACCGTCAGCGCGGTCTTCTTCCTGCATCTGATGCAGATCCTGACCGTGATCGGCCTGGTCGGCGGTCTGGCGGTGACGGTGTGGAACGCCCGTGCCGTGCTGACCTTCACCTATGCCGGCTGGCACAACAAGGTGTGGGCGGTGCTGCAGGCCCTCTCGCTGGCGGTACTGCTGTGGATCGCCGTCGTTTATCACCTGATCGGCTTTTCCGGCGAGTTCTGAACCATGGCTTTTGATCTTACGAGAACCGTAAAGGGACTGAAACTGCAGGAGCCGTTCCGCATCTCCGGCCATGTCTTCGAGACCGTGCCGGTGCTCGAAGTCCGCCTGTGGGACGGCGAGATGTACGGGGAGGGGGAGGCGGCCGGCGTCTATTATCTGGACGACCTGCCGCCCGGCATGGCGGTGACGCTCGACAGGGAGACCGCCCGCATCGAAGCGGGCATCACCCGCGACGAGCTTCGCCGCCTGCTGCCGTCCGGCGGCACCCGCAACGCGGTCGATTGCGCGCTGTGGGAGCTGGAGTCGAAGAAGAGCGGCAAGCCGGTCTGGCGATTGGCCGGGATCGAGGCGCCGACGCCGCGGGTCACCACCTTCACCATCGGCGCCGAGGATCCGGCCTTCGTCACCCGCAAGGCGACGCAAACCTATGCCGGGGCCCGCGCGCTGAAGCTGAAACTGACCGGCGAGACCGACGCCGACATCGAGCGGGTGCGCGCCGCGCGCCGCGCTCGCCCCGATGTGTGGATCGGGGTCGACGCCAATCAGGGCTTCACCCCAGACACCCTCGAACCGTTGGTGCCGGTGCTGGTCGAATGCCAGATCTCTCTGTTGGAGCAGCCCTTCAAACGCGGCCGCGAAGCCGACATGGAGGGGCTGAAGCTGCCGCTGCCCGCCGCCGCCGACGAGAGCTGCCTGAACCTGGAAGAATTGGAGACGCTGCCCGGCCGCTTCCAGGTGGTGAACATCAAACTCGATAAATGCGGCGGTCTTACAGAAGGCCTGCTGATGGCGCGCCGCGCCCGTGAACTGGGCCTCGACGTGATGGTCGGCAACATGGTCGGCACCAGCCTGGCGATGGCGCCCGCCTTCGTGCTGGGACAGCTGTGCGACGTGGTCGATCTCGACGGGCCGGTGGTGCTGGTCGAGGATCGCAGCCCGGGCGTGGTCTATCACGACGGCACGATCGATTGTCCGCCCGAGGTGTGGGGCGCAAAGTGAGGAGCTGGTTCGGTCAGCCGCCCGGGCTGACCATCCTCTTCCTCACCGAGATGTGGGAGAAATTCTCCTTCTTCGGGATGCGAGCGCTTTTGGTCTATTACATGACCAAGCAGCTTGGTTTCGAGACGGCGAAGGCGTCGATGATCTATGGGATCTACGCCGCCTTCGTCTATTTCACCCCGATCGCCGGCGGCTGGCTGGCGGACCGTTATCTCGGTGCTCGGCGGTCGGTGATTATCGGCAGCGCCATCATGGTGGTCGGCCATCTGCTGATGGGCTTTCCCGAGTTGCTCTATCCGGCGCTGGCCTGCATAGCCATCGGCAGCGGCCTGTTCCTGCCCAGCCTGCCCGGCCAGGTGATGCGGCTCTATGACGCGCACGATCCGCGCCGGGGGTCCGCCTATAACATCTATTTCGTCGGCATCAATCTCGGCGCCTTCCTGGCTCCGCTCGCCTGCGGCACGCTGGGCGAGCTGTGGGGCTGGCATTGGGGCTTCGGCGCCGCCGCTTTGGGGATGAGCCTCGGAACCCTCCTTTACGCCTTCGGGGGCCGCTGGTTGGCTCCCGAGCCGCCGCCCGGAGCAGCCAGGCTGGTCCCCACGCCCTCCGGCGCGGCGGCGCCTGCCGGCACCGGCAAGTTGCTCCTCGGCGTCGGCGTCGCGGTGGTGATCTTCCGTGGCGCTTACGAGCAGATCGGCAACACCATCGCCTTGTGGGCGGATTCGGACGTCGATCGGACCGTGGGAAGTTTTACCATCCCGGGCAGTTGGTTCCAGTCGGTCGATCCGCTGCTGATCTTTCTGCTGACTCCGGTCGCCGTCGCCTTCTGGCTGCGCCAGGCCAGGCGCGGCAACGAGCCCGGCGCGGTCGGCAAGATGGCCATCGGCGCGCTGGGTCTGTGTGGCGCCTTCCTGCTGGTTGCGGCGATCGCGGCGTTCGGTGGCAAGGCGCATTGGCTATGGCTGATGGCGTTCCTGTTCGCCTTCACCGCCTCGGAACTCTTCATCATTCCGGTCGGGCTGGCGCTGTTCGCGCAACTGGCGCCGGAAGGGCGTAAATCGATTACCATGGCCGGATGGTTCTTCGCCTCCTTCGCCGGCAACCTCTTCGCGGGCGCGCTCGGGACCTTCTGGGAGCGCATCGATCACGCCGTCTTCTTCGCCGGCATGGCGGGACTGGCGGCCTTGTCCTCGGTTCTTCTCTTCTGGTTGAAAGGCAGGCTCGAATGAAAGCAAGCATCTTCGCCCTGATGGCGGCGGCATGTCTCGCCGGCACGGTTCAGGCGGCGGAACCGGCCTACGATCTGGTGATCCGCGGCGGTACGATCTATGACGGATCGGGCAAGGCCGGCTATGTCGGCGACGTGGCGGTGAAAGGCGACAAGATCGCCGCCATTGGCAAGACGCTGCCGGGCAAGGGCAAGACCGAGATCGACGCCAAGGGCAAGGCGGTGTCGCCCGGCTTCATCAACATGCTGTCCCATGTCGAGGAAAGCATTCTCGTCGATGGACGGGCCCTGTCGGATTTGGCGCAGGGCGTGACGCTGGAAGTGCTGGGCGAGGAGAGCTTCGGTCCCTTGAGCCCCGAGATGAAGAAGGCGATGACCGAGCGCCAGGCCGATGTCAAATATGACGTCTCCTGGAACACGTTGGGCCAGTATCTCGACACGGTGCAGGCCAAGGGCATCTCGCCCAACATCGCCAGCTTCGTCGGCGCCGGCACGGTGCGCGTCAATCTGCTGGGGGAGGTGGATGTGCAGCCGACGCCCGAGCAGCTGACCCAGATGCAGGGTCTGGTGCGCCAGGCGATGGAGGAGGGCGCGCTGGGCCTGACCGACGCGCTGATCTACGCCCCCAACTCCTATGCCAAGACGCCCGAGCTGAAGGCGATGGCCCGCATTTCGGCGCAATGCGGCGGCATGTATATCGCCCATATGCGCAGCGAGGGCGACCGCTTCCTCGAGGCGATCGACGAGACCATCGAGATCGCCGAGGATTCCGGCGCTCCGGCCGAGATCTTCCATTTCAAGCAGGCCGGCCGCGCCAATTGGGCCAAGCTGCAGCCGGCGATCGACAAGATCAACGCCGAGCGCGCCAAGGGCACCCGCATCACCGCCGACATGTACACCTACACGGCGGGCGCCACCGGCCTCGACGCCGCCATGCCGACCTGGGTGCAGAGCGGCGGCCTGGAGAAATGGATCGAGCAGCTCAAGGATCCGGCGACCCGCGCCAAGGTGGCCGCCGAGATGCGCAACCCCCATCCGTCTGATTGGGAGAACCTGTTCGCCGGCGCCGGCCCCGAGGGGATGCTGCTGCTGGCCTTCAAGAACCCGGCCCTGAAACCCCTGACCGGCAAGACCCTGGCCCAGGTCGCGGCTGAACGCGGCAAGTCGCCCGAGGAAACCGCCATGGATCTGGTGGTCGAGGACGGCTCGCGGGTCGGCGTGGCTTACTTCCTGATGAGCGAGGACAATGTCCGCAAGGAAGTGGCGCTGCCCTGGATGAGCTTCGGCTCGGACGAGGAGGGCGCGGCGCCCGAGGGCGTGTTCCTGCTGCAGAAGCACCATCCGCGCGCTTACGGCAATTTCGACCGCGTGCTGGGCCATTATGTGCGTGAGACTCACGACGTGACTCTGCCCGATGCGATCCGGCGCTTGACCAGTTTTCCGGCCCAGACCATCTCGATTACGGATCGCGGCCTGCTGAAGAAGGGCTATTTCGCCGACATCGTCGTGTTCGATCCCAACACCGTCGCGGACCATGCCACCTACGACAAGCCGGACCAGCTGGCCACCGGCGTCGAGCAGGTGATCGTGAATGGCGGCTTCGCCATTAAGGACGGCGTGGCGACCAAGGCTCCGACGGGCCGAGTCGTGCGCGGCCGTGCCTGGACGGGGGTTCCTGGCGGCGGCTGTAAGGCGAAGGCTTCGGATTGGAGCTGGTCGCGCTAAAACCGTCATCCCCGCGCAGGCGCATAGGCGCTAACTTAAAATTTGTGGATAAGCCCGAAAGGTTCTTGCGTCACAGAATCACATCTGATTCAAAGTGTTATG
>Ga0302311_10001511_pt1 | contig 27462 bp, 19 predicted proteins | sample III_Palsa_N1_3_FD_200449 | JGI IMG/M metagenome (GOLD analysis project Ga0302311, IMG submission 200449) | Peat permafrost microbial communities from Stordalen Mire near Abisko, Sweden - III_Palsa_N1_3 | ecosystem: Environmental > Terrestrial > Soil > Palsa > Peat permafrost | place: Sweden... | reverse complement strand
CGGTGATACGTCCATTCGCCGCCATCTTCTTCGCTCGTCCCATCGCCAGTGCCCTCACGGATTGCTCTGGCTACAGACGGTATCGGCTTCAGATCGTCAATTCATGCAGATTTGCCGGAAGGACACGCTAATTGCGACGCTCGTGAACAATGCGGCCGGCACTGAGCGTATCGATCTGGTCGCTCCCGATGTCCATGATCAGGCGGCTCCGGTCGGGCCGGAGGTAGATCGCAAGGTAGGCAAGCGGACGCTCGTCGGCATGCGAATGCATGAGTCGAACAAGTTTCAAGAGCGGACTTCCAACCTCCGCGCCGAGCAGCTTGGCGCGGATCGGATCCGCGGTGACTGCGGTGACTTCCTGGACGATACGACCGAGCTTGAACTGCTCGGAAAGAATTTCGTAGAGGGCATGCTTGCGCAGCGCGGTCGCGGTCACTCGTATTCCCAGCGCGGTCGGTACCCATGCGTCGGTGACCATCACCGGCGTGCCGTCAATGGTGCGAATCCTGACTGCGTGCACAGCCTTGCTGTCATGCGGTAAGGCCAGCGATACCGAGACATCTGGCGGCAAAACGACTTGCTCCACGCGCAGTACCTCGACCTTGGTGTCGATGGTGGTCTGATGCAACTGCTCGACGAAGCTCAAGCTCGGCTGGGCGCGAGGCTTGGGCAAACTTGCGCGCACGAAGTTGCCGATGCCTTGCCGTCGCTCAACCAAACCTTGCGCTGCCAGGTCCGCCAATGCCCGGCGCACGGTAATTCTCGAGACCTCGAATCGACCGCAAAGATCCTCCTCGCGAGAAAGCATCGTTCCGGGGGGCAAGAGTCCGCGATCGATCTCGTCATAGAGCACCAGAAACACCTGCCGGTGTAGGGATGTTCCTCTTGAGCGCGGGCCGCTGAAGGGCGTGTTCGGGGGGTGGGCGGGCATCGGGGAGCTTTTTCCTGGGTCTGGCGGGAAATTCCCTAGCTTAACTTGCCTTCAAGATATTATGTGATGATAATCTTAGAACAACAAGAACGAAGTGGCGCAAGCATTCGTCACCCCCCCCCCCCCCGCGAATCGAGACAAAGATGAATGCCATCCCACTGTCGGCCGAAATCGCCAACGAGAGCGCTCCTGGTGCATGCAAAAGGCAGCATGAGCAACAGGCGAGCGAGCCTGTCGCTATCAGCCAGCGACTCGAGCGCCTCCAGCCCAGCCGTGCCCTTTGGCGCCTGGTCGTACTTCTGTCTCTTGGAGGCTTCTTCGAGTACTACGAGCTTTTTTCCACCGCCTTCGTCGTCCCAGGCATCATCAAGAGCGGGATTCTCACAACGGCGACAACGGGCTTCTTTGGCATGACCGGCGTTGCCGCGTACATAGCGTCGACCTTCGCCGGACTGTTCGTCGGAACGTCCTTCTTTGGCATCGCAGCCGACAGATGGGGAAGGCGCGCCGTGTTCACCTGGGCATTGCTCGCATACAGCGCAAGCGCGCTGATGATGGTGTTGCAGAACAATGCCAATGGCCTGAATGCCTGGCGTTTGATCACTGGTGTCGGCCTGGGGGTCGAGTTGGTGACGATCGATGCCTACCTCAGTGAACTGGTTCCCGCATCCATGCGCGGGCGGGCGTTCGCGCTCAACCAGGTGATCACCTACTGTGCCGTCCCGACATGCGCCCTCGCCGCCTGGGCGTTGGTGCCCCGCAGCCCGCTTGGCATCGAGGGGTGGCGATGGGTGGTTGGCATGGGCGCCGCTGGCGCGGTGGTCGTCTGGGCGCTCCGCAGAGGGCTGCCGGAAAGCCCACGCTGGCTCGTCGCAAGAGGCGAGTTGAAGCGGGCCCATGCGATCGTCAGGGCACTGGAACTGCGTGCGCCGAATGCCGAGGCGGGCAGCATGCCTGTGTCCCACGCGGCATCGACGCAAGCGCATGCGCCGGCCATCGCGCTCGTGGTCCCGCGCGGAAAGAAAGACGCTGGATTCAAAGCGCTATGGAAAGGAAAGTACGCCCGCCGCACGGCGATGCTTCTCCTGTTTCACCTTGCGCAGACCATCGGCCTCTACGGATTCTCGAACTGGGTCCCGACATTCTTGATGAAGCAAGGGGTCACGATGTCGAACAGCCTGGCCTACACCTTCGCCATTGCGGCCATCAATCCACTCGGGCCGTTGCTGGCGCTAGCCTACGCAGACCGCTTCGAGAGAAAGTGGCAGATCGTTCTTGCGGCGCTCCTGGTTTCAGCGGCAGGCCTCGCCTTTGCTGAAGTTCGCGCACCGTGGTTGGTCATCCTGTGCGGCAGTCTCGTCACGATCGGCGCAACCACGGTGTCCCTGAATTTTCATGCGTATCAGTCGGAGCTGTTTCCGACGCGCATCAGGGCGATGGCTGTCGGATTCGTGTATTCGGGCAGCCGCGTCTCCGGCGTCTTCAGCGGATTCATCATCGCGTGGATGCTAGGCCGTCACGGCGTGTCGGGCGCATTGGCGGTCATCGCGACATGCATGGGCATCGTCGCGCTGTCCGTCGGCGTGCTTGGCCCGAGAACTCGAGGGCTCTCGCTCGAACAAATCAACGATTGAAAGGACAATCGAAATGACCCAACAAACGCTTCGAAGCCTGTTGAATGCCCCGGGCATGCTCATCGCACCCGGTGCCTACGACGGAATCGGCGCCCGGCTCATCGAACAAGCGGGCTTCTCGGTCGCCTATATGACGGGCGCAGGCACCTCCATGGCTCGTGGCTATCCCGACTTCGGCTTGCTCACGATGACCGAGATGGTGGACAACGCAGCGTTGATGGCGCGGTCGGTCTCGATCCCGCTCATCGCGGACGCCGACACGGGCTACGGCAACGAACTCAACGTCACCCGGACCGTACGCGACTACGAATCCAGGGGCGTCGCGGCCTTGCACATCGAAGACCAGGTCGCGCCCAAGAGGTGTGGACATCTGGCGGGAAAGCAAGTCGTCTCGCGAGAGGAGTTCGTGTCGAAGATCCAAGCCGCGGTCGAAGCTCGCCGTTCGCGGGAATTCGTCGTCATCGCGCGCACGGATGCGAGAGCGGTTGCGGGCCTCGACGAGGCGATCTGGCGCGCAAATGCGGCGCTCGCGGCCGGGGCGGACGCCGCGTTCGTCGAAGCCGCGGAGACCATGGAAGAAGTCTCCTTAGTGCCGCGACTGGTCCGAGGCCCTTGCCTCCTCAACGTAGTACCCGGCGGCCGAACGCCGATCTTCGACCTTCGCGAGGCGGAGGCCATGGGCTACAAGATCGCCATACTTCCCGGCCTCATGGCGAAAGCGGCGATCGAGGCTGGAGATGCCGCGCTTGCAGAGCTGAAAGCGACCCATCGTGCCCCCGAGGTGACCGCGTCCGTCGCCCAGAACTTTCGCCGCTTTGGCGCGGATGAATGGGATTCGCTTCGAGAGCGCTTCAATGCTGGTCAACGCGCGACCGACAACGAACAAACCGGGTCAGTACCCAAGGCGGCAGCATGAGCGAGACGCTTCTCGACAAGCTGTGGCGGGCTCATGCCGTCAAGGATCTGGGTGATGGATGGTGTCTGCTCCACATCGACCGCCAGCTTCTTCACGATCTTTCCGGGCCGCCCGCCCTCCATTCAATCAAGGCGCGTCAGCTTGAATTGCACAACCCCGAGCTGACCTTCGCGACGCCAGACCATGCGGTCTCGACGGAGCCTGGTCGAACGGGTCTGACTTACGCGCCTGGTGGGCGTCTGTGGAGTGCGCTTCGCGAGGCGACGGCGGCGACGGGAGTGAACTTCTTCGACCTCGGGCGTCGCGGGCAAGGAATTGTTCACGTGATGGCCCCTGAGCTGGGGATCGTTTTACCGGGTCTGACGGTTGTTTGCGGCGACAGCCATACCTGCACGAACGGCGGCTTGGGAGCGATCGCGTTTGGAATCGGGACGTCGGAAAGCGCGCACGTCCTGGCCACTCAGACATTGCGCATTCAAAAGCCAAAGCAGATGCGAATTTGGTGTGACGGGACACTTCAACTCGGCATCACCGCGAAGGATCTGGCACTTCACATTCTTGGCAAGCTTGGCGCAGCAGCTGGGGCAGGGTACGCCATCGAGTTTGCCGGCCCGGCGGTTGACGCTTTGGAAGTCGAGGCTCGGCTGACACTCTGCAATCTGTCGGTCGAGCTGGGCGCCCGCTTCGGCATCGTCGCGCCCGACGAGCGGACGATCGACTACGTGCGGGGGCGGGCCTATGCCCCGCGGGGCGATGAATTCGAAGCTGCGGCGGCGAGTTGGCGAACGCTCAACACCGACGCGTCCGCTGTATTCGACCGCGAAGAGCGCCTGGACGTTTCGCTGGTGAGTCCCACCGTTACCTGGGGAACGAGTCCCGAACATGCAATAGCGATCGGAGACACGATTCCCGACCCCGAAGCGATGACTCTCAGCGACGCCGAGCGACTTGCGTTGCGATCGGCCCTCCAATACATGGGCCTCGAACCAGGACAGCGGATCGAGGGTACTCCGGTCGATAGAGTATTCATTGGCTCGTGCACGAATGCGCGGCTGAGCGATCTCAAGCTGGCTGCCGACGTCGTTCGCGGACGGCACGTCGCTCGCAACGTGACGGCGTGGGTCGTTCCTGGTTCGGAGATGGTGAAGCGCGACGCGGAAGCGCTTGGATTAGACGTTGCGTTTCGTGAAGCCGGCTTCTCCTGGCGTGAGCCCGGATGCAGCATGTGTGTGGCGGCCAACGGCGAGCAGGTCGCGCCCGGGCAGCGCTGCGTGTCGACCTCCAACAGGAACTTCGTCGGTCGCCAGGGACCTGGTGCGCGGACGCACCTGGCGAGTCCCGCCGTCGCGGCGGCGACGGCACTCGCGGGCTTCATCACGGCCGAAATCGCCGCAGTGGCTACAGGATCGGTCGATGACCCTGCGTCGAGGGGCGACGCCGGCGCCTACTCGGCCGCGTAAACGAAAGCTGCACATGGAACCCTTCATCCGCCTAATCGGCTCTGCCGCACCGCTTCTGCGGCCGAACATCGACACCGACGTCATCATCCGAATCGAGCGGCTGACCAGCCTGCCGCGTCGTGAACTGGGGCGCTATGCCCTCGAAGCGCTTCGATACGACGCGCACGGCCGAGAAAGGCCGGACTTCGTACTCAACACCCGAGCCTTCCGGGAGGCGGTCACGCTGCTGGCCGACGCAAACTTCGGCTGTGGATCTTCGCGGGAAGGGGCGGTGTGGGCGCTGATGGAGGCGGGAATCCGTTGTGTCGTCGCGCCCAGCTTCGGCGACATCTTCTACAACAACTGCTTCCAGAACGGCCTGCTGCCCATCAGACTTCCCATCGAAACGATCCGCGAACTCGGTGAGGCGTGCGCCGGCGGCCGTCCTCTCGAGGTCGACCTGGAGACATGCCGGCTCAAGACCAGCGCGGGTGCCACTTATCGCTTCGAGATCGACGCCGTGCGGCGCGAGTCCATGCTCAATGGACTCGACGACATTGGACTGACGCTGCGCGATGACGACGCCATACGCGCCTGGCAGCACGCCGATCGGGCCGTTCGCCCCTGGGCATGGTCGGTCACGGGAGTGCTGGCATGAACCTGATAGTTTCACAATTGCTGTCGGTCGTCCTCGCCGGGCGCCACGCCGGCGAATCGAGACTGGCGTGCAACGACCCGTCGCTCGCCAAACTGCCGACAACCCTGAAGCTCCACAGCAGTGCCTTTGCCGATGGCTGTGCGATGCCAAAGGCATCCGCCGGCAGCGGTGTGGGCGCCAATTTATCTCCCGATCTGAGTTGGGAGCGGTTGCCCGACGGCGCCACGCACTGGATGTTGGTGATCGAGGATCCCGATGCGCCGACGCCTTGGCCGTTCGTTCATGGCCTGGCAGTCGGGCCGACACAAGTGAAGGGCCTCGAAGAGGGCTGCTTTGGCGGCGCGAGAGCGCCGAACGGCGTGACCTTCGGACGAAATACCGGACGCAGCTTCGGATATCAGGGCCCTCGACCCCTTCCCGGCCATGGCCCGCACCGCTATGTCTTCCAACTGTTCGCGCTTCGCGCAGCGCCTGCGGACTTGGATATGAAGGACGGACTGCGGGCCGTCACGCCGACACTCGTCAACAGCGCGTTGGCGACGGGCCGATTGGATGGTACGTTTCAGCGTGATTGGTTTGGCCGGCCTTTGTTCTACTGTGATCGATAGCGATTGAGCGACTGGTCTATCGCTTGGATGTCACACGAATGCACTGACTCTCCTGCGCACCAACCAAGCATCTTCTCCGAAGCCGACTCGTCATGGGAACTCATATCGGCGCCTGCCCGAGTGGCTTCAACTTGGCATCACGGGTCGATGCAGCGAAAGCAATACATGGGAAACGTACCCGTGACTACACTTCCCCGGCCAATCCGTCGTCAGCACGTCGACTGGGCAACGCTCTTGATTCTGTCAGTCGTCATGGTTGCCGTCCTGGAGCTTGCCCATGTCTCCGCGGCGCTTCTGCTCGGCCCGATGCTCGCGGCCGTAGTGGTCGCCACAAGCGACAGCTCCGCAGTTGTTCCGCCGCCTATCTTCATGTTTGGTCAATCCATCGTGGGATGCATGATTGCGGCGAGCATGCCGCTTTCAATTGGCCGCGAGATTCTTCAGGACTGGCCGACGTTCGTCGTCACTGTGACCTCTGTGCTGATTGTCAGCGTGGCGATCGGCTGGGGTCTGGCGCGTTTTCAAGTATTGCCAGGTACGGTTGCTGTTTGGGGATCCTTGCCGGGCGCGGCATCCGCGATGGCGCTGATGGCGGAGACGTTTGGCGCAGACGTACGTGTCGTGGCCCTCATGCAATACACGCGTGTTCTTCTGACGGCGATCGTGGCATCCGTCGTCGCCAAGTGTTGGGGGGTCGACGTCTCTCCGCAGTCACACTCGCAGGTGTTCCATACCTGGTTCCCGAACATCGCGTGGCCAGCGTTTGTCGCAACGATGCTGCTCGCATGTTCCGCGGCTTGGTTGGGTCGACGCTTGCGGGTACCCGCCGGGCCCTTGCTTGTGCCGATGTTTGTTGGCGTTGTCTTGCAAGATGCCGGGTGGCTAGACATACAGTTGCCTCGCTGGCTCCTTGCGCTCGCCTACGCAACCGTCGGCTGGGGGATAGGTCTGCGATTCAATCGGGCCATCGTGCGCCATGTGGCCAAGGCCTTGCCCCGAGTACTGCTCTCGACGATCATGCTCATTGGAACTTGCGGGCTGCTGGCAGTCCTGCTGGCGAGATTCGCGCACGTTGATCCGTTGACCGCTTACCTTGCCACCAGCCCGGGAGGGGCGGACTCCGTCGCAATCATCGCGAACGCGACGCCCGTCAACGCCCCGTTCGTCATGGCTTTGCAGACTGCGCGCTTCTTGGTGGTCATCCTCACCGGGCCGACGCTGGCGAAACTCGTCGCGCGACGAGTAGCGATTGCCGCGCCCAACGTTGGTTGAGGAGAGCAGTCGCGGCGGGCATCCGGCACGATTCGTCGGAGCATCCAGGCAGATTCGATCGGTACCGGAGTGGGCACGCCGTGATGGACCGAGGGACGGCCGGATCAGGAACTCCATGCAGGAATTCGATTGCGAAAGCGAACTGCATCTACTATGATATTACATACCTATAAACACAGAAGCTGAGCGAACTTTGGCTTCAATTCGAAGCACAGGGGTTCGTACCCTTTGGCGTTCAACCATTCGGGCAGCGCTTTGCAGCCACGCTGTCGGCCGGCGGCTTCGAGTCAGCATGAGGCGTCAACGCCCGACCGTCGGGCGGCGTTGAACCCGAGTCGCAGCATTCCTTCCAGGCCGGATCACATCGGCCATCGATCAATTCCTTCCAAGGATCACAAGCAAATGAACAAAATTCTGGTGACTCTCGCGCTCTCGCTCGCAGTGCTGACCCTGACTCCGCTCACAGCGTCGGCGCAAGTCCTTCCCGGCAAGCATCCAGCGTACTTGCATGCGCTCAAGGACTTGCGCACCGCACGGTGGCTGCTTGAGCACCAGGCTGGCGACGCCAAGGTCTACGGCGACGAGGACGTCGCTGTCACGGAAGCTGACGCCACGATCAACGAGATCAAGCGTGCGTCCATCGACGACGGCAAGGACATCCACGATCACGAAAACGTTGATGTCCATGAGCACGGCAGCCGCCTGCTGCGCGCCATCGAGACGCTGAAAAAGGCTCGCGCCGACATCGACGGCGAGGAAGACAATCCCGAGACCCGTGAGCTGCGTCGCCACGCCCATGAACACCTGGATCGCGCAATCCAGGCTGCCGAACGCGCCCACGCAGCCTGGCTGAAGGACGTGAAGCAGTAATTTGCTGAGTGCCTGCGGGTGATGATGACGGGCGGCACGACACAGCCCGTCTTCTTCCCAAGTGTTCGCTAGGCGTTTCTGCAGGTGCCACCAGCGGTGTCGCCCGATCGCTTCGAGGCGGTCTATCGGCCACAAATGGCCGTTCGTGAGGGACTCCGCGCTGGGCTACAGCTCGCCGGCTCAGTTCCTCGCGGACTGGATCAGCAAACGCGCCGATCGGCAATCGAAGGCTGCATAGGAGCGACCGCCGGGAAGTAGAAAAGCGACGCGCACCTTACCGGGTTGTCGAGCGGGTTCACGCTAACTCGAAGTAGATGATGAACAGACCAAGCGCATTTGCATACGAATTCGTGCTCATAGGCCTTACCGCAGCGATGGCGGGCTGCGGCGGCGTCAGTGGCAGTAGCAGTTCAGCTGGCGGCGGCACCTCGGCTGGTGGAAGCTCCTCTGCAGGCGGTGCCGCCCCTTTTAGCCCACAGGTTTGTGCGCGGGCCTGGGGAACCAGTAGCGCAACCAGTAGCTGGGTATATCCGAACAGCGGCGTGCTGGCTTACAAGGCGCTCGACTCCCATGGTGACCAAGTCATGGATTTTTCCGCCGCCGGCTATATGGGCGGGGGCGTTGCCATTCCCAGTCCCGCGGCCACGATCACAGTTCCTCCCATTGGTGGCGGCGCCGACGACACGGCCAACATTCAGAACGCCATCGATCAGGTCTCGGCCCTTCCGATCGACAACGGGTTTCGCGGTGTCGTGCTGCTCAGTGCCGGCAATTTCTCGGTAAGCAACACGCTGACGATTTCTGCCAGCGGTGTTGTTTTGCGCGGTAGCGGCTCCGGCACATCGGGAACGGTCATCACCGATACCAGCCCGCTTCAGAACGCTTCATCTCCAGTATCAGCCGCTCCCGGCACGGGCACGGGCCAGACCCTGTTGTCGCTCGCCGGAGGCGGCAGCAACGCCATTGTTCCGTCGAGCACCGTCAGCATTACGGATATGTATGTGCCAGCGGGAGCGACGACCTTGACACTGAGCAATGTCAGCGCATTCAAGGTCGGCGACGCCATCATGGTCAGCCGTCCAGCGACTTCGCTCTGGATCGCGTTCATGCAAATGGACAATCTGGGTGCCGGGGAAATCTGGATGAGCCCGGGAACGAGCACCAACTGGCAACGCACCATTGCGGACATCAATGGCAACCAGATCACGCTGGACATCCCGATATCCGACTCCCTAGATTCCACCTATGTGAGTCCCCCGGGTGGAACAGTCAGTCTCTACACCTCCCATCAACCGATAGTGCAAGTCGGTGTCGAGCATATTCGCTTTGTGGGCGTGCCGCGGACCGTATACACCGCCAACAACATGCTCGTGGTGAGCGACATGCAGGACAGCTGGGTCAACGATGTTGTTGGCGACAACTTCACTTCTGGCGTCACCCTGCGCAGTGGCACATTGCGCATGACAGTCAAATCGGTAGCGTTGACGCACGAGAACAACAACGCCAGCGTGCCCTGTACCGGCGCCAAGTTTGCGGAGTTTTCGATCGCAGGTTCGCAAATCCTGGTTGACAGCAGTTCATCGACCGGGGGGAAAGCGTCGTTTTACTACGTGACGGAAAGCAAAACCCCCGGCCCCAACGTGTTGCTGAATTTCAAGGGCACGCCCGACAGCGTTTGCAGCATCAGCTCCATTCAGCCGCACCAGCGTTGGGCAACGGGATTGCTCGTCGACGGAGCGACCCTGGCGCCTAACATCGGCGTCAATGACAGCGTGGCGGGTTCTGTCGACTTCTCCAATCGCGGTGCGGGCCAGGGCTGGACGGTTGGCTGGAGCGTCATCTGGAACTCCATAGGTTCATTCAATGTGCAAGCGCCGCCCGGATCGATGAACTGGGTCATCGGAAGTACGGGAACCGTCGTTCCTCAAACGACGGAACAACCCGGCACCTTCGACTCGCCCAACAAACCAGTCGCGCCGCAAAGCCTCTATCTGGCTCAGCTCTGTCAAAAGCTCGGGCCCACGGCACTCAGCAATATCGGATATTAGGGCTCTCTTAATGGAATGGACGCCCCCATCCCAGCCAGCGGGCTGGTGGCGCACACGCTGATCAGCCGCTTCGTCGATCTACGAGTTCTGTCTGGGCCGAGGGTCCGCAGTACCCGTTGGCCTTCTTGGGTGCAGCGCAAGGGCCGCCAGGTTCACCGGTGGAGGACTTGCCGGCATGGCAAGGCACGCTGGTGTGTGACCAATACGCCGGGTACGAGCCCATCCTCGACCAACGTGTGTACCCGCAGCGCATCGCCGCGCATTGCGTCGCGCATGCCCGACGAAAATTCGACGAACTCGTGGGTCCCCATAGAAGCAGTTGGTCACGACCGCCTGCTTTTCGGTTATCAGGCGAGTAACTTGCGCTGTCGCAGCCACGACTCGTAGAACGTCGGCCACTCGATGGTCGGCGTACCAGGCCTTCCCATGCCGAATCCGTGCCCCCCGGTCGGGAATCTGTGCATTTCGATGGGTACGCCAGCTCGTTCGCAGGCAGACGCCATGATCAACGTGTTCTGGGGGTTCGATATCGGATCGTCCTCGGCCTGGACGAGAAACATCGACGGGCAACCGGCACGGACATGGGTCTCCACGGACCATGTCGCTTCGGCGCCGTCGTCCGGATGGTCACCGACGAGCGATCGACGAGTCGACGTCTTGTCGTAAGGCGGCTGGAGCGTGATGACCGGGTAGATTAACCCGGTAGCGTCTGGCTTGGCCGACAATCGATCTGCTGCATCCACGGGCGCGTAGGACTTGTCGGCTGACCTTGCCGACGCCATGCCCATCAGATGTCCGCCAGCGGAAAAGCCGAGCGCGCCCACGCGATCCGGATCCAGCCCGAGACGCTCCGCGTGAAATCGGACGAGGCGCAGGGACCGCTGCGCATCCTGCAGCGGGGCTGTCGCGCCGTCGTTCCAACCCTCGGTCGGAAGACGGTAGGTCAGAACGAACGCGGCGACACCGCGGGCTTGAAGCCAAGCGGCGGCAGGGTAGGCCTCGCTCTGCATCTCGATGCGTTTGTAGCCGCCACCGCCGGCGATCACCATGGAGGCACCCGTCGGACGAGAGGGAAGGAAGACTTCGAGACAAGGCGAAGCGACGTGATTCACGGCGCCCTTGCGGTCCACCGAGATCGCGCCCTGCGGACCGCCACCGCCCGGAGGATTGCCGGGCCACAAGTCGATCCTTGAACTGTCGCCCGTCGCGAAAGAGTGAGCGGAAGCAACGGCCGCGGCGGTCGAGATCACGAATGCGCGACGAGAGATGGGTGGGGCAGTTGACGACATTAAATCTCCTATGTTCGAGAAGCCGGCAACGCTATTGGGCGAGGCCGGTGGGCAAGCTTGGCGCGCAGTCTTCCACCTCCGGTGGCGCTTCGAAGACTGGGCGCCAACACGTGCCCAACAAGAGCTGGCAGCGCCAGCGGAGCCGACGCAGCGCAGTCGTGGGGCAGACCGGTGGTAACGGATACATCCTGTCGTTCGCGATAGTCAGCAGGCTGATTGCTCGCCTTGTCGACAGAGCCTCGAGGAGGTCGGGCACGCGGCGCGATGTTTTGCCTGACGCTGGTGGCGCGCTGCCTGCAGCGTCAGGCAAAACATCGCGCCGCGTTCTCAGATCACTCGTGGCCAGGTCCGGAGCCTCCGGCGTTCCCGCAACGCCAATCGCCAACAAGCGGGCAGGGCCGCTCAGGAGTCACGCCCAGCGTCCGTGATGCCACCCATTGAAGGAAGAGGGCGTCCCGTAGCGAGATGCCAAGTTCTCGTGCAGCCCCCTCGCTCCAACCGAAACGCATCGGGTCAAGTCCGGTGATCTTGCCAAACTGCACTAGCGCGTCCAGGTAGGAGCCATAGCGGCTCGCGTGCAGTCTGTCGTCCCACCACAAGTTCAATGGCTGTCCAGGCTCGTCTGGAGTGAAGACGCCGTTCGCATCGTAGAACTGATCGAACTTCACGAGATGACGATCGACCGCCCACCGGAAGGCGTCGCCGACCGGCATCAGGGCTTCGATGCCAGGATTGGTGGCGGCCTCGGTGACGAAGTCGTTGTGCAGATCTGTGAACATACCGTCCAGCGTGGAGTAGTAGAGCGTCGCCTCACCACCTGCGCTGCTGGTGTCGACGATGGGCTCGCCGCTGGGCGAGTACGGATCCGCGACGGTGATCTTGTGGGCGAACACCATGTCCGGTCGTGCCCACGTCGCCGTGAGGTAGACCTTCGTGTCTGCGCTGGCGTTTGGATTGGGGGGAACAATGCGTGCCACGTCGCACGAGGCCTTCGAAAGTCCCGTCGCCTCGCAGGCCGCCAGCGAGCCATACAGCTGGGTCTCGGTGTAGTCTTCCGCCGCGCCGGAGTGAATGTAGGTCACGAACTTATCGACGTAGGCCCGAAACTGCGCCATGTTGGCGTCCTTGCCTTTGCCCGCGGGGAGAGCGATGTCGCTCAAGTCCTGCAGCACGACGACGTTCCACTTGCGCGACGCCACGTTGCCGCGCAAATCCCATACGCTGCTCGCGGTATCGAGAAACTGGCCACGCAGTGAAGCCGCGTTGCGGGCCGAGATCGATACGTCGTAGTTGAGACCGGCCTCGTCGGTGAACTTCTTGAAGATGCCCGGGACGCCGCCCCAGGGATGGGGTTCGTAGGCATTGGTGCCAGTCGGATCGGCGGCGTCGAATGCCGCCGTCAGGTCGTGCACGTTGGCAGTGTTGTAGTCCATGACCGGATCGACTCGGCCGAACGTGTAGCTGTCGCCGACGAACAGGATCTCGACCGGTGTCCGCGGGGGGGTGGCAAAGGCTGCGGCGCAGAAAGCCGAAGCTGCGAGCGCGATAGTGCGAGAAAGGAAGCGGTGCATTCAATGTCTCCTTTGTTTCGAATTGCCATTCAACAGCAACAGAGCTCACGACCTGTGTTGGGACGTCGGACCTGCGTGCCGCAGCTCTGTCGTCGAGTGGTACGTCGGGGGAACGGAGCGCAGTGTCTTTCGATGCAAGACGTTCCGAAATAGCGGGTTTCCACATTCATGACAGGCACCGCACTTGCTTATGGGAGCCGGAACCTGCGTTGCGTTTACGTGCCGGTGGGAGGCGCTGCCTTCGTTGTCGTTGTGCAGCCTCACGGTCCCGGCGCGCGCCGGATCGAACGCCGCGCGCGAGATCAGCCTCGTCCGGCCCGCGCCCGACCAGCCGTCGAGAATGTCCGCGAGGTCCAGCGAATCGTCGGAGCGGGCCAAGTCGACCCCGCCATCGGGCACGAGTATCGAATCGAGGCGCCCGAGCACGAGGGCCGCACCAACTCGGTCGAGAGCGGAGTTGCATTCGCCGGGCGCCAAGTCGTCCAAGCGCGAAAGGCGCGGGTTCGTCTCTTTGAGCCGCTCGTTCAGGCTAAGCGCGATCATCTCGCGCAAAGTCCCGAAGTCGCCGTTGGTGTCGAAGTACGAAATAACGGTTAGTTTTGAACGAATAAACTGCTAGTGAGATGAGCGAGCGCGGCCTGACGGGCCGAAATTTGGGAAGTTGGATAACGCCAAACGTGAGCCTTGCTGGTGGACACGCAGGCGGCTGTTCCAACGCGCTTGCGTCGACTGTTCTTGCCGCAGGATCTTGGCGGCCTGCGGACAGATCCATTCGATCGCTGCCGCGGACCAGTGCGTTCTTCGAGCATCGCTGACGAGGCGTTGGGTTGTCGGCGCCGATTGAAAACTGACCCACCGGGGGTGCGGACGATTACTTGGACTACCTGGAGGGAAGTTCATGTATTCATACGAGGACCGGCTTCGAGCCGTACGGCTTTACATCAAGCTGGGCAAGCGGGTCGGCTTGACCATTCGCCAGCTGGGCTATCCGACGGAGAACGCGCTCAAGACCTGGCACCGCGAGTACGAGCAGCGCCACGACTTGCCCGCCGCCTATGTGCGCGTGCCGAGGTACTCGCAAGCGCAGAAGGGACGGGCCGTCGAGCACTACCTCGAGCATGGTCGCTGCATCGCGGAGACGATCAAATCGCTGGGATATCCTTCGAGGTCATTGCTCTCCGAGTGGCTTCAAGAGCTGCATCCGCAGGAGCGCACGCGCGTCGTTGGTCGATCTCAGGAGCTGGCCCCTGCAGCCAAGCAATCTGCCGTCATCGCATTGTGTATGCGACCAGCAAGCGCGCGGGCGGTGGCTGAAGATCTGGGCGTGTCTCGAGGATCGCTGTACAAGTGGAAGAATCAGCTGCTCGACCACGACGTATCCGTACCTATGAAGCGCCAGCAAGACGCGACTGCACGCTCTGATCAAGCTGACCTGGAGCAGCAGCTTGAGACGCTTCGACGAGACGTCAGGCGCCTGCAGCTCGAGAAGGACCTGCTCCAGAAGGCGAGCGAACTCCTAAAAAAAGAACTGGGCATCGACCGGCAGCACCTGACGAACCGGGAGAAGACGCAGCTGGTTGATGCCCTGAAACCGACATACACGCTGACGGAGCTGCTCTGTGAAGTGGGCCTGCCACGCAGTTCCTATTTCTACCATCGGGCCCGGCTCGAGGTGGCTGACAAGTACGCCGAGGTGCGTCAGGTCATGACCGACATCTTCGAGCGCAACTATCGTTGCTATGGCTACCGGCGGATCCACGCCTGCCTGAGCGATCAGTCCGTGAACATCTCGGAGAAGGTCGTGCGGCGCCTGATGAAGCAGCAGTGCCTGATCGCCGCGACGAGCAAGCGTCGTCGATACGGCTCGTACATGGGCGAGATCAGTCCGGCACCCGATAACCTTCTGAACCGCGATTTCAGCGCCGGCGTGCCGAACGAGAAGTGGCTCACCGACATCACGGAGTTCCAGATCCCGGCGGGTAAGGTGTATCTGTCGCCCATGATCGATTGCTTCGATGGCATGGTCGTGAGCTGGTCGATCGGCACGCGGCCGAACGCCGAGTTGGTCAACACGATGCTGGACGCCGCCGTCGACAAGGTCGCTGCCAGCGGCGAGCGGCCGGTAGTGCATTCGGATCGTGGCGGCCACTATCGGTGGCCAGGCTGGCTGACCCGGATCGCTGACGCGAAGCTGGTTCGCTCAATGTCGCGCAAGGGGTGCTCGCCAGACAACGCGGCATGCGAGGGCTTCTTCGGTCGCTTGAAGATCGAGATGTTCTACTCTCGCCAGTGGCTGTCCACGACCATCGAGGAGTTCGTGACGGCCTTGGACGACTACATCCGCTGGTACAACAACGTGCGGATCAAGAGGTCACTCGGTTTCCGCAGCCCCACCGAGCACCGCGGTATCCTGGGGATTGCTGGTTAACCAGTCCAAGTTTTCTGCCGCACCCCCGGTGGGTCAGTTTTCAATCGGCGCCGACACCTTCAGGGGAATGCCGGGCGCTGCCCAGGGCGCGGAGTACCCGGGCGAAACCTGGCCCGCATTGGCGAAGCTGGTCTCCTGTGCCGGGCTCGGCTGGCGGTCGAACAGCGTGACATGGGCGCCGCAGCGCGCGAGATAGTAGGCCGAGGCGATGCCGATCACGCCGCCGCCGAGAACAATCACTTTCATCGTGGATTCCTGAACCAGAGCTAATTAGGACGAATTTACGGTGGTCTGCGCAGGAATTTCGATGGATATTTCGGATCTTGTCAGTGAAAATGCCTGCGCATGAGCACCGTCGTCCCCGGGCAGCCGAAAAATCTATGTCCGTGATGGACCGCATCGACCGCAAGATTCTCGACATCCTTCAGCGCCAGGGCCGCATCTCCATGACCGATCTCGCGCAGCAGATCGGCCTGTCAACCTCGCCTTGCGCGGAACGCGTTAAGCGGCTGGAGCGCGACGGCACGATCATCGGCTACCACGCGCATATCTCCGCCGAGGCGCTGGGCAAGACGTTGCTGGTGTTCGTCGAGATCAAGCTGAGCACAAAGAACGACGAGGTCTTCGACAAGGTTGCGCGCGAGCTGGCGCACCTACCCGACGTCCTGGAATGCCACCTCGTCTCGGGTGGCTTCGACTACCTGGTCAAGGCGCGGATCGGCGGCATGGGCGAGTACCGCCGGCTGCTGGGCGACATCCTCAAGAAGCTTCCGGTCACCGCCGAGTCGCACAGCTACGTGGTGATGGAGGAGATCAAGGAGACGCTGGTCCTGCGCACCGACCGATGAGCCCGTTCGCCGAACGGCATGACCTGGCTTGCAGGACGCCTTGGCTCGGGCGGTTGGTGTTGGGCCTACGAAGGCGCCCCCCGCCGATTCTCGTCTTCGAGAGCACGGTCGGCGTATTCGGCGATGCGATGCTGTGCCCGGCGAGCACAGTTGAGGAATGGTGACTTGCGCAATTCGCGTCTTGAGTGTGGCGTGGGCGGCTCGCGTCTCGACGTCAAACGGAAAACAGAAGCTCAAACCGGATCGTTCCGGATGGCGTGCACGAAACCCTGGTCTCACCTCGATGCAGCGCCATGATCGCCTTGACGATCGCCAACCCGAGCCCGCTGGATTCTGCTGGCCTCGCGTGCACTGCGTCGGCGCGGTAGAAGCGGTCGAACAAGCGTTCGAGCTGTTCGGCAGGTATCGGCAGGCCGTCGTTCTCGACCGAGATTGTCGAGACGGCGCCATCCTGCGTGCCGCTCAGTCGGATGGTTGTGTTGGGTGCGCCATAACGGATCGCGTTGACCACCAAGTTATGGATCGCGCGACGGCACAGCCCAGGGTTCACGAACGCTGATCCCCGCGCTTGCACGAGGAAGCGCAGCCTGGCCTCGTCCGCGGGACCCTCGAAATAGTCTGCGATCTTCTGCAGCTCGTCGGCCATGGTGATCGGCACGAGTTCGATCTTGAGGGCTGCGTGGTCCGCCTGCGCGAGGAAGAGAATGTTGTCGATGATCAGCCTTAAACGGTTCAGCTCCTCGAGGTTCGACTCCAACACCTGCTGATACTCGACGGGACTGCGCGTGCGGTTCAGCACCACCTGCGTCTGGCCGATCAGCGCGCCGACCGGTGTGCGGATCTCGTGTGCGAGATCGGCGGAGAACTGCGCCAGTCGTTCGTATCCGGTGGCGATGCGATCAAGCATCGCGTTGAAGACGCTGACCATCTCTAGCAGTTCGCTTGGAGCATCGTGCTCGGACAGCCGAGTCGCTAGGTTGATCGTGTTGATCAGCGCGGCCTGCGCGGTCACCCGGTGCAGCGGGCCTAGACCGTGGCGAAGCACGAGATACACCAGCAAGGTACACACCAACATCGCGACGAGGGTGCTCACAATGACCTGGTCACGACTGGTCTCGATCATCTGCAACTCGCTGACCAGCGGATGGGCCGCCAGGACCTCGACCATGGCGCCATCCTGTCCGGAGCGCGCAAGTCCCGACACCCAATGCATCGGGGGACGGCCGGGCAGTTGCACGTCGCGCACGTCCGCATTGACCATCGACTCGTCAGCGACAACCGGCACCATGGCCGGCGGCAGGGGCGCATGGTCATGATTGACCTCGACAAGCGGTCCCTCGTTCGCGTGGCGAAGGATCAGCACGTCGCTGGCCGAACCTAGCATGGCCTCGAACAGCATGGAGCGTTCGCGCAGGTCGGCGATCGTGCCCGCATCGGCGACGAGGCGCCGAAAGTGCTCGGCCCGTCCGATGAGTTGGTCGTCGGCATGCGCAGTGATCGCCGTACGCGCGCTGAAGAAGAATGCGGCGCCCAGCATGCCTGTGACCGAAAATGCGATGAGCCCGCACAGCAGCGTCACACGGATGGCCAGCGAACGCGGCAGCCAGCGCGCCGTCATCCCGCGGTGTCCGCCAGGTCGCCCGGCTTGTCGCCAAAGGAGTAGCCGACGTTGCGCACCGTATGTATCAATGAGGTGCTGAATGGCTTGTCGACCTTGGCGCGCAATCGCTTGACCGCGACGTCCACAACATTGGTGTCGCTATCGAAGTTCATACTCCACACTTCGGATGCGATCAGCGTGCGCGACAGCGCCTCGCCTTGTCGCTTGACCAGCAGATGGAGTAGCAGGAACTCCTTGTTGGTCAATGCGATCTCGGTGCCCTCGCGCGTGACCCTACGGCGTAGTACGTCAAGTTTGAGGTCGGCGACCTCGTAGACATCGACCTCTTGCGTCGCCCCGCGTCGCAGGAGCGTACGGATGCGCAGTACGAGTTCGGTGAAAGAGAACGGCTTGACGAGATAGTCGTCAGCTCCGAGTTCGAGGCCGCGGATGCGATCGCTCAGCAGATCGCGTGCCGTCAGGAACAGTACGCGCACGTCCCCCTTCTCGCGAAGCGCGGGCATGATCTGCCAGCCGTCGATGTCGGGGAGGGTGACATCCAGCACCACGAGGTCATAGGCGTTGTTCATCGCCATCTGTAGACCGTCGGTGCCGGTGCGAGCAAGGTCGACCCCATAGCCGCTTTCGCGGAGCCCTTTCTTCAGATAGTCGCCAGTCTTGGGGTCGTCTTCAATGACGAGGATCTTCATGCGACGAATTCTGCTCTGTTGTCGTCGCCATAGAGATGACGATTTTGTCATTCACCTGTCATCCCCGAAAAGTTCCGGAATTCCTACAGTTCCGTCAGCGCAACATCAACATCGAAGGAAACACCCGTGAACACTCGCTCCATGTTCTTCGTTGTGGTCGCCCTGCCCCTCGCCATGTCCGGGCCAGCGCACGCCGCTCCGGAACAATTCATCAAGAACATCGTGCTCGTGCATGGCGCCTTTGTCGACGGCTCCGGTTGGAAGGCCGTCTCCGACATCTTGACCAAGGACGGCTACAGCGTGAGCATCGCCCAGCCGCCCGAAACCTCACTTGAGGACGACGTTGCCGCGACCACCCGTCTGCTCGATCGTCAAGATGGCCCTGCTGTCTTAGTCGGCCACAGTTATGGGGGAGTCATCATCACCGAGGCAGGCAACAACGCCCACGTGAAGGCGCTGGTTTATGTCGCGGCGTTCCAGCCCGACGCTGGTGAAAGCCTCGGCTCGCTCGCGCAGAGCAGGCCTCCGGTGTCTAGCTCGATCACTCCCTCGCCCGATGGCTTTCTCTACATCGACCCGGCGCATTTCCACGCAGACTTTTGCGCGGACCTGCCCGCATCGATTGCCGACTTGATGGCGCGCTCGCAGGTCGGCTTGTCGCTCAAGTCCGCGAGTGCCGCCGTTGCCAACCCGGCTTGGAAGACCAAGCCAAGCTGGGCAATCGTCGCGAAGGACGATCACTCGATCAATCCGGAGCTGGAACGCTCGATGTACAAGCGCTCCAGTTCCATCACGACCGAGGTCTTCGGCAGCCACGTGATCTATATCTCCCAAGCGAAAGCTGTGGCTGCCGTCATCGAAAGGGCCGCAGCAGTCGCGAAGTGAGCGCGGCGCGCGAGCGCCGAGGATGCTTGCTGTTACCAATTCGCTGCCCCGGCTGCAACATCGAAAGCGATCGTTCCAGAGCACTCTTCGAATGGTCCGATGCGCCTGACGGGCATGCGGATCCTTCGTTCGCCGAGGTTCGAACGACACGGGGTCACCCGTTCTCCGTGAAAACCCGTCCGTTCATTGGCGCCGCACATGCGACACATCACATCGTTTCGTTGGTGCACGCAACGCACGCGACCTAACCTCGACCTGAGCTGTCGACCCGAATCCTTGTCCGCCGTAAAACACACCGTCGCTTCGGCGCTCACTGTGTCGTCTGCCAGTGCGGTTGCAATTGATTACGGTCGGAGATAGATGACGTGACATCTTCATGAATTGAAATCGTTAGGGCCGATATCGGCCTGGACGGAGAAGCGAGCGCTACATGGCACATCAGATTATGAAAATAGAGCGGGAGCAGGTCGTGATTCTTGAGACAAAGTCGTTCGCGGTTTCGCCGGCGAATTTTGGTGAGGCAAAGTCATGAGTGCGCTCCATGGGACGTGCCACCGCGTATCGGCGCTTGCCGCACGTGCGCTGGCAAGGTTGTTGTGTCTTGGCGCCGCGCTGTGTGTCGGCGGTGCGTTGGCACAGCAGGTGGAGACCGCGGTGCCCGCGTCGCAGCGCGTCACGATCAACCTGTCGGCCGGCATGCCGGGCCAGGGCCCATGGCTGTTCCAGAACACGCAGGATTCGGCCACCTTCGCGACGACGGCCTTCAATGACTCGGCCTGGACACCGGTGGGCATCCCGCACGGCGCCAACTACCTGACCACGTTCCTCAACGTCACCTCGGGCGGCGGCGACGGCGACCTCAACGGCGGCCACAACTGGTACCGGCTGCATTTCACGCTGGGCACGCAGTACACCAACAGCAAGGTGATGGTCGAGTTCGAAGGCGCGCACACCGGCGCCCAGATCTACATCAACGGCACGCTGTTGCCCGGCATCAGCGCCGTGGCCGCCAACGCGCAGGCCTCGCACGTGGTCGGCTTCATCCCGTTCATCGTCGACCTGACGCCCTACGTCCACACCGATGGCACGACGCCCAACGTGCTGGCCGTCAACGTGTCGCGCAACGAGCCGTGGTTCGAGCAGCCGACGTTTTCCGGCGCGTTCCGTTTCGGCCAGGCCGAGGCCGGGCTTTTCCGGCCCGCCACCATGTTCATCACGAACAAGGTGCACATCCCCACCAACATCTACTCGAACCAGAAGACCTGGGGCACGTACGTCTCGACGCTGTCCGAAGTTCCTTCGACGACGAGCACGGCCACCGCCAGTTCGGCCGTCGTCCAGGTGCAGACCAACGTTCTCAACGAGACGACCACACCGCAGCAGGTCACGCTCACGACGCAGATCGTTGATGCGGTGGGCAACGTGGTGGCGACGGCGCCCCCGGTGGTGCAGACAGTCCAGCCGATGACGCCCTCGACGTTTCCGTCGACAGCGGCACCGATGTTCACCCAGCCCATCACCGTCAACAACCCGACACTCTGGTACCCGAACAACAGCATCTACGGCAAGCCGTACATGTACCGCGTCTACCACGTCGTCAGCGTCAACGGCGTCGTGGTCGATTCGACGCAGAGCCCGCTAGGCATCCGGCTCATCACGTGGGATCACAACCTGCCGTACTTCAACGGCCACGCGATGGACTTGTGGGGCGGCTCGGGCCGCTACGACTATCCGGGCCTGGGCTCGTCGGTGCCGGAGGAGCAGCAATGGCGCGACCTGGCGCAGTTCGCAGCCGCAGGCGGCAACATCTGGCGCCCGGGTCATTCGAGCACCAGCGAGGAGTTCGTCAACGCCGCCGACGCCTACGGCGTCATGATCGACCAGCCCAGCGGCGACGGCGAGGAGGCCTTCGCCACGCCGCCGGCCGACGACGTGACGCTGAAGGAGGAACTGCATCGCGACATGATCATCCGCGACCGCAGCCACCCGTCCATCCTCGACTGGGAGTCGAACAACGGCACGATGGCGGAGTCCATCGGCGTGGCGCTGCTGGCCATCAACCAGACCTGGGACCCGGTCAACACGCGCGTCGCGGCCGACCGCACGCCCGATCCGGTCAACGGCTACCTGCTCGGATGCACGCTCGAAGGCTGCGAGGTCGGCATCAAGCAGAGTTATCCGAACAACCCGGCCTGGGGTTCGGAGTATTGGGGCAACGGCACCGCGCGCGGTCTCGCGTACGACTACGAGCTGGCCTTCGCCGCGCCGTTCCTCGACAACTGGCGCAAGGGCCGCCAGGCCAACGCGTTCGGGATGGCGCAATGGTATTTCGCCGACACGCCCGGCGAGAACGGCCTCTACGCGGAGTACCAGCAGGACATCAACACGCCGCAGGCCGTCATCGACGAGAACAGCGTGCGCGGGCTCGGTGCCTCGATGGTCGACATGAACCGCTTCCCGAAGCTGCTGTACTACGCGTACGAGGCCGCGTGGACGCCGTTCTCGATCAAGCCGGTGGTGCATCTGGCGCATCACTGGAACCGCGCCTACCAGGCCAGCGCGCCGATCCAGGTCAATGCGTTCAGCAACTGCCCGTCCGTCAAGCTGTTGATCAATGGCGTGCAACAAGGCGCCGTGCAGACGCCCAACGGCTGGCAGTCGGACACCAGCGGCAACCTCACGCAATCGACCACGCTGATTCCATTCCAGGCCGCGTGGACGGTCAACTGGGCGTCCGGTACGGTCGAGGCCGATTGCCTCGATGCGTTCGGCAACGTGGTGGCCAGCGACAAGCAGGTCACGGCGGGCGCCGAGAGCAGGATCGTGCTGTCCGTGGTGCCCGAGCTGACCCGGCCCGACGGCTCCGCCTTCGCGGTGACGGCCAACGGCTCGGACGCCGCGTTCGTCGTCGCCCAGGTGCAGGACGCGAACGGCAACTGGGTGCCGACCGCGGCCGACACCGTGACCTTCTCGGTCAGCGGCCCGGCCACCTACCTCGGCGGCACCGAGCAGTACGTGGCGACCGGCAGCGACGCCTACTCCACCGCCGCCGGCAATTCGTCCTTCAACTTCCACGCGCCGGGCGATCCGCAGCTGCAGTTCGAAGGCGGCCTGACAAAGATCGCGCTGCTCAGCCAGTTCACGACGGGCCAGGTCACGATCACCGCGACGGCGCCGGGCCTGGCCAGCGGCAGCGTGTCGTACGCGATCACGGCCGTGCCGTCGCCGCTGCCGGTGCCGACGCTGCCCGCGCTCGTCATTCCGCCCGCAAGCACCGCCGTGACGCTGGGCCAGCCGGCCACGCTCAGCGTGACCGCCACGGGCGGCACCGCGGTGCTGAGCTTCCAGTGGTTCAGGAACGGCGTGCTGATCGCCGGCGCGACCGGCGCGACGTACACCACGCCGGCGACCAGTTCGACCGACAACAACAGCAGCTACACGGTGACCGTCACCGACAGCGTCGGCAACGCCACGTCCGGCCCCGCGACGCTGACGGTCGTGCCGCCGGCGCCGGTGGTGGTCACCACGCCGCCGCTGACGCAGGTCGCCTACGTCGGCCAGACCGTGCAGCTGTCGGTGGTCGCGACCGGCTCGCCCGCGTTGAGCTACCAGTGGCAGAAGGCCGGGGTGGCGATCTCCGGTGCGAACGCCGCCACCTACACGACCCCCGTGCTCACGGCCGCCGACAACGGCGACAGCTTCACCGTGGCCATCACCAACCCGGTCAACTCGGTGACCTCCACGGCCGCCGTGCTGACCGTCAACCCGGCCGTGGCGCCGGGCATCACGCAGCAGCCTGCGAGCCAGTCCGTGCTGGTCGACGACCCGGCCACGTTTGTCGTCGGCGTGTCGGGCTCGCCGCCGTTCACCTACCAATGGCAGCTCAATGGCGTGGCGCTGCCCGGCGCGAACGACGCGTCCTATGGCGTGTTCCAGGTGCAGGCGAGCAACGTCGGTAGCTATTCGGTGGTGGTCACCAATGCCGCCGGCAGTGTGACGAGCGCGGCGGCGACGCTGACGATCTCGCCCCCGGGCACCAACCTCGCGCTGCACCAACCCGCGTCGTCGAGCAGCGACCAAGACAGCGGCTTGGTGGCTGCATTCGTCAACGACGGCGACCTGGCGACGCGCTGGTCGTCCGCCCCGCAGGTCGACCCGTCATGGGTGGCCATCGATCTCGGATCGGTGCTGCCGTTCGATACGGCGATCCTGTATTGGGACCCGGCCTACGCGACCCAGTACAAGATCCAATACTCAACGGACAACGTTAACTGGAGCGACGCCAAGATCAACAACAGCGGCGGTGGTGGCGTGGAGACGCTGAATTTCCCGACAGTCCAGGGCCGCTGGGTACGCATGCTCGGCGAGCAACGTGGGAGCCAGTACGGCTACTCACTCGACGAGTTCCAGGTCTACGACATCCCGCAGTGTGGCGGCTCGAGCGAGCGCTACACGATCCTGAACAGCTCCTCGGTGCTGGACAACGTGAGCGGCCTGACCTGGCAACGCGCCGAGACGACCTACACCGGCGCGAACGCGCAGGGCGCGCAGTACACGCAACCGATCGCGCAGGCCTACTGCACGAGCCAGAACATGCGGCTGCCCACCCAAACCGAGGCCTTGGGCATCAGCGGCGTGAATTCCGCCGCCTGCGCGTTCCCGCTGCCTTGGAGCACCTGGACGTCCACGGCCAACCCCGCGGACGCCAATGAGGCGGGCTTCGTGACCTATGCGGGGCAATCGAGCTGGCAGTTGGCCAACAACTTCCCGGGCGGTGTGGTGTGCACGACCGGCGCCTCGATCGCCGTGGCACCGACGATCACGACGCAACCCGTCGCGCAATCCGTCGCCGTGGGCGAGACGGCCACCTTCAGCGTGGCCGCCACCGGCAGCGGCTCGCTCGGCTACCAGTGGCAGAAGAATGGCACCACGATCGTCGGCGCGACGAGCGCCAGCTACACGACGCCGGCCACGCTGGCCAGCGACAACGGCGCGCTGTTCTCGGCACTGGTCAGCGACGCGGGTGGTGCGGTGACGAGCAATGCGGTGACGCTCACCGTGACGGGCGTCGTCTGCGAAGCCGCGCCAGCGACTCCGACCGGACTGACGGCGACGGTGGTCTCGTCGACCAAGATCACGCTCGGCTGGGCGGCGAGCGTCGCCGGCGCGGCGTGCACGTTGACGTACGACGTCTACCGCAGCACGACCGCCGGCTTCACGCCCGCGGCCGGCAACCTCATTGCGCCGGCACAGGCCGGGCTGAGCTACGCCGACACCGGCTTGACCGCTGGGGTCACCTACTACTATGTGATCCAAGCCGTCGACTCGGTGGGTAATTCTGCGTCCTCGAACCAGGCCAGCGCAGCCACGACAGGTGCGAGCGCGCCGGCGCCCGACTTCACGCTCGCGGTCGCGCCGGCTGCCGTGGAATTGAAGGCGGGCACGTCCGCGACCACGGCGGTGTCGCTCACGCCCGCCAACGGAATGACGCCGACTGCTTCGGTGAAGTTCACCTGCTCGGGCTTGCCCACCGGAGCTGCGTGCAGCTTCACGCCCGTCGTCGTGGCCTCGAACGGCACCATGACCTCCACGCTGACGGTCACAACTGCACAGGCCACCGCCAGCGCGGCCAGCGGTGCGTTGCTGGCGATCGGGTTGCTGGGCCTGGGCGTCCGCCGCCGGCGCCGCTCGCCGGCGCAGGCGTTGACGCTCTCGGTATTGGCGCTGGGCCTGCTCGCAGGCTGCGGCGGCGGCGGAAGCAGCGGCCCTTCGGACGGGCCACCGTCGACGATCACGGTCACCGCGACGGCCGGCTCGATCATGCACACCACGACTTTCACGCTGACCGTCGACAACTGAGCGTCGCCACACATCTTCCAGCACACGCCCGTTCGCAACATGCGCGAACGGGCCCATCGAGACCGCCATGCACCCATCTTTTCGCCTTGCTTCGCCCCTACCGCATCCGTCACGACAGCGCCACGCCGGCCGTGCAATATCCGCGCTTCTCGCTTGCCTGTTGACGACGGGCCTCCTCGTCGCCTGCGGTGGCGGAGGGTCCTCGGGCGATTCCGGTTCGGGCACGTCGCCGAGCGCCGTAGCGCCGGCAGTCACCACGCCGCCAGCCGCGGCCTCTGTCACCGCGGGCCAGACCGCGACCTTCAGCGTCGCCGCCAGCGGCACCGCGCCGCTGACCTATCAATGGCAAAGCAACGGCACCGACATCCCCGGCGCCACCGCGGCCAGCTACACCACGCCCACGACGACGACCCAGATGTCCGGTACAGCGTACAGCGTGGTCATCGCCAATGCCGCGGGCAGCGTGACCAGCGCGGCGGCTGCGTTGACCGTGACCGCCGCCACGACTCCGCCGGCGGCGTGCACCAGCGTCCCGACCGCACCTGGCGGGCTGGTCGCGACATCGTCGAGCGCGAGTGCGGTGAGCGTTGACTGGGCCGTGGTCAGCGCCCCGGCCAACTGCAGCGTCAGCGGCTACAGCCTGTACCGCAGCACGCAGAGTGGCTTCACGCCGTCCAGCGCCAACCTGCTGGCAGCGTCGTTGACCGTCACCCACTTCGCCGACAGCGGTCTGCAGGCCGCGACGCCTTACTACTACGTCGTCGAGGCGATCGATGCGCAGGGGCCGTCCGTGGCGTCGGCACAAGCCACCACGACCACGCAGGCCGCGCCTGTCGTTGGCGGTGGGTCGCCGCCAACCGTGGCGACGGCGCCCGCGAACCAGACCGTGACGATCGGCACCACGGCGACGTTCACGGTCGTGGCCGCCGGCACGGGGCCGTTCTCGTATCAGTGGCAGAAGAACGGCGTCGCGGTCGCTGGTGCCACCTCGACGAGCTACAACACGCCCAGCACGTCGGCGCCGGACAACGGCGCGACCTTCGACGTCGTGGTCTCCAATGCCAACGGCCCGGTGACCTCGGCCAACGCCACGCTGACCGTCAACAGTTCGCCGACCTACACCGTCTATCCCGGCTTCATCGGCACCGACCTGAACAACAACACGCACGGCGCGTGGGCCGACAGCCAGATCTACATCGAAATCCTCGGCAGCAACGTGAGCTCCGGCGCATTGTCCTGGGTGAGCGCCGATGGCATCGTCACGGCGGCGAGTGTGGCCGACAACACAGCTGCCAACGCGGTCACCGGCCCGGACGGGCTCACCTATCCGAACTATGCGTTCACGCTGGCGCAGAGCCATCTGCTGAAGCTGCCGCCACTCACCGGCGGGCGCATTTACATCTCGCTGGGTGCGCCGATCTACATCCCGATCCAACCCGCGTCCAAACCCGGCGCTCCTCTCGGATTCGCCGGCGCGAATCCGCTGAACGCCACCGATCCAAACAGCAACACGCACTACGACTGGTACGAATTCGACTGGGGCGGCACCAACGACGCGCTGTTCATCAACACGACGCAGGTCGACGACTTCGGGCTGCCGCTGACTCTCGACGTCTGGGGCACCAACGAGACCTTCCACCAGCAGACAGGTATCACCGAATCGATCGCGGCGCTCGACCAAGAATACGTCGCGCAGACGCCGGCGATCTTCCAGGCGCCGCAAGGTGGCATCGCCGCCGTCTCGCCGCTGCGCATCTGGGCGCCCGCGCACATGACGTTCAGCAGCGGCGGCGCAAACGCAAGCTATCTCGACGCCTACGTCAACGCGATCTGGTCCCAGTACGCGAGCACACCGCTCGTCATCATGCTGGACAACAACAGCCACGAATACACGGG